>JAEEGK010004205.1_pt1 | contig 35486 bp, 32 predicted proteins | sample 8958771 | NCBI WGS metagenome assembly JAEEGK01 (sample SAMN16246547, study PRJNA631951) | gut metagenome | biome: gut microbiome; feature: rumen; material: SC-attached | host: Bos | place: Iran: Karaj | collected 2018-10 | reverse complement strand
CTTACCCACGCCCACTTCGGGGTAGGCGGTGTCGTTGCAGATGATGGTGAGGTCTTTGACTCCTTTTTCAACAAGGGCGTCGATAAGAGCAATGGGATTGCCTACGCCGAGGAATCCGCCAACCATTACAGTCATGCCGTCGTGAATTTTGTCGGCAGCTTCTTTTACTGTTACGAATTTGTTCATGATTCTGTATTATTAATTCTTATTTTTATGTGTCGTCACTGAATAGGAGACCGTCGAGGTACGGTGGGAAGGACTGCATTTTTGTTTTTCCGGGTTGTCTTTTGTTGTCTGTTATTGTCTGTTTATGAAACCGTTCTAACAAAAATGAGAGCATCGTATCCCATTCGGTATCAAATTGCAAATATAAGAATTTTTTCTGACACCGAAAAAAATTTTGTCTATTTTGCAAAATCTGTGTACTTTTGCAACGATTTTTGAGTTATTATAAGGCAAAAAATTTAACGGATACTCCGGCAAAAAAGAAATATCGAACGGTATGAAGAGAACAGCAATGATATTGGCGATGGCCATGGCGGTATGCGGTATGGCCAAGGCACAGGATTATGTGGTTCCGGTTGAGACTTGGGACTATGAAGAGATTAACGGCATCAACTACCATGGCTACGCTTTCCATGAGAGTTGGGATGTGGATTTCACCATCGAGAACCAGGATGGCCGATATACTCCCACCGAGGAGGAGATAGCCGAGGCCGAGCGACTGATACAGAAACGCATTGCCTATGTAAACCGCTATCATATCAACCAGGAGGGCGACTGCCCTGTGATTGACGAGCACATGCGCAAGTACGAGCGCCAGTATGTGGGGTTCACCGACATTACGGGCTGCCATATTGTGTGGGTGAATTTTGTGTGGGATGAGAGTGCAGCAGAGCGTTTGACCAAGGACGTTGTACTGACCGAGGGCGGTTGCGGACACTACTGGCACATCAAGGTGAATCTCACCACCCAGAAGGTTTCTGCCCCCGAGGTGAACAGCGCCGGCGATGTGAAGTACCTGCCCCGTGCCAAGAAACCTGCCCACCGTATCAGCCGTCCCAAACGGCCGCAGCCCGCAGGGAAAATCCGCAAGACTGGTATACCGCACAATCCTAACGAGGCCCGCTTCTAATCAACAGCTTAACGGAATGGCGAAGGAGGCGATAGGCGGGAGCCTGCACGCGTTGGCGATGAAGTTCATCAAGTTCGGCGTGGTGGGTGCCAGCGGCATGGTGATTCACGGTGGTCTGCTGTTCCTACTGAAAGAGGTGGCGGGCATGAACCCGTTCATTGCCAATCCCATCGGTTTTATTGCCGCCGCTTCGAGCAATTATTTCCTCAACCGTATCTGGACCTTCCACAGCAAGGAAAAGCAGGTGGGGGTTGAGTATGTCAAGTTCATCCTTGTATCCATCATAGGCTTGGGCATCAACAACGGGAGTCTGTGGCTGATGAGTCGCTTATTGCCCTCGTGGGCAGAGGATTGGAGGTTCTATGTGCTGTGGGTGGTTGCTGTGGGCATCACTACATTGTGGAACTTCTTCGGCAATCTGCTGTTCACATTCCGCAAGAAACAACAATAAAACCTTTCAAGATGAAAGTCATTAATATAGCATTGCCCTTGGCGGCAGGGCGTCGTGCCATGGTATTCGGCCTATTCTTTATGTTCGCCACCATTAGCGCCTCGGCACAGTCGCTGCGTCCCGATGCTTTTCCGCCCGTGGAGGACACCTTGTCGCCCAAGGCCTTGACCATGGCCACCACGCTGGAGGAGATGGACCGCTGGAACCGCTATCCCACCTACGATGTTTATACAGCCATGATGCAAAGGTTCGTGGAGCGTTATCCCGACCTTTGTCGTGTCGACACCATCGGTGTCTCCATCCAGGGCCGTCTAATCCTCTGTCTGGCCATCACCGGTTCGTCGGACAACGATCTTTACCGCCCCGAATTCTTCTATTCCTCCACCATGCATGGAGACGAGTTGACGGGATTTTATCTGATGCTGCGCCTGTGCGACACGCTGCTGGGCAGCTATGGCACCTCGCGACAAATCACGAGTCTGCTCGACCGCACCCGTATCTATATCAATCCCCTCTCCAATCCCGACGGCACTTACTACGGCGGCGACAGCACGGTGGCGCTTGCACGGCGATACAACGCCGACAGCGTGGACCTCAACCGCAATTATCCCGACCCCTTCGGCACTCCCCCGCTGGATTCCCTCCAACCCGAAAACAAGGCCATGATAGCCTATGTCGAGCGGCATAACTTCCTCCTCAGTGCCAACCTCCATGGCGGCTCGGAGGTGATGAACTACCCCTGGGACAGTTTCACCTCGTACGAGCGGCTGAACGAGCACAGCGAATGGTGGAAGGCTGTGAGCAAACGCTTTGTCGACACGTGCCGGCGGGTGGACAACCGCCGTTTCCGCGATGTCAGACCAGCAGGCTACGTCAACGGTGGCGACTGGTATGTTATCAGCAATGGCCGGCAGGACTACTTCAACTATTATCACAACATGCGGGAAATAACCATGGAGTTGTCCACCGTCAAGAAACTCGCCACCAACCTGCTTGACCACTACTGGAAAGTGGAGTCGCAGTCGCTCATCAACTATATCGAGGAAATCCACCATCTGGACGATACTGTCGTCGGTATCCCCCACCATCAGGAAGCGGCCTACAAGGCCTTCCCCAACCCGACACGGGGGAAGGTCACCGTCGTTACGCCCCAGGGCACTCGCTGCTACGACCTCAGTGACCGTCCGGCAGGAGTCCATATCATCCGCATTGGCGACATGCCAGTGAAAATCATCAAGCTATAAGCGGCGGCCATGCCCTCCTACAACCATATCTCGGTGGCTGTGCCGGTACTGGCCGAAAAAGAGAACCTTCCCCAGCTGCTCACCCGTCTGCGCCAGCAGACAATTAGCCAATACACCCTTTACGTATGCGTCAACAATGAGGAGGGCGGTTATGGCTACGACGATAACCAGCAGTGCCTGCAAATGTTGAGGCAAGTTGGCGATATGCCCCTTGTTGTTATCGACCGCAGTTCGCATGGGTTGGGCTGGAGCGGCAAACGCAAAGGGGTAGGGTGGGCCCGAAAGCTCCTCTTCGAGCGCATAATTGAGGAGCACGACGACAACGAGCTGGTGGTGAGCCTTGATGCCGACACCGACTTCGACCCCGATTACCTCGAAGCCGTTCTGTGCAACATGAATGCCTATCCGGCAAGCAGTGCCTTTGCCGTTCCCTATTACCATCCGCTGTGCGGTGACGAAAGCCTCGACCGCCCGATGCTCCGCTACGAGTGCTATATGCGCCACTATCTTATCAACATGTTGCGCATACGCAATCCCTATGCCTTCACCGCCTTGGGCAGCGCCATGGTGTTCCCGCTGTGGGCCTACCGCCGTGTGGGTGGAATCACCCCGCTGCAGGGAGGGGAGGACTTCTACCTGATGCAGAAGTTCGCCAAGACCGGTTCTGTGGTGCTTCATTTTGCCGACGAGACGTATCGCCATCTTGCTGTGCGTCCTCAGGGCAGGGCTTCGACACGCGTGCCTTTCGGCACCGGACCAGCCGTGGCCGGAGGTCTGGACATCATGTCCGACCGCTATCCCTTCTATAGTCCTGCCGGATTCGATGCCTTGAAGGCTACTTTCGACGCCTTCCCCTCCCTCTACGACACCGACCGCGAGACCCCCATGTCCGCTTTCCTCCGTCAGCAGCTCGGCACCGTCGACTTGTGGCAGCCCCTTCGACGCAACTACCGCACCCGTCAGCATTTCATCCACGCCTGCGCCGAACGTGTCGACGGCCTTCGCATATTGCAGTACCTCAAGAACAACCCCGACTATCGAATGCCCGAAGAGGCGCTGCCCGTGTGCTTTGGCGACGACCCCCTGCCGTCGCTCGACGCATACCGCAACCGCCTTTTTGCCGAGGAGATGGAACTCCGTCGAAAAAACTCTCCTTCTGCTATCCAATAAAACACCTGTTTCCACGTTATCACTATTATGGAAGAAAAGAACGTAATCGAAATAAAGAACAAACGTGCTGAGTACGAATACTTTCTGCTCGACGATTATACGGCGGGCATCGTACTGACCGGCACCGAGATAAAGTCTATCCGCGACGGCAAGGCCAACCTAACCGACGCCTACTGCACCTTTATAGGCAACGAACTGTTTGTGCGCCAGATGCACATCTCCGAATATCGTTTCGGCTCCTACCTTAACCACGCCGCCAAACGCGACCGCAAGCTCCTCCTCAAAAAGCGCGAACTGCACAAACTGCAGAACAAAATCAAGGAACGCGGCTTCACCATCATCCCGGTCATGCTCTTCGTCAATCCCCAGGGCCGTGCCAAACTCCTTATCTCGCTGGCAAGGGGCAAGAAATTCTACGACAAACGTGAGAGCATCAAAGAGAAAGACACCAAGCGCGACATGCTGCGGCAGCTGCGCTAACCCATCATAATGCCAATGCCTATGAGAGTATTCAAATTTGGAGGAGCCTCCGTCAACAGTGCCCCGGCCGTGCGCAACATGGCCGCCATCGTGGGCCGTTACTGCGACGATGCACTCGTCGTTGTGGTCTCTGCCATGGGGAAGACCACCAACCTGCTTGAGCAGCTGGTGCCGGGAGTCAACACCCTCGACGAGCATCCTGCCCTCCTGCAGCAGACAAAGGACTACCACATGGGCATTGTCCGGCAGCTCTTCACTGATGTTGCCCATCCCGTCTATGCCGACCTCGAACGTCTTTTCTCCCAACTCCAGCGGCAGTCGTCGCTCCCCCCGACCACATACAATTACGACTACAGCCAGACAGTTTGTTTTGGCGAACTCATTTCCACCACCATTGTCAGCCACTACCTGAATAGTATCGGCCTTGAAAACCGGTGGGTCGACATCCGGCAAATCATCCGGACCGACAACCAGCACCGCGAAGGCCTTGTCGACTTCACCGCCACCTGCCGCAATGCCCGTGCCGTGCTGCTGTCCGACAGCCCCAGGCTTGTCGTCACCCAAGGTTTCATTGCCGGCAGTGCCGACGGCCACACCTCCACCCTCGGGCGTGAAGGCAGCGACTATAGTGCCTCCATCCTGTCCTATTGTCTCGACGCCGACAGCATGACCATCTGGAAAGACGTCCCCGGCTTCCTCAACGCCGACCCCAAATACTTTCCCGACACCGTCAAGATAGAGCAAATCCCCTACAACGAAGCCATTGAGTTAGCCTACTATGGTGCCAGCGTCATCCACCCAAAAACTGTCAAGCCTATCCAGAACAAGAACATACAGCTTCACATCAAATCCTTCCTCAACCCCGATGCCCCTGGCTCCGTCGTCGGGCCGTTCCCCACCATCCGACCCCTCACGCCCCTCTACATCTTCAAGAAAAACCAGACCCTCCTCTCCGTCCTGCCCAAGGACTTCAGTTTCATTGCGGAGGACAACCTGCAAACCATCTTTGCCGTCCTCGCCAAGCTGAATATCCGTGTCAACCTTATGCAGAACACTGCCCTCAGTTTCTCCCTCTGTATCGACGACAGCCCCATGCTCCTCGACCAACTCCGCGACAACCTGCAAAATCAGTTTCACCTACGTTACAACCAGGGTCTGCAGCTCATCACCATCCGCTACTACACTCAGGACATCATCGACCGCATTGTCGGCTCCAGCACCATCCTCCTCCAGCAGCGCACCCGCACAACAACCCAACTTGTCATACAATGAAACGCCCGTTCCTCATCCTGTTCCTGTTGCTTCCCCAGCTTTCGTGGGGCCAAAAGGAATACTCCCTCAAAGGAACCGACTTTTGGGTCACCGTTCCCAACGGCATAGGCATCGACAGCATCCTTATTCAAGTCTGCTCACACACCACATGCACGGCCATATTCACCATCGGCCAGAACATCTTTTCCCTTCCCCTCGAACGCCATCCCATCGACTCCGTTGAAATCAACTCCTACTACTCCAATTACTACATAAACGGCCAAAACTACTACGGTACCGACACGCTCCACTACCCCATTGCATCCCTCATGCTACCTGCTCACCACGTTCATACCACGCTTACAGACACCATCCTCAGTAAAAGCATCCACATCCAAACTACCGACAGTGCCTACGTCCACCTCTACGCCTTCGGCACCAACGGAGGAGCCACCTCCGTCATCCCCACCCATGCCCTCCAGCCAGAATATATTGTGCAGACTTGGCCCGACATCAATGGAGGAGTCTTCGTTATCCTTGCAACAGAAGACAACACCGAAGTCGACATCGTCCTCAACAACCCTTCTACCGACAATCTTCCCGTCAACATCCACCATACGATTACCCTCAATGCCGGCAACACATATCAACTTATCTCCCGAGGGAATGCCCCAAACGATAAAAGCTCTTTTACCGGCACCCAAATCACGGCACTCCGCAACAAGAAAATAGCCGTGCTCCAAAGCAACCGAAACATGACTGTCATCTCAGGCCAAGGCTCAACACAAACTTACGACTACACCTTGATCCAAGCCGTCCCCATAGCCTATGCAGGCAAGGTCTTCAAAGCTTCAAACAGTAACCCCAATGGCACTATTATCACCGCCACGCGTGACAGCTGCATTGTATTTATCAACAACCAGCCCTTCGATACACTCAATGCCTCAGAATCCAGCTTCGTGACTGTGCCAATAAGCCCTTTAGGCAATAACATAAAAACATCACAACCCAGCATCGTATGCCGATATGACACCCATGGCGACAGCCCTTTCTGCGATTATGTACCTCCTGTCGAGTCAGGAGGCTTTGAAGGATTTGTATCCCCCGACTACAGGTTCGAAGAAAAAAAGAATTCGCCCCCTCCGCCCTATTCTTATGAATATCTTTTTGACAAACTTAGAGCATACTTAGACTCGCAATATTCACAGCCATACGACACCATTTTTTTTTCAAGTTATCCTTTCGTCCACCAAAACATCTGGCAGGAACTCTATGGCATTCCTTGGGCCAGGGTTCACACCAACCACAAACGCTTCTCCGCCTACCGAGTCGGAACATTCACCACCTATGTCGTTGACCCCGTATGGTTCAATACCGTTTACACCTACTACCACGGCGGCTCCTACTCCTATAATGTCTGCTATAACATGATTTTCAAAACCAAGATTTTCTATGCCGACGGCATACCCAACCATTCCCTTGCTTTCACTTCATTCTGCCTTGGACACGAAATCTTGTTCAACACCAATTGCGACACCAACCAGACATACTTCCACTGGGATTTCGGCGACGGCCATTCTGCCACCGGCCCCATTGTCCGGCACACCTATGCTGCTCCCGGGTGCTATACGGTACAGACCATTATCGACTACGCCAACACTCCATTGAGCGACCACAGCCGCGACACCCTCATCGGCAGCATTACCATATCACCCCGCGACACCGTTACGTATTACGACAGCTGCTGCATTTTCCCCTATCAGTGGGACGACACGCTTATCTCCTCGCCGGGCGCTCATTTGCGATACAGCAACAACATCGGCAACTGCCTACCAGTCCACCGTCTCATCCTCTCTGTTGATACATCGTCCGTAACAACCTATTTCTCCGATACGATATGTCAGGATGATCAAGTGCCATGGGGATCATATATCTGCACCGCTCCAGGTTCCTACCGCGACACACTCCTTCAAATCAATGGCTGCGACAGTATCCTGCTGCTCAACCTCTCTGTCTGGTCTTATCCCGACATCACCATTAACCGGCTCACTCCCCCCGACCAATTCCCCATCCAGCTGCAAGGCTCGGTCCACAACAACTTTGGCTCCTGCCATTTCACATGGAACTCGTCACCCACTGATGCCTCCTTGCAGGGTCAAGAGCATTCGTCTCGCATCATGGTATCACCGACAGAAAACACCCTCTACAGTCTCACTGCCGAATACGACTCTTTGCCGGGCTGTTACGGGCAGACCCATTACATTGCCGTTCTCCTCGAAAACAATAACCTGTGGATACCCAATGTATTCACTCCTGGACGCGAGTCCAACAACACCTTTTCAGTCAACGCAAACGAGCTCTCTTACTACCACATCACCATTTTCAACCGATTGGGCATGAAAGTGTTCCATTCGGACGACATCAACCAGCCCTGGGACGGTACCAGCAATGGATTGCCCTGCCCCACAGGTACCTACACCTACACTATCGACTACTCTACAAACAATTCGCCCAACGAACTGCTACACCACACCGGCACAGTCACGCTTATCCGATAAACACCCCGTAATAATGAAAACCATCCTTCCAGCACACACCTCTTCCCTCAGCCGCCTCAACCGCATGCTGTCGGGCAAGGCATTCGACAATGCCCGCTTCTTTATCCTCGTGGATGAGAACACCTACAACCACTGTCTGCCTCGCTTGATATCGAAAGTCGACCGCCTGCAGCAAGCCGAGTTCATGGAGGTGCCCGTGGGCGAAGAGTGCAAGGACATAGCCATCGCCACCCAACTGTGGCAGACCCTCCTTGAGAGCAACGCCGACCGCAACAGTGTCCTTGTCAACCTTGGAGGTGGCTGCATCACCGACCTCGGCGGCTTCGTGGCAGCAGGCTACAAGCGCGGCATCCGCCACATCAACATCCCCACCACCCTTGTCGGCATGGTCGACGCTGCCATTGGCGGCAAGACTGCCCTTAACCTCGACAACAGCAAAAACCAGATAGGCTTCTTCCACCAGCCCGCCATTGTCTGCGTCGAGCCGGCATTCCTCGACACCCTTCCCGACGCCATGCTGCTTGACGGCGTGTTTGAGATGCTCAAGACCTTCATGGTCGGCGACCCCGGCCGGTATGAAAGCCTGTGCGGGATGATTCTCGACGGCACGTTCGAGGTGTTGCCCGACATGATTGCCGCCTGTGCCGAAATCAAGACCGCTGTCGTCCGCCGCGACCCCTACGACCGTTCCGTCCGCCGCATTCTCAACCTTGGCCACACCTTTGGCCATGCCATCGAGTCCTTCAGCCACCAGCCCGGCCGTCAGCCAGTGGCCCACGGTGCCGCAGTAGGAATAGGTATGGTCTGCGCCCTGCAGCTCTCGGTGGCCAAGCTCGGTCTCCCGCAGCATGTGCTCGACCGCTACCGTGCTGTAGCCGCCAAACTCACCGCCATCCCTCGCTACACCCTCCGCGACACAGAAGAACTGCTCACCTATATGCGTCGTGACAAGAAAAACGCCTCCGGCCACATCCTCTGTGTGCTGCTGCAGGACATCGGTGCCCCGGTCATCGACCTTCAAGTCGACGAGAACGAAATACGTAACACCTTGTTGAAATTATGTTAGAACTCCTCGCGCCTGCCAAAAACTGCCAGCAAGGCATCGAAGCCGTCAACCACGGCGCCGACGCCGTCTACATCGGAGCCCCTGCCTTCGGGGCACGGGCGGCCGCCGTCAACACCCTTGCCGACATCGAGCAACTGACCCGCTATGCCCATATCTATCACGCCCGGGTCTTCGCCACCGTCAACACCCTCCTCTTCGACAACGAGGTGGACGATGCTGTGCGCATGCTCCATCAGCTCTATGAAGCCGGTGTCGATGCCGCCATTATTCAGGACCTCGGCTTGCTGGAGTGCGACCTGCCTCCCATCGAGCTGCACGCCAGTACCCAGACCCACAACGCCGACCTGCCCCGCATCCAGTTTCTTCAAAGCGTGGGTTTCAGTCGCGTCATCCTTGCCCGCGAGACCTCCCTCCAGCAGATGCAGCACATCCGCAGCAACACCACCGTCGAGCTCGAGGCCTTTGTGCAGGGAGCCCTCTGCGTATGCTATAGCGGCCAGTGCTATCTCAGCCAATACCTCACCGGCCGCAGTGGCAACCGTGGGTGTTGCTCCCAGCCCTGCCGCTCGGCTTATGACCTCTACGATGCCCAAGGCCGCCTGTTGCAGAAAGACAAGCACCTCCTGTCGCTCAAAGACTTCTCCGCCGCCCGGCAGCTGCAGGCCATGGTCGATGCAGGCATCACCTCCTTCAAGATAGAAGGGCGCCTCAAGGACATGGACTATGTAAAGAACACCACCGCCTACTACCGCCAGCTGCTCGACAACATCATGGAGGGGAATCCCGCCTGCCGACCCGCCTCGTCGGGCTCGTGCCGCTTCTTCTTCACCCCCGACCTTGAAAAGACTTTCAACCGCGGATTTACCGACTACTTCCTCCGCCAGCGGCAACCCATGGCAAACTTTGCCACACAGAAATCGCTCGGCAAGCGCATCGACAAGGTGGCCTCCCTGGGTCGCGACACCATCACCCTGGCCACTTCCGAAACATTCACCCCTGGCGACGGCCTCTGCTTCTTCAATGCCCAAGGGCAGCTCGAAGGATTCCTGGTGAACCATGTGCAGGGCTCGGCTATACGCCCTAACCGCATGCCCGACAGCCTTGCCGTCGGCACACTCTTGTGGCGCAACAACGACCAAGCCTTCACCAAGCAGTTGCAAGGCCGCACCGCCGAACGCACCATCCCCATTAATCTCACGCTGACGGATACCCCCGACGGACTGCGGCTCACCCTTGTCGACTGCGATGGCTGCCAGGCCTCGTCCACAGTGGTGTGCTCCAAGGAGACCCCTCGCGACCCTCTCCGTGCCGCCGACCAGCTGCAACGCCAACTCACCAAACTGGGCGATACCCCTTTCCGTGTCGCCGCTTTCACCAATAGCTGTGCCCAACCGTGGTTCGTGCAGGCCTCGGTGCTCAACCAGTTGCGCCGTCAGGCAGTGGAAAAGCTTGTCGAAACCCGCATCGAAACCCATTTGCTCGAGCGCGGCCATTGTCCAACCCTCGCCCAGCGTCAGGCCGACACTACCCCCTATTTCGAGACAGCCCTCGACTACCGTGCCAACGTCATAAACCGGCTCTCAGAACAATTTTACCGCCGTCACGGCGTGCAGCAGATAGAACGCGGACTCGAACAGACCGGCAACTACGACGGCAAAGCCCTCATGACCACCAAATACTGCCTGCGCTACGAGTTGGGACAGTGTCTGCGCCGCAACCCAGATGCGGTGGCTGGTCCCTTGTACCTGCAAAACAACGGCCGCTGGTTCCGGCTCGAGTTCGACTGCTCCAACTGCCGTATGCTGCTCTTCGCCGCAGGGCAAGCCCCGGCTCCTGCCCGCAACTGACATCCCTATTGTTTCATAGGATGATTTCGGTTTATCCATGTCCCGACGGCCTTCCTCCCCATGGTCCGACCTCGCAGCAGCGACCTCCCCACACCTTCCCTGCCCAGCCTTTGCTCCCTCACTGCGTCTCCCCGGTCCCACCGCAGTGCCGGGAAGTCCCAGCCGTCGGCGCGCCACGACCCACTTGGGTCGTTCAATCTAGGCTCGATGTTGCCTGCTTCCCGGCTTGTTATCCGTTATCATGTCGAGTAACGATGCTATATCGATACTATAACGATGCAGGATTGAACGGCCCCTCTCCGTAGCGAGGGGAAATCGTTGCCGCTTCACGGCGCAGGGCTTGTCCCCGTGAATTGCACGGTTCTGCAGTTACTCCGGATTTTTCGGTTTCCTAACGACCGATTTGGGTTCAACTGACTGAAGGCATTTGGTGGAAAGGGTGACGGTCAGGTACCCGTAGGGTAGAGCAAAAAACTGGCGGGACAGACCTGCAGCCTGTCCCGCCAGTAATAGGATGGAGGGTGAATGATGTTAATTGGCAGGTGTGCTACCCAAGGCTTGGAGCAGTTGGATGATGGCTGTTGCCGTACCTACATTGTTGGACACCGTGCTGGCATTCACATTCAGTCCTGTTAGGCTGTTCATGGTGTTGATGACGTAGTCGACATTGGCGGCGGTGATGAGGCCGGAGCCGGCAGAAACCATGCCAGCGGCAAAAGCTTTCTTGTAGTCGGCGTTCTCCTTGTTGGAACGCATGTTGGTGTAGCCGGTGGCAACCATGAGGGCGGCGGTGAGGTCCGTAGGATTGCTGAGACTGACGGTGCCGGTGTTTCTGTACGAGTTATAGAGTGTGATAATGGCGTTGGCCGTGTTGCGGCCTTGGGTCTTGGCAGCGCTGTCCACGGAAGTGCCACCCATGCTGCTGCAGGAGGCAAAGGCCATGGCAGCGATGCACATCATAATGATACTGAATCTTTTCATGATAGTATAGTATTGTTTTTGTTTTGTTATTTTCAGGATGCAAAGATACATTTTTTTTTGCATATTGAAAAAAAATCGTATATTTGCAAATTGTTTCAATATGGTATTCATAAGTTAAATTCTATTATAAATTCGTATGAACAACACCATTTTCACATTCCCGAAACCCGAGAACGAACCCGTCCTCGGCTACAAGCCCGGCAGTCCCGAGCGTAAAGAGATTCGTAAGGCTCTCGACGAGCTCTACAAGAAGACCACCACCATCTGCCCCATTATTGGAGGCAAGGAGGTGAAAACCGCCGAGATGGGCGAGATTGTGATGCCCACCGACAACAAGCATGTGCTTGCCAAGTACTACAAAGTGGGTGAAAAGGAGGTTCAGGCCGCTATCGCCGCCGCCATGAAGGCTCACGAGGAATGGGCCAACACCCCGTGGATTGAGCGTGCCAGTGTGATGCTGAAGATTGCCACCCTCATCAGTGGCAAGTACCGTTGGCTTATCAACGCTGCCACCATGCTTGGTCAGGGCAAGACCACCATGCAGGCCGAAATCGACTCGGCATGCGAGTTGGTGGACTTTCTGCGCTACAATGCCTATTACGCTTCGCAAATATACAGCGACCAGCCCTGCAGCGACAAGGGTACGCTGAATTATGTGACCTACCGCCCGATGGAAGGTTTTGTGTTTGCCATCACTCCCTTCAACTTCACCTCCATCGCCAGCAACCTCTGCCTGTCGCCTGTGCTGATGGGCAATGTGTGCATCTGGAAACCCAGCACCACCGCCATGCTGTCCAACTACCTGTTGATGAAAATCTATAAAGAGGCCGGCCTGCCCGACGGCGTGGTGAACTTCCTGCCCGGCAGCGGTTCGCTGATTGGCAAGGTGGCTTTTGCCGACGCCAACCTGTGCGGTGTCCACTTCACCGGTTCCACCGGCACGTTCAACAGCTTCTGGAAATCAATCGGCGACAATATCGCCAATTACCGCACTTATCCCAAGATTGTGGGTGAGACCGGCGGCAAGGACTTTATCTTCGTCCACAAGTCGGCCAATCCCGAGCAGGTGGCCACAGCCATTGTGCGCGGAGCTTTCGAGTTCCAAGGTCAGAAGTGCTCGGCCGCCTCGCGTGCCTATATCCCCAAGAGCCTGTGGCCCAAGGTCGAAAAACTTGTCGGCAAGATGCTTGCTGAAATCAAGGTGGGCGACGTGCGCGACTTCAGCGCTTTCGTCAACGCTGTTATCGACGAGGCTTCGTTCGACAACTGCATGCGTTATATCGAGCATGCCAAGAAGAGCAAGGATGCCGAAATCGTGTTCGGCGGCACCGGCGACAAGAGCAAGGGATGGTTTATCCAGCCCACGGTCATCCGTGCCCTCGACCCGAAATACAAGTCGATGTGCGAGGAGATTTTCGGACCCATCATCACCGTGTATGTCTACGAGGATGCCAAGTACGAGGAGACACTGCGTCTGTGCAACGAGACTTCGCCCTACGCACTGACGGGTGCCATCTTTGCCACCGACCGCAAGGCATTGCGGACGGGTGCCAATATCCTGAAGTATGCCGCAGGCAACATCTATTACAACGACAAGCCTACAGGCGCCGTGGTGGGTCAGCAGCCCTTTGGTGGTGCCCGTGCCAGCGGCACAAACGACAAGGCCGGCTCGTACCTGAACCTGATTCGCTGGACCAGCCCTCAGGCCATTAAGGAGACTTTCGACCCCGCCTACGACTACAAGTATCCCTTCATCAGCGATGCTGAATAAGACTCACACTTGGTGCCACGCCTATGGCGTGGCACCTTTTGTTAACACGATTGTGCAATTTTATACTCTTATAACCTATGAAGAAAAAAGTACTATTTGTAACAGCTTTCATGACGCTGTTTTGCGTTGCGAAAGCACAGGATACGTTGGATACCAACGCTGCCCCTCGTTTTTATCATTGGAATGTAGGCCTGTCGCTTGGTTTTGACTATAACGACCATAGCGCCAATATGGTTTACATGAAAGGCATGACCTATACAGGTTTGATAGGCGTGACGACTGGCTTGCATGTACAATACAACTTTATGCCTTGGCTGGGTGTGCGTGCAGGAGTCATGACAGTGATGAAAGACTATACCATGACCAATACTGTGGTTTTGGAAGGTAAAGTAGTTGGTGGTGCTCAGACCAATACATACAACGGCTATTTAGATGTGCCGGTGATGGCTGTATTCTCCTATGGCAACAGGTTTAAAGTTCACCTCGGCTTGGGATGTTATATGGGTTATTGGATGGTGAGTTCGCGCTCAGGCATCGGTATACCTCTCGTTGGCGAGAAAGGGGAATTTGACGAGGATGTCAAATTCAACAGCACCCGCGACAACCGTTTCGACGGAGGTTTAGCCGCCTCGGCAGGTATATCGCTTGCCCTTGGCAAGACTAAGGCTTGGTCGCTGGGGCTTGAGGGATACTACCTCTACGGCCTTACCGACATACAGAAGAAGTATATGCGCAATCTCAGTCCTCGGTATAATACAACCTATTCCTTACAGCTGAGTTTAAGCTATTCTTTTTAGGATGAAGAACAAAACTAATTATTAATCTTCCATTTTGATAAACTATGAAAACAAGAAAATATATCTTTGATATCATGGCGCTTGCCGCCATGTCGACGCTGATGATGGTGTCATGCCGCAAAGAGGCTCCGGTCCTTCATGACCCCAATAATATTCCGTGCAAGACCTATACCCAACAGTTCCAGGCTGTATGGGAAGGCGTGGATCAGTCGTATGTCTTCTGGGAAAGGGATACCGTCAACTGGGATAAACGCTATGACCTCTGTCTGCCCATTTTCCACGATTTTGATGCCCGCGGCACTGCCAATCCTGTCACTGCCGAAGAGTATAAGGCTGCTTGGTTAAAGGTGTTCAAAGGTCTTGTCGACCATCATTTCGTTGGCGTTCTGTGGAATCCGAATCTGAAGGGTGCTGTTATCGTCAATGCGGGTCACCAAGCTCGCTATACGACCGACATCGCCCAGGAGATTTCCATTCTCAAGCGCATGCCCGGAATCAGCGACCTGACAGAGAACACCGTTCAGGGGAGCAAAGCTCCTCAGTCGTGGAGCTGCCTGTTGCCCGGCAAGGTTTCAGGCGAGAAGATAGCCTATTTCCGTTTCTCGGGTTTTGGATTTGACATAAAAAATCAGTCGAGGGCAGAGTTGGCTCCGTTATATGCCTTCTTCGACCCCGATACTTTAGGCAACGTGGGTGACCGTGCCCTCATCAACCGCGATGATGTAAAGGGCATTATCATCGATGTGAGAGGCAATGGCGGTGGAAGCTTCGGCAATATCGATATGTATATTGGCTCTTTGCTGCATAAGGATTTGCATATAGGTTATACCCGTGTGAAAGAGGGCATTGGAAGATTGGATTACAGTGCATGGCTTCCATTGAAAATTGCTGCCCACAAAAGACCTATAAATAAGGAGAAGGATGTCGTTTTGCTTGTCGACGCCAATTCTATAAGTTGTTCTGAAGTTACTGCAGTGTTCACCAAGTGTATGCCCAAAGGTAAAGTGGTGGGTGATCGCACGTATGGTGCTACAGGCCCACTCTGGTCTAACACGATTCTCCACGATGTATTTTACAACGGTTGCTTCGGTGATACAAATCTGTATAATCGCTTCCTTGAAGATCGTGGCACTTATTCGAATGATAATTTCACCTATTATGTCTACACTAGCACATTCGAGTTTGTCGACCGCAACTATGAGAGCTTCGAAGGCAAGGGTGTCAATCCCGATATCTTGGTTCCTTACAATGAGCAAGAGTTGAAAGCTGGTACCGACAAGCAGTTGGAACGTGCACTGGAATATCTTCGTAACGGAAAATAATTCTGCAAATATTGTAACATAACAATTGTTATTATGAGAATGAACAATCGTCTAACCATTCCCATCGCCCGATGCCTGTTGCTGGTGTGGCTGGCTGCTGTGCCTGTTGTGCTCTCCGCGCAGGAGGATGTTCAGGCTGAGCCGCGTACTCGCCATTTCAGCTTCGGCATCACCGCAGGTATGGACCGCAACTACCATAGTGTGGATATGGTGTATATGTCGGATATGAAGTTCGACAAGTTCAGAACGGGTTCGGTGTTTGGGCTCCGACTGGGGTATGCGCCCCTTAAGTGGCTCTCCATCAACACCGGCGCAGTGCTGATACAGAAGAATTACCACATGGACCATGTGTTTGAGTATTACTATCTGCGCTACTCGCTCAACACCACATCGACCAATGACTATATCAATGTCCCTCTCGAATTGAAACTGAGTGTGGGTAAGACGGTCAGACTGCACGCTTTTGGTGGTGTTTTCGGCGGCTATTGGCTGAAAGGGCATAGGAAAGGGGTGACCTATTCATTCTCTAACGAAAGAAATTACTCCTTTGACGAGGATTATGTGTTTAACGACAAGCGCGACAACAGGATTGAGAAGGGGTTCACCTGGGGCGCAGGTCTCAGCGGCATGATTCTTGGCAAGATAGAGGTGGGTGCTGAAATAAGATGGTACTACAGCATCACCGATATCCAGAAGCCTTATATGACCAACCTCAATCCCCGCTACAATACTGCTGTCGCCTTTCAGGCAGGCTTGAGTTACTGGCTATAGTTCAATAGAATATCATCAATTAGGAATAAACGTTTTGCCCCCTCGCCATTTGACGAGGGGGTAAATAAAAAGAATTAATAGAACATTCTATATGAGAAAAGACGCTTTTTTTTATGGCCTGCTGTTGTTGGTCACATTGAGCAACGTGTCGTGCCGCAAGGAACCTCTGGAAAACCGAGGCAACCCCAACAACCTTATCTGTAAGAACTATCTTTCGCAGTTTGAGGCTATCTGGTCGGGCATGGACCAGGGCTATGTGTTCTGGGACCGTGACACCGTCGACTGGGATGCCCGCTACGAGGAGTTCCGCCCTATTTTTGCCGCCTTCGATGCACGTCCGGCCAACAAGCCCGTCACGCAAATTGAATACATGGAAGCCTATACCGGCCTCTTCGCAGGACTGCTGGACCACCACCTCGCCGGTCGCTTTTATGCTGCCAAAGGCATACCTCATGGGCAATGCGAGGCTTTTGTGTCGCCCGGGACAAACGATTACTATCATAGCGTGTCCAATTCCGAAGCCCTCCGTTTGCAGCTCAAGGCTTTGCGCAAAAAGGCAATACCGGGAACGCTGGTGGAATACAGCCCCAATAATGATTATGGCAATCCGGGCTCATATTTCTGCCTGATTCCTGGTGCCAACGATGGCGAGTTGATTGCCTATTTCCGTTTCACCAACTTCTACATGGTGCAGATGCATCAGAAGTATCAGTGGTATCCCAACTCTCCCGACTCGCAGAAGGCACAGGCTCCCGCCAGAGCCTTCTATGGCCCGCTTTATAATGAAGGCATCACTACCGAGGCAGGCTATGCCAACAATGATTCGGTGGTGGGCATCATCATCGATGTGCGTGGCAACGGTGGCGGCAGTGTGGAAGATCTGGAACCGCTTATTGGCTCCCTCTCCCAGTCGCCCACACTCGTAGGCTACACCCGTGTAAAGGAGGGCTATGGACGACTGGACTACAGTGCTTGGTCGGAGAGTGTGGTAAACTGCCCCGCACTGCATCTTAATAAGCAGAAGCCCATTGTGGTGCTGGCCGATGTCACATCCGTCAGCTGTGCCGAGCTGGCAACGATGCTTATCAAGGCACTCCCCAACGGAACATTTATCGGTGAGAGGACGTATGGTGCTATCGGTGGTCTCTATTCCGGTGGCTCCACCAACATCTATCACGACCTGTTCTACTCTGGTTGCTTTGGCGATTACGAGTACTTTGAAAATGGTCCCGACCCGTATCGCGATAACTTCTCCTACTATGTCTACACCAGTACATTCCACATGGTCGACAACACTTACGGCGATGTGGAGGGTGTAGGTGTCCAGCCAGATATTGAGATTCGTTTCAATCTCAATAGGCTAGACGAAGGTACCGATAATCAGTTGGACCGTGCCATCCGATTCATCCGTGTGGGTCATTGATGAACTTCACTATCTGTTTAACTTCTCTCTGATATAGAGAATTGCCTGCAGATTGCGCGGCACCTGTAGGTCGATAGTCCCGCTCTCTATTGCTATCACCTTACCCTTTTTCACGGCGGTGAGTTGGTTGTAGGGCTTGGTCCGGCAGAACGTGGCTGAGTCCTCGCGGCGAATCATGATGTATTCAGGATCAGCCTGCATCAATGCCTCGAGGCTATAACTCCAACCGGTGATGTCGGCGGCCACATTGTGTCCTCCAGCCATCTCGATAATATCATTGATAAAAGAGTTTCCCCCTGCGGTGAAATTGCCCGAGGGACCGAATCCGACCACATAATAAATGCTAGGACGAGGGGTTTCGTTAGTGGGAAGGCGCTCCCCAAGCGTACCCATCATGGAACGCATGTGGGTGATGAGGCTGTCTGCCTGTCGGGTGCATCCTACTAATTGCCCGATCTTGGCAATATTTTCATACAACCCTTCGTATTTCTGCTTCTCAATCACGCAGGCGATGGGGATGCCCATCTTCTCCAGCTGCTGGTGGCACTTTTGCGGTATCATCGAGCCGCTGATGACCAGGTCGGGATTGAGGGAGGCTATTTTCTCCACATTCAGATTGCTTATGCCGCCGATGGAGGGAATCTTCTTTGCCTCGGGAGGGTAGGAGCAGAAGTCCGTCCGCCCGATAAGCAGCGAGTCGGCATGCAGTGCGAAAATAATCTCGGTGACAGCGGGAGAGGTGCTCACTACCCGTTTCGGGCTGGTGGGCACCTCCACTGTACGCTGATAGTCGTCGACAAAGGTGACGAACTCTTTGTTCGAAGGTGAGCCGGACGGGGCATTGCACGAAACCGTCACCATCGTGAATAGACTAATCACACAGAGCATGAAGAACATTCTGTGTCGTTTACGGGGATTGGTGTTTGTCATAGCGTATGAGTTATGCGTCTTCCATTCCTCCGCAAAGGTGCATCACGTCGCCTGTGTTGTAGCTGCCCAGTTCTGATGCGTAGTACAGGCATGCATTGGCCACCTCTTGGGGTGTTCCCGGACGGCGTAGCGGGATACGTGTCTGCCAGTAGGTCTTCATTTGCTCGGGTATCTCGCCGGTCATCTCAGTGACGATGAATCCGGGGGCAACGACATTCATACGGATGTTGCGCGCACCCAGTTCCTTCACAGCACTCTTGGTGAAACCGATGATGCCGGCTTTGGCGGCTGCATAGTTGGCTTGTCCGGCGTTGCCTCCGATGCCTACCACGGAACTGATGTTGACAATACTGCCAAACCCCTGTTTCCACATGGATGGCTGTACGGCCTGGGTCATCAGGAATACCGACTTCAAGTCGTTGTTGATGACGTTGTCCCACTGTGCCTCGGTCATGCGTTTGATGGCGGCGTCGTCGGTGATACCGGCGTTGTTGATAAGGATGTCGATATGGCCGAAATCCTGCAGTGTGTCGGCCACAAACTGCTGAGTGCTTTGTTTGTTTGCCACATCAACGGCATACCCTTTGGCTTTCACCCCGAGGGCTTCAAGCTCTTTTTCAACCGATTCCATCTGTGCGTTGCGGCTGCGACCGCAGAAGGATATGTTACATCCCTCCTCGGCAAAGCGGAGGGCAATGGCGCGACCTATGCCGCGGGTGGCGCCGGTGATAATGGCTACTTTGTCTTTTAGAAGCATGATTAGTTACTTGTTTTTAGTGAGCGGTGTGCTACACTTGTGTTTAAAATATGAAGAGAGTTGAAAGTGATGGTGTCGCTCTCAACTCTCTTTTTGCATTACCTATGGTAACGCTCTCTCATTGTTAGAGCAGGGTGGCCAGCTTGGCGGCGAGGTCGCCGACACGGGTGCTGTAACCCTTCTCGTTGTCGTACCAGCTGACAACCTTCACGAAGTTGCCATCCATCACCTGGGTCAGCAGGCTGTCGAAGATGGAACTGTGGGTGTTGTCGATAATGTCGACGCTGACCACGGGGTCCTCGGTATACTGCAGAACACCCTTCATGGGGCCTTCGGCGGCAGCCTTGATGGCGGCGTTGATCTCTTCCTTGGTGACGTTGCGGTTCAGCTCAGCAGTGAGGTCCACAACAGAACCGTCGGGAGTGGGTACGCGCATGGCGAAACCGTCCAGTTTGCCTTTCATCTCGGGGATAACCAGACCCACAGCCTTGGCGGCGCCGCTCGAAGTGGGGATGATCGAAACGGCGGCGGCACGGGCACGACGCAGGTCGCTGTGCGGCTGGTCCAGAATCTTCTGGTCGTTGGTATAGCTGTGGATGGTGTTCATCAAACCGCGTTTGATACCGAAGGTGTCGTTCAGCACCTTGGCGACAGGAGCCAGGCAGTTGGTGGTGCAGCTGGCGTTGGAGACGAGCTGCATCTCTTTGGTCAGCACATTGTCGTTAACACCCATCACAATGGTAGCGTCCACATCCTCGGCTTTGCTGGCGGGAACGGTGAGGATTACTTTTTTGGCACCGGCGATGATGTGCTTCATCATCTGCTCGCGTTTCTTGAACAGGCCGGTCGACTCAACCACGATGTCAACACCCAGCTCTTTCCAAGGCAGGTTCTGCGGGTCGCGTTCGGCATAGATTTTCACCTTCTTGCCATTCACTACGATGCAGTCGCCCTCGGCGTGCACTTCACCTTCGAAGTTGTCGTGCACGGAATCGTATTTGAACAGGTATGCCAGGGTGTCGGCACTGGTAAGGTCGTTAACGGCCACGATGTCCAATTCGGGATGGTCCAGCATGGCGCGGAAGGACATTCTTCCGATACGGCCGAAACCGTTGATTGCTACTTTTACCATATTATGTTGTTTTTAAGTTATTTAATTGTTTTTCTTTCGATGAAAAGATTTTACAAATATACATTTTTTTTTCTAAATGACAAAAAAATAGTACTTTTGCAAAAACAATTATAACAATTGTTAGTGTAATGGCAAAGAGAAAAAAACAACATAAATCACACAAACACAGAGGTCTTAAACGGTGGAAACAACTGGGCTTTTTCGGTAAAGTGTGGCGTGTTATTTGGGTGAGCATCGTGTCGGTGTTCGCCTTTACCATTGTCCAGGTACTTTTCTGTGCACTTTTCAATCCTCCGATTACTCCTCTCATGGTGCAACGCTTTTTCGAGCAGGTTAAAGACCCTGACCGGCCCATAGTTTTCGAGCGCGACTATGTGTCCATCGACGACATCTCGCCCAACCTTATCAACGCTGTCGCCATCGCCGAGGACGGTGGTCTCTACATGTACCACCACGGCTTTGCCGTCCAGCGCATGAAAAAGGCCTATACCAGCTCCATCACCAAGCGCACCCGTGCCGGCGGCAGCACCATCAGCCAGCAGACCGCCAAAAACTGCTTCCTCCCGCATACCCACCGCATGTGGCGCAAAGCCATCGAGGCCTACTACACCATCCTCATCGAGAAAATCTGGGGCAAGAAGCGTATCATGGAGTGCTATCTCAACATCATCGAGTTTGGCAACGGAATCTATGGATGCGAGGCCGCCTCACAGCACTATTTCCACCATTCCGCCAGCAAGCTCACCCGCCGCGAGGCCGCACTCCTTGCCGCCTGTCTGCCCTCACCCCTCCGAAGCAACCCCGCACGTCCGTCGCGCTACCTCTCCCGCCGCGCCTCCACCCTCCAGCACCGCATGGGCTTCTACGGCACCGCCGCCACCCTTCAGGACGGCAAAATCGTCATGACCGAGGGGAAGAACCCCAAATACAAGAAAATGGTCGAGGAGGAGAATGTCTTCGACTTCACCGTCTGGATGCTGAAGCAAAAATTGGGCATCAAAGATTAGCCGATGGACTGGAGCCTAAGTGTCAAGCATTTCGAGGTTCACCTCCGTCTGGAGCGTAACCTGTCGGCCAACACCGTCGAGGCCTACCTCCACGATGTCGCGCTGCTGCGACGCTGGGCCGAAGGCGAAGGGCTGCTCCCCGACCAGGTCACTGTCGAAGGGCTGCGCGGTCTCATCGCCCAGCTGAACGACATCAGTGTCTCTGCCACCACCCAGTGCCGCATTCTCTCGGGGTGGCGCGCCTTTTTCCGCATGCTTGTCATCGAGGATGTCGTCCTCGACAATCCCGCCGAACATATCGAGATGCCCACACGCCCCAAGCACCTTCCCGACGTGCTCACCGATGCCGACATCACCGCCATTCAGGCCACCTTCGACCGCAGCCGACCCGGCCCGTCGCGCAACTATGTCATTGTCGAAGTGCTGTATGGGTGCGGACTTCGGGTGTCCGAGCTCGTCAACCTCAAGCTCTCCAACATCTATGCCGAGGAGCGGATGCTGCAAGTGGTGGGCAAAGGCGACAAGGAACGCTGGGTGCCCATTAACGACCGCGCACTGAATCTCCTCCAGCACTACATCCTCTACGAGCGCAGCCAGCTCTCCATCCAGCACGGCGAGGAAGTGTATGTCTTCCTCAACCTCCGTGGGCACCACCTGTCGCGTATCGCCGTCTTCCAATTCATACAGCGTGCCGCCATCGAGGCCGGCATCCACAAGAATGTCTCCCCGCACAGCCTCCGCCACAGTTTCGCCACCGAGCTGGTGCAGAACGGCGCCGACCTCCGTGCCGTGCAGGAAATGCTCGGACACGAAAGCCTTGCCACCACCGAGATATATACCCACCTCTCCCGCCAATACCTGCGCGACACCATCAGCACCTACCATCCCCACTATAAGAAGTGATGCCGTTGCCTATCATGCTTAAGGCAAAATACGGTGATTATCAGAAGTAAACTTAAGGGCCAAGACAGGGACGCGACACGAAAACAGAACCTGCCTTTAGTCTGGATGCAGTATTAGTCAGAATCATGTCGGTGCCACGAATGCCCGTAACGTTGTTTTTGGGGCAAAGAATCGCAGGCTCATCCGGTAACCTTTGCGCTGCCACATACTAAAAAACACTTTTTTCAGTTATAGCAAAAGACATATCACAAGAGTTATCACAAACCCATTGCTCGCACCATGTCAGAAAACGCACTAGTACCGCAAAAGATAGAGCAGTATGGCCGCCACTACGACGACCACTCGCTTTGGAGCAAAATCAAGTCTGCCGCAGCCAAGGCAGGGCGTAAAGTAATCTACAATGTCCTGCTGCTTTACTATATGCTTACCGATGCCACCATCCCCCTCCGACACAAACGCCTCATCATAGGTGTGCTGGGCTATTTCATCCTGCCCATCGACCTCATCCCCGACTTCATCCCCGGCACCGGCTTTGCCGACGACCTTCTCGCGCTCCTATACGTGGTCAAGGTGCTGCACGACAGCATCACCCCCGAAATCAAGGCCAAGGCGCAAGCCAAATGCAACGACTATTTCAAGACCGACAGCGGCCAGACACCCCTCCCTCCCGACAATAACAGGTAAAACATCATATCAACCCATGGAAAAGCAACTCTATCTTGCAGCCGGCTGCTTCTGGGGCGCCGAGCATTTCTTCAAACAAATCGACGGCGTCACCTTCACCGAGGTGGGCTTTGCCAACGGCCACACCGACAACCCCACCTACGAGCAGGTCTATACCGACACCACCGGCTTTGCCGAGACGGTCCGTCTCAGCTACGACCCCCTCCGTGTCAGCCTCCCATTCCTCCTGCAGATGTATTTCAAGGCTATCGACCCGACCAGCCTCAACCAGCAAGGCGAAGACCGCGGTACACGCTACCGCACAGGCATCTACTATACCGACCCCGACGACCTCCCCTTCATCCGTCAGGCCATGGCCCACGAGGCCGCACGTCATTCCAAACCCCTGCAGGTGGAGGTGCTGCCCCTCAACAACTTCTTCCGCGCCGAGGACTACCACCAGGACTATCTCGATTTCAATCCCGACGGCTACTGCCACTTGCCCGTCGCATTGTTCCAGGAGGCTCGCGAGGCCCGCGACCTTGCCACCCTGCAGAAGGCCGAGAAATACCGCCTGCTCCTCAAGCAGCTCCAGTCCCTCCTCGAGGGCGAGAAGGACCCCATCGCCTGCATGGCTAATGCCGCCGCTATGCTGCACGACACCTTCCACTTTTGGTGGACGGGGTTCTACCGTGTGGTGGGCGACGAGCTGGTGCTCGGTCCTTTCCAAGGTCCTGTTGCCTGTATGCACATCGCCTACGGCAAGGGCGTTTGCGGAACGGCCTGGCAGCAGTGCCGCACCCTGCTGGTGCCCGATGTCGAGCAATTCCCCGGCCATATAGCCTGTAGCGCGGCTTCACGCAGCGAGGTGGTCGTCCCCGTCATGCACAACGGTTCCGTGACGGCAGTGCTGGACATCGACAGCCAGCACCTCGCCACATTCGACTACGCCGACCGCCATTTCCTGCAAGAGGTGGCTGCCCTGCTCCCCTGTTGATAAGGCGCAGGTTCGTTCAATATTGCATCGTTACTGCTTTGTTACAGCATCGTTACAGGATATAATAAAGGGGAACGAGCCTGAAACGATGGTTGAAGGATGCAGTATTGAACGAACTTAGGACAGGTCAAAAAGATATTTGCCGCCCTGCATGTGCCCTCGACTGGGGCGGCAGGGGATGGAAATGAAATACGCGTCGCCCGCACAAGATGGCTCTTATGCGGGCGACGTTTTTACCCTTATCGGTCAGCAGGGGTTTAATCGTAATGAATTGTATCATCCATCCTTATGAGCGATGGGGGTTCAATCTGCCTGTAGTTGTTAAGTTTCTGTGTTTTCTTTGTTATTGTTGGTTTGAATTGAGGTTAAGGCGCACACCGCCTACGAATGTGCGGCCGGGCTGAGGCACCCCGCAGTGGTCGCGGTATTGGGTGTCGAGCAGGTTGTGGCCTTCGACAAAGAGGTGCAGCACCGTGCCGTGCAACGTGTCGGCATGACGGCCAAGGGGCAGGGCGTATTGGGCTGCGGCGTTGAGCAGCAACACCCCGCCGTATGTGTGCAGCTGTCCCTGGATGTCGGTGTATTGCCCTATGCGGTAACGGTAGGAGGCGTCGGCTTTGAGACGCAGGCGCGGCCAGGGTGAGAAGGCGACGTAGAGGTCGGCTTTGTGTCGCAGGTATTCGAGGGCGTAGGCGGAAATCATGTTGCCCGGGTCGCGGTCGATGTGGCAGAACGAGTAGCCGCCGCCTACAACAGGCTGTAGGCGATAGCGCGGACGGTAGAGGAACGAGAGGTCGGCACCCTTGGCGCTCACGTCGGTGTGGTTCATGGCATACCACAGCTCCTCGTCGGGCTGGCGTATCCAGTCGATAATGTCCCGTCCGTCGCGGTAGTAGAGGGTGGCCTGCAGAGCCAACGGCCGCGGGGTATACTGCAGCGACAACTCGGCGGAGAGACTGTGTTCGCTGTTCAAGTCGGGGTTGGCGATGTGGTTGACACTCTGATAGTAGAGGTCGGTGAAGGTGGGCAGGCGGTAGGTGCGGCTGAGGGCGGCGCGCAGATGCAGCTGGCTGGCCAGTCGGTAGCCCGACATGGCCGCGAGGCCGTAGTTAAAGCCGAAGGCGGTGTTGTAAAGCCCCAGGGCGGTGACCTCGGCGTTGAAGCGTCCGTAAGCTATGCTGTAGCCGCCGTAGAGGGTGGCCGACAGCCGGGCGGCCGAGTGGGTGTAGGGTGCGGGGAGCAGGCTGTCCGGTGTGCCCAGCACATTGCTTCGGATGCCCTCGCGGCGCAGTTCTGCCCCCAGCAACGCTTCGCCTGCGCCCACACGTCGCAACAAACGGCTGCGGAGGCCGCTGATGGAGGAGAGATGGTGATTGTGGCCGCTGTACCAGGCGGGTGCCGTAGTGTAGCCGTCGCGGAAGAGCTCGAAGCGGTCGCGGTGCAGGCGGCTGTAGAGAGTGGTCTCCAGCCGTGTGTGCTGCCAGCGGTGGACGTTGAACGCCGAAGCGGTGAGGGTGCGGGTGGCCTCGAACTGGTCGGGGTAAGCGGTGCTGTAGAATGCCTGGCTGCCGAAGGCCTTGGCCTGCCCACCCAGCTGCAGGTGCCAGTCGTCGGAGCTGCTGTGGCGTGCGGCTTGGAGGAAGAGGCTCCCGTGGCGGTAGTCGGTGTTGGGCATGTAGCCGTCGGAACGGTTGTAGGCACCTGCAAGGGTTACAGCCCATGGACCCAGCATTTTTGTGCCGAGGAGGGCCGCTTTTGTCTGGGCGTGGCTGCCGCCGCTGAGTTCCGCCGTCAGGTGGTCGCGGTATTCCTCGCATACTACGATGTTGATGCCGCCGCAGAAGGCGGTGATGCCCCGCGCCATGAGTTGGGCAGGGGTGAGGAGCTCGATGCGCTGCACCATGCTGATGTCGACGGGCATGTCGAGCAGATGGTGTCCGGTCTGGGCGTCGGTGAGGTTGACACCGTTGATGAGCAAAACGATTTGGTCGAAGGTGCCGCCACGCATGGCAAGGTCGCCTTGCACATCGTTGCCGCCGCGTGTGCGCAGGTCAGTCCCCGGCAACATCGCTACGAGGTCGCCAAGGGAGTGGACGGAAGTGTTGGAGAAATCTTGCGCGGTGAGCACCGCCGCAGGCTCGGGAGAGCAGAAGAGGGTGTCCGCCTGAGCGACGATGTCGATGGCGGGCAGGAGGCGTTCGTCGGGGTTGTCGTCGGCTTGTGCCGCGGCCTGCAGGGGGAGGAGTAGCATGCCGAGGGCGGCGATGGCTGCGGACTTGTGCAGCTGGCGGTCGGCAATGTAGGTGGCCAGGTGGCCGATGTTCACTACCCGGTGCAGGGAATTGAAAGCGGCATAGGCCGCACGGCAGAAACGATGAAAACGGAACGCGGGGGAATGGTTTTGTTTGTGTTGGTTCATGTGTGTTGCATATGTTTTGTTTTAAGCAGATTGCATGGTTCGATCAACATTGTGAGGCGGGATACACAATAACCCCCTTTTGCCACACCGATGAGGGCGGGCAAAAAGTACAACAGATAATCATACGATGCGTAAGGGCAGGATGGACTATTTCTTGCCAATGAGGCCTGAGGCCACGTTTTTGAGTTGATTGACAAGGTCTTTCTTCTCCTCGTCGGTGAGTTTCATGTCTTTGAAGGCGTCGGTGGCGGAGGCGATAAGTTGATGGATGTCGTTGTCGTCTTTTGCCGAAGAAAGCTTTGACATGAAATCCTTGTTGGCAGTCAATTGGGCAAGGATAGCGGCGATGTTGGCATTGCCTGCCAGTTTGCTGATTTGTTCGGTAATATTCTTGTTACCAAGTAGTTTGTCGAAAATACCCATGATGTTTTGTATTTAAGTTGATGAGACAAAGGTACGCAAATAATTTGATTGTACGGTGCTTTTCGAGAGTAGAATGCTTTTTTTAACATTCTTGTATGACAGGAAATGTCGTTAGTTTGCGGAAATTGTGTATCTTTGCAGCATTGACGGAACGGGTGTCGTTGGCGGGAGATATATGTAACTTGTTGATAGATACCTGTCGGACAGAGAATAAAAGGAGTATCAGGAGATGAAAAAAAGGATGATATGGCCGATAATGGTTGTCGTGACCTTGCTGACGGTATCGTGCAGCAAGACGGATGTGGGCAGCGGTTGGCTGAACAAGATGAAACAGGCTGCCGAGTTAAGCACGGTGCAGTATACGGTGCAGAAAGTGGTAAGCAACAATGACGAGTCGTGGAGGATATTCGGTGACAGGAAGATCCTCTTCTCGTTCAAGGCTGTAATCAAGGCGGGTATTGACATGGAGAAATTCGATGCCACGAAGGTGAGGGTTGTGGAGAGCAGGCGTGACAAAAAGAAGAAGATATGGTTGGAGTTGCCGCAACCCCGGATACTGTCGTACAATATCCGTCCCGACGATGTGAAGCAACTGTACAGCGAGGTTTCGTTGCTGAGAACAGAATATTCGAATGAGGAACGCGATGCGATAGTGACAAAAGGCGAGATGGAGTTGAAAATGGACAGGGAGCTGACAGAGATGATATTGCGCGATGCCAGACTAAATGCCGAGGTGTTTATGAAGATGCTGTTGCTTCGCAATGGATTCACAGATGTATATATTTCGTTTAATGGGGAGGATTCACATGGAATTATATGATGACAATTCGGACAAGGGCTTCGAAATGAACGAGCAGAATATGGCAGAGCCTGAGATAGAGACCGTTGTGCCGACAGAAACGTGTATGGGTACGGAGGAGCCAAAGGCTGTAGAAAATATGGAAGAGGATGAGGCCGTTGAGACATCGGAATCGGGCACAGCCACGAGTGATGAGGCCTCGGAGCCACAGCCACCCGATAATGGGATAAAGCGTTGTTGGAAAAAGGTGAAAGGCGGTGCAGGGGCTTTGTGGGCGGCAGTGTGGCCTTTATTGAAAAAACGCTGGGGAAGGATAATTGCCATTGTATTATTGGTGTTTGTGGCTTTGACAGCCTTGCGTATCTATAATAGCATTACCGCCAAGAAGGATTATTATGAGTCGCTTAGCCAGACAATCACCGAGATGAAGCAGATTTCGGAGTTCTGCACGGCTCACTATATCGGTGAGGTGATGGTGTCGGACGAGGAGATTGTGTTTTTGAAAAAGAAGACTATCGTGTTGATAGTGAAAGGGACTGTGCGCGCGGGGTTTGATTTGACCAAGATGCAGACAGAGGTGGTGGACGATACGACCATCAATGTGACCATACCTCCGGCACAGGTATTGGATATCATCACTAATCCGTCGGACATTAGGACTTTCAGCGAGAAAGGCAGTTGGTCGCACGAAAAGACAACCATTATTAAGAACACGGCTCGCGCAAAGTTGTTGGAGTTGGTGATGGAAGATAAGCTGTTGGAAACGGCCGAAGAGAACGGAATCAGGCAGTTGAGAACCATATTCATGGCTTTCGGCTTCAAGAAGGTGAACATATCGATTGCCAACTGCGCTGAGGGGAGTGATTTCGAGACCATTGTGGGAGACTCGGTGTCGGACAACGTCGTGACATTGTTTGCGAATTGAGGTTTTTTGCATGATTTTGAATGCGCTAATGTGCTGATGCAGGGATGTGTTGGCAATGGCATTATTGAGTCGGTGTGTAAATGTGTGGGTGATGCTGGAACAATAACCTAATTAACACGATTTTTTTTCGTATCTTTGCAGCCTAAATAGAAAAACGATTCATTGCTATGGCAGAAGACAATAATAGTATCATACAGGAGGTTACAAACGAGGAGTATAAATGGGGTTTTGTCACCAATATCGAGACAGACACCATTGGAAAGGGCCTTAATGAAGATGTGATACGCCTCATCTCGAAGAAAAAGAACGAGCCGGACTGGCTGCTGGAGTTCCGCTTGAACGCTTTCCGCAAGTGGCAGACCATGGAAGAACCCAACTGGGGCCACTTGAAGTATGACAAGGTGGATTATCAGGATATTATCTATTATGCCGCGCCCAAGCAGAAGGAGCTGAAGAAGAGCCTCGACGAGGTGGACCCGGAGTTGCTTGCCACCTTCGACAAGCTGGGTATCCCGCTGCGCGAGCAGAAGGAGCTGGCAGGAGTGGCTTATGATGCCATCATGGACTCGGTGTCGGTAAAAACCACATCGCAGAAGGTGTTGGAGGAGAAAGGAATACTGTTCTGCCCCATCAGCGAGGCGGTGCAGAAGTATCCCGACTTGGTGAAACAGTATCTGGGTTCGGTAGTGCCGAGCGGCGATAATTTCTTTGCAGCGCTGAATTCGGCCGTATTCAGCGACGGGTCGTTTTGTTACATCCCGAAGGGAGTGCGATGCCCCATCGAACTGTCAAGTTATTTCCGTATCAACGCAAAGGGTACGGGCCAGTTTGAGCGTACGCTCATCATTGCCGACGAAGAGGCCTATGTGAGCTATATGGAGGGCTGCACAGCTCCGCAGCGCGACGAGAACCAGCTGCATGCCGCCATTGTGGAAATCATTGCCCTGAAGGATGCCGAGGTGAAGTACAGCACCGTGCAGAACTGGTATCCGGGCGACAAGGAGGGCAAGGGCGGTATCTATAACTTTGTCACTAAACGCGGCATCTGCAAAGGGTCGCGCAGCAAAATTTCGTGGACACAGGTGGAGACGGGTAGCGCGGTGACGTGGAAGTACCCGAGCTGCATCCTGCAGGGCGACGACAGCACGGCAGAGTTTTACAGCGTGGCCGTGACGAACAACTATCAGCAGGCCGACACCGGCACGAAGATGATTCATGTGGGCAAGAACACCCATAGCACTATTATGTCGAAAGGTATCAGTGCAGGACACAGCCAGAACAGCTATCGCGGTCTGGTGCAGATAAACCGAAGCGCCGAGAACGCCCGCAATTTCTCGCAGTGCGACTCGCTGCTGCTGGGCGACAAGTGCGGGGCGCACACGTGGCCCTATATCAAGGCCAATAACAGCAGTGCCATTCTGGAGCACGAGGCCACCACGTCGAAGATTTCGGAAGACCAGCTCTTCTATTGTCAGCAGCGCGGTATCAGTGCCGAAAGTGCGGTAGGCTTGATAGTGAACGGATATGCCAAGGATGTGCTGAAGAAACTGCCCATGGAGTTTGCCGTCGAGGCACAGAAACTGCTGAGCATCTCGTTAGAAGGGTCTGTCGGATGACGGTTAGCCACCTTTGAATATAATTCGAGATGTACATGGTCTTGACAAGGGTGTCTCAAAAGTCCCCAAGGGGGACGATAGAACACAGACAGGGGTGCAAACCCCTGCACGTATGGTAGGAAAAAGCGAACCCTGAAGGGGTGACACACCGTATGATGCCAACTATCTGTCGCCCTTTCAGGGCTTTGTGCTATTGTCTATAAGTACGGGGGCTGCGCCCCCGCCTATTATCTTTCAGTCCTTCGGACTTTTTAACCAAATCGGTCAATAGGGTTTATGGCAGATTAGTATTTGTTTCGAGCAGATTGGCCGCATCGCTGACGAAGGCGTAGCGGGCTACGGCGAGACAGGGATGTGGACAAGATGCCGAAAGAAATGCTGATATGGCATAAACAGAGCTAAAAAAGACGAGATTGATTGAAAAGTCGGCCTAATGACCGATTTGGGTTTAAAACACGCTAAAAAGGCAAAGAATCACGATTTTGGCCCTTTGTCCACTTGTCAAACTTCAGTTATTTGCCATAAGGGGTTCGTTCATGTAATGTGCGAAACCCCTCAACTTTCTTTTCTGTCAGAGTTCCATCTTCCCAAAGGCTGTCAATCTCGTCTTCCAATTGTTGGGTAAAGTATTTGGCAAGAGCCTCCTTTAGATGCTCCCATGAGCTTTCGGTATTGATAAAAGACATCATGTTTAGCACTTCGATTTGTGCAGGATTAAGGGTGTCTATTGTTTGCATATCGTATTGCGAATGATGGATGTTTACGTTTGCAAAGATACAACTTTTTTTTTACACGGTAAAACTTTTATGTATCATATGGCAATATATGGTGAAAAAGTTGTATTTTTGCATTTCTAATAGTTGTTAATAAATGGCACACAAACTATCTATGGAAGAGTTGCACCGCATTTCGGTGCAGGAGTTTAAGGAGGCTGAGAAATTGCCCCTCACAGTGGTGTTGGACAATGTGCGCAGCCAGAATAATATCGGCTCGGTGTTCCGCACGGGGGATGCTTTCCGTGTAGAGCGCATCTGCTTGTGTGGTATCTGCTCTACACCGCCCCATCGCGATATACACAAGACTGCCTTGGGGGCGGAAGACAGCGTGGAATGGAAGTACTACGAGGAGAGTATGGATTGTGTGCAGGAGTTGAAAGAACAGGGATATAAAGTCTATGCCATAGAGCAGGTGGACGATAGCATGAAACTGGATGCCCTTCCGGAACGGCTTGGAGAGAAGGTGGCCATTATTTTGGGCAACGAGGTGGAGGGAGTTCAGGAGGAGCTGTTGCCCTTGTGCGACGGAAGCATTGAGATTCCCCAGCAGGGTACGAAGCATTCGCTGAATGTGAGCTGTGCCGCCGCTATCGTGCTGTGGGAGTTTTTTAAGTTGATGCGTCAGTGAAGTTCTTTTGTTGAGAAAAAAAAGAAAAGGCGACAGGTGATTTATCCCCCTGCCGCCTTTATTATAATGTGGTCAGTTAGAGGTCGAATAAGTTAAAGACTACGCCTATCGACAAGTGGAATGGGTTGAAGGACGAACCGTCGGCTTTCTTCACATCGTGGAATAACGGTGTGACTCCCATTTCGGCATATACTCCAAGTAAACTTAAGTTGGCACTGAGACGAGCGTTGAGGTTGAACAGGTTGAACGGCATTTCTCTGTAGTATTGCCGTGTTTCGGTTACATCGTCACTTGAGTTTATATATTCTTGCACCAGTTTGCTTTCGATATTGATTCTCGGAATGAGGTCGAGTCGGAAATTGAAGGAGTGTTTTCTGGCATCGGGATAGAAAACGAAGTGAAGAGGAAGAGCGAGATACATGGTGTTGGCGCTGGTTTTCCATGCACCAGGGAGTTCGGAGGAACCGACTTGTATGATGTAGTCGTCGCCTTGGTATCCTCCCGATATCAGCGGAGTGGCAAAACGATACATGTTTCCACCCCATTCAACACCAAAGCCTGCCGCAATGTGGTTGTCCATATAGAGGGAGTAGTCAAGCTGCCATGAGTAGTCGCTTGCGAATTGGCTGTTGGTTGTTTGGCCTTTGGCGAAGGTTGATTGGCCGTTGGGGATAAGTCCGTTGCTGTTTATCCATCGTGCAACACCAAATTGGAAATGATTATGGAAACGTTTGCCAAAGGTGTACTTTTTCAGTCCGGTCCAGTCGCGTTCAGTGTCGGCGTTGTTATTGTCCGTTTTGTCGGAAAAGGTGATGCCCCATTCAGTCCTTGTCCCTTTTTTCTTGTTTTCTACTGTGCCGGAGTAGAAGGAGCGCGTGTGGCGTCCTTTGCGCAGGGTGTCTCCCATGAAAATCACTCTTGCATTGTCCTTAATGTCGATGACGAGAGGGGCAGAGTTTTTGGTTTGACTGGCTGAGGTGCCCACAGAGAGGGTCTTGCCGTTGGCTGCAGCAGTGGTTTGGACGATGTTGCCGGCAACGGTGAAGAAGTTTTGTGACAAGTCATCTTCAGTGCCTTGGTAGGCTATCCAGTTGCAGGTGTCTAACTTTAGAATGATTGTGCAGTCTCCGAATACGTTAAGTACATTTATCTCTTTGCTGAGGTTTTGACGGTAGATGGTGTTCTGTGCTGTGGCCATTGTCGAAAGGGCGATGAGTGCCACAATGAATGCTGTTTTTTTCATGATATTGCTATTTTTATTGTTTCTATTCGATTAAATTGTCTTACCTTTTTCTTTCTTGGGGGCAAGAGTGATAACCCCATCTTTTATGCTGTTAATGAATTGTTGTCTGCGGTTGTCTGCAAAATCAATAATCATCTCGTTGATGGAGGTAGCCGTTTTCACCTCTGCCAAATTGTCCACAAAAATGATTTCCTTAGCTAGGTTGTCGACAGGGACGATTTCCTCGGCCAATTGGCAGTAGATGATGGTGGGTTCTGAGTATGCAGGTTCACTGGCTTCCTTGACGGGGACTTTGGTCTCTGCATCGGTCGCTTGAGGTTGCCCGTTTAGTATACTCTTGTTTGTGCGAGGTAAGGAGGGATTCATCCGTTGGATACGTTGATTGGCTGAAGCAGGGGAGGAGATGGGGGAGCTTTGGTCTGTCGTAGGAGTGTCGGATGGCTTCGGTTGGTTTTGTATTTGTATAGGTCTGTTTTCAGACACCAATGATTCATTGCCTGTTCCTACAGTGGTTGACGTTGTTGTCCATATCCCATATCCCAAAGCAAATACAACACAGGCTGCGGCGGCCCAACGCCACAGGGGGACTATGCGGCGGGTTTTGTGGGCAGGAGGCTCGGCGGTGACCACAAGGGTGGGGTCGTAGTAGGTCTCCATCTCCTCGCGGATGTCGGGATGTTTCAGCAGGAACCGCTCCACCTCGGTGCGTGTGGCGCTGTCCAGTTCGCCTTCTTGATAGAGGTACAGGTAGCCCTCATAATTGTCCATATTAATCATATCGCGTATTGTTTTATGTTGTTCAACTTAAGGTATGCTTTCTTCAGATTGATGCGGGCGCGGTAGAGGATGCCGGTGACTTGGGGCACGTCGAGTCCGGTGAGTTGGGCTATTTCCTGATACTGGTAGCCCTCCAGGTCTTTCATCAGCAGAATGGCGCGGTGCTGATCGGGCAGTTGTGAGAGGGCTTGCTGCATGGCGTCGTGCAGCTCGTAGTTGTCGTGTTGGTTGTACCACTCGTCCTGTGCCAGTTCGGGTGACAAGATGCGGAAGCGTTCCTCGCGGCGGTGTTGGTCCACCAGCTGGCGGTAAATCACCCGTATCAGCCACCCTTTGGCCTTGTCGGCCTCTACCTCACTGTGGCGTGTCCATAGTGCCACGAGAGCATCCTGCACAGCATCCAAAGCACTGTCGCCGTCGGCGGTGTACCGCACAGCAAAGCGGTATAAATCCTCTCGGTGTTTCGTGGCAATATGTATGTATTCTGCTTTGTCCATTTGCCCAATAAACGAACAAGTGCCCTGAAATATTTGCTATGGTGTAAAAAAAAACGAGGCAGACCTTTGTTTGGAGTCTGCCTCGATGTGTATGAAATGGCGGTGCTTATTGCTTGATGACGCGCTTGACGGCACTGCCGTTGTGGAGGGTGATGCGGAGGGTGTAGGCACCTGTGGGTAGATTGTGGATGTCTATCTCGTTGGTGTCTTTGAAGGTGGCAGCAATACGTCCACTTTGGTCAAATACCTCCACTTTCTCTACATCGTCGGCGACGATGGTGAGCTTGCCAGAAGTCGGGTTGGGGTAGAGGGTGATGTTGTCACTCTCGGCGATGTTGATGCCCAATTGGGTGATGGTCAATTGCAGCACGACGACGCTGTCGCATCCGGCCTCTGTCAGTCCCTCAAAGAGGTACTCGCCGCTCTCGGTATAGGTGTTGCCGTTCCAGGTGTAGCTGCCTGTTGCGGAATCAACGATGGTATCGCGGGTGCTGTAGTTGATGGTGAGGTACAGGGTGGTTACGCTGTCGCATCCTTGGGCGTTGGTAGAGGTGATAGAGTCGATAGAGGAGATAGAGTAGGTGTTGCCGTTCCACGTGTAGCTGTCGCAAGCACTAACCGTCTCTATGCCGGTATTGCTGTTGTTGATGGTCAAGTGGAGTATCGCAATGCTGTCGCAGCCGTAGGCGTTGGCGGTAGCGATAGAGTCGATAGTGGAGGTGGTATA
>JAEEGK010004204.1_pt1 | contig 35486 bp, 26 predicted proteins | sample 8958771 | NCBI WGS metagenome assembly JAEEGK01 (sample SAMN16246547, study PRJNA631951) | gut metagenome | biome: gut microbiome; feature: rumen; material: SC-attached | host: Bos | place: Iran: Karaj | collected 2018-10 | reverse complement strand
AGAGGCCGAGGAGTACGACGGACCGTCGATTGTGATTGCCTACCCGCCTTGCGCTTCGCACGGAATCTGCATTGGTATGCACCGCGTTCAGGAGGAGATGAAACGTGCCGTTGAGAGCGGCTACTGGCTGCTCTACCGCTACGACCCACGCCGCGAGCACCCGTTCCAACTCGACTCAAAAGCCCCGACAATGCCTTACAAGGAGTTCCTGGCCGGCGAGGTGCGCTACAACTCGCTCACCCGCAGTTTCCCCGACAACGCCGACAAACTCTTCGAGCAAGGCAGCCACGATGCCGAGGAGCGGTATAAGAGGTATTCGGAGATGTGATTTTGAGGAAGTTATTAAAAAATAGGTATAAGGCATTTTAATAAGAAATGCCAAATAGCAGAGAGAGCCAATCAATCTGCTTAAGCAAAAAAGGAACGGAAAATGTTTTCCGTTCCTTTTTGTTGGCACCAACCTAATGATGCCGATGGCTAGTTGTCTGTTGTTTTTCGGTCAGTTGTCTTGAAAAAGTTTGTGTTAGTTGTTTGCTAGTAAATTATTTGTAGTTGGTTGCATTGACAGCCATGCTATTTAAAACTTTCATATTGCGGTCTTCGATGGCTTTTTTGTTGATTTCGTACTTGATTTTATAATCAACCATTACAAAGTTGATGCACGAGCCGTATTCCAAAGCCCCAGGCTTGTCGCTGACAATTAGTGTTGCGGCGCTGCCAACCTTTGCAACAGCCGAACTTATTATGCCGGCTATGCTTTCAGAAGATGGCAAATAAAGAATTTGACAATCTGGAATATCATTGATGTTTTTAACCCCAATTACCGAAATAGTTTTGTCATTGACTAGTTTGCCTTGTGCAAGAGACTTAACCTGCTCAAAAACATCATCCTGATTAACCACACATATCACAAAATCACCATTTGACTCGCTTGCAGGCCATTCAATTTGTTTAGTGAAATTGTAAATAAAGATGGCCTTGAACTTATCCTCTTGCGCTGATACTTTTCTGGTTTGAATGGTCAGCATTGCTATGGCGGCAACCACTACGGCTGCACTTCGCCAGAAAAAATTAGTTCTCATATCTTTACGAATTAAGTTGTTGATTATTAAATAGTAATTGTTTGTTGGTCCGTTATTTGTTGACACTCATATTTAGCAGATTGGGGTTTATTTTCAAATTACGGTTTTCGATGGCTTTTTGATTGACTTCGTACTTGATTTTTTCATCAATCTCAACAATGTTGATACACGAGCCGTTTTCCAAAGCCCCCTGACAGTTGCTGACAATAAGTGTCGCGGCGTTTCCCACTTTTTCTATTGCCGATTTAAGATTGCTAGTTTCGCTAGTCGGCACATAAAGAATTTGGCAGTTTGGTATATCGCCAACGTTGTTGACGCCAATCACCTTAATAGGTTTGCCGTTCACTGTTTTGCCGTTAGTTATTGCTTTGAGTTGACTCAGAACCTCGGTCTTGCCCAAAACGCACACCACAAAATCGCCTTTGGTTGCTGGCCACTCAACATGTTTGGTGAAATTGTAAATATGCATTGCTTTATATTTATCGTCTTGCGGCGAAATTCCTGTTGTTGAGCCTTGTGTTGCACTGGTTTTGCCGTTCAATGCTTCATCCACAACCTTCTCAATATCGTTGGCGGCAATGTCGCGTTTCAGAATTGTACCGTCGGGGCCGAAGAGTATCGCTTCGCCAGCATCGTCAATCTCGTATGTATGGGCAGCCGTATGGTTGTGGTCCATCATTTGTGTGAAACCAACCCCAAGCTTTTCATATAAATTACGGAAATACTCGGGTTTGTGAATTACCATATCAATGCCAATTGCATTAAAATTTTTCTCTTTATATTTCTGCCACATTTTTTCGATGGCTACTAATGTTGTTGTGTCAGGGCGATAGTAGAAGTATACCATCACATATTTATTTTGTCCCACGTATTCCGAAAATTTATGTCTGGCTAAATCAAAATCTGTGAACATATTGCCTGGGCGGGTTTTGGCGATTCTTTCCGCTTCTTGTCTTACAAATTCCTTTCTAATCTTTTCTCTTTCATCATCACGTTGTTTTATAACATCATCGCGTTCCTTCATTTGTTTCACCATCGGGTGTTGTAGAATTTTTTTAGACAACACGCTGTAATCGGCTCTCCAATGAAGCACATACGGCAACACGCAGCCTAAATTATCGTTATGGCGTTTGATATATTCTCTCATTAGAGATTGAGCTTTTTCGAAATCATTGGCATTCCCGTTAGCAATTTTCGATAATTCCTTGTCGGATTCGTTCCAATACTTGTAGAAGCCACTGCCTGTAAGTTCGTGTTTTGGAATTTCGATTTTGGTAACACCTGTTACTCTATCATCTTCAACACTTCCTGAAGAAGTAAGAGTAAACTCCGCTTTTTCACCCGGAATGAGCGGGAATAACATCGAATAGCTTTTTGGTTTTCGCGCATCGGTAAATGCCGGGAAAACATAGGCAAAAATAGGTTCCTCGAGATAGGTGCTGAAAGTGGCCTCTCCGTTGGCGTCAAGGTCAACCTCTCCAAGAGGTCTGTCCTGCGACCGACGTTCATCAGTTAGCGTCTGCACAATTTCGAAGCCTGTAACCTCGTCGGTAAGCTTGGTTTTAAAGGTGATTGTGAAGTTTGGCTTCCGGTTGGCGTTCAAATTCTCGGCAATGTCCGCCACAATTACGTTTATATTATAATCGGCTATATCAAACTCTTGACTTTCGCCATTTTCATTGAAGAAAGATACCTTTTTGTTGACTTTCTGCACAATATCGAATTGGGTCACACCTTTCGACAACGGCTCAAAGGCGTAGCGGGCACCGCAGATATAGTCAATGTAGCGGTTGCCATCGCTTTCGTTGCGCAACATTTTGTAAAGATTGCCAGCCGTGTCACGTAAGCAGACATCGGAGGTCAAAATGGAAATGGGACTATCCCAACGCGACGTCGAAAGGGTTACAACAGTCTTTTTCTCGCAGAAATCGACTTTCATAACCTTTTGGTTGTTCCAATTACCATATTTAACGTTCTCCCAAGTCTTGTACAAACCATCGGGCTTAGCCACATTCTCATCTAAATGGTGGTTTTTGCAGTAGGCATTGGCCAAGCGGCGAACTTTCGACAGGTAATTTGAGTTTTGGCTCGACGACGAATAATATCCGTTGTGAACCGTCAGCTCGAAGGTGACGCCAGGCGCGGCAAAGGTCTCTATCCAGTTTGAACAAATCTCGCCGCCGGGGAATATGCAGCGAATGCGGCACACGGTCAGGTCGTTGAGTTCAACCTCGTAGTGGAACTTCTTATCCACCACCGGCACGCAGGCCACGGGTGTTTCAACAATCTCAAAGTTATCGTCGGCGAAATAAAACAGGTAGCACGAATCGGTTATGCCCGGGTCAACGGCGCCCTCAATCACAAATTTGCCGGGGCCGGGCGTTTGAAAAACTGTGCGTTCGGTGGTTGTCTGTGTTGTGGCGGCAGTCCTTATTTCCTTGATAAGTGCGTCAATGCGGGCATTAACTTCGTTTGCTGCATTTGTTTCGTCTCCTCCTTCTTCAACCATCATTTCCGCATACATAGCAACAAACATATCTTCGTAGTCGGTAAGGGTTTTCAATCTCTCCATTATGTTTTTTTGGTAGGCGAAAAGCGTATCGTTGATAAATGAGAATATCGACTCAAGTTCTTTGCGGTTTGCATCGTTCCATTTTTTCGATATTTCCAACAATTCCGACTGCATTTTTGGAAACCGCTCATTATGAATTTCTTTGAGAGCGAGTTTGTCGGGGGTGTCGGGCACTTTATCAATAAAAACCCAACTTTTAGTTAGTGTATGCGATTTAAATACCATCCAACTACATTCCATCAACTTCATCTGCGCCACAAAGTTTTCATTGGACGTTTGTGCCGCTGTTTCAGTTGTTACCGTATTCGGTTCCGCTTTCTTTTCAGTGAAAGTGAACGCGCAGAACATTATGCCAATCCACGCAATGGTGCCGATTTTCGCCACGCGGCCAAGTGTTCCGACAGTTGTTTTTTTCATCTCGACAAAGCGGCGGCGGATAAACGAATGGTTAAAGCCGTTCACGACGGGGCTGCTCACGTTCATCACCATTTCCAAAAGCGTTGTCTGATAAGCACTTATATCTACGTTTGATTGCACAACATCGTGGTCGGCCTGAAACTCGTGCACGTTGCGCAGTTCGGCGCGGCAGAGCCACACAAACGGATTGAACCAGAACAGGCGCGTCAAGAGTTCGCTGAACCAAACGTCGGCATAGTGGCGGTGGGCAATGTGCGCCTTCTCGTGGCGGATTATCATGCTCTCGCTCTGCTTGTTAAGTTCCTGCGGCAGAAATATTGTTTTGCCAAACGAGAATGGCGTGTCAATCTTCTTCGAGTGAATCAGACTGTAGCCTTCTGCCGTGGTCTCAACTTCCATTTTCGATTTGATAGCCAACACTTTGCAGATGTAGAAAACAGCAATCAGCAACAACAGCAGCGATACGGTCGGAATGACCCACTGCAATGTGGCATACCAATCTATTACTATGGTGTGCTCGGTTTTTGCGGGTTCGCTGGCTGCAACTGATTGTGGCGCAGGTGCGATGGTTGGTGCAGGAGCAACCGTTGGAACAGTGACGGCAATTGCCGACGGCTCGCTCTCAAATGTGGCTGCCGCTGGCTCAATGCGCTCAATGGCTATTTCGGTTCCCGAAGGGTAAACCTCGAATGTCAAAACTGACATTATCAGACTGACTACCGGCAACAAAAGCAAATAAACGCGGCTGACGGTGTAGCTGGCTTTTCCGCGCAGCACAATCCGATAGAAAGCGAACAATAGCGCCGCCGAAGCAACGAATTTTATCAGTGTGGTAATCATAGTTGTGTGGTGTTTTCGTGGTTAATTGATTAATCGGTGAACTGGTGAATCGCTGAATCGAGCATTCGATTATACGATTATCCAGTTATCCAATTCAATTTTTATTTGTCTTTATTCATTTCCTTCAGAATTTCCTCGAGTTCATCGCGGCTGATTTTCTCGCTTTTGGCGAAGAACGAGAAGAACGAGCGCATTGAACCGCCGAAAACATTGTCGCAGGCATCGTTCATAAAGCTGCCAATGTACTCGTCGCGGCTCAAAACCGGTTTGTAAACGTAGGCTTTGCCCACTCTTTCGAAATCAACGATTCCCTTCTTGGTCAGAATCTGCATAACGGTGAGCGTGGTGGTGTAGGCCGGTTTCGGATTTTCCAGCAGGTCTTGCATCTGCTGTACGGTGGCCTTGCCTTTGTCCCACAAAATGTTCATAAGGTGAAGTTCTGCTTTCGTAAGTTGTTTGTTGTCCTTTTTCATATAAGTAGATTTTTAAATTTGTAGTACGACAAAAGTAGTAATGATTTTTAGATGTGCAAGAGGTTTGTGAATTTTTTTTACGAAATTTATAAAAGATGCCAAAAACCGCATCTTTTTAGGCGACTTCGATTCTCTTGCCAACATTTTATTTCCCGATTTCCGTTAATTAGAATACTTTTGCGCAAAATCTATAGAATATGGCTATCGAAGAAAAAGAGACAAAGGAAGTTGAACGCAAATCGAACTTCATTATTGAGCAGGTTGAGAAGGACCTGGCAGAGGGTAAAAACGGCGGACGCGTACAGACACGGTTCCCGCCCGAGCCTAATGGTTATCTGCACATTGGCCACGCAAAGGCCATTTGTCTCGATTTCGGACTGGCGCAGCAGTACGGCGGCGTCTGCAACCTGCGTTTCGACGACACCAATCCCGTGAAGGAGGATGTGGAGTATGTTGACGCAATCAAGGAAGACATTGAGTGGCTGGGATTTAAGTGGGGACACGAGTATTACGCTTCGGACTACTTCCAACAGTTGTGGGACTTCGCCGTAAGGCTGATAAAGGAGGGCAAGGCATATGTGGATGAGCAGTCGTCGGAGGCGATTGCCGCGCAGAAGGGAACGCCCACCGAGCCTGGTCAGAACAGCCCCTACCGCGACCGCCCGGCAAGTGAGTCGCTCGAGTTGTTCGAGAAGATGAACCGCGGCGAGATTGAGGAGGGCAAGATGGTTCTGCGCGCCAAAATCGATATGGCCAACCCGAATATGCACTTCCGTGACCCGATAATCTACCGCGTTGTGAAGCACCCGCACCACCGCACGGGCACCAAATGGCAGGCCTATCCGATGTACGATTTCGCACACGGGCAGAGCGATTATTTCGAGGGCGTTACGCACTCGTGCTGCACACTCGAGTTTGTGGTGCATCGTCCTGTGTATGACTACTTTATCGACGAGTTGAAGGAAGGCAAGGATTTGGACGACAACCGTCCGCGTCAGTACGAGTTCAACAAACTGAATCTGAACTATACGCTGATGAGCAAGCGCAATCTGCTCATTCTGGTAAAGGAAGGGCTGGTGAACGGCTGGGACGACCCGCGAATGCCGACTCTGTGCGGTTTCCGTCGCCGCGGATACACACCTGAGTCAATCCGCAACTTTGTGGACAAAATCGGCTACACAACATACGACGCACTGAACGATTTCGCACTGCTAGAGAGTTCAATCCGCGAGGACCTGAACGCCCGCGCCACACGCGTTTCGGCGGTGCTGAACCCCGTGAAGTGCATTATCACCAACTATCCCGAAGGAAAAGTTGAGGAACTTGAGGCCGTGAACAACCCCGAAAAACCCGAAGATGGAACGCACAAGATTGAGTTCAGCCGTGAGTTGTGGATTGAGCGCGACGACTTTATGGAGGACGCACCGAAGAAATATTTCCGTATGACGCCTGGTCAGGAAGTGCGCCTGAAGAGCGCCTACATTGTGAAGTGTACGGGCTGCAAGAAGGACAATGCCGGCAATGTTGTTGAGGTGTACTGCGAGTACGACCCCGACACCCGCAGCGGCCTGCCCGGCAGCGACCGCAAGGTGAAGGGCACTCTGCACTGGTTGAGCGTCGGACACTGCCTGCCGGCTGAAGTTCACCTTTACGACCGCCTTTGGAAGGTGGAGAACCCGCGCGACGAGATGGCCGCCATTCGCGAGGCCCGCAACTGCGAGGCTCTGGAGGCAATGAAGGAGATTATCAACCCCGACTCGCTGCACGTGCTCAAGAACTGCTTCATTGAGAAGTTCGTGGCCAATGCCAAACCGCTGGACCACTTCCAATTCCAACGTATCGGCTACTTCAACGTGGACCCCGACTCAACCACCGAGCACCTGGTGTTCAACCGCACCGTCGGCCTGAAAGACAGCTGGGCGAAGGAGCAGAAGAAGTAAGTGATTCATTCCACCGCTTTTCGGTAGAATGCGCGGCACTGCTCTTTGCAGATGGTGTGTTCTTCAACGGTTTGTGTTTTCAGATCGCAGACATAGAGTTTGTCGGTTTGGGCAATATGCAGTTTCGAGTAGCGTATGGCGTTCGAGTTCTGTAGTTCGGTCATATAGTAAACCGTGAGTTGCACTTCGTGGCGCGTAAGGTCATCTTTGGTGAAGATGAAGAGTTCAAACTGGTTGAAATTGCCGTAGAACCCGTCGGCCACCTTGTGAACCTTGCTTTTGATGATTCGCTTGAGTGGCTGCGCCAGCGACCAGTACCGTTTCTCGAGTTCGCCCATATAATGTCCGTAATTCAGACCGAAGGCGTAGCCGTAGAGTTCGATGTCGTGCAAGTCGGACTCGTCGATGCAGAAGATGTTGTCGCCGGCCAGCTCGTTCACAAGCATTTCGGCTTCTGTTTTGTTTTCCTTCATTGAGCGCGTCACTTCAACGCCCAGGCTGTGCCCAATATCTTGCAGGTCGGGGCGGTCAGAGTTGACCAGACACGCGTATTTGTCGCCAAGTATGGTCTGCAGCGCTATCATGGCGTAACGCTCGAAAAAGGTGGTATCGAATTTCGGTTCAATCATGTGGGAAAGATAAACGAAAGAAGTGAATCTGCCAATTGAAAGTTGAAGCGAGTTTTCTTTCCTGAAAAAGCCCAATTCCCAAATTTTTCTACCTTTGCACGTTTAATCTCAAAACACTGATTTACAATGTACGAATACATTCAGGGGCGGATTGCGGAACTGACACCGACGTATGTGGTCATCGACAACGGCGGCATCGGTTACATGATTCTCATTTCGCTTAACACATACACTGCTCTTTCGGGCAAGGAACAGGCCATTATTTTTGTGCACCACATTGTGCGCGAGGACGCCCAACTCTTCTACGGATTCGCGTCGAAGACAGAGCGCGAGGTGTTCCGCCTGCTGCTCACCGTTTCGGGCGTGGGGGCAGGCACGGCACGGATGATTCTCTCGTCGCTGAGTGCCAGTGAGTTACGCGACGCGGTGCTCACGGGCAACGTCAACATTATCAAAGGGGTGAAGGGCGTGGGGCTGAAAACGGCCGAGCGTGTGATTGTTGATTTGAAGGACAAAATCGGAAAGACCGAGGCAAACACTGATTTTTTGTTCGCTCAAAGCAATACAAACCGCGAAGAAGCGTTATCTGCTTTAGTCGCTTTGGGTTTCCAAAAGAACCTTGTCGAAAAACTGCTCGACAAGTTGCTTAAGGAAGACCCGACGATGAAGGTTGAGGATATGGTGAAGAAAGCCTTAAAATCCATATAAAACATTGGACGGCAGGCAGATGCGGCCGTCCTGTTGAAAAGAGTCACGAATGGGGAAGCAACTAAAGGTCCCATATAGTTTTTTCAGATGAGGTCGATGTACGGAACAAAGTTGTGTGCGTTGATAGCGGCTTTTGTTATGCTTGCCGCCAATGTCAGTGCGCAGCAGACAGGCGACACGGCCGCGCCGCGCTACCGCATTGCCAGGCCGCCGCGCACGCCCTATGAGCCTGTGCGTCCAGCATCGAACATCGGGCTGAAAGACCCGTCGAACTTCACCAACGAAGTTGAGTATGACGACGAAACCGACCAATACATCATTCACCAGAAGGTTGGCGGCGTGGATGTGAGGCCGCCGTTCACAATGTCGCGCGAGGAATACGGCGACTATGACGTGAACAACTCTCTGAAAAACTACTGGCGGCAGCGCTATCGCAACGAGAGTTTCGAGCGCCAGGGCGGCTCGTTCACCAAGTTCAACGTTGATAATGAACTGTTTGAGACCATCTTCGGCAGCAATGTGATCGACATCAAGCCGCAGGGAACAGCATCGCTCAAATTCGGTCTGAAAATCACCAATACTGAGAACCCCAATATTGCGCAATCGCTCAGGCGCCAGACCATTTTCGACTTCAAAGAGAATATTCAGATGAGCGTGGCTGGAAAAATCGGTGACAATCTTGAGATGAAAATCAGTTATGACACAGAATCACAGTTCGATTTCGACAATACCATCAACCTGAAATTCCAGGGCAAAGAGGACGACATCATCCAGAAGATTGAGGCTGGAAACGTGTCGCTGCCGCTATCGACATCGCTCATCACGGGCAGTCAGAGTCTGTTTGGCGTGCTCACCGAGTTGAAATTCGGTAAGTTGTACGTTTCCACTGTCATTTCGCAGCAGAAAGGCGAGTCGAAAACCATCACCACGCAGGGCGGTGCGCAGGTGAGCCAGTTCGACGTGTCGGCGGTTGATTACGACAAGAACCGCCACTTCTTCCTTTCGCACTTCTTCCGCTCGCAGTACGACAGGGCTCTGAAGCAGTTGCCGCTGATTGTCACAAGCGTGCAGATTACCAAGGTTGAGGTGTGGGTGACCAACACAAAACGCTCAACCGAGAACGCTCATAACATTGTGGCTTTTATGGATTTGGGCGAGGAACGCGAGGAATATCCGATGTATAACCGCAAGGACCGCGCCGTGCTGAATCCGAACATCGGCTTTATGGGCAACAGTGCGCCCGACAACAACGCCAACACACTATACAGACAGATTCTGGGCGTGCCCAATGTGCGCAACATCGACGAGGTGACAAAGGCTCTGGCCGACGAAGGTCTGGCTGGCGCCCGCGACTACGAGAAGGTTGAGTACGCCCGCAAACTGAACAGCAACGAGTACACTGTGAACACACAGTTGGGCTACATCACTCTGAACTCGGCTCTGAACGGCGACGAGATTTTGGCCGTGGCCTTCGAGTACACCGTCGACGGCGTCAGTTACAAGGTGGGTGAGTTCACAAGCGATGGTATCACCAACCCCGACAACCTGATTGTCAAACTGTTGAAGGGCAGCAACTTCACGCCAAAATATCCCAACTGGGACCTGATGATGAAGAACGTTTATTCGCTCGACGCCTATCAGTTGAACTCTGACGATTTTGTGCTCGAGGTTGAGTACTACAACAACAAATCGCGGGTGCGAAAACTATCGAATGCCTTCCTGAGCGAGGAAATCAAGAACACCAAACTGCTGAACCTGATGGGTTTGGACAACTTGAACAGCAAAAACGACTACGTTGAGGGCGGCAACGGCTATTTCGACTTTATTCCTGGCGTGACGGTGAACACCACCAACGGCCGCGTCTATTTCCCTGTGGTTGAGCCTTTTGGCGGCCACTTGCACGACACTCTGGGCGGCGACCTTCAGTCGAAAGACTTTGTTTTTCAGGAACTTTACGACTCAACGCAATACAAGGCTCAGCAGATGACATCGAAGAGCAAATTCTACCTGCACGGCTCGTACAAATCGTCGGGCGGGTCGGAGATTTCACTCAACTCGTTCAACATTCCGCAAGGCTCGGTAGTGGTGACGGCAGGCGGCATAACTCTCACAGAGAATGTCGATTACACAGTCGATTACAGCATGGGCCGCGTGAAAATCATCAACGAGAGTTATCTGGTTTCGGGCACGCCAATCAAGGTGTCGCTCGAGAGCAACTCAACGTTCAGCCTGATGGAAAAAACGCTGCTGGGCACGCATTTGGATTATCGCTTCAGCGACCGCTTCAATCTTGGCGCCACCGTGATGCACCTGAACGAGAAGCCCACCACTACAAAGGTGAACGTGGGCGAGGACCCCATCTCGAACACCATCTGGGGCCTGAACGGCTCGTATGAGGTTGAGTTGCCGCTGCTCACCAAATTCCTTGACTGGCTGCCGCTTATCGAGACGAAAGAGAAATCGACAATGTCGCTGCAGGGCGAGTACGCGCAACTGGTGCCTGGCCACAACCGCAGGGCTGTGGGCAAGTCGGGCGAGGTTTACATTGATGACTTTGAGAGCAGCGAGTCGAGTTACGACATGACCAACCGCGAGGCATGGACTCTGGCCAGCATCCCGCAAGGCAATATTTTCCGCGAGGCCGACCTTTTCAACAACATTGAGGCGGGCTACAACCGCGCCAAAATTGCGTGGTACAAGATTGACCCGCTGATGTTCCAGGCCAGTTCGCCAGTGTCGAAGGCTGAGCAGTCGCGGCTGAACGCCTACCGCGTGCCTGAACTGAACATCTATCCCAATCGTGACCAGTCGTCGGGCGATGCCATCTATCTGACAACTTTCGATGTGGCCTTCGACCCGACTATTCGTGGACCATACAACTACAGCACCGACGACTACGACCGCACGGGCCACTTCCGCAATCCGCAGGATAAGTGGGGCGGCATCATGCGCGAGACGACAACCAAAAACTTCGAGACATCGAACATCGAATACCTTGAATTCTGGATGATGGACCCGTTTGTTGAGGAAGACTCGCTCAACCCTGGCGGCCAACTCTATTTCAACTTCGGTAACATATCGGAAGACGTGCTGAAAGACAGCCGCAAGAGTTACGAGAACGGCCTTCCGACCAACTATCCGCCCGACCCCGCAGAGTATGACGAGACGGCGTGGGGACGCGTGCCTGCCGTGCAGAAGAGCAACATCAGTTTTGTGAACGAAGAGAGCCAGCGCCGCTATCAGGATGTGGGTCTCGACGGACTGAGCAGTTCATCGTTCAGCGGCGGGCCGTCGGACGAGCAGGTGTTCTTCTCAACCTATCTCGACCGACTTGAAGGTGTTTTGGACCCCGATGTCTTCCGCGAGTTCCGCGCTGACCCGTCGGGCGATGATTATCACTACTTTAAGGGCGGCGATTATGACGAGGCTGGCTACGGAATTGTTGACCGCTACATGAACTACAACAACCCCGAGGGCAACTCGCCTGTGAGCACTGGCTCCACATCAACCTACGCCACGTCGAAGCCTGATGTTGAGGATATTAACGGCGATTACACGCTGAGTGAGGGCGAGTCGTACTTCCAGTACCGTGTGGACCTGAACCGCGACAACATGATGGTCGGCTCGAACTATATTGTTGACGAGCGCAATGTGACCAACTCGCTGCCAAGCGGCGAGCGCAAGGCTGTGAAATGGTACTTGTTCCGCATTCCGCTGAACTCGCGTGCACGCCAACAAGTAGGTGATATCGAAGATTTTACATCAATTCGCTTTATGCGTATGTTCCTTCACGGATGGCAGCAGAAAGTGGTTCTGCGTTTTGCCACTCTCGATCTTGTGAAGGGCGACTGGTTCACCTACGACTACGACCTGAAGGCTGGCAACGAGGCGCTTCTATCGAACAACGAGAACAACGACGAGTCGGCCGCATCGTTCAGCATCTCGACGGTGAACATTGAGGAAAACGGCAGCCGCGCGCCAGTGAACTACCTGCTGCCAGTGGGTGTGACACGCGAGCAGGACCCATCGCAGACGCAACTTGTGGAACTCAACGAGCAGAGCATGACCATGAAGGTGACAGGTTTGGGCGACGGCTACTCGAAAGCCGTTTACAAGACGATAAACCTTGACATGCGTAACTATGAGAAACTCAAGATGTTCATTCACGCTGAGGCCGTGGACGACGAATCATCGCTGAGCGACGACGAGATAACCTGCTTCATCCGCATCGGACAAGATTACACCGAAAACTACTACGAGTACGAGGTGCCGCTGAAGGTTACACCGTGGTGGACATCGCGCCCGTACCCCGACAATAATGACAATCGCCGTCTGGTTTGGCCTGACGATAACAGCATGGAAATTATTTTCAGCGAGTTGGTCGATGCCAAACTTGAGCGCAATGCTGAGATAAAATCGGGCAATCCGTCGGTGTCGCAGACCATGCCCTACGTGGTGACAACGGGCAGCGGCCGCACCAAACGCAAGATTACCGTGATGGGTAACCCGAACATTGCCATCGTGAAATCGCTGATGATTGGCGTGCGCAACCCGCTGCAGAAAGACAACGTGTTCACCAATGCCGACGACGGACAGGCAAAATCGGCTGAGATTTGGGTTAACGAGTTGAGACTCACCGATTTCAACGAGAGTGGCGGTTGGGCGGCTCAGGGTGCAGTGAACATCAAGATGGCCGATTTGGGCAATGTGAACGTGGCAGGAAGCACCACTCAGGCTGGGTTCGGCTCTATCGAGCAATCGACATCGGAACGCTCGATGGAACAGACCAACTCGGTGGACGTGGCCGCCAACATTGAATTGGGCAAGTTTTTCCCGAAAGACGCCAATGTGCGCATCCCGATGTTCATGAGTTACTCGCGCACGGCTGTCAATCCAGTATACAATCCGTTCGACCCCGACGTGAAAATTAAGGAGGGCACCAAAGGCATGAGCCGCTCTGAGCGCAAAGAGTATATGGATGGCGTTCAGGACCTTACCGAACGCCGAAGCATCAGTTTCACCAACGTTGGCATTGGTCAGCGCTCGAAGAAGAAACAGACATCGAAGGCCGACGAAGAGAATATGACGGAACGGCAGAAGAAACGCCAGGCGAAGAAAAGCAAAAACTCTAACAAGACGCACTTCTACTCGCCATCGAACCTGAGCGCAAGTTACGCCTATGTTGAAGAGAAGCATTCGGACTACAGCGTGAAGTACGACAACACCACAACGCACAGTGGCTCACTCAATTACACGTTCAATAACCAACCGAAGGCAATTGAGCCGTTCAAGAAATCGAAACTGCTCAAGAAGCCGTATCTGCGAATTGTGGGCGATATGAACTTCTATCTGGCACCAGCCCAAATCGCCTGGCGCACAGGTATGAAACGCCAGTATAACGAGACTAAACTGCGCAACATCAGCATGGGCATGACATCGGGCGGCGAAGAGTACACACCGACGTGCGACAAATCGTTTGATTGGGAACGCGAGTTCAGCATCAAATACAACCTGTCGAAGGGCATCAAGTTCACCTGGATGATGAACACCATGACGATTATTGAAGAGCCCGCAGGACTGATTGACAAGACAAACCGCACTGAGTATGAGCAGTTTAAGAAAGATGTTTGGGAATCGATAATGGAAGGCGGCCTGGCCAAAGAGCACAACCAGAAGTTCACGGCATCGTACACCGTGCCTATCAACAAGATTCCGCTTCTGAACTGGACATCGCTCACGGCGCGCTACGCATCGACCTACCAGTGGGACCGCGGCCCCGAAGTGAAGGACTCGTCTCTCTATATGGGCAACACCATCGGCAACACCAACCAGATTAACATCAACGCGCAGGGCAATCTTGAGAATCTCTACAAGAAACTCAAGCCGCTCGACGAGTTGACAAAGAAATACAAGCAGACACGCGACAAGCGCCTTGCTCAGAAGACGGAAACCGTGAAGGCCATCAAAGAAGGATTCAAGGCCAAAAAAGGCACAGCCAAAGTGGTGAGCCACAACCTGCGCACGTCGGATGACATTGTGGTGAAGGTGACGGTTGGCGGCAAAGAAGTGAAATCGTCATTCACGGTGCTGAACGATAACCGTGTGAAAGTGACTGTGGATGAAGATGTTGAAGATGCCGAAGTGACCGTCACAGGCAAGCGGTTGACGCACGATTCGCCCGCCCGCCGCGTGATGGAAGGTGTAGGTTTGGCCGTCATCGGATTCAAAAATGTGTCGTTTGCTTACACAGAGTCGAACGCCATGACGCTCGAAGGTTACACGCCGAACTACAGTTTTGCCGAACTGCGCAAAACGCCAGGTCTGGCCTTCATCTTTGGATATCAGGACACCGCTTTTGCTGAGCGCGAAGCACGCCGCGGCCATCTTATCGACAACATCAACCTGATTCAGCCGTTCCTGACATCGAACCAGCGCCGCGTCGACATCAAGGCAACCTACCAGCCCGTGAAGGCTCTCAAAATCGACTTCACAGGCCAGCGCACCATCACCAAAAAAACGAGCGAATACTACCTGATGGGCAATTACGACGCCAAACACGACCAGTATGACGTCTATCGCTCAACGCGCATGGAATCGGGTGCTTACAACGTAACTGTGTGGACGCTGAACACAGCCTTCGGCGACCGCCCGACAGAGAAAAACACGCAGTCGAAGGCGTTTGAAGAGTACCGCCGCAATCTTCACAAATTTGCGTGGGAACAGGCCAACATGCGCCGCGGCCACGAGCCCGACTATTTCCCCGCCTACGAGCCTATGGGCGAGTCGGACACGACAATGCCAGCGGGCTATTCAATCTCGAACCCCGACATTGCCGTGCCAGCCTTCCTGGCCGCCTACACTGGGCGCAACAACGGGCAGGACTTCACCACATGGAAAAACTTCCGCCCTGGCTGGAAAGTCAAATGGGACGGCCTGACAGCCTACAAGCCTATCAGCAAGAAAGTCAAGAACGTATCGCTCTCGCATGGCTATCAGAGCACCTTCAGTGTGGGCTCGTTCATGAGCAGCAAGGGCTACAACTACGAGCAGGCACGGATGCCCGAATACGGCAACATGTCGTGGTCGGTGGCCGAAGTGGGCGATGGCATGATGTTCGTGCCTTACTACGACATCACATCGTTCTCGATAACCGAAGCCTTCACGCCGCTGTTCGGTGTGGATGTTACATGGCTCAACAGCCTGAGTTCGCGGTTCGAGTACAAGCGCAGCCGCACCATGACTATGAACCTGACCAACAGCCAGATGCTCGAACTCTACAAGCGCGAGTATGTGGTTGGCGCGGGTTACCGAATCCAGGAACTTGTGCTGCCTTTCAAGAACCGTCAGGGCGAGCAGTTTGTGAGCGATTGCAACTTGCGTGCCGACTTCACCGTCAGCGACAACATCACCGTCACCCGCGACCTTCTGCTGCGCAACGACGAAATCACATCGGGCCAGTTGGGCCTGTCGATGAACCTGTCGGCCGAATACGAACTCAACGACAAGGTGACTCTGCGGCTCTACTACGACTATAACCTGATGAGCCCCAAAACCACCAACTCGTACAAGAACACCACGGCTGAATTCGGCTTTGAGTTGAAATTCTCATTATCAAAACTTTAGGCGATGAAAGAATTGGGATTTTCAATCGGTTTTTTCAGTCGGTTCTGCCTTTCGGCGATGACTGCCATGCTCTGCCTGACTGCCGCCGCGCAGCCCGTTTATGAGTTTGCCGCCATTCCTGCTTCGGCGCGCGTTGCCGCGATGGGTGGCGTGCCGCTGGCCATTGCCGAACCCGATTTGGGCATTGCCGCAACCAATCCAGCGTTTCTGCCATACATTGAAAATCAGAAGGTTGCAGCCGATTATGTAAATTATATTGCCGACATATCAATTGGCCACGCATCGTACTGCTTTCAAGACAGCCGCGTGCCAGGCACAATGGCCGTTGGAATCCAGTATCTGAACGGCGGCAAGAACACGCGCTACGATGTTTTTGGCAACGAAGCGGGCTCGTTCTCAACCAACGAGTATGCCTTTCATCTGTCGTACGGCCGCCGCTTCGACTCGTGCCTTGCCATTGGTGCCACGCTCAAGCCTGTTCTGTCGTTCGTGGCAGGTTATTCGTCAGTTGGCCTGATGGCCGACATTTCAGCCAGTTACACCTTTAACGAAGGTCGTACAGCCGCATCGGCACTGCTGCGCAACGCAGGTTCGCAAATCACCGCCTACGATGAGCACTACGGCCGCGTGCCATTCGATGCATCGATAGCCGTCAGCCACCAACTTGAGCACGCGCCTTTCCGCCTGTCGCTGGTTCTGCAGCAGTTGCAGAAACCCCGCCTGAACGCCGACAGCAAAAACAGCACCGAACCAGGTTCTGAAGTTGAGCGTGACAACATCACATTGCCATCGTTCGCTGATAATATTCTGCGCCACTGCGTTTTTGGCATCGAAGCCTTTCCTGGCAAACAGTTCAATCTGCGCGTGGGCTTCAACTACAACCGCCGCCAGGAACTGAAACTGAAAGACGCGCCTGGCATGGCAGGAATGTCATTAGGTTTCGGCTTGCGCCTGAAACGTTTCAGCGTCGAGTATGCCCACGCCCGCTACACCCTTTCGGGCGCATCGAACCATTTTTCGGTGGTGGTGAATGTGAGATAGGTTTCAAATAATAAAAAAATATTGGAAACAAAGCGTTTGGCTTAACTTAGGGACTCGTCCCTAACACAATATTCTGACAATAATTATTCCGTATCTTTGCCCCGAACAAAACCATACACCTATGCGCATCGATATCATCACCGTTGTTCCCGAAATTCTTGACGGGCCGTTCAGCCAGAGCATCATCGGGCGGGCACAGAAGAAGGGAATTGCCGAAATCCACATCCACAACCTGCGCGATTACTCGACCGACAAGCACCGCCGCTGCGACGATTACGCCTTCAGCGGTAGCGCCGGAATGGTGATGACCATCCAACCCATCGAAGCGTGCATTGAGCACCTGAAGAGCGAGCGCCAGTACGATGAGATTATCTACACTTCGCCCGACGGCGAGATGTTCAACCAGCCAATGGCCAACCAAATGTCGCAGCTGCAGAACATTATCATCCTTTGCGGACACTACAAAGGCATCGACCAGCGCGTGCGCGACCATTTGATTACGAAAGAGATATCGATTGGTGACTATGTGCTGACAGGTGGCGAACTGGCGGCTGCTGTCATTGCCGACGCGGTGGTGCGGCTCATTCCGGGCGCCATCAGCGACGAGACATCGGCTCTTTCCGACTCGTTCCAGGACAATCTGCTATCGGCGCCTGTCTATACGCGCCCTGCCGATTACAAAGGCTGGAAGGTGCCCGAAGTGCTGCTGTCGGGCAACGAGCGGCTCATCGAAGACTGGAAATACGAGCAGGCCCTTGAGCGCACCCGCCGCCTAAGGCCCGACTTGTTGAAGGACGATTAGGATTTAGGAGATAGAATTTATGCATTAGGCACTAGGTGTTGGGTGTTAGGTGTTAGAAATTAGGATTGAAAAGAGAAAGTTTAGAAGTTGAGAATGGTTAGTTATCTAAACAGCGAAGCAACTCACCTTCTCAACAGCGAAGCACTCAACTTTAAACCCTTTTAAACAGCAAAGCGTTTAAACTTTTAAACGATTCACCAATTCACCGATTAAACAAATAAATTACATTTACCGACAACAAAAATTACAATTATGGCACAAAGAATAACCGACGCCGACTTTGAGACTGAAGTTCTTAAATCGGCAATCCCTGTGGTAGTTGACTTTTGGGCAGAGTGGTGCGGACCCTGCAAAATGCTGCTACCGATAGTTGAAGAACTTGCCGCCGAATACGAAGGCAAAGTGAAGATTGTGAAAATGAACGTTGACGAAGCCGAGAACACTCCGGTGCAGTTTGGCATCCGCAACATTCCAACGCTGTTGTTCTTCAAGAACGGCGAAGTGGTTGACAAGCAGGTTGGCGCAGCCGCCAAACCAGTTCTTGCGCAGAAAATCGACGCGCTGCTGTAAACGCACTTTGGAAGAAATCAAAACGCCGCAATCTGTTTATCGGGTTGCGGCGTTTTTTATTTTTCAGGAACGCAGATGACGCAGATTAGACTGATTTTCGCAGATTTTTCCAATAATAAAACTACAACCGCACCAATATCAGCCATAGCCGATTTTAGAGACGCACCGCGTTATCTATAATCAACACCCAATACCCATCACACTAATACCTTCAATTCATCACGCCTTCAATCCTTCACGCCTTCAATCCTTCAATCATTGTCCCCAATTATCGCGGTCCAAACTGCGGTACTGAATGGCCTCGGCAAGGTGCTCGGGCTTAATTTCGGGCTCACCGGCAAGGTCGGCAATGGTGCGCGACACCTTCAGAATGCGGTCGTAGGCGCGGGCCGAAAGTCCGATTTTCTCCATTGCGTTTTTAATCATCTGGCTGCATTCGGCGCTTAAAACACAATGCTTGCGGATGAGCCGCGTGTTCATCTGAGCGTTGCAGTGCACGCCCTCATAATCGGCAAAACGCTGCTGCTGAATGGCGCGAGCTCGGGTGACGCGTTCGCGGATTTGCGCGCTCGTCTCAAGCTGCTCCTTGCCCGACAGTTTGTCGAACAGCACGGGCACCACCTCAATGTGAATGTCGATGCGGTCGAGCAGCGGGCCCGAGATGCGGCTCATATACTTCTGGCGCATCATTGGGGTGCAGGTGCACTCCTTTTCAGGATGGTTGTAGTAGCCGCAAGGGCAGGGGTTCATACTGGCCACAAGCATAAAGCTGGCCGGATATTCGACAGTGAATCGTGCGCGTGAGATGGTTATCACGCGGTCCTCCAATGGCTGACGCATAACTTCGAGCACAGTGCGCTGGAATTCAGGCAGTTCGTCGAGAAAAAGAACGCCGTTGTGCGCCAGCGAAATCTCGCCTGGCTGCGGAAAAGTGCCGCCCCCGACAAGCGCCACATCGCTGATGGTGTGGTGCGGCGAGCGGAACGGCCGTTTGGTCATCAAGCTGGTATCTTTATCGATTTTACCGGCCACAGAGTGAATCTTTGTGGTTTCCAGCGCCTCGTGCAATGTAAACGGCGGCAGAATGCTCGGCAGACGTTTGGCCAGCATTGTCTTGCCGGCTCCCGGAGGGCCAATCATAATAATGTTGTGACCGCCGGCGGCAGCAATCTCCATTGCGCGTTTCACGTTCTCCTGTCCGCGCACATCGGCAAAGTCTGAGTCCCAGTGATTTATGCTGCTCGCGAACTCCTCGCGGGTGTTCACAATGGTTGGCTCGAGTTGCAGTTTCCCGTTAAGGAAATCGGCCACTTGGCGGATATTCTCAACGCCGTAAACTTTCAAGTTGTTGACCACAGCGGCCTCGCGGGCGTTCTGCTTTGGCAGGATGAAGCCTTTGAAACCCTCTTCGCGCGCCTTGATGGCAATGGGCAGAGCACCTTTGATTGGTTGCAGACTGCCGTCGAGCGAGAGTTCGCCCATAATCACATAATCCTCAACCTGCGTGGCGTCAATCTGCCCCGAAGCGGCCAGAATGCCCACGGCCAGCGTCAGGTCGTAGGCCGAGCCCTCCTTGCGGATGTCGGCCGGCGCCATATTGATGACTATCTTCTTGCCAGGAAAATGAAATCCAGTGTTTTGCAACGCCGCATTGATGCGTTGTTGGCTCTCCTTGACTGCGCTGTCGGGCAGGCCCACAAGGTGGAAGGTCATTCCTGTCGATATGTTCACCTCGACGGTGATGGTTGTGGCATCGATGCCAAAAACGGCCGAGCCGTATGCTTTTACCAATGAGTTGCTGGTTTCTGCCATAATTGGTTGAGTTATAAGCCGGTGAGAGTGTAATTGTTGCCTGAGCGCCGGTCGTATCGGACCACACCCTTGCCGTGCACAAGGTAGATTCGGTAGATGTCGGCTTTGTTTAAAGCCACAGTATCGTTTTCGATAACAAGCACGCTGTCAAGTCGTTGGCTGCCAATGGTGACGTTGTTGCGGATTGTGGCGCCCTCAAAATCGCCATTGTTGCGGATGCTGAAGATAAATCTGTCGATAGCCACCGGAACGTAGTAGCTCGACATCTTGCCATAGTGCTGAAACTCAAACACAAACTTGTAGCGAATCCTCTCTTTCACGGCCGAGCACAGAAGCTGCAGGTTCGCCGCTGAGTCGATGGCCGAGTTGGCGTGGGCGGAAGCCTCGCAGTTGCAGGCCTCGGTGGTGCCGATGGTGTATTGCTGTGTGGCGAAAACATCGTTGAACGTGAATGTCTGCCGTGCCGAGCCGGCTCCAAACGTGGCCTCGTCGCCTTCGTGATAAGGCAGCCAGTCGCGGCACACATCGGGGAATGGCGGGCAGTCGGTTTGGCGGTCGCAGCACACAAGGCACAAGGCCAGCGCGGCCAAAAGCAATCTGTTCATATCAGATTTCGTTGTTAATTAGCGAATTAATCCACTCAACGTCTTCGCGCAGACGGGTTGCGGCCGATGCCGAATAGCGTTTCGAGAATTTCGAGTCCCAGAACCATTTTTCGAGCGTTTTCTGGTGGCTCGGGTCGATGGTTTTTGCCTCCGATGCGAAAAAGTAGTACTGCAGCGTCGGAATCAGATTGTGGTACATTGTCAGGTCGCCCGAAAGGCGCATCTGCTTCAGAAAATCGAGAGCGCTGGTGAGAGCCGCTTTGGTTCGCGGCCATATCTTCTGGCAGATTTCGGGTGTGAGCTTGAGCTGATAAAGGCTCCGGGCATCGCCGAAAGCGTTGATTGTCAGCGAAAGCGAGAACACCTTTTCGCCCAACCGCCCGAACTGTTTGATGCGCTGCTGGGTGTTGAAATCGTCGATGTTTTGTTTCAAATCGAACTTCTCGCTCCACGTGGTTGCGTGAATCAAGTCGAAGATTGTCAGGTGTTTGCCGCCCTGGTTGATGCGCTCGAAAATCTCCACCACATCGTCAATCTCGGTGTTGGTGGTGAGCACAATGCTCATTGGGTAGCTCAAAAAAATCTCGCGGCACTGCTGCAGGTTCTGTGCGGCTTTGCGGTTCTTGCCCAGTTCGGCAATTGTCTCGTCAAAGGCCTTATCGTCGATGATGCGCCAAACCGGAACGTTGCATTTCTCGCGCTGGCTGCGTGGAATCACAAACTCGCAGCGCTCGGCGTTGAAGCAGATGGTGGAGTAGTCGCAGTCGGCCATTGTTTTGCCCATCAGCGCCACAAAGAGCGACATAATGCGTTGCTGGCCGTCGAGGATGAACTGGAAATCGCCCTCGGTTTTGGTGTCGTTGATGCCGTCGATGTCGAACGGGCGGATGAAAAACGCGTATTTGGCCGGCGCCTTCCAAAAGAACAGCGACCCGATGGGGTACTGGTGGTAGACGGAATTGAGCAGTTTCACTACTTTCGATTTTTCCCAAATGTAGTCGCGCTGGAAACGCGGAATTTTGATGTTGCCGGCTTTGAGCTCGGTGAGCAGCCGGTGCAGTGTCCAATCGCTGATAATGCTGATTTTCTGGTCCATATACTTGACGTTTTAGAATTCAGACTTTTTTATTCTTATGCTTTTCTTTTGGCAATTTGAATTTCACGGGAACCACATAATTATTGAACGAATTATTGATTTCACTCGTTGGATTGAACTTCAATAATTTAACAACTCTTAGGGCTTCTTCGTTAAAATCATCCCTTATGCCATATTTTATTCTATGGTTCAGTGTATTCCCCGCAGTATCAATATCAAATTCCATCCAAACAATACCTTCTATTTTGTTGATTATTGCACTTTCAGGGTAATTTGTGTTTTTCTGTATAAATTTGGCAATATCACCATTATATGTTGGGAAATGTTCATATTGAATAAAAGCTTTCACTTCATCTTGGCAAATTCCAACGATTGGGAAAAGCAAAAAAACAAAAAGTAGCAAAGTCAAATTTTTCATAACTAGAGTTTATTCCCCATTTTTATCTCTCAAACAGATTATTAAGATTGTTAAACAGACTTTGGTTCTCCTTGCGAGCGTTGGGCGACTGCGGCATCAGAGCCTGAATCAGCTTGCGGATAGGCATATTCTGCAGCCATACGCGCCCCGTGCCGCGCAGAGTGGCCACAAACAGGCCCTCGCCGCCAAGCAGCGACGATTTCAGGTTTCCGGCCACTTGTATGTCGTAGTCGATTTGCGGCTCAAAGCCCACAATGCAGCCCGTGTCAACGCGCAGAGTCTCGTTGTTGAGCTGCCGTTCAACCACGGTGCCGCAGGCGTGCAGGAAGACCATTCCATCGCCATCGAGCCGCTCCAGAATAAAGCCCTCGCCGCCAAACAATCCGGCTCCCAAGCGGCGGTTGAAGGTTATCGATATGCGTGTGCCGAGCGCGGCGCACAAAAAAGCGTCTTTCTGCACAATGATGCTGTAACCCGACTGCGCAAGGTTCACCGGCATAATGGTGCCCGGATAAGGCGCCGAGAAGGCCACGTGGCGCTTGCCGAAGCCCCGGTTGGTGAAGTGCGTGATGAAAACCGACTCGCCGGCAATCATCCGCGAGCCCGCCGACAGCAGCTTGTCGAAGAATCCGGCCTGCGGGTTTGAGCCGTCGCCCATCTTGGTGTCGAACTCAATGCCGTCCTCCATATACATCATTGCGCCGGCCTCGGCAATCACTGTCTCGCCCGGGTCAAGCTCAACCTCAACAAGTTGAATGTCGTGCCCGATAACTTTGTAGTCAATTTCGTGTGATTTCATAAATACGATTTTTGCAAAAAACCGCTTGAAAGTAACTACTATTTAATGATTTTAGCATCCGCCTTGCGATTTTTTTTGAATCGGGGGCGAAAAAAGTGCTTTTGGGTGCCGATGTGCACAAAAAAAGAAGGTTCAGCGCATCAGTGTCAAACCTTCTCAATTATCTAAACATTTACCGGCGTTGCGTTTTTTAATGCGGACGCGATGAATCGCATCCCTACATTTCAACCCGTTAAACCTTAAACTCCACTTAACTTTCGCTTTCAAAATTTGCCAAAAAATCTTGTGGCAGAATTGCTTGGATGCGTGATTTCTTAAAGTCCTTTGGATTGCGCGTGATGATATATTCCGCTTCGCCCTCAAAAGCACATTCTTCTTGCAGATTGTCTTCAAAATCAGCAAAGTCACTGTTGGCAAGGGCTGCGGTGATTTTTTCAGCAGTCAGCGGTGAAATGGTGAAAATGTTACATACGTTGAGCAATACAGCCCGCAATTCTTGTTGGGAATAGAATTTTCTTAAGACATAAAACATTGTGGGTATGGTGTGAGCGGCAATCACCCCTCTCACTTTGTGCTCTGCGCAAATACGGAGAATTTTCTCCGATTCGTTTTGAAACGGTTGCCGCGACTGAAGCACGTCGAGTATAACATTGGCGTCAACCAGCACAACCATATTTGCTCTCTAAATAATCGGTGTAAACTTTCTTGTAATCAGTGCCGTCAGGAATTCGTTTTGGAGCAGCCAGCAGTGCTTCAAGCGACTTGATAGGTTCCAAATTCTTTGGTGCCGTACCTCTCTGTATGTTAGACAGAAACTTGTCCACATAAACGCCAAATTCCTCAAGATATTCGGTAGGAATGGTTTTGATTTTTTGTTCCAATAATTCGTACGACATTACCAATGTGCTTTTAATTCACAATTATACGTTTTTTTTCGGATAATTATTCATCAGATGAAAATAGTTGGAGCCGCCACAACGGACGGCTCCACTATAATAACCTGTGATTTGGTTTTATTCAGCGCCAAACCTTCTCAACTATCTAAACGTTTAACGGTGTTGCGTTTTTTAATCGGACGCGATGAATCGCATCCCTACATTTAAACATCTAAACCCTAAACTCTCCCCCTCTTACCTTTTCAATCACATCTCCGAATACCTCTTGTACCTCTCCTCGGCATCGCGGCTACCTTGCTCGAAGAGTTTGTCGGCGTTGTCGGGGAAACTGCGGGTGAGCGAGTTGTAGCGCACCTCGCCGGCAAGGAACTCCTTGTATGGCATTGTGGGCGCTTTCGAGTCGAGTTGGAACGGGTGCTCGCGGCGCGGGTCGTAGCGGTAGAGCAGCCAGTAGCCGCTCTCAACGGCACGCTTCATCTCCTCCTGAACGCGGTGCATACCAATGCAGATTCCGTGCGACGCGCAAGGCGTGTAGGCAATCACAATCGACGGTCCGTCGTACTCCTCGGCCTCTTTCACGGCCTTAATCAGTTGGTTCGGGTCGGCGCCCATTGCCACCTGTGCCACATACACGTTGCCGTAGGTCATCATTATGGCGCCTAAATCCTTCTTGCGGCTCTTCTTGCCCGAAGCAGCGAATTTAGCCACAGCGCCCATCGGCGTTGCCTTGCTACTCTGTCCGCCCGTGTTCGAGTAAATCTCTGTGTCAATGATAAATACGTTGATATTCTCGCCGCCGGCAATCACGTGGTCAAGGCCGCCGAAGCCAATGTCGTAGGCCCAGCCGTCGCCACCGAACATCCAGAAGGTCTTCTTCGACAGAATGTCTTTCGACGCAAGAATGTCAGCCGCTTTTGCGTCGGCGTTCTTTTGCAGATTATCTATCAGTGTATCAGTTGCTTCGCGCGATTTGTCAATATCGTTGAAGGTGTCGAGCCACTGTTGGCAAGCCTCTTTCAGACTGCCGTTGGCGCTTGCGGCCATAGCCTCAATCTTCTCTTTAAGCAATGCACGGCGCTGTTTGACAGAGAGATACATTCCCAGGCAGAGTTCGGCATTGTTCTCGAACAGACTGTTGGTCCAGGCGGGGCCGAAGCCGCGGTGGTTCACCGTGTAAGGGATTCCGGGCATTGCCGAGCCCCACGCCTGCGAGCAGCCTGTGGCATTGGCCCAGAACACGCGGTCGCCGAACAGTTGGGTGAGCAGTTTGGCGTATGGCGTTTCGCCGCAACCTGCGCAGGCTGCCGAGAATTCGAGCAGCGGCTGACGGAATTGGCTTCCCTTTATCGAATATGGCTCAAAAATATCGCCTTTCTGACTGATTGTCAATCCGTAATCGAAGCAGTCGCGGTCTTGTTGGCTGAACACTGCCGGCTGCATTTCAAGCGCATTGGCTGGGCAACTCTGCACGCAACTGCCGCAACTTGTGCAGTCGAGAGCCGATATGCTCAGGGCGAAATGAAGCCCCATAGCCTTCGCCTTTCCGTTGGCCACAACCGTTTTGAACCCTTCGGGCGCGGCGGCTTTTTCGGCCTCGTTCAAAAGATACGGACGGATGACGGCGTGCGGGCAGACGAGCGAGCAACGGTTGCACTGAATGCACTTGTCGGTGTTCCAGACGGGCACCTTCACGGCAATGCCGCGCTTCTCGTAGGCGGTCAGGCCCATTTCCAGAGTGCCGTCGATGTTATCGGCGAAAGCGCTCACAGGCAGGTCGTCGCCCTTTTGCGCGTTGATGGGCTCGAGCAGATTGCGCACCACGGCCGGGCGGTTGTCCACCGCATTGGTTTCCACCTCTTTAACCGATGCCCACGTAGCCGGAACCTGAATCTCGCGAACGCCGGCGGCACCTTTGTCGATGGCGGCCACGTTCTTGTTCACAACTTCCTCGCCTTTAGCAAAATAAGTCTTGCGGGCGGCGGCTTTCATAGCCTCGAGCGCCACGTCGGCCTTGATAATGCCCGTGCAGGCAAAGAAGGCGGCCTGAAGCACCGTGTTGGTGTGGCTGCCCAGACCGATATTCATTGCAATGTCGGTGGCATCAATCACGCAGAAGCGTATCTTGTTGAGTGCCAGTGTCCGTTTCACGTCGGCCGGAAGCCACGCTTCAAGTTCGGCGTCGGTTTTGGTGCAGTTCAGAAGGAACGTGCCGCCCGGCTTCACTTCCGACACAATATCGTATTTGCCGATGTAACTCTGATTGTGGCAGGCCACAAAATCGGCGCTCTTCACGTAGTACGAACTCTCGATGGGGTTTTTGCCGAAGCGCAGGTGCGATTTGGTAACGCCGAACGACTTTTTGGCGTCGTACTCAAAGTAAGCCTGACCGTAGAGTCCGGCGCACTCGCTCACAATGTGGACGGTGTTTTTGTTGGCGCCCACCGTTCCGTCGCCGCCAAGGCCCCAGAACTTGCAACTGAAGGTGTCGCCGCCCTGATTGTCGAAGGGCAGCGTTGGCAGCGACAGGTGCGTAACGTCGTCGGTGATGCCGATGGTGAAGCCGTTTTTCGGCTCATTTTCAGACAGATTGGCGAACACGGCCAGAATCTGTCCCGGGTCGGTGTCTTTCGACGAAAGTCCGTAGCGGCCGCCCACAACCTTGATTTTTCTGTCGCTGTTCAGGATGACCGAGCAGACGTCCTCAAACAGCGGTTCGCCGGCGCTTCCGGGCTCTTTGCAGCGGTCGAGCACGGCAATGCTCCTGACGCTCTGCGGCAGTGCCTTGAGCAGATGCTCGGCGCTGAACGGACGGTAAAGGTGAACCTGTACAAAGCCGGTCTTCTCGCCCTTGGCGTTCAGGCTGTCAACGGCCTCTTTCACTGCGCCCGAAACGCTGCCCATTGCAACAATGACGCGGTCGGCGTCGGCTGCGCCGTAGTAGTCGAACAGATGATACTGACGGCCTGTCAGAGCGCTTATTTTTTGGAAATAATCTTCAACAATCTGCGGAAGCGCGTCGTAGTAAGGATTGCAGGCCTCGCGCACTTGGAAGAAGACGTCGGGGTTCTGCACCGTTCCGCGCATAAGCGGGTGCTCTGGATTGAGCGCGTGCGAGCGGAAGGCTTGCAGGGCGTCGCGGTCGAGCATATCGGCAAGAGCCTTTGTGTCAATCATTTCCACGGTGTTAATCTCGTGCGACGTGCGGAATCCGTCGAAGAAGTGCATAAACGGCGTCTGCCCCTTGACGGCGGCAAGGTGAGCCACTCCGGCAAGGTCGATAACCTCCTGAACGCTGCCCGTGCAGAGCATTGCGAAACCAGTGTTGCGGCAGCCCATAACGTCGGAATGGTCGCCGAAGATGCTCATTGCGTGCGTTCCCACCGTGCGTGCGGCCACGTGCAGAACCACCGGCAGACGCTCGCCCGCAATGCGGTGCAGCACCGGAATCATAAGCATAAGGCCTTGGCTCGATGTGAAACTTGTGGCCAGCGAGCCCGTCTGCGCCGCTCCGTGGACGGCACCAATGGCACCCGCCTCCGACTGCATTTCAATCAGCGTAACCTGCTGACCGAAAATGTTTTTGCGTCCTTTTGCCGACCACGCGTCGGTGTGCTCCGCCATAGGTGACGACGGTGTGATGGGGTAGATTGCGGCAATCTCTGTGAACTCGTACGCAATGTGCGCCGCAGCCTCGTTGCCGTCAACTGTTACAAAATTCTTCGACATAATCTTTTTGTTTAACTGGTGAATCGGATAACCGGCGAATTGAATGGTAGTGTTAAGATTTATCCCGATAACTATCGGGGGCTTCGCAGTTTAACAGATTTAAAACTTTGTTCTAATCGCAACGTTTTGAATCACTGTTCATTAACTATCGTAAATTCAATTCTCTGATTATCAAAAATCCCCTAAATAAATTTGCCGCAAAAATATAAATTCATTTGAACGCAGATGTTGCGGAACTAACTGATTTTTGCTGATTTTTCGGCGCCGCACGAATGCCCGCCAGCGGGCGGTTGTAGAAACGTGGCGCGCCGCGTCTCTACGTTTTGTGCACCCTATTTTACCCTGTAAGGCCGCCAACCACGTTTTATTTTCGCACAGATTACACAAATTTTTTGAACGCTATCCCGATAGCTATCGGGAACGCAGATTTAACGGATTATCTTTCGCGCAGATGCCAACATTTCACGCCCATTTAATATTTGTAAAACGGGTCTTGCGCCTTTATACTATCGGGTTCTTCCTTGTATTTATCAAATAAATAAAACTCTATAGGACTATAAATGGTTTCATCACTTGACAATACGAATTTGTTATTGTCATAATCAACCGTATAGCTTTTAATTTGGATACTCGTTGCATTATTGTCCGAATCCCTATTAACTAATGAATGGTATTCAAATGTATATATTACTTCCCCATAAATTTTAGATATTATATCTATGGTTGTAATAGGTTCTCTATAATTAGAATACTCTATATCTATATGCGATTTTTCCATTCCATTATCATCTATCAGACCAACTCTAACTTTTGTTTCATCTTCACCTAAATATTTATATATTACAAATATTCTCTCATTAAAAATGTAATAATAACAAGGAATAATTTCTACATAATTAATATACCGTCCCATTTCCGTTTGGTCTTCCATATTGATAACAATATCTTCATACTCCATTGCCTTGGTATTTCCTTTAAAAAAGAATTTTGCTGTCATTTCACGTGGTAATCGTTTTTTAAAATCAGGTCCATCAACTATGTTAATCGGCAATTCTATTTCATCAAAAAAATCAAGCAATTCTTTAGAATCAGAAGTCATTTGTGCATTTGATAGTGCCACACAACAAAAAATAAAAAATAATGTCAAAATGTGTTTCATAGTCTTATCTCTGTTAAAATATAATCTCTATCATTAACATTCGCGGGTTTACCTTTTATAATATTTTCTTTTGTATCAAAAAACAACTTGAAATAGTGTCTGTTACTGCATCAGCCATTGCGGAAAGCTCATTACCGATTTGACTGAAGAAATAGTCGTAAAAGTCAAAACCGAAGGGATTAGCACTCTCACTCTCATCATCATCCACCATCCACCTTACAATACCCTGTTGCGGGTTGTGGATATAGTCCCACTGGTATTTGTAGAGTTCTGAGTTGGTGCCGTTGTAGTCCATAAGGTTGCGAGTGGTGCCCTGCTGCGCGGTGTAAAGGTTCTCGCTGCTGAAGGTGTGCCACAGGCGGAAGGCGCCGTGGGCGATATGTGTTCGCGTTGCTGTCATAGGCCAAAGTTAAGAAACTTTTTGCACTATTATGCAGACGCTGCGGAAGTTGAAATGGTTGCGCGAGTAGTGTGGCGGATTACTCCACCGCCGGGCATCACTTCAGTAGTTTAAGAATCTGTTTTTCCGTTGCTTCGGGCAGTATGCTGTGGAAGTGTGCCGTGAGTCGGTCGAGCGATTCTTGGGGCGTGCGGTTGCATTGGCAGGCGGTGCGGCCCAGCTGTCGCTCGGGTGTGGTGAGCAGTGCCCAGCCGAAGCCGTACTCGTGTCCGTGCTTGTCGGTGGGATAGACAAAATCTTCGGTAACAATGTAGCAGGCCATTTGCAGGCGGGTGACAAAGGCGTCGAACTTGCTGCGCATTTTCGGTCCGGTGAACCCGCAGGCTGCCCGAAGCTCGCGTGTTATCATGCTGCCGTTCATCTGCAAGGTGGCCACAATGGCTTCTTCAATGCCGCCTTCTTCCAAAACGGGTGTCTGGCTGCGCCGCCAGTTGTAGAAGTCGGGCCACCAGTCAAGACTGATAAACCCTGCCTTTCCGGCGAAAAACTTGCCATAAACGCAGCCGCCGTTCTTTATCACCGAGCTTTTCCACGTCCAGAGCGGCCACTCCCAGCTGCCGTCGTCGAACTGCACAAAACGGCACTCTTCGGCCATCAGCCCCTCGGCGCAGAAACCGCTGATACCGCTGTCGAGCAACGGCAGAAACCCCAGCTGGCCGACACGCTCAATGAGCTCGGGGCACGAGTGGATTTCCATTCTGCTGAAACGGCTTGCCCCGCTGCTGTGCTGGTTTTCAAAATAATCGGTCATATCACACAATTTTAAAACGGCACTTCCATCCGCACCATCTCAAAATCGAGTTGCTTTTTCTCCATATTGGCGGCCACAACGCGCACTGATACCTTGTCGCCCATGGTGTAGCGGCGTTTTGTGCGGTGGCCGATGACTGCAAATTCGGCTTCGTCGTACTCGTAGAAATCGTCGGTCAGCGAGCGCACCGAGACCATGCCTTCGCACTTGCTGTCGTTCAGCTCCACGTAGATGCCCCACTGCGTCACGCCCGAAATCACGCCGTCGAAAATCTTGCCCACGTTGTCCTTCATGAACTCAACCTGCTTGTATTTTATCGACGCGCGCTCGGCGCTTGTGGCCAGTTGCTCCATCTCCGACGAGTGCTTGCACATCTGCTCGTAGGTTTCGGCGGGAACGCTCTTGCCGTTCTCCAGATAGTGCGCCAGCAGACGGTGAACCATCATGTCGGGGTAGCGGCGGATGGGCGATGTGAAGTGCGTGTAATAGTCGAACGCCAGGCCGTAGTGCCCGATGTTCTTGGTGGAATATTCGGCGCGCGCCATGGTACGGATGGCCAGCGTCTCAACCACCGTCTGCTCTGTTTTGCCGTTGACATCTGACAGCAGCGCGTTCATCGAACTTGCAATCTTCTTTTTCGATTTGGTTTGTATCTGATAGCCGAACCGCTTGATAAACTGCGCAAAAGCAGTCAGTTTGTCGCTGTTGGGCTCGCCGTGGATTCGATAGACGAAAGTACGCTTCGGCTTGCCCGCGTCGGGCTTGCCCACAAACTCGGCCACCTTGCGGTTGGCCAGCAGCATGAACTCTTCAATGAGTTGGTTGGCTTCCTTCTGCTCTTTCAGATAAACGCCGATGGGGCGCGCTTCTTCGTCGAGTTGGAATTTCACTTCGCTGCGCTCAAACGATATGGCGCCTGCGGCAAAGCGCTTTTCGCGAAGTTTCTGCGCCAGGCCGTTGAGTGTGAGAAGTTCTTCGGCTAGCGGGCCTTCCTTTGCCTCAATCACCTGCTGAGCGTCTTCGTAAGCAAACCGGTGGTCGGAATTGATGACCGTGCGGCCGAACCATTGGCTCAGAACATTGGCGTCGGCATCGAGTTCAAACACGGCCGAGAAGCAGAGTTTCTCTTCGTTGGGGCGCAGCGAGCAGACCTTGTTCGAGAGTTTTTCGGGCAGCATGGGCACTGTGCGGTCAACCAGATAGACCGATGTGGCACGCTGATAGGCTTCTTTTTCCAAAGCGGTGTTGGGGCGCACGTAGAAGGTGACGTCGGCAATATGGACACCCACTTCAAAACGGTCGTCGGCCAATTGGCGGAACGATATGGCGTCGTCGAAATCCTTGGCGTCGGCAGGGTCGATGGTGAAGGTTGTCACCTGTCGGAAATCGCGTCGGCGGGCAATCTCTTCTTCCGAAATCTGCTCATCCACTTCGGCGGCGGCGTCTTCAACGCGTTTCGGGAAGCGGTAGGGCAGCCCGTATTCGGCCAGAATGGCGTGCATCTCGGTGTTGTTCTCGCCCGGATTGCCCAGAACTTCAACAATCTCGCCAATCGGGTTTTTCTGTTTCTCGGTCCATTCCACAACGCGTGCGGTGGCCTTCTGTCCGCGCTGCGCGCCTTTCATCTTGTCCAGCGGAATGAAGATGTCGAACGGCATCTGTGTGCGGTCGGGCACCAGGAACGCAAAGTGTTTCGATGTCTCGACAACGCCCACAAACAGTTCGCGCTTGCGCTTGATAATCTCAATCACTTCGCCTTCAACGTGCTTGCGGCTGCGGTCGGCATAGATGAAAACCTTCACCGTGTCGCCGTTCAGGGCGTGGTGCAAGTTGCTAGCCGAAATGTAGATGTCGCCTTCAAACTCATCGGAAACCACAAACGCCGCGCCGCTCGATGTCAGGTCGACAGTGCCTGTCACGTAGGCCGATTTCTGCGTCATGCGGAATTTTCCGCGCGATGGCTCGTCAAGGTCGCCATCGGCCGCCAGTTCGTTCAGGCAGGTGTTGAGCAGTTTGCGCGTCTCGTCGTCGGCAATACCCATCAACTTCGACAACTGCTTGTAGTTGAGCAGTCTGCCATCGTTCTGATTGAAAGTTGAAAGAATACGGTTTTTGAGCGATTTTTTGTTGTCGCCGGCCGGCTTCTTCGCCTTCGCCTTTTTGGCCGATTGTGATTTCTTTACCATAATGAACTGATTATGAATATTATCCAAATAGTCGCATATCCAATGATAAATCCCAAATACACCTGCGAAGGGGTATGCTCGTTAAGAATTAGACGTGCCGTCGCAACCAGTCCGGATATAAGAACCGTCAGCGCCAGCAACAGCGACAAGTTGGGATTGACAAACGTCAGATAGGAAACAAGAGCAGTGAGTCCGCCCCACCCGATGGTGTGCAGACTGACGCGAGTGAAGATGGCCATGATTGTCGCCTCAACCAGAGTAACAGCCGTGGCCAGCACAAAAATGCGCATCATCTCGGGTGCATGCCATCCGCCAAGAACATGGCTGAACGCCAGCACGCACGCAGCAGTAACGGTCAGCGCAAAAACCCGCTCGCGCCGCTGCTTCATTTTCAAATCGCTGATAAAGCCCAACATTCGCGCCAAAAGCACGAAAACCAACGGCATCACAACCGTGTAGCCAAGGCAGTAAAGCGTGAGCATAACTTGGGAAGTTGACAGGCCGGGCATTATCTGGCTCATGATGAGCAGCAATCCGAAAGTTGCCGCAAAAACTGGGTGGAGCACCACCGACACACCGTTGAAAATCTTATTCACTCTGTCGATTTTTTATGAGCCTAAAGGTAATCGCGTTTTTTGAATTTGCTAACGGCTATTTTCCAATTTTGGACACATTTATCATACTTTTGCGCCCGACAAAAACAGAGCGATGATAAAATCAGTCATTTTCGATATGGACGGCCTCATTGTTGATTCAGAGCCGTTTTGGCGCATGGCCGAGCGCACCGTTTTCGGCAGTTACGGCATCAACCTCACCGAGGAGCAGTGCCGCTCCACAACGGGCATCCGCGTGGACAACGTCGTGGCGCACTGGAACAGCATCTACCCCGGCCACATTGCCGATGAGCAGCACTGCGCCAGCGAGATTGTGGCTGAAGTGACGCGGCTAGTGATGGCTCACGGCGAGCCAATGCAAGGTGTTCATCAGGCGGCGCGGTTGTTCGCTTCGCGCGGATATTCAATGGCTCTGGCTTCGGCTTCGGCCATGTCGCTCATCAATGCCGTGCTCGACAAACTCGATGTACGGCAGTATTTCAAAGTTGTGCAATCGGCTGAGAATGTGAAATATGGCAAGCCCCACCCCGAAATTTTCCTTGACACCGCCGAAAGTCTCGGCACCAAGCCCGAGGAGTGCCTTGTGCTTGAGGATTCCATCTACGGCGTGATTGCCGGCAAGGCCGCCCGCATGAAGGTGATTGCCGTTCCCGACAAAGAACTGTTCGGCCGCCGCGAGTATGGCGTTGCCGACGCCGTGCTGCACTCGCTCACCGAGATTGATGGTGCGCTGATTGACGGATTGAATTAATCTAATACCTCGCACGTTCGCCGCCAATGAGTTTGGGGCGGCAGAAGGCGGCCACCACGTGGGCACAGCCAATGCTGTTCGGTGTGGGGTGAACGGGCACGGCTACGTCCTTAAGGTGCATACCAATGAGAGTGTCGCCAATGTCGATACCTGCCGAAGCCTTAATATGCTCAACCACAACCGCCTGACTGAAGCCGCCGTATGCCGCAGTGGCAAACGAGCCGCCACCGTGAAGCCACGGAACCACGCTCACGGGCTCGTAGCCGTAGCGCTCGGCGCACTCGGCCTCAACCACAAGCGCGCGGTTAAGGTGCTCGCAGCATTGGCAGGCAAGATAAACGCCGCGCTCAGAAAGGATTCGGTGCGCTGTCGCGAAAATGGTCTGCCCAATCTCGGCGCTCGAGTCTTTGCCAATGCGGCCGCCAGCCACCTCGCTCGACGAGCATCCCACAACAAAAACCGAACCTTTAGCCATCGGGTGAGCATCGAGCAGCGTGGTCAGAATCTGCTCCGTCTGCTTCGAAATTTTTTCTAAATCAATTGTTTCCATAATCAAAATCGATAGTGGTGAACCTATAAAAATCACCGCTCAAATATATCGGATTTTGATTCAGAATAATCAAAAACGGCTGCGAATGCCTATCGATGCAAAACCTTGTGCTCCAATTCCTGCTTCACAAAAACCGCGTATGATTTTTGGTCCAACCTCAAGCCCGACAGCTCCGACAAAACAAGGAAACCAATCAAGGCTATTATCAGTCTTCCCTGTATCATATTTTGAGTTTGTAAAAATAAAACGGGCACCTATTCCTGCTTTTCCATACATACCTACCCAATCGGTTCTTATCCAATCGAATTGAACAACACTGATAACAAATGGCATCTTCTCTTTTTCTGTCCATCTATCGCTTGGTTTGAAATTGTGTTCTCTGTTAATCCAATGTCTCGACTCTGTTCCTTCATAGCCCACAAGCACACCAATTGACAGCCAGGGTTTATGCAAGCGTTGCAAATATTCTACATTATAAACGTTCGAAAAATCAGTGTATTCCCAACTTTCTTTTCCTTCTGCTTTACCCCAGTCTTCGTGAGTTCCTCCACCGAAGGAATCAAAAAATCCCGTATACAGCGAGTGACCATCACAATAAAATGCAGAAACCTGATGTTTAGGATATTCAATCATTTGCGAATAACCGCAGAGCGAGCCGACAAGAGCAAGCACAAGCAGTGTTAATCTTTTCATAATAGTTTAAGTTTTTAATCAGAATTGCTTTGTGCGATTGACTCGCACGTCTATAAGACAATTCAGCGGGGCTTTTCCCTACTCGCATTCTAAATTTTTTGCAAAAAAAGAATGTGCGGCTGCACACCACACATTCTTTAAAACTTATATGTCTTTCGACTATCAATAAATCAGCATCGAAATCAGATAAGCCACAAGCGTTGAAACCGACACGCAAATCAGGCCAGGCATCATAAACGAGTGGTTGAGCAGGTACTTGCCTATGACGGTTTT
>JAEEGK010004203.1_pt1 | contig 35486 bp, 12 predicted proteins | sample 8958771 | NCBI WGS metagenome assembly JAEEGK01 (sample SAMN16246547, study PRJNA631951) | gut metagenome | biome: gut microbiome; feature: rumen; material: SC-attached | host: Bos | place: Iran: Karaj | collected 2018-10 | reverse complement strand
GAAATCGTTTCTTCTGATGTAATCGGAATGCGCTTTGGTTCATTGTTCGATGCAACACAGACAATGGTAACAAAGATTGCCGATGACTTGTTCGAAGTACAGGTTGTTTCTTGGTACGACAATGAAAACTCTTACACATCTCAGATGGTAAGAACTATCAAATACTTCAGCGAAAACTGCTAAGTTAGTTAGCTGATCTTAAAATGCCCTGCCTTCACGGCAGGGTATTTTTTTAACGGAAGTATTTGATAGTTCTTGCTATTTACACGCTCGAAAATGTTGCGCCACTGCTCGCATTTTCTCGCTTAGGTAAGAACTATCAAATACTTCAGCGAAAACTGCTAAGTTAGTTAGCTGATCTTAAAATGCCCTGCCTTCACGGCAGGGCATTTTTATTTAACGGAAGTAATTAAATAGTATTAAGTCTATATAATACACTCAATATTTCTTTAAATCTTTTGTGTACTTACTGTTTGCCTTGTTTCAAGGTCTTCGCAGCACATATTTTCAAAGGTGTAGACAGGCAGACCTTTGTGGAAAATATCTTTAAGACAGATAAAGATAACATAAGAATCCCTGAGTTCCTTATACAAATCTTTTGATAAAAATGTTTTCCCGCAGGAAAAAAATCCTACACCATTAATATTGCAAAAATATGAGATTTCGGACCATTTTTTGAAGAAAAAAAATATAAAGTTTCGTTATTGTAATGTCTGTAACGTTTTTTTAGTTGCTATATTCTGAATATATGTTATTATTATGTTGCAGATTAGACTGTAAAGAAAATAGGCTTATAGTCGCTCTGTGTATTTAAAAATATTTTATTCTTTTCAAAAGTAATCAAAACAGTTCAATAATCTAAAGTAAAACAGTTTATTTAAACGGAAAAAACCTGAAAAAATTAAGCGAATGCGCGCGAAAAGTGAGCAAAATGCAGGTAATTTAGTGAAATTTGTGCAAATGAGAGAGTAGAACTTGTACAAATGGGTGAGGAAAACCGGCTAAACGTAAGCAGAACGTGCGCAACAGAGTGTAAAACTCGTGCAAAAGGGGTGTGTATATGAGAAGAACTGGTTTATTTTTTATTATAGTATCAGTATTGGCTATTTCGATTTTATCTTGTGATGTAGAGATTGGTTTGGGTGCATCTGTAGATACCCGCGCGCCGGAGCTTACAATACAAAATCCGCCTATTGGTTCAGTAATCAGGGATGTTTTTGCCTTGAGCGGAACTTGTGGTGACGATGGAACCATTAAAAGTGTTACCGTTGATATTAAGCAGGCCGAAGATTCTACCTTGAGCTACAGCATAGAAGGTACTTTTGACCAGAAAGAAGGTACATGGTCGTGCGAAATCAATCCATTGAACGAAAAAATGCCTATTCCAGATGGTGCCTACGAAGCTACAGTAACCATAAAGGATGGTGCAGAACGTGAAACAATCCGTACAAGACAGTTTACAATAGATAACACTGCTCCTGTTTTGGCAATCACACGTCCATCTTCTGTAATTCCAACAGGTTCAGACCTGGAAAAATACAGCGCAACCGATTACGACTCTTACGGACAAGATTTTGTAATCGAAGGCCACGTTGCAGATACCTGTGAACGCCGCTACATCTCTGTAGATATTTATGATTTAAACGGCGATCTCAAATATTCAACACTTAATGCCGCAGATGATTCACAAAAACGAATCAAAATCGACTCAGACTTCAGTACAACAATCGCATCCTTTGGCGACGCAGCTTATACCGCAATTTATGGCGACGATGACGAAGCCGGAACACAAAAGTACTTCTGTAAAATCACCGTATACGATAACGCAAGAAAGTATCCTGTAGATAGCAGCACTCTTGTACCGGAAGATTTAGTAGGAAACAGTGCAGAATACTTCTATATGTATGAAGGCGACCTGTATAACAGCATTTTCGACACTTATGGAATGACAAATGCCTACAGGCTTTTGAACGGTTCCTTCTCTGAAGATGATTCACGCAACCTTAACACAACCGTTTCTCCAGAACAGGCCAAAAAAGACCTTGAAAACCCGGTTTACCAGGAAACAATGGGCTTCCTGTCTTTAAACCCTAAGAACAACCCTTATTTCAAAGTTTCCGGCCACGAAGCTCTTGATAAAGATGAAATGGAAAACGGAACAGTTTTCGAAGATGACAATAATAAGATTACAAACAATTCAACCGTAGTAGTAGAAGTTTACCCTGGTCTTGACCAGACACCTCTTATTCAGGACAACCTTGGCCTTTATCTTTTACAGGCAGATTTCAAGGGCAACCCAATAGATTCCAACGGAAACGTAGTAAAAGCCGACGAAGCAGAAAAAATCTGGCTTGTACGCCCGTTAGCAGACAAAGACGGCACAGCAATCCTTTCTGCAGAAGATGATGCAGAAGAAATTGAAGCAAGAAAGAGCCTCATTTCCAAAATCGGTTCAACCTATAAGTTCACCGTCTACCTCACCACAAAAGAACCAACTGCAAACGGTAAAGAACTTAAAGCCAACAATTATTACCTCTTTGGTGTACAGGGCTGGGATAAAAAAGCCGTTCCTGTAAAGAATGCCGATTCAACCCTCGGATTCATGCTTGTAGAAAGCGGAACAGCACCGTCACTTACAATTAAGACAATCACCCCTGAATGGATTACAACAAACGTAAATACTCCCGCTGCGCCTAATTTAGTAGACGAAAATGCAGTAAAAACATTCTCTGTAGAAATGGCATTTGCCGGAGATGCTCCTTACAGACTTTCAAGAACAGTTAATGATGGAGAACCGGTTGAAGTATTAAAAATCAGCGATGATTACAGACTCGCAGATTATACAGATAAATATACACCTGAAGCCGGAGCTGTCTCCGGAACAATCAAATACATTCTTACTGGCAGCAACAATCTTACAAGTACAAAAGAAACCAGTTTTAAGGTAGATAATGAACGCCCGACAGTTGGCGAAATAGAAGTTCCTTCAGTAAACGTAACAGAAAAGAGCTCATTTACCTTCAAGGGTACAGTTTCTGCTGGCGATGCTGCTGTAAACTCAGAAATTGCAGATGTTCAGATGAAGCTTTCTTACGTAGCAGGCGAAAATACAGTTGATTCAGGCTGGATTTCTGTAGGCAACACAGGCAACTGGGATCACACAGTAGTATTCCAGGAAGATGAAGAATTAAAGACAATATTCGCAAAAGAAGGCTTAAAGAAAATAGAAGTACGCGCAATCGATAAAGCAGGCAATATAAGCGAAGTTAAGCAGAGTTCTTTTGTTTATGATACAGGCCGCCCTGAACTTACAGTACAGACTTATAAGATGGGCAACAATGCAGCTCAGCAGATAAAGAGCGAGTTCTTTATAAGCGAAAGCTTCTCTATTTCCGGTAAAGCAACAGATACCTATGGAATAGATACTGAATCTTTGAAATTAACACAGGTTAAAGGTACAGGGGATGATGCAGTAACAATCGAAATCCCTATTACAACTATTAACGATAAAGGTGAATGGACAGTTGGAAATCTTCCGCGTAATACACAAGCCGGCAGTACAGACCAGGCTTCTGTTGTAACAGATGATTACACCTTTACAGTCTCTGTAACCGACTTGACCGGTGTAAAAAAAGAAACTTCTGCAGCCTATAAGGTTTCAATCGACCTTGAAGCTCCAGTTGTAACAATTACCAGTCCTTCTGCAAACGAAATTGTAAGCGGAGATACAACCCGTATTACAGGTACTTTGAATGATGGAAATGGAACCGGTATAAGCAGTTATTCATATAAGTTTGTAAAAGCTGGCGAAACTGCCGCTAATGTAGCCTGGACATCAGTAACAACAAAAGCTGAAAACTTCAGCTTCTATAAAGACCTTGTATCTGGAAATACTCTTGCAGCAAACTCTACAGCCCTTTGCGAAGGAAGTTGGAGCCTGCACTTAATGGCAGTAGACGAAGCCGGAAACCCATCTGGCGAAGTTGTACAGAACTTTAAAGTAGATATGAACGATCCTGCTTTGACTTCTGCAATCACAACAAACAGCAGCTGTATTTTGCAGTCAGGCCTCTATTACTTTAAGGGCAACCTTTCCGGAACAGCCTCAGCAACAGATACAAATGAACCGGAAAGAATTGTTATAGAGTTCAAGCTTGGTTCAGAAGTTATTCAGCCAACAATTAATGGCAACACCTGGACAATTCCTGCTTCCAGCTTTACGGCAAATACTCCAACAACACTTACAATTACTGCTTATGATGCAGTTGAAAATCAGACAAAGAAAGAATATCAGGTTTATTATGATATAACAGCTCCTTCTGTAAATGTTGCAGCTTCTGCACTCCAAAATGGAGCAGTTGTAAACAGTTTCCCACTTACAATTTATGGAACAGCTGATGATGGCACAGGAATTGGTGCAACTTCAATTTATTATTCTCTCGACGGCAGTGAACCGGTAACAGAACTGGTAGCAGCAAGTTCAAGCTGGACAAAAGAAATAACAGGCACAGGCTTAACAGAAGGAAGTAAAGCCCTCAAACTTAAGATTAAAGATTCACTTAACAACGAATCTGCCGTAACCACAATTAATTTCAGTTATGATAGAAGCGACCCAACCCTTACCGAAACAGGAATTGGCGAATCTGGTGCAACTGTAAACGCGGGCATAACTTTACAGGGAACTACAGGCGATACAAACGGAATCGATTCTATTGAAATTACCGACAGTGCAAATGAAGATTCAAGATGGACAATTGCCCGTTCAGAAATGACAGAATCAGGAAGTTCATTAACCTGGTCTAAGAGCATAGCACTTGGTACAGAAGCCAACACTCTTGAAGATGGAAGACACAACTTTACAATTATTGCAAAAGACCTTGCAGGTAAACAGACAAAGCTTACACGTTCTGTAGTAGTAGATACAACAGCTCCAGAGATTCTCACAATAACAACTCCTGCAACAGATGAAGAAGCCACAGGCAATAATTCAATATCTAATGCAACATATAAGTTTATTGGAACAGCACAGGACAGCGGTTCTGGTATTGCAAGCTACAGCTATAACTTTACACACAGCTCAACTGCTCCTGCAACAGGCTGGACAACTGTAAATGCCGGAAACGGTGAATGGGAAATTACAAAAACCTTAACAGCCACCTCAGTAGCAAATTGTCTGGAACAGGGTGAATGGTACCTCTTTGTTAAGGCAACAGATAAAGCCGGTAACACAGTAGCAGCTCCAGTTTCAAGACATTTCTGGATTGATATGGGTGCACCTTCTGTTACAGATGTAAATATTGCTGGTGAAACTTATTATTTCAATACAGATGCCCTCACAATCACAGGAAAGTCAATTGATACACATGGATTAAAAGAAAGTGGCGCAGTTGTAATTAAGAAAACTGCTGTTGGCGAAACAGCTGCTAATGAAGTACTTGCTACTATAAATGCTTCTGCTGTTGGTTCAGACGGTTCCTGGAGTGCAGCAATTGCCGCAGAAGCTATTCCAAGCAATGGCACCCCTGTAACAATCACAATTGAAGCAACTGATATTGTAGGAAAATCAAGCGGAGTAAATACCTATATAGTTTGTAAAGATATGGTAGCACCTGTTGTAACAGCTTTACCAGCTTCGAATGCAGCAATGGATTACCAGAACGGTGTAAACATTCAATTCACTGGAACTGCATCAGATACAAACCTTGATGAAGTAAAAGCAGAGCTTTATAAAAACAATGAAACAACACCAGCTTCAACAACTACACTTTCTCCAGACCGTACAACTGGTGCCTGGACCTGGAAGGTATACGACCTTGATCAGGCTTCTTACAAATTGAAGGTAACCGCAAAAGATAAGGCTGGAAATACATCAGACTATACAACCGGCTCTATTACTATCGATACAACAGCTCCAAAAACAACAGTAAACGGAACTGCTTTGTATAAAGCTGATGGAACCGCAGCTGATTCATCTTTGTCTGACGGTACAGTTGAAGAAATTGAAAAGAAATATGCTCAATCTTCTTATACTTTAAGCGGAACAATTACAGATGCAAACTTTGAAAGCATAGTCCTCAAAGAAAATGGCACAACAAAAACAGTAACTGTAGACGGTGCAAACTGGACATATACTCCTGCTGCCTTTACAACTGGTACAGAAGTAACAAACAATTATACAATCACGGTAAAGGATAAGGCACACAACATCACTTCTTACAGTCTCACAGTTGTTTACGATACTAAGGCTCCGGTAATTGAAATTACATCTCCGGAAGCTACTTATTATCCAACAGTTCCAGATGCAAACGGAACAGTAAGAGATTCCGGTATTGGTATTGCAGAAGTAAAATATTCTACAGACGGCAATACCTGGTCCGATACAGGCTGGACAAGCGGAATGAACTGGAGTGTTGATATTGCAACAATGGTAACTGAGGAAGGACCGGTAACACTCTACTTAAAGGCAAAAGATAAGTTTGGAAACGAATCAACCCCTCCAGTTTCTGTTTCTTTCTCTTACGACTCTGCAGCTCCAAGTATTGAAGAAACCGATTCAATCAGCGGACCAACTGGTAACAACACTTCATTTACTATTTCAGGTAAAGCCTGGGATAGTAATGGTCTTTCAAGAATAGAAATTGTTGATAATGATACAACTTACGCTTATAAGATTAGCGGTACAACAGATACAACTCCTTTGAATGATAGCTGGATAACAGGAAGCTTTATTTCTCTTACAGCAGCTCAGTCTTCTCCTGCAAACGATAACTGGAGTGCAACCTTTGTTGTAGGAAATAGTAACTCTACCGCAGCTAACTACTTTGCAGACGGAACACATCAGCTTGTAATCAAGGTTTATGATGTTGCAGGCCGCGCTTCTACTGCAATCTACAAATCTGTATTTGTAGATCTTAATGACCCTGTTGTAGAAATAACAACACCATCAGCTGCTGCTTCTACAAATCAGACAACATATCTGTTCAGGGGAACAATTCAGGAAGCAAATCTTGATAAGGCAACATTATGGGTTTACAGAGTTAAACAGGGTACCGAAACAGAGGATGTTCTCATAGGCGAAACAGCCGGACATACTTTAGCTCCAAGCTATAATTCAGGTACTCAAAAATACGACTGGTCTTATACAGGCTTTGATTTTGAAAATGATAAGGAATATTATGTAAAAGTTACTGCTAAAGATCTTGCAGGCAGAGAACATACTGTAACAAGTAACGGAGTATCTGTAGATAATCAAGCTCCAACAACAACTCTTACTGGAAGTGGATTATATGCATCAGGTGCTTCCGGACTTACTTCAGTAACAAGTCTTACTAACCAGGAAACTTACTATGCCCGCAGTGCATATACTTTAGGTGGTACGGTAACAGAAAATAAAGCAATGGGTACCGTACAGGTTAAGGTTGATAATAATGCTACAGACACCTTAACACTTTCTTCAAACGCATGGACTAAAACTGGTGTAACAACAGATGGAAATCACAAGTATGCAATTACCGTAAAAGACGCTGCCGGTAATTCAAGCATGTATTCTATAAATGTTGTTTATGATGCAACAAATCCTGAAGTATTAACTGCAACAGTTCCAACAACAAGTTCTACAGAAGGCGTTTCATACAAGTTCACAGGAACAGCACAGGATTCTGGTTCAGGATTAAAGAAGATTGAAGTACAGATTGTAAACAATGGTGCAAATCCATCAGAAACTGGCTGGACTGAAGCACTCGGTCTTACAAGCTGGAACTCAACAATCGTATTCAGTGAATATAATGTATTTACTACAGAAGGAATTAAGACTCTCTGTGTACGTGCAACCGATGAAGTTGGAAATGTAAGTACAGTATTTACAAAGAACTTTGTATATGATAAGGCTTATCCTACATTAGCAGTTTCAACGTATACACCAGAGGGCGGTTCAGCACTTACAATAAGTTCTACAGATAATGAACCTATCTTTAATGTAAACGGAAACTTTGCATTGAGTGGAAGTGCATCAGATACAAATGGTATAAAACAGGTAGTAATTACTCAGAAGATTGGTGATTCAGAACCAGTAGTAATAGAAACACTTAACGCTGCCGGTGCAACAACATTCAACTGGTCTACAAATACAGGAACAGGTAAAGGACTTCCTCGAAATCCTACAACTAACGTAGCATCAACAGGAAATGCACTTACATCAGGTATTTATACTTATACAGTAACCGTAACAGATGTAGCTGGAAATGAATCAATTACTGAAGCTACAACCAAGACAACAACAAAAACTGTTAAAGCAAGCATAGACAAGACAGCTCCTGCAATCAGCATAACAACACCGGCTTCTGACAGCTCTAATACAGGTTTGAGCGCTATAAGTGATGTAAGCTTCAGATTTGCGGGAACAGCAGGTGATTCTGGCGAAGGTGCAACAGGTGTTGAAAAAGTATGGTACAAGATTGTTGCACAGAATGCTGCAGTACCATCAGCTCCTTCATCAGATACAGCAGTTGATAGTTCTTGGACAACTGAAGGATTCAGTTTGGCATCAAATACAACAAGCTGGTTCTTTACACAGGCAATGAACGCCGGAACAACAGCTTCTGACAGTGAACATATCAGCGAAGGCAACTATAAGCTCACAGTTTACGCAGTAGATAAGGCTGGTAACGTTTCAAGTGCAGCTTCTCAGATATTCGACGTAGATATGAGTGCACCAGAAATTGTAACAGTTCTTGATACAACAACTCTCGAAGAAAGTATGACCCAGACTAAGACTGGTACATACACATTCAAGTATAAAGTAACAGAAACTTACGGACTTGCAGCAAATAATCCTGTACTTACAATGAAGAAGGATAATGCTGACTTTACAGGATTTACACAGAGTGCAGCAGATGCAAACGGTTACGTAACAGTAAGCCTTACTTCACAGGCAGACGGCCTTTATGAATATACAATCGCTGCAACAGACAAGGTAGGCAAGAACAGCACAATCAGACGTAATATCCTTCTTGATACAACACCTCCAGCTCTTACAGTAACTTCTCCTGATTTGTCAGGTTACCAGAACTCTACAAATGTTAAAGTAATCGGTTCTGCAGAAGATAAGACTGGAACAAAAGCTGTATGGTACGCATTCGGAACAGCTTCAATACCTGCAGTTCCAGAAAACAATACTACAGCAGATGCTTCTTGGACAGGTAACAGCTGGACAAAGGCAACTGGTACAACAAGCTGGAGCTTCACAGTAACAGGTGTTGAAGGTACAGACAAAAACCTCTACATTGCCGCAGTTGATGAAAATGGTGCTGTAACTACAGGAACACAGATTAAAGACGAAATTGTTAAGGTTGACGCAACAAACCCAACACTCACTGAAACAGGTATTGGTGCCGGTACTCAGTATAAGAATGCCGCATTTACTTTGAGCGGAACTGCAAGTGATTCAGGTTCGGGCCTTGTCGAAACAAATCCTGTAACAATTACAGATGGTACAACTACTTATACTCCGGCGGTTACTGCTGGTACAGGTGCCTGGACACAGAGTATTACTCCTGCTTCTGATGGAACTTATACATATACAATCAAGGCAACAGATAAAGCTGGTCGAGATTCTTCTTTGAGCAGAACAGTTGTATATGATACTACAGCTCCGACAGTAGGAACAAAAGCAATTGGAACAGTTGGAACTGGTCTCAAGCAGACAATCGGTGGAGTAGACTGGTACAAGACTACACAGATTCCAGTAACAATATCTGGTTCCGATGAAACTGCTGGTGTAAAGGTTATAGAATGTTCTACAGATAATTCAAGCTGGAATACATTGAGTAAGGATGGCGATAATTATACAGGAACAATTTCTTGTACATCACAGGGTGAAAATACAATCTATATCCGCGTAACAGATAATGCCGGTAACATGAATACTCCTGCAAACGACACTCTAACTGTTCATGTAGATACAATTGCACCAGATACATTTGCTCTTGATAAGGTTGCCGGTGAACCTCTGGAAGGAATCAAACTTGTAAACGGAAGAACAAGCCTTACATTTACAGTAACAGCTTCTGATGCTGAAAACGGCAGCGGACTTGCTTCAACAGGTGCCGTTGCACTCAAGCAGATTGGAACAGTTGTTCTTGGAACACCAGTTGCAGCAACAGGTCCTACAGAGGGCGTTTACACAATCACAATTTCTCAGGCTAATATGCCAAGTGTAACAACTCCTGTAAACGTAATTGTTACAGTTAAGGATGGAGTTGGTAACAGTGCAGACTTTACAGCATTCCAGCTGCAGAAGGATAATAAGTATCCTAAGGCAGAGGTTGGAACAATTGATGATGCCAACAAGTCTACAACAGATGTAATAGAAGTAAACGGCATAATCACAGTAAGCGGAACAGCAAGTGATGAACATACTCTTTCTGAAATTGCACTTGAATACTCAACAAATGGTGGTACAAGCTGGACTGCTTGGACAGGTGCTGCAGAACAAGGAAGTACTCCTTACAACTGGAGCTACAAGATTAATACAAGACAAGCTCCATTTGCAAGTCTTAATGAATCTAACGTAATGTTCCGTGCACTTGCAACAGACGAAGCTGGTAACACTGGTAATTCAGGAACAACAGCACAGTATGCTGCAAACAACGGATATACTCAAACTGTAAAGATTTCTCAGTACACAGACAGACCTGTAATCCGCTTTACAAACCTCGATCTTGGTACAGATCCTATCTGGCTCAAGAATACAAATACAATCTATGGACTCATCAGTGATGATGATGGTGATGTAACAGACCTTTACTATATGTCTAAGCTTTCTACAGAAGAAAACTGGCCAGCAACTTGGACAGAATTGACTCCTGTTGCAGGCAGCGGTTACTTTGAAATTACAAATGTTCTTGATGGACAGAGTACAATCCGCTTTAAGACAACTGATAAGGCTGAAAAACTGTTCCAGACAGATATATCTGCAAGTCCTAATACACTCAATGAGCCAATTCTTTCTGATGGTACTAACAAGAAAGATGGTCTTACTGGTAGTGCAACAGTTGAGCTTACACTTAAGGTAGACAAAACTAGTCCAATGGTACAGAACAAACAGTATCAGATTTTCAATACTGAACAAGGTACAAACGGCCAGTGGGGTAACTGGGTAACAGAAAACAATGTTAAAACTTGGTCTGAAAATGCCTGGTCAGACAATCTTATAACTCTTGGTGGTAGATATACAGGACTCAGAGTAAAACTCGAGGCAAAAGACAATAATGCGATTGCTTCTGTAACTTCAACCTTTGGAACAGAAACAGAAGAAGATATGGATTGTACTGCTCAAAGTTATGATGATGCAAATTACCATGAATGGAAGACCGGAGATATTACAATTCCAAGTACAACAACTGATGTTGTAAATCTTGCAGTTAGAGTTACCGATGGTGCAGGTTTGTATACTGATGTTACAATTCCTGTTGAAATAGATAACTCAGCTCCAGTAATTCATATAGATGATCCATCAACTTTGATTGGTACAACCGAAACTATAAAGGGAAATATTACTACCGCTAATACTTCCGAAACACGCGATGTTAAGCTTTACTATGCAGTTTCAAGATACAATGCAACTGCAGATAACGTAAAACCTGTTGATTCTGGTACTCGTATGAGCGGCACAACTGTACTTGCTACAGCCTGGACACAAATCGAATCAATTACAACATCATTGAACTGGTATGTATACTTTGATGATCAGAATGGTTCTGATCATACAGACAGATTTGCTAAGTATCTTACAGAAAGCTATCTGGGAATTACAACGAATACTGCTATAAATAACAATGCTTATGATGAAATTACAGATTTGTATTTCTGGATAAAAGCAGTTGATTCTGCAGGAAACGTAGCTTATGAAAATAAACAGCTTCATGTTGACCCACAAGGTGATAGGCCTTCAGTAACTATTACTTATCCTGTAAATCTGGAGGATGACGATGGAAATCTGACAGTTATCCCTACTCTTGGAGGTACAGTTCGTTTAAGTGGTTCTGCTTCAGATAATGTACAAGCCAACTATGTATGGGTTCAGATAGACAAAAATAACAATGGTATTTTTGAAGCAGAAGAGCTTGCCTTTATGAATACTTATAAGGATGATGATGGTGATGAGATAACAGATGATGAAGGTAATTTAGTTAGACGTTATGGCTATAAACTTGGTCAAATCAGTACCGGTACAGAAAAGTCTATTACAGATATAACGGCTGTTGTTACTGCTGGAACGGCTATAAGTGACTACGGTATTATGGTAGATGTATCAGGTGCAAACTGGAATACAAACGTAAATACAAAAGGCGAGTATTCTCCAGTTGGTTCAGGAACAACAACTATACGTTTTATAGTTTATACTACAGATAATTCAAATAATAAATCTCTTCCTGCAACTCAGACTATCAAACTTGATGGTGATACACCTATTATTGTACAGACAAGCCTTAAACTTGTTCAGTATAAAACAAGTTCTGGTACTGCCTGTACAGATGGTTCTGTAACATCGGGTATCATTGCTGCTGAACAAGAATGGGTTGATGGAAAGAGTATTAAGGGTAAGTGGATTATAACTGGAAAGGTAACTGATCCTTCTGGTATTAAGGAAATCTATGTAACGAATGCCCAGCTTAATAACGTAAAGTTGGTTTCTACTGCAGGTGGTACTTATAATAATAATGGCATTATTCTTACTCCTTATACAGAAACTATAAACGGAGTATCTTGTCCAAACTGCTATGAGTTCAAGCTTATTGTGGGAGATACAACACCAAATGGAGTAGGTTCTCAGGAAATTACATTAAAGGCAGTTGAAAATACAACAAGTGAGTTGTCTGTACAAAAGACTTTCTCTATCACTTATGATAATAAACCTCCTGTAATATCAACAACGGGTGATAATGTTAATTTGAGTAATGAAATCCACGATACTAACTCATTCTTTACATTTGGGGCTGATGCAAAAGAGGATAATGTAGGTACTGTTGTACAAACTGGTGTTGAAAGAATCGCATTCTACTTTACTCGAGATATGAACTATAACATCAAGACTCTTGATGCTGGAGCAGCTAATCCAATCTATGGTACACATAGTGATTCTGCAACAGAAACCCATGACTTGTTTGATGTTATGGTTAGCAACGAAAACAAAGATTCAGATGATACTTCAAACGGTAATATGATTATTGATTATGCTACCGCAGGAAGCTTCAATGCAACAACAAACGTTTATACTCCTACAGCTGTAAAGAGTGGTTATGTATATGAAGATCATTTAATCTGGCAGAGCACAACGGGAACTATACAAAGTTCTTCAATTACTTTGGCAGCTGACGTAAACAAGAAAAATATACATAAGGGTGGTCTTGTAAAGATTAAGGGAACCATTTATAAGATTACAAATGTTAGTGGTAATACAATCAATCATTCAGGTACATTCAGTGATACAGCACAGAATAATGTTCCAATCCTCTTTGCAGTTGCAAATGTAGTAGATAGCAACGATAAGAGTGGTTCTATTATCAATAGTACAAAAGGATATGGATTTGGTTACTACAATAACAATGTTGAATCTGATGGAGACAACCTGGTTGAATCATTCAACAAGCAGGGTACAACATGGATTTGGGATGCAACAATAAGATCTGCTAACCTTCCAGATGGTCCTATAACTCTTCACATAGTTGCAATTGATAAAGCTGGTAATGCAAGCGAATATTCATACAATGCAACCATAAACAACAATGGTCCTCGTGTTGCAGGTATGTGGATTGGTACTGATGGAAATGGGAATGGTTCTGTTGATGATGCTGAGTTTGACAAAACAACATATCATAACATCTATGCAAATGGAAAACAGGGAAATGAGAAAAAGACAAATGTTACATTCCCAGTTCAAGGAGAATCTCCAACTTATGCAATCAAAGCAAAAGGTAAAACAGAAATCAAACCTGAAGTTGTAGGTGGTAACGGACAGTTAAGTTATACCTATGATGTTTACTACAGAGATGATGGTGATTGGAATACAACCGCATATTATAGCAATACAACTCCATCTGTAATGGGTACAGGATCTGTAGATTCAGCAGCAACTATAAGCAATAATATTACCCTTAATGTTGAAGATTTTGTTAAGAAGATTGACGATACTGATAATGAACAGATTGGCGATGGAGAATATCATAAGTTTGCATTCCATATTGGTGATAAAACACCAGCGGCAACTTCTAATGGAAATAGCCAAAGTGCAACTTTGAATGTAATTATGAATGTTGCTTTACGTGATTCAAATCCTGCAAACAACTACATTTTACCGTTCTACTGGAACAGCAGCAGTTCAAACAGCTTGTTTAATAACTCTAAGGATAATGGTCATATTGAGCTTGCAACAGATTGGGTATTTGCATCTGGTTATGATGAAACAACTTCCGGTGAATATGATAATGATCCTAAGGTTTCCGGTAAGATTAAGCTTGAAGGTATTGCTCAGGATGAAGGTGTCCTTAAAGAAATTAAAGTTCAATTCGGTAAATCTATGGGTGGTTTGGGAACAACGGATACAACAATTGCATCTTATTCAAATGGAACTTGGACCTGCAATTCTACTCTTACAAATGGTGCAATTCCAACTGCATCTGGAACTACTCAAGGCTGGGCCGCCGAAGTTTCACAGGCAACTTATGGTGAACTTGTAAATACTAAGTTGTTTAATGCAGATGATGGTTTTAATTTGGATGCTAAGGTAACTGATGATGAAACTAAGTTAGGTACAACAGTAAATAATGTAAAACTCGAATATCTTTCTACATCAAAAGTACCATACACCACTCAAGAGTTTGGACATGTTGTTCACTGGACATTGTATCTTGATACAGCTTATATAAATAATGTTGCCGCAACTGACGTTATTGTAACCGCAAAAGCAACCGACAAAGGTAAGCCGACTTGGAGTGGTAGTGCAGTTGACTATACTTCAAATACTGCAACCGTGACAGGAACAGGATACTCTTGTGCTGTTACAAAGAGTGGTAATACACCAGTAATAGGTGCTTATACTGGTCAATACAAGATGGATGTTGTACCGTATATTACGGGAATTACAACAGAGCTTTCTGCCGGTAACAAGAAGCGACCTACAGTATTGAGCCGTTCTGCCTTGGGTGTTTATCCTGTTCGTCGAGGAAGTAATATTACTGTAGAAGGTTTCAACTTAAATGGTACAAGTTCTAGAGTTCTTGTTGATACACAGGAGTACACTCCAATTACAGGAACAACTACTAGTAGTCTTATTATTAAGACAGATGAAAATACTACATCAAAAGGTGTTGTTGCTAAAACAGGAACTGTAGAGTCTTTGAATAATAAGACCTTGAAAACTGTTGAATACAATCAGGAACCAAATGGACAAAATAACGATATCCTTACTGATAAACGTGAATTGTATGTTCTGGATGTTACTACAACAACAGATACTACAGATAAACGTATGCTGGATATGGCAATAAATGGATCTACTTTAACGTTTGGAGCTGGATATGGTCCAAATTATTATTCATCTATGACTGCAAATGGTGTTGCTGTACAAAATGTAAAAAATCTTCGTCAATCATTTACACGTTATTTTGATAATGCTATTGCAATAAATGATTCAGGAGCAATATTTACTGTATCTGCTTGTGGTGATAGTTATCACACTGTTACAGGATGGGATAATGGTCCATCTCATTTGGCATTGTCAAAAGGTAATCCTGGTACTAACATTCGAGAGTATAACGGAACAAATACAAATAATAATACATCTTTGATTTTCTTGGAATCAAATTGGAACGGTGCAAACCTGAACAATCTTGACAGATTTAAGCTTCCTGATTTAATTGTAAAAGGTACGACTGGTAGTACCAAAGGATATTTGACATATTATGATACAACTCAAAAAATAATAAAATTCCGATATTTTACTGATGGAACAAATGTTGCTTCAAATTATACAACATATACAAATGGTAGTGTTCCTACAGATAGTCTTACTGGAAATAATGCACAAGGATGCTCAACAAGTATTGAGGGAACTGTAAATAATTATACTCCTACAGGTTCAACGAACGTTTATACTCAAGGGTACATAGCAATCGCAGGTGCAGATGAAAATAGCCAGTATTCATCTGTTGGCGTTATAGGTGAAACAGCAATTGTTTCATGGTATGACGCTGCAAATGGTGCATTAAAGATGAAGTATAATATATCTCCTTCAACAAGTTATTCTGGTTACCAGACATTCTCACAAATACCTAGTACAACTAAATATACCTATACTGAAGGAAATACGACTTATAATTTTACTTATAATGCAACCCGCTCTTCTTTCTATGATGCTTCAATAAATCAAAATCAGGGTGGCAAATATGTTAAGATTGGAAACGATTATTATGAAATAACCTATAAAGGAAATTATAGTATAGCTGGAGGAAATAAGCGTCATTATACGATATCAGGATATGATTCTACAGAAAATTTCTCTTCAGTTCTTTATACTCGTAATTCTGTCACAGATTATGGTGGAGACTTTAATATTTCCGTAGATGGACAGGCTGCCAAACCGATAAGTTTATTTGTTACGCCTATAACTAATGTTGATAATAATCATGAGTTTGCATATCAATTGAACCTTCTTTTATCAGATGGATATGGGGCTTATGCTGAGGTTGACCCAAAAACCAAACTTGTAACAGTTAGATCTATGCAGACAGGTACAGGTTCTTCAATTTCAATTACAGGTCTTTCAAGTGGTGTAAATACTGCAGTTCCTGGAACAGGAAACCGTTGGGAGCTTGTTACTGTAGATGAAAACAGTGCTGGTCAGTATGTTTCAATGAAAACCGACTCTAAAGGTGGTATTCACTTTGCATACTACGATACAGGTAATGGTGACTTAAAGTATGCCTATATGTCTTCTGTAACCGCAACTCCTAAGGTTGTAACAGTAGATGGTTATCAGAAGGTTGGACAGTATGTAGAACTTGCACTTAAAGAAACAACATCTGGTACGACAACAAGTGTAACACCTTATATCAGTTATTATAGTATGTCAAATGCAGACACCAATCGTGCTGCAAAAGTTGCAAAACTGGTAAGTCCTGTTACTTATACAACATCTGGCAATACTGTAACTGCAAATACAACAGTTATTCCAGCTGGTTCTACAGATGAAATGTTCACCGGCGATTGGGAAGTAATGCATATTCCAACTAACGGCATTCCTGTTCAGTATCGTGTAAACATTGGAGTTACAACCGGTGGTAATGTATATATCAGTTATCTTGCTGATCGTACAATTGAATATGTAAAGGTTGAATAATCCTTAGTATTTTGAAAAAAAACACACACCTTGCAACCCCAGCAAGGTGTGTTATTCAGTTTGTGGCCCGCCACATTGGTTTTGAATCAATTGGTTTCAGAATCAGTGTGACGGGTATTTTTTTATGCAGTAGTTCCCGACTTTGTCTGTTTAATTAGTTCAAAGGATTTCTTTTGCAAGCTTATTGACTTCTTCTACAGAAAGGCCTGTCCCTTGTGCAATTTGTTCCATAGTTAGAACCTTCATTCTCAGAAAATTCATAGCGTTTTCTATAGCTTTTTGTTGTGTACCTTGTTTGATTCCAACGGAAATGCCTTCGGCAATTCCTTCCCGTTTTGCGGCTCTCTGTATGTCTCTGTCGTGTAAATTCATTGCGGCGTATTCCCTCCTGAATTTGTCTTCGTTCTTGATTCTTTCAACCATCTTGGAAAGACGCTTAGAAAAATCATCTTCGCCAGGGTCATTTGTATATACGTACTGAAGAAATCCCCTGATTTTTTCATTGCTTTCCTTTTTGTATGCACTAGCATTATAAATCACCTTAAGGCTTTTGTCATCTAATTCTACATTAGGGTTTTCAGTACAGATATTTCTGAAGGTGTAGCAGGGTAGATCGTAATGATTTTTATCCTTATCCTCAAAAGGATCAGTCTTACAGATAAAAAGGATGTAGCTGTCCTTGAGTTCAGTGTAGTCTTGTCCTTTTAATAAACTGTCAATGTCTACCATACTCTGGTAATAGCGAGTGCGTTTTCCGAGTGCTTCCTGTGGACTGGACTGCATTTCCACATCAATTACCTTGTTGTTATCTTTCAGGTAAACATCCAGCCGTACACCTTTGCTTGAATAGTACGGGGCAATAGGTTTTTCAAGTTTGGGGTAGTCAACATGATTTACCTTTACATGAAGCAATTTCTCGATAAGTTCGGCACAGATTTTCGGGTCGTGCAGAACTGCCTGAAACATTCCATCGTCAGTAAACGTGAGTTCGTCAACTGATTTTCTGTAATAATTTGTATTTTCCATACTATTAATATCTCAAAAGTTTGAGATTTCGGACCATTTTTGGAGAAAAAAAAGTTTATAAAATTATGTTATTCGGTTACGGATTCAGCCAGCCACGTTCAATTGCAAGGTCGAGGTTCTGGTCTATCCATTTGTAGACTTCGGGCATGAAGTCTTTGATGATGGCCATGCGTTTTTCGACGGCGGCGCGGTTGGTGTTGCCTTCTTTCCAGGTGTGGCCTTCGGTGAGCGTGTTGTGAAGGAATGGCTGGAGGCGGTCCATGCAGGCAGCATATTTTGAATCGGGGGTTTTCATTTCATCAAACTCTTCCCAAAGCAAACGGATTTCGGAGCCCTGTTCCGGTGGAAGATGAGAAAAAAGCTTATCGGCAGCGGCGGCTTCGCGTTCGGCTTTATCTTTATTGGCTGTTGTGTCGTAGGCAAAGGTATCGCCGGCGTAGATTTCTATAAGGTCGTGGACAATGCACATCTTTACGGCACGTTCAATATTTACGGGCTCAACGGTGTATTCCTTAAAAAGCAGAGTCATAACGGCAATGTGCCACGAATGTTCTGCATCATTTTCGCGCCTGGAACCGTCAATGAGCATGGTACGGCGGTAAACCGAAGTCATTTTATCAATTTCGGCAGTAAAACGGAGCTGCTGATCCAGCCGGATGTTTTTGCTTTCAATAAAATCTTGTATTCCCATAAATTACCCCCGCAAAAGCCTTGCTGATGAAATAGTATAATACAAACCAAAAAAACACAACTCAAATTGTTTTTATTGAGAATAATACACTAATTGTCATTCTCGTGCCTGACACGGAAATCTTATGTTGACATTTTTTGAATATTTGTCATAATGTTTTCTATGAAACCTTACGAACACAAAATCAATTATTACGAAACAGACAAAATGGGAATTACGCATCATTCAAACTATGTGCGCTTTATGGAAGAAGCCAGAGTTGATTTTCTGGACCAGATTGGCTGGAGCTTTGACAAGCTGGAAGAGCAGGGGATTGTTTCTCCAGTTCTTGCCATTGAATGCAATTACAAAAAATCTACAAAGTTTGCCGATATTGTAAAAATCGAAGTAAAGGTAGAAAAGCTTGCCGGTTTGAAAATGGTTATTTCCTATACTTTCCGTCATGGTGATGATGAAGTTTGCACGGCAACGAGTACTCATTGTTTTCTGGATTTGAACGGTAAACCAATCTTTATAGAAAAATCATATCCGGACTTTTTTGCTGCATTAAAGGCTACAATGTCAGAAGCATAAAAAAAAGCACTTCATCGTTTGATGAAGTGCTTGCCTCCTAATTTATGTAAAGTTTCAAAACAACCTTTCGGTTATCTTGCGTACTCAACAATTCTGGTTTCACGAATCATTGTAAGACGTATTCTTCCAGGATAGCGCAAATCTGTTTCAATCTGCTTAGCAATGCTTCTTGCCAGATCCTTAACGTCATTATCAGGAATCTTTTCGTTGTTTACAAGAACTCTAAGCTCACGTCCAGCCTGAATAGCGTATGCTTTTTCTACACCGTTAAAGCTTTCTGCAATTGCTTCAAGGTTTTCAAGACGTTTAACGTAATTGTCAATTGTTTCGCGTCTTGCACCAGGGCGTGCTGCCGAAATTGCATCTGCAATCTGAACAATAACAGCTTCAATACTTGTAGCTTCAATATCATTATGATGAGCACCGATTGCATTGATAACCTTTGCATCTTCACCCATCTTACGGGCCATTTCTGCACCAACTTCTGCGTGGTTCTGGTCACTGTCGCTTTCGGCACCCTTACCAATATCATGCAAAATTGCGGCACGTTTAGCCAATTCTCTGTCTGCACCAATTTCTGCTGCTAACATGCTTGCTGCCATAGCAACTTCCTTTGAGTGAGTAAGAACATTCTGGCCATAGCTGGTTCTGAAGTAAAGGCGTCCAAGAGCTCTGATTCCTTCGGTACTCATGTTGTGAATGCCCAAATCGAACAAAGCCTTTTCACCTTCTTCGTAAATCTTGTTCTGAACCTCGTGGGTAACCTTCTGAACAATCTCTTCAATTCTTGCCGGATGAATACGTCCGTCAGAAATAAGTCGTTCAAGCGATTCCTTTGCAATTTCCTTGCGAACCGGGTCAAAACATGAGATTACAACTGCTTCCGGTGTATCGTCAATGATGATATCAACACCTGTAAGAGTTTCCAAAGTTCTGATGTTTCGTCCTTCACGACCAATAATGCGGCCTTTCATTTCATCGCTAGGAAGGGAAACTGTAGTAACAGTAATGTCACTTGTTGTTTCCGGTGCGATTCTCTGAATTGTTGTAATGAGAATGTCTTTTGCTTTCTTTTCGGCTGTAAGCTGTGCTTCCTGTTCGATTTTGTTAATCAAACCCTGTGCATCATGGCGAGCTTCATTTTCAAGATTTTTGATGATTAAATCTTTGGCTTCCTGTGCAGATAATCCGGAGATTCTTTCCAGCTCCTGTCTGTACAATTCTTCCTGTTTTGAAAGTGCTTCTTCTCTTTTTGCCATTGCAGTCTGCTTTTCAGCAAACTCTTTCTCATTTTTCTCATACTCTGCAGCACGCTGATCAAGCAATTCTTCTTTTTTGCTTATACGTGCTTCATAACGCTGTACTTCAGCGCGACGCTCTCGATTCTCCCGTTCCTGCTGATTTCTTTCCCGAATGAGCTCATCTTTTGCATTTAACAAAATTTCTTTTTTCTGTGCTTCAGCTTCACGTATTGCATCCTGTTTTACACGTTCTGCCTTCTGTTCTGAAGCAGATAATTGAAATCTGGCATACAGCCAGCGAATAATCCATCCAAGAACAATTCCAACAACAGGGAGAATTATAAACCAAACCCAAATTGGCATATAGTTCACTCCTATTTTAAAATAATTAGAATAGTTCACTAATAATTTTACCGCAAGAATAATGCGATGTCAAACTTATTATTGAATATTTATACAATTTTTTCGACTTTTTTATGGTATAATATGCATATGAATGTAGTAATAGTGACGCCACCTCTTGTACAGCTTAATTGTCCGTATCCTGCGGGCGGGTATTTGAAGGGATTTTTTAAAGAGTTTGTTCCGGGACTGAATGAAAAGGGGGGACAGACTTGCGTAAAATGGATGGACCTCAATATTGAGCTTTTTCATGCTGTTTTTTGTGCAGATGGATTGCGGCGGTTGTTTGAACTTACCGGAAAAAAGGTGCTCCAGCTGGTGGCAGAGGCGGAAAAACAGGGAGATGAGGGGACAGCCTTTAATTTGAGGCGGTATATCAGCTCTAAAGATTCCTGGTGCGATTGGATAGATTTTATAGTTGAGATTTTGTGCGATGGTTCAAAGGCTTTTAGCGGCAGAGAAAAGGCTCATCAGTTTTTATTTTCGCCCTTTGTGCCGCGTGGAAACCGTATGGACAGCTTTCTGGCAGGGCTTGGACGTGAGCCAACGGTTGATGATGTGCGTTTTTTGTGTTCCTATGCGCTTGCCGACCTTGCAGATTACATCACTTTTGCGTTTGATAAGGATTTTTCGCTGATTCGCTATGCCGAAGAGGTTACTGCAGTAGAAAAGCTTGATTTTCTGGAAGTTGAAAGGCATCTTGAGTCGCCGGTTTTAAAGTATTTTTATGAGCCGGTGCTGGAAAAGTGTTTTAATAAGGATGATGAGGAGCCTTTGAGTGGTAATTTAACTGAATCTTCTGCAGGAAAGAAGACTTTATTCTGCGTTTCCGTTCCATTTGCCGGTACTTTTGTTCCGGCGTTGTACACAGCCCGTTTTATTAAGAAAAAGTTTGGTCAGAATGCGATTGTAAGTCTTGGCGGCGGCTTTGTAAATACAGATTTACGTGATTTTTCCGACCCGCGCTTTACCGCTTATGCTGATATGCTCAGCTTTGACCGTGGTTATGGCAGTTATATCGGCTTATTTAAGATGATGGCAGCTGAATCGGGGTGGAAATCATTAAAGGATGTTGTGAAGAATTGTGACGGTTTGTACAAACTGAGGATTTTTGCTGATAATGGGGACAACCCTGCTTCAAAAGTCCTCTGGCACGATGAAGAGCTTGAAAAACAGGAAGACTTGATTACAGCCGAAGTTGTCCCCGATTATTCTGATATTGATTTTTCACGGTATCCACGTGTCTGCGATGAAAAAAATCCCATGCACAGGCTCTGGACAGACGGCACCTGGCTTAAAGCCTATCTTGCACACGGCTGTTACTGGCACAAATGTGCTTTTTGCGACACAAAGCTTGATTATGTTTGCGGTTACAAGCCTGTAAATGTGGAAAAGCTTTTTAATGGTCTGCTTTCAGCTGCCGGTCAGAAGGGTATTTACGGAATCCATTTTGTTGATGAAGCTCTTCCGGCTGCCTGTCTGAAAAAGTTTGCCCTGCTTAATGCGCAAAATGGTAAAAAGCTTTATTTTTGGGGAAATATCCGATTTGAAAAGGTTTTTACTAAGGATTTTGCGGCTTTTTTAAGCTACTGCGGCTTTGGGGCTGTTAGTGCTGGAATTGAAGTTGCAACGGGGACAGGCTTGGAAAACATAAAAAAGGGGACAGACCTGGATTCTATTGTTTCTGCTTGCGCTGCCTTTAAGGAAGCTGGTATTCTTGTTCATGCGTATATGATTTACGGCTTCTGGTATGATACAGCCCAGACGATTATTGATTCTATGGAAACGCTTCGTCAGTTTTTTGAAGCAGGACTTCTGGATTCGGCCTTCTGGCATAAGTTTTCGCTGACTAAAAATTCTGAGCTTTATGAAAAGCTTAAAGCCTCCTGGAAGGGTGGGGCAGAGTTTACAAAATATGGCCGCCCGCTGGAAACAGCCCTTGATTCCTGGATGCATGGCAAAAAGCTTGAACAGAAGGTGCAGAAGTGGTTTGATTTCCCGGTTCCGGCTCCAACTGTCAAAAAGGATTTTGTCGACAAAGCGATTGAACGCTACGAACAGGTGAGCAGTTCTAAAACAAAAGGTGAACCTTACTGGCTTGGAAGCACTCCAATCCTTGGGGACAACTCTGAACTTCACTGGTTTTATCTTCAGGAAGAATACAGTGTCCGAGCCAGAGATTTATTTGGCAGTAAAGATGATGATACTCCATCATCATTTATAGAACTTTTATGCGGTTTGCGCCCGGAATGCCCCGAAGAAGTCAGGCAAAAAAATATCCTGCAGATAACTAAATCCGCAGGATTACAAAAAGCATTGGAAAAGCTGCACAACAAAGGGCTGGTGTTTATCCCGTAACTTCCACTTTTTCTATATGAGCACCAAGCTTTTGCAGCTGGCCAACTAAATCTTCGTAGCCGCGCTCAATCTGGTAAACGTTGCTTATTCTGCTTTCGCCGTGGGCACACATTGCCGCAATCACCATAGCCATACCGGCGCGGATATCAGGCGAAACAAGATGGTCTCCGTGCAAGACACTCGGCCCACACACTACAGCCCGGTGAGGATCACACAAGGTAATCTTGGCACCCATACTAATCAATTTATCTACAAAGAACATTCGGCTTTCGAACATCTTTTCAAAAATCAAAACTGTACCGTCCACCTGAGTAGCAACAACTGTCATAATCGAAGTCAAATCAGCAGGGAAGCCAGGCCAAGGCATATCGTCAATCTTTGGAATTGCGTTGCCCAAATCATCATTAACCTTAAGTTCCTGAATGTTAGGAACAGTTAACTCATCGCCTTCAATGCGCCAGGTAATTCCAAGCTTTGCAAAGCTGTATTTAAGCGGGCGCATTTCTTCCGGGCGAACACCTTTAATTGTAATGCGACCTTTTGTTGCAGCCGCCATACCTATATATGAACCAATTTCAATATAATCAGGTCCTATTGTAAACTCGCAGCCGTGGAGCTTCTTTACACCTTCAATCCGAAGGATATTGCTGCCAATTCCAGTGATTTTTGCGCCCATAAGGTTGAGCATTTTGCAGATATCCTGAACGTGTGGTTCGCTTGCACAGTTTTGAAGGATGGTTGTGCCCTCTGAAAGTGCTGCGGCCATAACTGCGTTTTCGGTGGCGGTTACCGAAGCTTCATCAAGGAAGATGTCGGCACCTACAAGCTTGGTTGCGGTGAAGTCAAAGCAGCCGTTTACATGAATGTTTACACCAAGGGCCTGGAGCGCGAGAAAATGAGTGTCTACACGGCGGCGACCGATTACATCTCCACCAGGCGGTGTCATTTTACACTTTCCTGTACGAGCCAAGAGTGGGCCTGCGAATACGATTGAGCCCCGGATTTTTTTATTCAGCTCCGACGGGAGTTCCGAGCTTTTTACTTCCTCGCACTGAATCTCCCAGCTGTTTTTATCAAGGCTTTTGACCTTTGCTCCAAGAGCCTTGAGAATCTCAATCATTACTTTTGTATCCTGGATTTCAGGAATGTTGTGGAGGATTACTGGTTCGCTTGTTAATAATGTAGCTGCCAGACATGGAAATGCCGCATTTTTGTTTCCGCTGGCTTTTACGGTACCCTGAATAGGATAGCCGCCTTCAATAAGGTATTCATGCATATTTGTGCCTTGAGATAATAGTTTATTACTGTTCAACCTTCGGTTCTATTCGATTTGAGACAGTAGATTAATGAGAACATCGGCAGCTTTTGACATTTGGTTTAGGGAAACCCATTCATTTCTTGAATGAATCTCGTGAGCACCTGTGAAAATGTTAGGAGTAGGGATTCCCATTTCTGTAAGCCGAGAGCCGTCCGTTCCACCGCGTATAGGTTTTCTGATGATTTGAACTCCAGCTGCATGGTAAGCTTTTTCCAATTGCTCTACAACCTGTGGATTCTGTTCCATTTTATCATGCATATTCAGATATTGCTGCTTAAAGCTTGCTTTTGCTTTTCCGCCAAAGCTGGCTTCTACACCGCGGACAAGCTTTTCTACAATCACTTTTTCTTCTTCAATTTCATCTGTTGTAAAGGCACGGAGCAATAAATCAACCTGCGCACTTTCAATTGTTCCGCTGATTCGCATTGGCGCAATAAAGCCTTCGTAGTTTGCTGTAGTTTCCGGGGCTCTGTGACGTGGCAGACCTGAAACAAAAGCCGATGCCATTACTGTTGCATTTACCATTCCGCCTTCCTTTGCATAACCGGTATGTGTTGCTTTTCCTGTAAAAGTGATTGAAGCACTCCAGGCATTAAAGCATTCTGTTTCCATTTCTCCAAGATTTCCGCCGTCCACTGTGTATGCCGCCTTTGACTTGATAAGCTTGAGTGGAACCTTATCCATACCATGCCCCGTTTCTTCATCCGGCGAAAACATAACTTCTACAGGCCTGTGCGTTATCTGTGGATTTTCTACCAGAAAGGCTACCGCACTCATAATTGCCGCAACTCCAGCCTTATCATCGCCGCCCAAAAGGGTAGTGCCGTCCGAAGTGATGATGATGTCATCTTCCCCAGATGTTTGTGTATGCTTAATCTGCGGTTTTACATCCTTTCCGCTCACTTCTTCAGTTGTATCCATGTGAGCCATCAGCAAAACAGACTCAGCCTTTGCCCCTTCATCATTTCCCGGCAAAAATCCGTACACATAACAGTCTTTAGTCACCTGAACATTCTGCAGGCCCAGCTCTTTCAGTTCACTTTCCAGTACCTTAGCCAGATCAAACTGCCTTTCGGTAGAAGGAAAAACACCTTTTTCGGCTAGTTCTTCATTGCTTTCTGTCCAGATTTTTACATAGCGCACAAAGCGGTCCATCAATTTATTTTTGTAATTTTCGTTATCGTAAATGTAATTCATGTTTACATTATTACATTTTTCAAACACTTATACAAATGGCTCCCGGAAATCATTTTTTAACATATATCTGAAAATGGCTCCCAGTCGAGTGACGTCTTTTTTTAATCACTTGTGTAAAAATGATTTCCATAGCCTTTTCTATAATTCAAGAATTTCAACTATATGGTCGATAAATAAGATATGGAAGAAAACCAAAATTTTGTAGAAAGACTAGAATCTTCAATATTAAAGAAAAAAGACTGGTTTGACTCATCTCAGCTGCCAGCTGCTATGGAGCAATACAGACTTATGCTTGTTTGTGTAAAAACAATCAACGAAAATCTTGTAAAGCGCTCAATAGTCACTCCAGACCCATACAAATGGGATAAACGTATTTCTGAAGTTGTAGTTCCTCCGGCAGATCCTTTTACCGAGCAGGATTTTGGACAAGTCCTTGGAGAGAGACTTTCAACTTACGAAACAATGCTTGATTTTGTATGTAATTACTATCGTTTTACTGTAGAAACTTTACCAGTTCAAAAGGTTAAGCTCCTTGTTGATTTGAATAAGTGTTTTCAGTGGGATAATCTTACAACTGCAAATGGAAATCCTAATACTCAGGGATTGGCAACAGCAATTCAGAGAGTAAAAACAAACGCTCCAAACATGACGCTCAGTATGATAAATGACAGCGTAGATAAGTGTCAGAAAGCGTATGGATTTATTACAAAAACTCTTTCGGAGCTTGCCGGTTTCCAGCGTGAATACTATAAATATTCAATCCGTAAGGAAGTAATGGGCAACCCTGAGTATGATAAGGGTAAAGCTACCTCAGCAGAAAGCGAAGTTGCCGAAATTAAACGTGCTTTTGGTAAGGTGATGGGCAAAAAGCCTTTCTATGCTGATCTTGTTGGCGAAATTGCCGAAGAAGATTTATCAGAAGACAGGGAAAGAATGCAGGAAATGATTCTTGCAAAGCTTGGAATCAAACAGACAGAAGTAAAGCAGAAGCCTAGAGGTCCAAGCTCGAAGGAAATCCTTATGGGTTCTGTTCAGGCTCTTGGCGGAATTGCACCTGTTCTTTCTCAGTTGTACATAAAGCTTGCAGAAAACTTTGACCTTCTTTTCTATGTTAAAAAGACCTTCTTTAGAAAAATAATGCAGGCTCTTAGAAAAGCAATGAACCTTGCAGATAAAGAACGCACCTGTACAATTCCGGTTGTAGACCAGAAAACAGGCGCCAAAACTACTCAAAAAATCAAAGTAAACGAAATGCTTGCCGATCTGGACAGCAAAAAACGAATCTATTCGGGTATTGCTGCAAAGGGAATTGAGTACGCAAAAATAGAAGGTGCATCTGAAACTGCAATCCTTACTTTTGTAAACAAGCAGATTTCCGAAAATCAGGCATTATTTACTACACTGAATGCCCTTGATGATTATTTTAAGGCAAATGTAGAAGTCCTGCTGCGCCCTAAGGTTAAGGGAATGAAAATTGATTTGTCATCTTACAGAAATGCAATAATCAATGTAAATAAGAAAAGGGGAGAATACGTATCTCTCAAGGAAGAAGTGAGCCAGATGCGTAAGCTTGGAATAACTAATGGAAAAATATAGAAGATTTTTAATATTATTTCTCATTCTCTTTTGTGTAAAAGGCTTCTGTCAGAATAACGGGGAGCCTTTAGAGCTTGAAGAGGATATTACTGCCGAAGAAAACAACAGCCAGATAGACAAGGCCCTGCAGAAAAACTTTGTGATAATGGAATCAGTACGTCCGCACGAGCTTAATCCCCAGGTAACAAGCTATGCTTCAGATTCCCAGCTGCTTTCTGGCTTGTACGAAGGCCTTTTTTCTTATAATCCAAAATCTCTCGAACCTGAATACGCAATTGCATCAGACTATAAAATCTCACGTGATAAAAAACGCTGGACCTTTACAATCCGCCAGAATGCAAGATACAGCAATGGAGAAAAAATCACTGCAGAAAATGTACGCGATTCCTGGCTCCAGCTTTTAGCTACACCCGAAGCTCCTTATGCTTCTCTTCTTGATGTTATTTTAAATGCAGATGAGTACCGCCACGGTGAATGTAATATGGAAGATGTTGGAATCTATGCGCTTTCTGATTATGTTCTGACTGTTCATCTTGTAAAGCCTGCAAATTATCTTCCAAGAGTTTTGTGTCATACTGCGTTTTCCGTAATTCATAGAAATCCTACAGTTTACAGCGGTGCATTCTATCTTTACGACAGGGATGATAAATCATATATATTGAAAAAAAATCCTTATTACTGGGATTTTGCAAACACTCAATTAGAGCAGATTACTTATATTCAGAATGATGATGAAGAGGAAGCCGCTTTTTGCTTTAACACCGGTCTTGCCGACTGGGTAACCTCAAGTATCAATTCCGAAAAAGTTATAGATAAAAAAGCACTAAACCTTAGTGCCGAGTTTGCCACAAGCTTTTTGTTTTTTAAACACTCAAGCCGCCGCCCGTCTTATGCCGCCGAAGGTTATTCAAGCGTTTGGGACTTTGTAGAGTTCAGGAATGCACTTTTTGAAGCAATTCCATGGGATGATCTGCGTGCGAACACTTATGTTCCTGCAAAAACCCTTGTTTATCCACTTGGCGGTTACCCAACCGTAGAAGGCTATTCCTACACAGATTCTGCAGAAGCGTATGTTTTGATGAAGCAGGCAAGGGAACAGTATGGTGTTGCCGCAGATAAGGTTATTCCGCTTGTTCTTGATATTTCCGAAAACAGCTTCCCTGACGAAAAGCTTGAAGCATTTAAAAAAGCACTTGAACCGCTTGGCGTAGAGCTGCAGGTGCGCACCTATCCTTCGCAGTATTACCTTAATGTTGTAAAACAGTCAGATGCAGATTTGTTCTGTTATGTGTGGATTGGCGACTTTGCAGATCCTCTTGCATTCCTTGAGCTTTTCAGAAGTGAATCTTCATTAAATGATTCGGGCTGGACTAATCTTGAGTTTGACAGTCTTCTGGAAAAGGCCGCAATCGGTTCAGAAGAAGACCGCATAAAACTGCTGTCACAGGCAGAAACACTGCTTTTAGATAATTACGTTGTAATCCCAATTCAGCACCCTGTTTCTTTCAATGTAATTGATTTAAGTGAAGTTGGCGGCTGGTACACCAATGCCTTTGACATTCATCCTATGAAATATTTATACAAGAGGAGTGTAAGCAGCAAACTGCCGAACATAGTTCTGCGGGAACGTTGATTGTGACCTTAATTGAAATGAGGCCAATAAATCATTATAATTTACGGATAATTTTTTACAATATTATATAGAGGAAATTGATATGGTAATTCTAACATTGAACTGCGGTTCATCATCAGCAAAGTATCAGGTATACGACTGGGATAACAAAGAAGTTATGGCTAACGGTGTAGTAGAGAGAATCGGAATTGACGGTTCCTGCATTACACACAAGGCAAAAGGCAAGAAGACAGAAATTGAAAGTCCTTGTCCTACACACAAAGAAGCAATTGAACTTATTATGAAAGAAATCACCGACCCTGAAGTTGGCGTTATTTCTGATATGAGCATTATTGGTGCAGTTGGCCACCGCGTTCTCCATGGCGGCGACAAGTTCACAAAGTCAGTAATCATCACACCGGAAGTTCTCGAAACTTTCCGCTCAGTACAGGATTTGGGACCTTTGCACAACCCTGCAAACATTATGGGTATTGAAGCTGCTCAGAAGGTTCTTCCAAACGTACCTCACTGCGCAATTATGGATACAGCCTGGCACCAGACTATGCCAGATTACGCATTTATGTATGCAATTCCACGCGAATGGTACACAAAATATGCTGCAAGAAAATACGGCTTCCATGGAACATCTTTCCTTTATACTTCAAAACGTGCTGCTGTTCTTCTTGGAAAAGAGCCAAAAGATACAAATGTAATTATCTGCCACATTGGAAACGGTGCTTCTGTTTGTGCGGTTAAGAATGGCCAGTGCTACGACACTTCAATGGGACTTACTCCACTTGATGGTCTTGTAATGGGTACACGTTCAGGTGAAGTTGATCCTGCTCTTCCTTTCTACATCATGCGCAAAACTGGAATGACTGCTGACGAAATGGACAAGGCATTGAACAAAAAGTCCGGCTTGCTCGGTATTACAGAAAAATATGCAGACCGCCGCGACATTGAAGTTGCAACTGCAAACGGCGACAAGCTTTCTGAGCTTTCTATTGATATGGAAGCTTACAGACTTAAAAAATATGTTGGTTCATATATGGCTGCTCTTGGTCACGTAGATGCAATTGTATTTACAGCTGGAGTAGGCGAGCGTTCTCCAATCATCCGAAAGCGCTCACTGGAAGGTTTGGAAGAGTTTGGAATTAAGATTGACTTGCAGAAAAACGAATGGTCATTCACAGGAAATGCAGAAACCTGCATCTCTGCTGACGATTCAAAGGTTAAGATTTTCGTAATCCCTACAGATGAAGAGCTTGTAATGACAGAAGATGCTTATGCTCTTATGAAAGGCACTTATGATGTTCATACAAACTTTACTTACAGCTTCCAGTCTCCGGATTATGTAAACAAGGCACGTGCTGAAGGTTTGAAGGGTGATTTAGTAAAACGTCCTCATATTGCAGATATTCAGGCTTTCCCGCCGAAAAAATAATTTTGCGGGGCATCAATTGTTTGACTGCCCCAAAACGAGATAGTTTATGAAAAAGCTGGCGACTGTATTTTTACTACTTTTTTCTCTGGGATTCTTCCTTACTGCGCAAGCCTCAGGAGTTAAGAAAACATCTTCTGAAGCCGGCTCAGCAGGACAGGTAGAAACTTTTTCCTGGGAAGAAGTGCCAAAGGCAAAGAAATACGGTGTTACTATTGAAGTCCTGAACGAAAAGGGAAGATGGGTTAAGTTTTATAATAAAGATACCCGTAAAACCTCGGTAGAAGTTGAGCTTCCTCCAGGAAGCTACAGGATTTCAATCTCCACCTATAATGTTCTTGGTAAAAAAACAGCCTCCGACTGGACTAATTTTTACATACTTGATGAGAGCACTCCTTATTTATTCGACAATTATTATTATAAATCACTTGAATGGAAGGTTCCTGTCCTGTATGTAAACTTTAAAGACAAAGACCTTAAAGATATTTCCGGTTCCAGAAACTTTATTACAGCAGAAAAAGGCTTTGACGATAATACCTTCTTTATTAAAGGTAAAAATATTTTTTCTCCAAATGTAAACTTTTACCTTGTTCCATCTGACAGAGCCCTTGATGGCGGTAAAGAATATACTCCATTTTATACAGCAAGAAAAGAAGTAAAGCTTGAAGTTGTAAAAAGTGATCCTGCAAAAAATGGTGTATATGTTTCTTACAATAAAAATGCTCTCTATTCAGGCTATTATTCTCTTGAAGTAAGAAACAGCATGTCCAAGGATTCCATAGGTATTCTTGTACTTGCAGACCGACCAATGAGCATTTCTCCTTTTGAGTTTGAGCAGGATTTGCGCTATAAGGTAAATGCAATTAATGTTGAAAATAAAAAAGAACTCCTCTTTTCTATAAAAGGGAAGGGCTTTGATTCAAATACTAAGTTTTCTTTAATTCCTACAGATGTAGGTATAGATTATCCTTATGCTGTAAATCAAAACAGAAACAGAGTTCCGGTTAATCTGAAGGAAAAAAGTAATCTTGATGATGAGGGCACTGTAAAAATTGATTTAACCTGTAATGCCCGGGATATAAAAACAGGTTATTACTATATTCAGGCAGAAAATGCAGACAAAGAAATTGCTCAGTCTGTAATTCTTGTAAAGTTTCCTCTGCAGAAGGAATCCGATATAGTAATCAGTAAAATAAGTACAAAGTTTAATAAACGAACAAAGAAGCTTGATTTTACAGTAAAAGGGGACAACCTTAGTAAAGCTTCTGCTATTACTCTTGTTTCTGAGTATTCAAAAGAATCTGGTGGAAATGTAAAAATCCCGCTTAAACTGTCTAAATCTGCATTACAGGGAGCTAAGTTTGTTACTTCTCTTGATCCGGCTTCATTCATCTTTGGTGATTATATAATGCTTATTGAAACTGCCGATGGTATTTCAAGAGAATATTTTACTATTGATAAGCACTTTAAGACCAGACAAATCTCTATGAATGATGCTAAGGCAGAAAAGACCTTCTTAAGACCAGAAGAAGGTTCTTCTGAAGATATAAACTTTGATAGTACAATAGTTGAAAAGGTTACTATTAAGGAAGATCAGGTAACTGTTACATCTAAGCGGCCATATCTGTTCCCATTCATAAGGATTTCCGGGGCTACTACAAGCGAAATGCTCAGCGATGGTGGAGCAAATATTGATTTTAGATTTGAAAATGATATCTTTAATAACGGCTGGTTCTCTTTTGGACCTGGCGTAAAATATAATCGTGATGCATACGTTGAATCTATTTCTGAACTATCCGGCAATCAGGTAATTATAACGGAATATGCTAAGCAGGAGCTTGGTGCAGAGTTTCATTCTAAAATTATGATACCTAATACATATTTCTCTCCATATATTGGTGGTGGAATAGGTTATAATTTAATCAATCCTGAAACAGATACAGACTTTACAAATCTTTTTCCTAAAATTAAGGAAATAGGTTTCTACAATTCAAGTGATTTGTATGCATTAACTTATTTTGGAATAACATTAACCCAGGTTCTGGACTTCAGGTATAATTTTGAGTTCCATAATCTTTTTAAAGATTCGGATCTTAAGTACACAAGAAGTACAATTGCTTTTGGTATAAAAATGCCGGTAAGAAGCTCAGTATATACAAGAAATGTTGTTTCACAGGGAGCTGTTATCACAAAAGGTGGCAAAGTTAATGCGGCAGATTATGATAATCTTTCAAGACTTACATTCCTTGAGTTTGATGAAGGTGTAACTGAAGTAAATGGCTTTATGAATTACAATGTAGTTCAAAAAATTTCTCTGCCTGCTTCAATTGAAACAATTGGCGACCAGGCATTCAAGAATTGTACAAACCTTGAATCAGTAAAAATATTGGGTTCTCGTTTAACAACTATAGGTGATGAAGCTTTTGCCGGTGATGTATTTGTTGTAGGAATTACAATTCCTGCTTCCGTAACTTATATTGGAAAAGATGCTTTTGCCGGCTGGACTAGTGGTCAGACAATTAACCTTATGTGGGATGCAGATGATAAGGTCAGCAGAAATCTTGAAGGCTTGAATAATACAGGTGCTATGATTCTTTATAGAAATGGAACTCTGGCAGCAGGCACCGAATATAAGAATGCCTTTGAAAATAATAATAACTGGGAAAACTATGGTGGCATTACATATACAAAAACTTCTATGAGTTATAAGAATTCATTATATCCTGCCATTCATATTAAAGGTTTTACAGCTCATACAGATGAAAATGAGATTTCTAAGTTAAGAAACAGGAATCTTGCAGATGCCTTGAATGACAGTTCAAAACTTAAGTTCAAGGTATTTGGAGATGGAAATAAATATATGCTTTATATTTGCACGTCCGGTAATGGTTATTTTGCAAAAGAGTTTAATACTAAAAACGGCGGTACAACTGATGTTTCAATATCATTAAAGTCCTTAGAGCGACGCCCACATTCAAAACAGAACAAAATTGATGGAAACGAAATTGTATTTGCCCAGATTGTTCCGGTAGTACCTTCTAATAAAGTACCTGCCTGCAATGCATTCTTCTTTGATTTCGAGGTGGAAAAATGAAACAGACTAAACAGAATAAAGTAAAAGTACCTATAAGCTTAAAACTTGTCTCTATTTTCTCGGTTCTTGTAATTGTAATTCTTGTATTAATTACGTCTATGGTTTCCACAATTGTTCGTGATGATGAACGCAAAAAAGCAGAAGAAAACAATCTTACAATCAATACACGTTCTGCACAGACTATAGAAAACTCAATTTTGAATGCTCAGGCTAATGCAAACGGATTTTTTAATACATTGCTGCTTCTTGAAAGCAATGAAGATTATGAGCGAAGAGCAGAGCTTTTGTTTGAAGATTATTGTCAGAGAAATACAGATACAGTGTTCTTGTATTCTTCTGATATTGGAATGAAGGCAAACGCAGCATTCCTCAAAGCACATTCAGATTTAGCTTATACATTCAAAAACTGGCTTGATAAAAATCCTGAAATAAAAAAATCTGTTGAAAAGGGTGAGTTTGTAATAAAGAATATATCACCGTTATTCAATAAAGCTATTATTTGTATTCTTTTTTCGCATGAAAATCCTGTTACACAAAAATCAGATTTTGTTGCAGTTGCTTTTTTTGTAGATAAGCTTGCCGAAATCCTTAGTACTGGTTCTTATAATACATCTTTCCTTATTAATAAGGATGGTGATGTACTCATTCATGCTGTTGAAGAAAAAATGCTTAGGGGAATGAATGTTTCCGATCTGGAAGCGGTACAAAGAATTAAGCAGACAAAAGCAGATAAGAGTCAGTATCTTTTACCAGATGAGAATGGAGATAAATGGTTCTATGCTTTCAATAGAATTGTAGGCGATATGTCTGTTATAACTTGTGTTTCTGAAGCAGATGTATTCGAGGCAATCAATAGAACAACATACAGAATCATACTTCTTTCAATTGCGGTTCTGTTCCTTTCAATTCTTATTATCAGATTCTTCAGTAAGACTCTTACCCGTCCAATTGCTACTCTTGTAGAAGCTACAAAACAGATTGGTGCCGGACATTATGACCTTGCATTAAAACCAAAAACAAAAGACGAAATCGGCTTCCTTACTACAAACTTTATGGACATGACAGCCGGTCTTTCTGAACGTAACAGACTTATGAATACGTTCACAAGGTTTACCAACAGGTTCATTGCAGAAAAAGCAGCAAAGGGTGAACTTAAGCCGGGTGGAGAAAGAAAGAATGCAACAATCTTCTTTTCAGATATCCGTTCATTTACAGCACTTTCGGAAAAGCTTACTCCAGACGAAGTTGTAGAGTTCCTTAACGAATATTTTGCACGCATGTGTGAATGTGTTGATAAGACAAACGGTATTGTAGATAAGTTTATAGGTGATGCAGTAATGGCAGTTTGGGGTGCTCCGGAATCAGCAGGTTCTCAGGAAGCAGATGCCTGGAACGCAGTAAAGGCTGCCCTTATGATGCGAATTGCCCTTTATCATCTTAATCAGAAGAGAATTGCAGGCGGAAAGAATCCTATAAAAATTGGCTGCGGTATAAATACTGGTCCTATAGTTGCAGGCCAGATTGGTTCAGAAGGTCACATGA
>JAEEGK010004202.1_pt1 | contig 35488 bp, 33 predicted proteins | sample 8958771 | NCBI WGS metagenome assembly JAEEGK01 (sample SAMN16246547, study PRJNA631951) | gut metagenome | biome: gut microbiome; feature: rumen; material: SC-attached | host: Bos | place: Iran: Karaj | collected 2018-10 | reverse complement strand
AATCTGGAACCTTCCATACCCAATCTGGAGTCTTTGAAGGCCCTTGTGGCCGTTCTGGAGGCCCGTGGAGTGAAGGACTTCCCCATCCATATCAAACTGGATACCGGAATGCACAGGCTGGGATTCATGACGGGCGAACTTCCCGCCCTCTTCGATTATCTCAAGAGTTGCTCTGCCGTCCGCGTGAAGTCCACCTTCTCCCACCTTGCAGTTGCCGAGGATCCGGAGCAGGACGAGTTCACCTTGGGACAGATAGAGATGTTCCGCCGCAATGCCACCGCCCTGGGAGAAGCCCTCGGCTACAAGCCTATGTGGCATATACTCAACTCTGCGGGTATCGAGCGCTTCCCCCAGTACCAGTTCGACATGGTACGCCTAGGCATTGGCATCTACGGCATCAGCGCCCTGCCTTCGGTGCATCTGGCGCCGGTCGCATCGCTGAAAGTCAAGATTCTCCAGATAAAGGAACTCGGCCCCGAAGACGGAACCATCGGCTATGGCCGCTGGGGCCACATCGCCCCGACCGGTACCAAGATTGCGACCATCCCCTGCGGATATGCCGACGGCCTCGACAGGCACCTCGGCCGCGGCAACGCTTCGTTCAGCGTGAACGGCCACCGCGCCCCCACCATTGGGAACATCTGTATGGATATGTGTATGCTGGATGTGACCGGCATCCCCTGCGAAGTCGGCGACACGGTCACCATCTTCGGAGAAGACCCTACGGTTTCAGAACTGGCCGGCATCCTCGGCACCATCCCCTACGAGATCCTCACCTCCGTCCCGAGGAGAATCGAACGTTTCATCGTCCGAAGGTAGTTTTTCCACCATCACCTCCAGAAGGGTCGCGTCCGCAGAGCGGGGCGCGAGTATGAATGATGTGGTTTCGGCGGGGATGAGCACGGTCTCACCTTCGGAAACGGTAAGCAGCCTTTCGCTGTCGGGGCAGACGTCGGGCGTGGTCTGGATTTCGAAGGAGCCTTTGACGGATGTGTAGGCGAGGCAGGTCTCGGAGGCGGTATTGTCTATGCTCAGGGCCTGCTTCAGTGCCACCCTGTTCACGCTGAACTGATTCAGTTTCAGGAGGTTCTGCACTCCGGGGATGTCGGTATCGGTGCCGCCAAAGCCGGCGAGCAGGGCGGAAGGATACTGGCTGTATTTGATGAAGTCCAGGGCATCGATGAAATTCAGGGTCTCGTCGAATTCATCCTCCAGATCATTACCCCAACTGCACAGGCAGAAGTCCAGGGCGGAAGATTCGCTCACTTCGACTATGGTCATAGGGCCGAATGCGCAATGGGGAGTGCCGGAGGGAATGTAGAAACACTGGCCTGCGCGAGGTTCCAGAGTATTCAGGAGCTTCACCGGATTGCCCTCCAGGCATTCCTGGTAGAGCTCGGAAGCATCGGTTTCGTCCCGGAAGCCTATCAGCAGGCGCGAGCCCTTGTCCGCCGAGACCACATACCAGAGCTTCTCCTTGCCGAGATGGTCGTAACGGTCGCGGGCAGTTTCGTCGTCGGGGCTGACGCGCAGGGGCATCCTCCCATCTACCTGTATCCTCTTTATCTGGAAGGGAAACTGCACCCCGAAGGCGTCGAAGACGTGGTCGCCGGTCACACGGTCGAGGTATGTCTCCATCAGATCTCCCATGGTATTGCCGGAAAGCCAGCCGTCAAGTACGAAGGTGTCGCGGTAGCCCAGGTCCGCCAGGCGGAACTGCTCGCTGCCCCAGGGATACTTGTCTTCGATGCGTGTGAGTCTGAAGGGATATAGTTTCTTTTCTTCCATAAAATGTCTATCTTTACCGATGCGAAGTTAGTAAAAAAACAGATATGAAAGGTATTTACATATTCCTCGCCGACGGTTTCGAAGAAGTCGAGGCCCTTGGCACAAACGACGTCCTCCGCAGGGCCGGACTCCGCAGCGAGCTGGTATGCATAAAGGAGGAGCCTTTCGTGCAGTCCTCCCACGGAATAACCGTGAGCGTGGATGATTGCCTTCCCTTCCTGCAGTCCGACCACGAAGGTACCACGGAGAGAGACGTACTTATCTTCCCCGGCGGAATGCCCGGCAGCAAGAGCCTCTCGGAGTGCAAGCCTCTAATCAAGCTGATGCAGGAGCACTATGATGCCGGCGGCACCGTGGCAGCCATCTGCGCAGCCCCCGGACTGGTGCTCAGCCAGCTCAAGGGCATAGCCGGAGCGGAAGTCACTTGCTTCGATGGTTTCGAAGGCTATCTGGAGAAGGCCGGAGCGCATTTCAGCCCTAAGCCGGCTATCTGCTCCGGGCGCATAATAACAGGCCGCAGCGCCGGCCACGCACTTAGTTTCGGCCTGGAAATTGTTAAGAAAGTATGTCCGGAGAAGGTGGACCAGGTACGTCACGCCCTCTTCCTGGAAACCATCTAGCTTATGGAGCTCAGACTCGACAAATATCTTTGGTGCATACGGGTTTTCAAGACCCGTTCCGACGCCACCGATGCCTGCAAGGGCAACAAGGTGCAAGTGAACGGCGTAGTGAGCAAGCCCTCGAAAGAGGTCAAACCCGGGGACCTGCTGGTGATACGCAAGGGGCCCGTCGAACTGACTTACAGGGTTAAGGCCGCCTTGCACAGCCGCGTAGGTGCCGCCCTGGTGGGAGAGTACGCCGAGAACCTCACTCCGGAAGCGGAACTGGACAAGCTCCACGCTCCGACCGAGACCTTCTTCGTGAAGCGCGACAAGGGCAGCGGCCGCCCTACCAAAAAAGACCGCCGCACCCTGGATGCACTCTGGGATGCTATGGATGAAAACTGATTAAACCGGATATTATGTATTCTTTCGCATGGATTATGATAATTGTTGTGATGGTGCTGAGCCTTCTGGTGCAGACCACGCTCAACAGCCGTTTCAAGAAGTATTCTAGGATTCCCATCAGCGCCAGCGGAGCCGAGGTTTCGGCCAAGATGATGGAGGACAACGGGATCAGCGATGTCAGGATAGGCTCGGTGAACGGCCAGCTGACCGACCACTACAATCCTGCCGACAAGACCATCAACCTTTCGGATTCGGTGTTCGCCCAGCGCAATATAGCGGCGGCAGCAGTGGCAGCCCACGAAACCGGACACTGCCTCCAGCACGCCCAGGGCTATGGGCCCCTGAAGCTGCGCAGCGCAATGGTGCCGGTAGTAAGTTTCGCCAACAATACCGTGCAGTGGGTGCTGCTGGCCGGGGTCCTCTTCATAAATATTTTCCCGAACCTGATATGGATAGGCATTGGGCTCTTCGCCCTGACGACCATCTTCAGTTTCGTCACCCTCCCCGTCGAGATAGACGCCAGCCGCAGGGCCATAGCCTGGCTTGAGAATTCGGGCCTTACTACCTATGAGACCCTTCCCCTGGCCAAGGACGCACTCAAATGGGCCGCCTACACTTATGTCATCGCTGCCCTGGGGTCGCTTGCCACCTTGTTTTACTACATTGGAGTTGCCTCCAACCGGCGATGAAAAATATTTTGCTATATTTGCATCCTGAATAGACAATTACTAAAACCTATTTAAATTATGAAGTACAAAATCATCGTGCTGGCCAAGCAGGTCCCGGACACACGCAACGTGGGGAAGGATGCCATGACCGAAGCCGGCACCGTCAACCGGGCTGCACTTCCGGCCATCTTCAATCCCGATGACCTTCTTGCGCTCGAGCAAGCACTCCAGATCAAAGAACAGAATCCCGGCACATCCGTAGGTGTGCTCACGATGGGTCCTCCCCGCGCCGGTGAAATCATCCGCCAGGGTCTATACAGAGGGGCAGATACAGGCTGGCTCCTCACCGACCGCCTCTTCGCAGGCGCCGACACTCTCGCAACTTCTTACGCACTTGCCACCGCCATCAAGAAGATAGGCGGGGCCGACATCATCATCGGCGGCCGTCAGGCCATCGACGGAGATACCGCACAGGTAGGTCCCCAGGTTGCCCAGAAGCTCGGACTCACCCAAGTCACCTATGCCGAAGAGATTCTTGGTATCGAAGACGGGAAGGCGACCATACGCCGCCATATCGACGGAGGCGTCGAAACCGTAGTCGCACCCCTTCCTCTGCTCATCACGGTGAATGGCAGCGCAACTCCCTGCAGGCCTTGCAATGCCAAGCTGGTGATGAAGTACAAGCGCGCCACCTGCCCGGCAGAATGCCCCGCAGAAGGCACTGCCTACGATTATCTATACGAGCAGAAGCCCTACCTCAACCTCACCCAGTGGAGTGTCGCCGATGTCGATGGCGACCCTGCACAGTGCGGTGGAGCCGGCTCCCCTACCAGGGTGAAAGCCGTGCAGAACATAGTCTTCCAGGCCAAGGAGAGCAAGACTCTTTCCAGCAGCGACTCCGACGTGGAAGGCCTCATCAAGGAATTGTTGAACGAAAAGATCATCGGGTAGAGCTATGAAAAACAACGTATTCGTATATTGCGAGATAGAGGGCACGACAGTTGCCGAAGTCTCCCAGGAACTCCTCACCAAGGGCCGCAAGCTGGCCAACCAGCTTGGTGTGCAGTTGCACGCAGTTGCTGCCGGCAGCGGCATCACCGGAAAAGTCGAGAGCCAGATACTCCCCTACGGAGTTGACAAGCTCTTCATCTTCGATGCCCCCGGGCTCTTCCCCTATACTTCCGCTCCCCACACCGACATACTGGTGAACCTCTTCAAGGAAGAAGATCCCCAGATCTGCCTGATGGGCGCGACCGTCATCGGACGCGACCTCGGCCCCAGGGTCTCCAGCTCGCTGGTAAGCGGACTTACCGCTGACTGCACCCAGCTCGAAATCGGTGATTACGAGGACATCAAGACCCACGAAAAATACACCGACCTGCTCTACCAGATCCGTCCGGCGTTCGGCGGCAACATAGTTGCCACCATCGTGAACCCCGAGCACAGGCCCCAGATGGCCACGGTGCGCAGCGGCGTGATGCAGAAGCAGATACTCGACGAGAACTACAAGGGCGAAGTCGTAATCGCCGACGTCGATAAATACGTGCCCGATTCCGACTACCTCGTGAAGGTCATCGACCGTCATATCGAGGCGGCCAAGCATAACCTCAAGGGCGCTCCCATCGTGGTTGCCGGAGGTTACGGAATGGGCAGCAAGGAGGGCTTCGACATGCTCTTCACTCTTGCCAAGGAACTCCACGGAGAGGTTGGCGCCAGCCGCGCAGCGGTAGATGCCGGCTTCGTGGATCACGACCGTCAGATCGGCCAGACCGGCGTCACCGTACATCCCAAGGTGTACATCGCCTGCGGCATCTCCGGGCAGATACAGCACATCGCCGGTATGCGCGACAGCGGCATAATCATCTCCATCAACACCGACCCCGACGCCCCCATCAACAAGATTGCGGACTATGTGGTAATAGGCAAGGTGGAAGAGGTCGTACCCAAACTCATTAAGTATTACAAGGCGAACAGCAAATAAACCTGACGAACTATGGCAAACTACTATACCGACCATCCCGAACTGGAATTCTACCTGGATCACCCTCTGATGAAGCGCGTGGTGGAACTGCGCGAGCACTTCTACGAGGACAAGGATAAATTCGACGATGCCCCCGTGGACTACGAGGACTGCATCGAAAACTACAAGCGCGTGCTTGAGATAATGGGCGACCTGGCCGCCAACGTTTTCGCTCCCAACTCCGAAGATGTCGACCTGGAAGGTCCGCACCTCGAGAACGGACGTATGATATATGCTGCCAAGACCTTCGAGAACCTCGAAGCCATCCGCAAGGCAGGGCTCAGCGGAGTTGCCCAGGCCCGTCGCTATGGTGGGCTCAACTTCCCCAACGTGCCTTTCAGCATGCTTTCCGAAATCGTTTCCGCAGCTGATTCCAGTTTCCAGAACATATGGAGCCTGCAGTCCTGCGCCGACACCCTCTACGAGTTCGGCGACGAGGATCAGCGCCAGCGCTACATCCCCCGCATCTGCGCCGGCGAGACTATGAGTATGGATCTCACCGAGCCCGATGCCGGTTCCGACCTGCAGCGCGTGATGCTCAAGGCGACCTTCGACGAAAAGGAGAATTGCTGGAGGCTGAACGGCGTGAAGCGCTTCATCACCAATGGAGATTCCGACGTGCACCTGGTGCTGGCCCGTTCCGAAGAGGGCACCACCGACGGCCGCGGTCTTTCCATGTTCATCTACGACAAGCGCAATGGAGGTGTGGACGTCCGTCACATCGAGCACAAGCTCGGTATCCACGGCTCCCCTACCTGCGAGCTTGTTTATAAGAATGCCAAGGCCGAACTGGTGGGAAGCACCCGCCTGGGCCTCATCAAATATGTTATGGCCCTGATGAACGGCGCCCGTCTGGGTATTGCCGCCCAGAGCGTGGGTCTGAGCCAGGAAGCCTACAACGAGGCTCTCGCCTATGCACGCGAGCGTGCCCAGTTCGGCAAGAAGATCATCGACTTCCCTGCCGTGTACGACATCCTCGCCACAATGAAGGCCAAGCTCGATGCAGGCCGTTCGCTGCTCTACCAGACCGCCCGCTACGTGGACATCTACAAGGGCCTGGAAGACCTTCAGCGCTGCGGCCGCGAACTGACTGCCGAAGAGAAGCAGGAGATGAAGAAATACTCCCGCCTCGCCGACGCCTTCACTCCGCTGTGCAAGGGTATGAACTCCGAATACTGCAACCAGAACGCCTACGACGCCATCAGCGTGCACGGAGGTTCCGGTTTCATTATGGAATACAAGTGCCAGAGGCTCTATCGCGACGCCCGCATCTTCTCCATCTACGAGGGAACCACCCAGCTTCAGGTCGTTGCGGCCATACGCTACATCACCAACGGCACCTACCTCAACATTATGAAGGAGATGCTGGAAGATGCAGTCTCTGCCGAGCTCCAGCCTCCGAAGGACCGTGTGGCAGCGCTCGTGGCCAAGTATGAGGCCGTGCTCGCTTCGGTTGCCGGGGAGAGCCAGGAGAAGCAAGACTTCATCGCCCGCCACCTCTACGAGATGACAGGCGACATAATGATGAGTCTGCTGATCCTGCGCGACGCCAGCGTGCGTGCCGACCTCTTTGCGCGCAGCGCCCACGTGTACGTGCGCCTCGCCGAGGCCGACTTCGCCCGCCACGAAGCCTTCATCGCAACCGTCAAGGAAGAAGATTTGGAGAATTACCGGGCGGAGTAGGATGTTTTATACAAACAAGGCTGCTCGGTTTTGAGCAGCCTTATTTGTATATAGCACGCTATTCATCGAATACCGGATATGCAGGGTCACCGGCCCCTGCCTTCCAGGGAAGATAGGAAGAGCCCAATTCGTCTTTTCCGGCATTTAACAAAGTAAGAATCGAAGTACCGACGGGATATTCCGTTGCACCTATCGTGACGGTTCCCGACTTGTTACCACCTGTTACCAAAGTAGCGGAATGGAAAGACGAACAATTTGTTCCGGAAACGCCCTTCGTGGTAGAGTTATTATTCTGGTAGTAATCCTCCTTTTGTGCCCTTGTCTGATAACCGATGCAATACAAGTCATAGGAGCTCTCATCAAGCCGGGCATCCGGATAGTAACAGAAGCTTGCGGAACCCTGGTATACGCTGTTTTTGTAATCTGTCATACTCACGATTCCGCCCTCACAACGTCCATATTCCCATCCTGATCCGCTATTAACGGAGCGCATCGTTATCAGGGTTCCGGCGCTGTAACAATTCGTTACGTTACCATTGAATCCGCTTATACCGCCAGCCAAAGGCTTGCATGTATAAGTCCCGGCATCAGACAGAGCCCTTCCGACTTTTGCCGTGATATCACCCAGATTATAACAGTTTTTTATATCATGACCGCCTGTTTCACCGAATAATCCTCCGGCAATACTTCCGGGCCAATAAACAATCGGTCCCCATGCTGTAATAGATCCGCTATTAAAACAGTTTCTGGCTTCGATCGGATTAGCACAATAACCTGCTATACCTCCTGCTCGGACTCGGTTATCTGCGCTTGATGCTCCTGTTAAAGTCGTTGAACTTACATCTCCTGTGTTCTTACACTTATCGACGTAATATCCCGATCCATCTCCGTTCATATATCCGGACACACCGCCACAAAAACGGACATTAGTTGCCGTAATGTTTCCAGCGTTGACTGACGTTGAAACATAGCCGCTCTTTCCGACTACGCCACCGACACTCGAATTATAACTCCTTACAGTAGATGAAACTGTCAAGTTTCCAGTATTATGGCAATTTCCTATCGTTCCATAATACACGCCCAACAGACCACCGACAAGAATCTGCGCGGAAGCACTTGATGAGATCTCTATATTGATACCGTTACTACAACCGGAAACAGTTCCGCTCTTAGTCTGCCAACTTCCGACAAGCGCTCCAAAGGCTTTCATGTTAGCAGTTTCACCCGTGCTGAAGGAAACATCAGGACCGGCCATGGTCAAATCTTTCAGCGTGCCGGAGAACTCGGAGAAGAATCCACCGTAAACCGGCTTCGACGAAAAGTCATATCCGGCAGACAGGGTAATGGTCTTGCTGTTGCCGTCAAAGGTATTGCAAGTCAATGCAAAGGGGACATGTGCTTTAGTCAGGGTGATATTGTTGTTCACAATAAAATATTTACCGGAGAATGACAAACCTTTCCGGCAAGCTTCACCAAGTGCGATAACATCATCCTCTGTCTCAATCTGGAAAGGATCCACGGATGTTCCGCTACCCTTTGCGAGTGCGGTCTTGTCAAAAGCTATTGAAGTCAGAGTGACTGTCGTCACCTGGCTCCGGACAATAACTATTCCCGATTTGGCCACTTTTTGTGAGTAATATGGTCCGGCAGGATTGGAGAATACCTCAATGGTAAGACCGGTATATGTTCCTGCGGGAAGGGGGATATTGACCACGGCGCCCTCGGTAAGTGTTTTATAAGATGAGAACGTAACACTTACGCTCTTGCTTCCCGAAGAAAGCGATGCCTTATATGCACCTCCATCGGCCGTTATCGTCATAGGGCCGGACAGATACTCGTCAGCCGTTACCACCACCTTGCCAATCTTTTCACTTCCGGTTCCGGATAAAGACAACTGCAAAAGTCCGCAGACATTTTTGAACTGCAGGTCGGTATTGTCAGACTGGGCATACATAGGGAAATCCACAAAGGCACCCGTTGTATACGAAGTCCTTTCTTCCGGCAAAGTGAACTCCTTGTTGCTTGTGTTATAAAAGCTTGAAGGGTAGTAAGCTTTGTATGTGGGGCCGACCGGATCGGTTCCGGAATACCTGGAAAGAGGGCTTTGTGTAGCAGCTGTCGTAGGTTTATAAACAGCATTGTTGGTATCGTCGGTAATCAGGATCTGGTCGGAGGTTGCCCATACGATATCATATGCCCCACCGCCCAAATCACTCAAACTTGTCTTTGTAAACGCATCACCGACCGTAGCGGTAAATGACAATCCTGTGTTGACAGTCTCCTTGGAGCAAGCAAGGGCTGCAGCAAGGGCCGCAATAATCAAATAATACTTTTTCATTGCTGTCTCCCCCATTAATCAAAATCACCTTCGCCATAGCTGTAGCCAGAGCCAAGGAGGCCTTCATTGCCTCCGCTGACGCTAAGCATCGAAGAGTCGGTCAAAATTGTCATAACCCCGGCTTCCGGTGCGAGGTACTCACCCTTTTTATAATCCTTCATACTTGTGTCGTTTTATTTTATCCAGCTAATATCTACCGTCTGGCTGAATGCATCGTCGTCTATACCTACGACGATTGCGGTGCATTCCGTCTGCACCTTATCATCGACCTTGGTGCGGAGCGTCAGTCCGTTCCAGACACAGAATTCGCCCTTTGCGCCCTCCTTTGCCATTGCGCCGTAGGCAACTGCACCGAAGGCCTTCCCCTCTTTAGAATAAGTGCCGGTCCAGACGTCGCAGGTCAAGCCAAGTATCTCGGTGGTGCCGGTCTTTTCGAAACCATAGTTCTTGAGAAGAGAGCTGCAGTCGTTCACCCATTCCGAGAACAGGTTGTTAACGGTCTGCTGGCAACGATAATAATCGTACTCGGCCCACTCTTCATCATAATACTGGTAGCCGGACTCGCTTGCACGGTCGTAATAATAGGCATAGACGCTTCTCTGTGATACCGTATCCCAACGGTATTTCTTTCCTTTGCGGGTATAGACCAGGCTGCCATTGTCGCTGGAGTAGCCTTCCGCACTGGTGTACGAAAGTTTGATGGCATATCCTTTTTCGTTCATTTCCTCGATGGTGATGCCGTCAGGCACTTCACCGTTATCGGGGCCGTTGAGAAGGCCGGCGCAGGAACACGCCGCCACACATACAGAAACAATCGACAGGGAAATAATAATCTTTTTCATATGACTGGTTGATTAAAGTAGTTTGTTCTCAATCGCTTTGCGGATCATTTCCACAGTAGTCTCCGAGGCTGTCTTCTCCTTCATCTTCTTGCGGTACCATTTGATGGTCGGGAGGCTAAGATGCAGTTCGTCGGCAATCTCCTGGCTTGTGCGGCCTGCCGCAATCAGTTTCAGTATAGCCTTTTCTTTGTAACTGAATTCTTCCATAAGCACGGTTTTTAGCAGAATCTGTTTTTGCAAAGAACAAGGTTTTATTTCTTGAAAACACCATCCCAAAGTATAGAAGCCACTATCCTAAAGTATAGATTTACAACCCCTTGCACCAGCTATGGATTGTTTTTGCTATCTTCGCCGATATGAAAAGGCTGTTAATCTTTCTCTGTTCAATATGCCTGGCCACGTCGGCCCAGGCCTATACGGATCACCGCGGGCACAATGTCGATTCGCTGGAAAGGGTGGTCGCAGGATGGACTCCTGAACGCGAGGCCCTCTGCTCGGAGCAGCAAGCTTCCGACCTTATCCGCGCATACTACGAACTGATGCTGGGCTACAGGAATATCAACGGGGAACGTTCTAGCCATTTCGCTAGGAAGTGCTATAATCTGGCCAGACGCTGGAACTGGCTGTCAAAGATGAGCGACGGCCTCCGTGGCATTGCATTGATTCACTACAGCAACGAGCGCTACGACAGCGCCCTGGTTTACTTCTTCAAGGCTAAGGACGTAATCGACAGGATGGCTTCCGGCGAAACCCCTTCCACCTCGGACCAAGCCTATGACGAAACTATCGTCGATGACAGTTATTCAACGCTCTTTGGTTCTCTGGGGAACTGTTACAATATGATGGATTCCCTCCCCAAAGCGATGGAGTATTACAAGAAGGCCGGGGAGATATTCGACAAGCACGGCTGGAACGAGAGCAACGCGGTGTTGTGGTACAATATGGGAGAGACCTGGTTCGAGGAGAGAGACCTGGACAAGGCGCTGGAGTGTTATGAAACTTCGCTTCGGTACGCCAAGGCATCCGGGGATTCCCTCCAGCTCGCTTCCGCATTCAAGGGCCTGGGCGCCTTATGGCTGGCGAAGGGGAAGACTTCCCGCGCCCTGGATTATATAGAAAGGGCAGATTCCTATTTTTCTCTCCACGAGGACCAGGAGTTCATGGCAAGGATAGAGACCCTGGGCCTTACCAACAAGATTATCTCCCAGCACAAGAAACTCTGGAGGTCGCTGGCTATTGCCGGTGCACTGCTGATAGTTCTGCTGCTGACCCTCGCGCTGGTATTCAAGCGTATCGACCGGCTGCAAAAAGAGAAGGAGGGGGCGGATGCCGCCATTGAAGATGCCCTGCAGGAGGGAGAGGAGGATTCCGAGAATTTCCTTTCCGAGCGCGAGGAACAGATCCTGCCGCTTATCGCCGCGGGTTATACCAGTCCCCAGATAGCAGAGAAAGTGTACCTGTCGCTGCCGACCATCAAATGGTACAGGAAGAGACTCTTGGAGAAATTCGATGCGGCCAACACCGCCGAACTGATATCGAAAGCGAAGGAGAAGAGCTTGATATAATATAATTTACTATATTTGCGCTATGGCACGAAAAACAAAATCTGGCATAGATCCGCGTTATCTCGACAAAGAACGCGCGGCCTTGAAGCGAACCATACGCAAATCCGTGTTTTTCAACAAAAAGGAGCTTGCCGCAATCAGCGAATACTGCAAGCGCTTCGGCGTGCGCTCCCGCAGCGCCCTCATCCGCCAAGCCACTATGGAGCACATACTGAAAGAGTTGGACGCATCGCATCCAACTCTCTTCTGATTTCTGCTTATCACCTGCCCTTTCCCCGACGCGGAAGGAAATGCCGCGGTGCGGGCAGGCTTATTCCGCAGGAATCATCACGTATTCCACTTTGTTGCCGGAATTCACCACGGCGGCCGTGACCTCGCGGACCTTGTCTGCGGTAAGGCTGTTCACCGCCTCTTCGTAAGCCTTGTCCACATCGCCATACGCCTCGATGACATTGCGGATCTGACGCAGCCAGTAGCTGTTGTTGATGCGTTTCTCGGGGATGTTCTTCTTGGCATTCAGAATTGCCATATTGAATTCCTCTTCGGTAGGGCCATTGGTGCAGAACTCCGCCAAGGTGGCCTTGGTGACCGTCAGCATAGTGTCGCAAAGCTCAGGCTTGCACTGGTATAGGACCAGAAGGTCGGATACCGACACAGGATCCTTGTCCTGGGACGTTATCACGCTGGCGCCGTATGTTCCGCCTATTTCCTCGCGGAGCGACTTGGTGTAACGCATATCCAGGATGAAAGACGCTACGGTAAGGGCGGCATCGTTCACAGGGTCATAAGCGAGGGGCGCGTGATACTGGAGCGCCACGAAATCTGTCGGAGTCTCCATAGTGACAGGATTCGTCACCTCCACTATACCATCAACCACATAATCCTTGTTGTCCACCCACTTGGGAGCCTTCTTTCCGGCAGGGATGGAACCCACGTACTTCTCGACCAGAGGCTTCACGGCATCCACATCCACATCACCCACTATCACCAGGCTGAGGCCGGCGGCATCGGAGAAGAGCTTCCCGTAATTCCTGGCATAGGCAGCCATCGAAGCCTCTTCGAGCAACTGCATGTCGATGAACCTGTGACGGGGATTGTCGTTGTAGAGAGCCTTCTGCAGGCCCTTCTGCATCTGGAGCTGGGGATTGCTCATTACGCTGGGGAGGATGCTCTTAAGCTTTCCCACGCCCACCATATACTCTTCCTCATCGAAACGAGGCTTGACGTAGTTCATATACATGAGCTGGAAGGCGGTCTCGAGATCCTTCTTGGAAGAAGTTGCGCTGATTCCGTTGTGGAGCCCCTCGATGAACGGGGAGACTTGCACGGTCTTGCCAGAGAGCATCTTCTTTGCCTGAGAGCCGGAGAACTCTCCTATGCCACGGTTGGTGGAGTAGAGTAACATCACATCGGAGTTGAAGGAAGGAAGGTCCTCGGCAGGAATCACGCTCAGGCCACCATCCCTGTAAAGGTTCATTACAATCTGGTCCTTCTGGTACTCGGTAGGCAGGACATAGACCTTCACACCGTTCTTCAGCGTCCAGAGGGTGCTTCCATAAGGGCCCTTGGCGGTCTTCTTGACCTTGCATCCTGCCAGGGTGGCGGGATCCACGAAATCGGATGCCACTTCCTCGCCGGTAAGAGCCTTGATGTCGGAAGCTTTGACCTTGGCTACGACCTCGGCGATCTGCTCCTTGGTAGGAACCATGAATCCCTCCTTGTCGGGGCCTTTGTACACGATCACGCAGTTCTCTTCGGGGAACAGCTGGGATGCCACCTGGTTAAGGATGTCGGTATTGAGGCTGGCGAGTATCTGTTTGCCGAGTTCAAGATCGGTCTTGGGATCCAGGAAAGGAGTGTTGTCGAAGAAATTGGAGATAAGAGGACGCACCAGCTGAGGATTCTTGCGGGTGTCCGCTTTCTCGGCAGCGGTTTCGAGGCGGGAAAGGATGGAAGCCTTGGCACGGTCCAGTTCCTCCTGGTTGAAACCGAAACGCCTCATACGCTCGATTTCGGTGTAAAGGGCCTCGATGCCGCCGAGTATATTGTCGGCTTTGAGATTCGAGGTTGCATCAGCGGCCTCGACAGTCTCATAGATGAGATCCCATATTCCGAAATTCGCCGATATGAAGGGGGCATTGGCCGATGACATCAAGTCGTTGAAGCGCTCGCTCATTATAAAGTTGATGAGCCTCTTGATATAAACCTGCATCTGGCCGGCGACTGTATTGTTGATTGCCTCGGGGGCCGGCTCGCTCTTCCAGGCTATCTCGACGGAAGGAACCACTATCTCAGGGTCGGTGATGATTCCGATGACGGTTTCCTTATTGGCGGGGAAGGGAATGACGGCCTTGGGAGCAGGATTCTCCTTCTTGGGGATGACACCGAAAATCTCGGCGATCTTGGCCTCGGTACGATCCACGTCGATATCTCCGACCACGACAACCGCCTGCATGTCAGGATGATACCAGGTGCTGTAGAAATTATGCAGGCTCTGAGGATCGAAGCCCATTATATTTTCTTCGGAACCGATTATGGTGCAGGTCGAGTATTTGGTGTCGCCGAAGAAATACGGCAAGGAGGCCTCGGTGGCACGCCAGGAACCATCGCGGCGCTGACGGCGCTCTTCGCGGATGACCGGGCGCTCTGCATCTATCTCCTTGGTCTCGTTGCTTACGAAATGAGCATAGTCGCGCAGGACCATCAGGCAGGTATCCAGCACGGTTTCCCTTTCAAGAGGGATGTTGTTCAGCATATACTGCGTCTCTTCCCATCCGGTAGAAGCATTGATATTGCGTCCGAACTCGGCACCTATGCTCTGCAGCCAGTTGAGAATACCCTTGCCGGGAAAATGCTCGGTGCCGTTGAAGCACATATGCTCGAGGAAGTGAGCCAGGCCGTCCTGGTCAGGGGTTTCCTGGATGGCGCCCACATTGGTGCAAAGATAAAGCTCGACACGCTTTGCAGGAAGCTCGTTATGGCGGATGTAGTAGGTAAGGCCGTTTTCCAGCTTACCTACCTTGACAGCGGGATCCCCAGGAAGGGGCCTGAACATAGGATTGTCCTGTGCGGACATACCGATTGCCAAGAACAAGGCAATGAACAAAGAAAGGAAACTCTTCATTATTTTACAGTTAAAGTTTTCGCAAAAATAATAATTATTTATTGATTTGCAATAAATTTTTATTGATTTTTTGTGAATAGCTTTTCAAGTTCGGCTGCAGTAGGGAGCAATTGGAGCAGCGAATCCAGCTCCAGACGCCTTCCGATGATGCTTCCTTCGGGGGCTACGACATACATCCTGGGGGTGGACATGACTCCGTAGAGGCGCAGATAATCGCTGCTGATTTCGGGATCCCAATAGTGCTCGACCTTGACTTTGGGATTGGAAACTTTGAAAGTCCGGCGGAATTCCCGCCAGGCTTTCCTGTCACGCCCCGCATACACGGCGCAGACAGTCAAAGGGAAATCCACCTCCCGCCCGAGCAGGCCGGGAAGCAGTTTGGCTTCGGCCTTGCACTTGCTGCAGGCCGTATCGTAGAACCATATCAGGCTGGTCTTTCCTTTCTCGGGGATTGCCTTCCGGCCTATACAGGGCTTGCGTAGAAGCACCACCGGGGCATCCATTCCCAGCAGGGTGTTGCGGTTGAGATTGCAGAACATCTCCGCATCCAGGGCTTCGAACTCTCCCCTGAAATGGACTTTCCCGGGCGCGAAGACATTGTCGTAAAGCCAGATTGCCACGGCTTCGTCCCCCATCACGGGAGCATCCTTATAATATTTGAACAGGCTTACGGCCAGGTGCTGCCGGAGCAAGGAGTCCTTCACCGAGTTTATAAGGAAGACGCACTCCCCCTGCTTGGTTTCCACGCTCTCGGTCTGGATGGCGCCCACATACTTCAGCACCAGGCTGTCCATCACGGCATAGACTCCGTCGGGATTACCGCTCTGGGCGAAGAGGCCGCAGGAGAGGAAAACGGAGAGCAGCGGGATGAGGAGCAGGCGTTTCATCGCACGGAAGGGAGTTTTACGCCCTCAGGCATGAACAGGGAGGTATCTCCGTTGTGACGCAGGATATCCCTTACTGCGGAAGACGAGATGTGGGCGAATTCCTGGGCTGTAGGGATGATGATGGTCTCGATCTCGGGGGCGAGCCTGCGGTTTGCATCGGCTATGCTCCTTTCGTTCTCGAAATCAAGCATATTGCGGACTCCCCTGACGATGTGCCGGATTCCGAGCTCGCGGCAGATTTCTATGGTAAGTCCTTCATAGTTGACGGCCCTAACGCCTTTCAGGTCCTTGGTGGCCTGACGTATGATGTCAAGCTTCTGCTCGGTGGAGAAGAAGCCTCTCTTGTCCTGGTTGACACCCACGGCCACCACTATCTCGTCGAACATGGTGAGCGCGCGCTTCAGTATGTTGAGGTGCCCCTCGGTAAAAGGGTCGAAAGACCCCGGGAATAATGCTACAGTTGCCAATTTACAGGTGTTTTGTTTTCGTTTCTTAAAATCTCGTTTGTACGGGAGAAATGCCTGCATCCGAAGAATGCCCCGCCGGCAAGAGGGCTAGGATGCGCAGCCTCCAGCACGGAATGCCGGTTGGTGTCGATAAGCACCTTCTTGCTGCGGGCGAAATTGCCCCAGAGGAGGAATACAACCCCCTCGCAATTATCTGATATATATTTGATTACCGCGTCGGTGAACTCCTCCCAGCCCTTTCCCCTGTGGGAAGCGGCCAGGCCACCCCTAACGGTGAGTATGGCGTTCAGCATAAGCACTCCCTGGCGCGCCCATCCCTCGAGATTGGGCCGCCCGCTCATCTTGATGCCCAGGTCGGACTCTATCTCCTTGAAGATGTTCTTGAGCGAAGGAGGGGCCGGGACAGTATCCGGCACCGAGAAGGAGAGGCCCATCGCCTGCCCGGGATTGTGGTAGGGATCCTGCCCCAGTATCACCACTTTCACCTGGTCGAGGGGCGTCAGCTCGAAGGCACGGAAGATAAGCCCTCCGGGAGGATAGACCACCTGCCCGGATGCCTTTTCCTGATGCAGGAAATCGACAAGCCTTGCAAAGTAGGGTTTGTCGAACTCACTTTGCAAGGCCTTTCGCCAGGATTCTTCTATGCGGACTTCCATCAGAAAACCAATGATATTACATCGTCTATGGTCTTGACATAATTGAAGTTGAGCCCCTTCACATAGATTTCCTTGATGTCCTCGATGTCCTTGCGGTTCTCTTCGGACAGAAGTATGGTCTGCACTCCGGCGCGTTTGGCCGCGAGTATCTTTTCCTTGATTCCGCCTACGGGCAGCACGCGTCCGCGGAGGGTCATCTCACCGGTCATCGCGATGCCTTTCTTGATTCCCTGCCCGCGGAGGGCGGAGATCATCGAGGTGACCATCGTGATACCTGCGGACGGGCCGTCCTTGGGCACGGCTCCTTCCGGCACGTGGACGTGTATATCCTTCTCGCTGAAGGTCTTGGAATCCATCTTCGCGAGGTCCGGATGGGCCTTTATGTACTGGTATGCTATGGTGGCGGATTCCTTCATCACGTCGCCCAGGCTTCCGGTCATGGTGAGCACTCCCTTGCCTGCGGAGACGGAACTCTCGATGAAGAGTATCTCCCCGCCCATCTGGGTCCAGGCCAGGCCGGTCACGATGCCAGGGCCTTCGTTGCCTTTCTGCATATCGTGGAAAGCCGTAGGCAGCCCCAGGTACTCCTTGAGATGCTCCTTCTTTACGGTAGCGGGATGCTCCTGTTCGAGGGCTATCTTCTTGGCGGTGACGCGGGCGAGCTTGGCAATCTGCTTCTCCAGGCCGCGCACGCCGGATTCATGGGTGTACTGGTCGATTATCTCCCTTATGGCAGAGGCATCCACCTTGAGGTCGGAGGCCTTGAGGCCGTGCTCCTGGCGCTGTTTGGGGAGAAGGAAATGCTTGGCGATCTCCAGTTTCTCTTCGGCGAGATAACCGGTGACGTTGATCACCTCCATACGGTCCAGCAGGGCCGGCTGCACCGGCGAAATGCTGTTGGCGGTAGTGATGAACAGCACCTTGGAGAGGTCGTAGTCCAGATCCAGGTAGTTATCGTGGAAAGTGGTGTTCTGCTCGGGATCGAGGGCTTCCAGCAGGGCGGACGAAGGGTCACCCTTGAAGTCGGAAGCGAGCTTGTCTATCTCGTCCAGCACCACCACGGGGTTCGAGGTGCCGGCCTTGGCGATACCGTTAAGTATCCTGCCCGGAAGGGCTCCCACATAGGTCTTGCGGTGGCCGCGGATTTCCGCCTCGTCGTGCATGCCGCCCAGGGAGATGCGCACATACTTGCGCCCCAGGGCCTTGGCAATGCTCTTTCCGAGGCTGGTCTTACCCACGCCGGGAGGGCCGTAGAGGCAGAGTATAGGGGATTTCATATTCCCCTTCAGCTTAAGCACCGCGAGGTACTCTATGATACGGTCCTTCACGGTATCGAGGCCGTAGTGGTCATCGTCCAGCACCTTCTGGGCGTGCTTGAGGTCAAGGTTGTCCACGCTGGTCTCGTTCCAGGGAAGATTCAGCATAAAGTCCAGATAGTTGTACTGTATGCTGTAGTCCGGGGAATTGGTATTGTAGCGGGAGAGCCTGTTGAGCTCCTTCTCGAAGGTATCTGCTATATCCTTGGGCCAGTCCTTCTTCTCGGCACGGGCTTTCAGGGCCTCGATATCGTCCCCGTCATCCATTCCCAGCTCTTCCTGGATGGTGCGCAGCTGGCTGTTCAGGTAGTACTCGCGCTGCTGCTGGTCCATCTCGGACTTCACCTTCTGGTTGATGTCCTGCTTGATCTTGGTGAGCTCGAGCTGCATATTCAGCATCGACAGCAGTTTCATTGCACGGACCTTCACGTCGTCGTACTGCAGGAGGTCCATCTTGTCGGAGAAGTCATCCACCTCGACGGTGGTCGCGATGAAGTTCACCAGGAACTGGAAATTGTCGATGTTGCGGATGGCGGAGATAGCCTCGCGCGAGGCCATCGAACTGTTGCGTATGATATGCCCGGCCTGCTCCTTGAGGGAGTCGGCTATGGCCTTGAGCGAAGTGAGGTCCCCTTCGGGGAGATAATCGTCAAGGTAGTGCACGCGGCCAGTAAGATAAGGCTCATAGCTGATTACGGAATCCAGCGACAGCCTCTTGAAGCCCTGCAGGATGGCGGTAATGGTGCCGTCCGGCATCTCCAGGCTCTTGATTATGCGAGCTACGGTGCCATACTGGAAAAGGTCGGCCTCGGAAGGATCCTCCACGGTTACATCCGTCTGCGGGACGCAGGCGATGAACATATCGTGCTCCTCCGCATCCTTTATAAGATGTATGGACTTATCCCTGCCTATGGTGACAGGGAAGATGGTCCCGGGGAAGAGTACGGCGTTGCGGAGGGCCAGTACGGGGAGTATGTCAGGGAGGGTGGATTCATCCACCTTCTGCATGCCTTCCCCCTGCATCACAGGAATGATGCTGACCTCGGCTCCGGCGGGAAATGTATATTCTTTATCTCTCATAAATGTCAAAATGTCAGTGCAGGGACACGATGCCCCTTTACGCAAATATAGTCAATCTCCGTGCCACTGCCAAAAAAGCTTTATAGGATTTTGATTATTAAAAAATTAACTCTATTTTTGCATTCCCAAAAAGAGAACTAACTAGATTACTTACTATTATGACTAAAGCAGACATTGTAAACGAAATCGCCAAAAACACTGGCATTGAGAAGATTCAGGTTCAGGTAGTTGTTGAAGAATTCATGGCAGCCGTCAAGGATTCCATCTCCAAGGGACAGCCCGTTTACCTCCGTGGTTTCGGCAGCTTCATCATCAAGCACCGCGCACAGAAGGCAGCCCGCAACATCACCAAGAAGACAACCATCAACATCCCTGCACACGACGTTCCCGCTTTCAAGCCCGCCAAGGTTTTTGTCGCTTCCCTTCAGAAATAAATCCTAAAACATTTTTTATATGCCTAGCGGAAAGAAGAGAAAAAGACATAAAATGGCTACGCACAAGCGTAAAAAACGCTTGCGCCTCAACAGACACAAGAAGAAATAGTCGTCGATAGAGGCTCGTACGGGAGATCCGGCGGGCCTCTGTTTTTTAAAACACAAAACCAATAAATCCACGCAATGGACGAACAGAAAATCGAAAGGGACCTGGTCGTTGAAGAAAGCCAAGCGGAAGTCCGTATCGCCTTGATGGAAAACCACAGGCTGATCGAGCTGAACAAGGAATCCAACGAAGGTCACAGTTTTTCGGTAGGAAGCGTCTTCCTCGGCAGAGTGAAAAAGCTCCTGCCCGCCCTGAACGCCGCTTTCGTGGATATAGGTGACAGCAAAGAGGCTTTCGTTCATTATCTCGACCTCGGTTTCCATTTCACGGCTTTCGACGAATTTGTCCGTGAGAGCAATCCCAACAAGAATCTCAAGAGTCTCTACAGCGGCATCAAGCTGGGGCCCATACTTGAGAAAGAAGGCAGGATCGAAGACCACCTGAAGGTCGGGCAGATGATAATAGCCCAGATTGTCAAGGAGCCTATCTCCACAAAAGGTTCGCGTCTTACTGCGGAAATTTCATTGGCAGGACGAAACATTGTACTGATGCCTTTTGCCGACAAGGTCAACGTGTCGCAGAAGATTTCATCGAAAGAAGAGAAGAAAAGGCTTGAGACCCTGGTCAAGAGCATACTTCCCAAGAACTATGGTGCCATCATCCGCACCGCCGCAGAGGGCAAGAATGCCAGCGTGCTGGTAGCCGAGCTGCAGAGCCTCATCGACAAATGGGAGGGTTCCTGGAAGAAGATTGCCAAATCCAAGGGCACCCAGCTCCTCTTCACCGAGTACTCCAAAACCACCACCATCCTCAGGGATCTGCTGAACGATTCGTTCTCGAACGTCTATGTGAATGACGAGAAGATCTACGAGGAAACCAGAAAGTACATCTCCCTCATCTCGCCCGAGCAGGAGAAGATCGTAAAACTCTATGACGGCAAAGAGCCCATCTTCGACCATTTCGAAGTGACCCGCCAGATCAAGAGTTCCTTCGGCAAAGTCGTTCCCATCAAGCAGGGTGCCTACCTTGTGATAGAGACTACCGAGGCCCTCAACGTCATAGATGTCAACAGCGGTATCAGGGCCAAGACCTCCGACCAGGAGGAGAACACCTTCGAGGTGAACAAGCTCGCCGCAGAAGAAATTGCCAGGCAGTTGCGCCTGCGCGATATGGGTGGTATAGTGATCGTGGACTTCATAGATATGGAGACACAGGAGCACCGGAACGAGTTGTTCAAGTATATGACCGAGCTTATGAGCAAGGACCGCGCGAAGCACAACGTGCTCCCTCTCACCAAATTCGGCCTTATGCAGATTACCCGCCAGCGCATCCGCCCCGTCACCGAAATCAACGTGATGGAGAAATGCCCTCTCTGCCACGGTACCGGCAAGATTGCTTCGACCGTGGTCATCGATGAGCAGGTGGAAAGGAAGCTGGCTTACTACGTGACCGAGAAAGGCATACGCGACATTACGCTCCGCACCAGTCCTATCCTGGGTGCTTATCTTAGCAGGGGCGTTTTCGGTTCATCCTACGTCGCGAAGTGGCGCCGCAAGTACAAATGCAAGCTCAAGTTGGAGGAATCTACCGCCAACACTATCCTGCAGTATGAATTTCTGAATGCTAAAAAAGAGGTCCTCGAATAGAGAACCTCTTTTTTTTTGCGCCAGGCTCCGCTGCGGCCTGTGGTTGCCTCTGAGAGGACTCCGCTCACTGCGTTCGCTCCGGCCCCTCCCATCGTCATCTGCGTCATCGCTGCGCGATAACTTGCTGCCGATGGGCCCCTCCCCCTACCCGTGTCCGGGGGTGGACACGCCTCTCAGAGGCAACCACCGGCCGCTACGCTGTTTCCAGGCGCAAACCCTATTACTCGAAGCGGCGGAAGGCGATGCAGGCGTTGTGGCCGCCGAAGCCCAGCGAATCCGAGATACCCAGGGTGAGATTGGCCTTGACAGCCTTGTTAGGCGTGTAGTCCAGGTCGCACTCGGGATCGGGCGTATCGAGATTGATGGTAGGAGTCACGATACCCTCCTTCAAGGAAAGCACGGTAGCGATAGCCTCGGCCGCACCTGCGGCACCCAGCATATGACCGGTCATACTCTTGATAGAAGTAATGTGTGCCTTGTAAGCATCATCGCCAAGGGCAAGCTTGTATGCCTGGGTTTCGGCCGCATCGTTGAGATGCGTTCCGGTGCCGTGGGCATTGATGTAGAGCACATCGTCGGAATTGTAGCCGGCTTCCTCGAGGGCAAGCTTCATAGCCTGCGACTGGGTGGTGCCGTCCGGACGGGGTGCGGTGGAATGATAGGCATCGCAGGTGTTGCCGTAACCTACCATCTCGGCATAGATCTTGGCACCGCGGGCCTGAGCATGCTCGAGGCTCTCCAGCACCAGGATTGCGCCGCCGTCTCCCATTACGAATCCGCCACGGTTAAGGTTGAAGGGCAGCGAAGCGTACTTAGGATCCTCGGCACGGGAAAGGGCCTTTGCGTTGGCGAATCCCGCAATTCCAAGAGGGATGGTGGAATACTCGCAACCGCCGGAGAGTATGGCATCGGCGTAGCCGTACTTGACCGCGCGGTAAGCCTCGCCCAGGTTGTGGGAAGAGGTGGCGCAGGCGGTGACTACATTGATGCAGGCGCCCCTGGCGTTATTCTGAATGGCTATATGGCCGGCTGCGATGTTCGATATCATCGAAGGGATGAAAAGTGGAGAAATCCACTGCCCCGAAGGGTCTTCGATCATTTTCTGGGTCTCCCTGAACTGAATCTCGAATCCGCCGATACCGGAACCCACATACACGCCGAGGCGGAAGGGGTCGATGTTGGCATCGTCACCGCTGCTGCGGAGCCCTGCGTCGTTGATAGCCTGATAGGCAGCTGCCACGCCATACTGCGTGAACATACCCTGCTTGCGGGCGAAAGGCTTGTCCATGCCGAACTGAAGAGGATCGAAATCCTTTATCTTACCGGCAATGTGGACAGGAAGCAGTTCCGTGTCGAATTCGGTGATTTTATCGATGCCGCAGACACCGTTCTTAAGATTATTCCAGAAAGTAGGGACATCGTTTCCAATAGGAGAGATGATTCCCAGGCCAGTGATTACAACTCTATGTTCTTTCATGGTCAGTAATTATATCGTGCAAATATAACAATAATTTCCGTCTTACCACTCCAATACGGCCGTAGCGCTCAGAAGACCGGCTCCGAAAGCGCTGAATACCAGAATATCGCCCTTCTTGAACATACCGGCCTTGTTGCACTCGTCGAGCAGTATGGGGCAGGATGCGGAAGAAGAATTGCCGTGGTCGCGTATGTTGGTGGGGAATTTCTCGGGGGCCACTCCCAGGTGCTCGCGTATGCCGTCGATGATGCGCAGGTTGGCCTGATGTATCATATAGTAGCTGACCTGGTCGGGCGTGATGCCGGTTTCGGCGAGTATGTCGGTAATGTCGCGGGAAGATGTGGTGACCGCGAACTTGAACACTTCCCTACCCTTCATGACCAGGGGCACGTCGGCTTCTTCCTTGGTGATGTATGGAGTGGGCTGCAGCTTGTGTATCTCGTAGAGCTTGTCGGGATCGGGCTGGGCGGAAAGACGGGTACCGCGAAGATTGTCTCCCTCGCCGAAAACCGCCGCTCCGGCACCGTCGCCGAAGAGCACGCAGGTGCTGCGGTCGCTCCAATCTATCATCCGGGTGGGCTCCTCGGCGCAGACTATAAGCACCTTCTTCACCTTGCCGGAACGGAAATAGCTGTCGGCCATATCCATTGCGTAGATGAATCCGGGACAGGCGCAGTTGATGTCGAAGCAGGGGCAGCTGATGCCGAGCTTAGAAGCGACTATGCAGCTGAGACTGGGGGTGATGAATTCGTTCACCACATTCGAGCAGATGAGCATATCGAGCTCCCCGGCGTCCACGCCGGCATTGTCCAGAGCCTTACGGGCGGCATCCAGGGCAAGATCTTCCAGTTTTTCGCTGCTGATGATATGACGGGACTTTATCCCCGTGCGAGGGAAAATCCATTCGTCGTTGGTATCAAGGAATTTGGAAAGGTCGTCGTTAGAGACCTGCATCGTGGGGAGAGAACTCCCCGTTCCTAAAATTTTCATAATAAGTTTAAGTCTGGTTCAGCGCAAAGATAATAATTTATCTTCGAATCAGCAAGCGCACGGCCAGGGAAAGCAGGAGCAGCAGGAATGCAAGGGTGGAAAGGCGCCCGGCGATATCGCCGTAACGCACGAAGAAGGTCTGGTGGCTGCTATAGTTGACTTCCCCGCGCAGCACGGCTTCCTCCCACCAGGGGGTCTTGTCCAGCACTTCCCCCCTCTGGTCGATAATGGCGGAAATGCCGGTGTTGCCACAGCGGGCTATGTCCCTGCGGGTTTCGATGGCGCGCAGCCTGGAATAGCTGAGATGCTGCCCGTAGCCGGGAGTATCCCCCCACCAGGCATCGTTGGTTATGACGGTAAGGAAGCGCGCGCCCTTCTTCACATATCCCGTGCAGTACTCCCCGTACACCGATTCATAGCATATGGCGCAGCCGAAGGGGGTACCGTCGGAGAGATGCAGGCAGGAGATTTCCTTCTGACCTATGTCGCGGCCCATCACTCCCCCCAGCTTGTCGTCGATGGGGACGAATATCTTGGGATAAGGCGTGAGTTCGACTCCCACCACCAACTTGCTCTTGTGGAAGAGCTCGGCGCGGCCGCTGGTATCGGTGATTATGGCGGAGTTGTGGTTCTCCATCCACATACTCCCATACCTCCGGGCCAGTATGGACGGAGGGCTCTTGCGGTCGAAGAACTGGTAGGTGGATGCCCCGAAGAGCAGTTCGGCTCCGGGGCGGACTTTCAGGAATTCCTGGAAGGTGCGGAAGGTCCTTCCATAGGGGATTTCATCGAGGATGACGTCCGAAGTGAAGGTTTCCGGGCCTATCATCAGCACATCCGACTCCCCTTCCGGGACCGCCTGTGAGAGGAGCCCCAGCAGCACCTCGTTCTGCTCCGCCTGGGTCAGGCTGGTGAATTTCTGGTAGGGATCGAAGTTCGGCTGGCCTATCGCAACCTGCCGTTTTCCCTCGGAGACCTCATCATAATGATGGAAGAGATACGCGGAGAACGCGAAAGGCAGGGCTATCACTCCCAGGGTGGCCAGCGTGGAGCCTATGCGCAGGCGTCCGCTTTTCAGTATCAGGAAGATGCTTATGTTGCTGGCCCATATCCAGGCTGAACCGCCCAGTGAGCCGGTGAATTCATACCATTGTATGCTGCGGGTGCTCTGGGCGAAGGCATTGCCCAGCACCAGCCAGGGCCATGAGATCTCTGCGCTCTGCAGATACCATCTTTCCCAGGCTATCCAGGCCACTGCCAGGAAAATATACGGGAGAACCCCTCCGAAATGGCGTTTGCCAAGACGGAAGAGGCCGAATATCAGCGACATCTGCAGGGCGTTGGCAAGTATGGCGAAGATGGCTCCGCCCACCGTGGCCTCGCCTACCCACCAGGTGGTGGCGGCGTTCCAGAGTACGAAGAACGAGTAGTGCCAGATGCGGAAGCGCCGTATTCCGTGTATGCTGGCGATATGGTCGGCGCAGAGCAAGGGAACCAGGCCGAACAGGGCGAAGAAGCCGCAATGGGGCAGCAGCCATGGCAGGCTCATAAGCACGGCCGAGAGCAGTACGCAAATCCACATAGCTGTCTTTTCCCTTCTCATAGTTCTTCCTCCTCCGGGGGCATATTCCCGGCGTATTTGCGCCACTTGGCAAGCAGCGCGGTCATATCCTCGGGGATTACCGAGTCGAATTGCAGCCATTTCCCGCTGACCGGATGGGCGAATCCCAAGGTCTTGGCGTGAAGGGCTTGCCGGGGGCATATTTCGAAGCAGTTCGCGATGAACTGGCGGTATTTCGAGTAGATGGTTCCTTTGCGGATTTCGGCACCGCCATAGCGTTCGTCATTGAACAGCGGATGGCCGATGGATGCCATATGGACTCGTATCTGGTGCGTGCGGCCGGTTTCCAGCTTGCATTCGACCAAGGTCACGAAGCCGAAGCGCTCGAGGACGCGATAGTGGGTTACTGCGTGTTTGCCCTCGTCGGGATCGTCGGTTACCCGGAAGCGGAGGCGGTCGTTAGGGTCGCGGGTGATGTTCTTGTCGATGGTGCCTTCGTCTTCTTTTATGTCTCCCCAGACTATGGCCTGATAGCGCCTTTCCGTCGTATGGTTGAAGAACTGTTTTGCCAGGCGCAGCTGCGCTTCGTCGTTCTTGGCTACCAGCAGCAGTCCGCTGGTATCCTTGTCAATACGATGAACCAGGATCCCGCCCTTATCTGGATCCATCGCCGATTGTCCAGGGCTACCCCCTTCAACCGTCTCGCTCCGCTCGACCCCACCGTTCGCTTCGCTCACGGTCCCCCCTCTTACATTGCCGAGGGTGGCATGGGTTTCAGGGGGTAGGCCCTGGCCATCGACGGCAGGCCGGTTAAGATGATAGAGGAGGGCGTTGACGAGGGTGCCGTCGAAGTGGCCGTGGCCGGGATGGACGACCATTCCCGCCGGCTTGTTCACGACCAGCACATCATCATCCTCGTAAACTATGTCGAGAGGAATATTCTGCGGAACCAACTCCACCCCGCGACGCCTGTAAGGCATCACGAAACGTATCACATCCCCCGGGCGGACAAGCAGGTTCGCCTTGGCCGTCTTCTCCCCCACCTTGACATACCCCTCCTTGATAGCGCACTGAATCCTGTGACGGGAAGTGTCCTCGAGATGGGCGGCCATGAACTTGTCGATGCGTATGGGCACCTGGCCCGCATCGACGTTCAGCCGGAAATGCTCGAACATCCCCTGTTCTTCGTCCTCGGGGATGGCTTCGAGTTCCGGGTCAAGCCAATCTCTGTCGGTATCCATCACTTGGAAAGCTCTGCTATCTTTTCTTCATCGATAGTAAGCCAGAGCGACACGGACGCACCCATAGTGAGAGGGCCGCCTGCCTGGCTGGGAGACTGCTTATAGACAACGGCGTTCAGGGAGTCGCTGTAAGTCTTGACATCCCTGTCGAAATTCACCTTGCCTATGTTCAGGGAATTATCGTGTACTGCATCCAAGGCGCGGAGGTACTTGAGGCCCTTCACGTCGGGAGCGTAGGTACGGTTGTCGTCGGAATTGAGGCCGACCATAAGGTCGATGGAAGAGCCGCTTTCTATCTGCACTCCGGGAGAAATCTCGCGGCCGTTGTACAACTGGCGCAGCACGTTGTTGGTGGCTATGTCGTTGACATAGATAAGACGGCCCAGATTGAGACCGCGGGAAGCAAGTTCGGCCTTGGCCTGGCGCATCGAATAGCCGACGAGCAGGGGCATGGTGACCTCCTTGGCAGTCTTGGCGTTGGTGGTAAGCTGCACGGTGCGGCCTTTCTTGACCTTGTTGCCGCCCTTGGGGAACTGGGCGAAGACTGCGCCCTTCTTCATCCGTCGGACATACACCGAGTCGGCTATTTCAACCTGCAGTCCTACGCGCTGGGCATTGTACCGTGCCTCTTCGTAGGTCATGTTGGTGAAGTCCGGAACCGTTATTTCCTTATTGTGCTGGGTGCCTATGGAAAGAAGCAGGTTCACGACGATCAGCAGGACGGCTACGGCCGCCACTGCCAGAACCAGATTCTTAACGATCCAATTGGATAGGATGCTCTGCTTGTTTGATGCCTTTTTTTCTGCCATAACATACAAAGATAGCAAATTATTGAAATAGGATGTACGTATGGCCGGCAAAACGGCTAGCGGCGTCCGCCGGGACCGCCGAAGCCACGGCCGCCGGGACCGCGCATCTTGCTGCGGTCGAAGGTGCCGAAGCGGTAGGTCAGCGAAAGTATGACGTAACGCCCGAGGGTGTTGTTCACGACCTCGTTGTGATAGTTGGAGGCATCGGTCACCGTCAGGTTCTTGGCCTGGCCGAAGATGTCGTAGCCCTTGAGGGCGAGGGTGAACTTCTTACGGAAAAGGAGTTTCTGTATCTCTGCGTTCACCACATATTCGTCGGGCTGTTTGGTGGAATAGCCGTTGTACCAGTTGTAGTTGCCTTCAGCCTTGAAGGTTATGCCGGGCTCATCCCAGGTCCAGTTCGCAGTGAGGCGTACCTGGTTGTTGAAGGTAGTGGTCTTGGTATCGCGGATGGTGTACCAGCTCTTGTTGATGCGGGTGCGGCCGGAGGCGCTGAGTTCCAGGTTGTCGGAACGATAGATCAGGCGCAGGCGCTCGACCAGGGCCAGGCTGCTGATGGTGTTCAGGGAGATGTGGGCATCATACCAGGCCTGGTTGTTCCAGTTGGATATCAGCTCATCCATGAATGCATAGTAGTCCCCTCCGCTGGTATAGCTGCTCATATCGACACCCTCGCCCACGTATGATGAGGATTCGTTCCAGTTCACGCGCGCGAAGTTGGATATGGAGAAGTTGGATTTGGCGATGGGGATGTTGGCAAAGCCGTTGATGCCGGCGTTGAAGTTGTCGGGGCCGTTGAAAGGCATGGTGTAGGCCGCCCCCTGGTCGTACCAGGTGAGGCTGACTATAGGGTTCTGCACATATCCTCCTTCGAAGTTGATATTGAAGGAGGTGAAGGTCTTCTTGTTGTTGTAACGGACCTCTCCCCTCATGCTGTGGGAGAAGTAAGGAGTGAGTTCCGGGTTACCGAAGGATACGTTGAGAGGGTCGGAGTTGTCCGGGACGGGCATCAGCTGACGGGTAGAGGGCTGGGAAGAACGGCCGCGGTAGAAGAGCCTGGCGTTGGCATTGTCGCCGAACTCCCACCAGAGCATCACGCGGGGCGAGAAGTTCCAGCGGAAATCGTCGTACTCCATAGGCTTCCAGCTGTCGTTGAGCGAATCATAGCGGGTGGTGCTGTTGTAGGTCCTGGTAGGCATAGCCGCGAAACCGACCTGGGCGCGGGATTTTTCCTTCTGGTACATCACGTTCACACCTATCTCCTGATTGTGCGAGACATTCTCTATCTCGTTGGAGTATATGTAGGACTTGGTATTCAGCACGTTATCCCAGGTATCCTTTTCGGAAGTGGAACGGCTCCAGGAATAACGGTAATTTGCCTCGACGTAGAAATTGCTGCCTAGGGGTTCGGTGTAGGTCACCCTGCCCATCAGGCTGCTGCTCTTCTGGTTCGAGCTGATCGACTGGTCGATGCGCGTCTTGGCCCCGTCGGCGCTGGTCTCGGACCAGTTGGATGCGCTGAGGTCGTTGTCGCTGAAAGAATAGCGGCCCATAACGGTAAGGGTCCTTCCGGGGATGCCGAGTCTCTGGCGGAAGAGCATGAATCCACTTGTGGAGACATTCCTGTTGCTGCCGTTCTGCCTGTTGTCGGAGCTGGTCAGCTCCTTGGTAACGCCGTTCGACAGGGAATCCGCCATACGGGAAGTGTAGCTGTCCTGGCTGTAGCTGCCCGTGCCGAAATTGATCCTGGGTTCGAAGAGGATGGAAGTGTTCTTGCTGAACTTGTGGTCCAGGCGGATACCGATACGGTGGCCTCCGCTGGCAGTAAGGGAAGAACCTTCAGAACGGTCGACGAGGTTGTAGTCGTCGTTCACGTAAGTTGTCTTGGCACTCTTCTCGACCACATTCTTGTCGGTGTGGTTGTAGAGATAGTTGGAACTGAGGTCCATATTGCCGTCAAGCAGGGTCCAGGCACCGTTGACACCGGCCATATAGGAGGTGGTTATGCCATTGCCGCCGCCCCAGCCGCCTTGGCCGCGGCCCATACGGCCTTCGCCGCGGATATTGCCCATCATAGAGCCGGACAGGTCGTTGAAACCACGGTTGTTGGTATTGTTGCCGTTCAGTATGAGGCTCAGCTGCCTCTCCTTTGTGAAATTGCCCACGAACGCCGCGCCCTGGTAACGCCAGTCGGGATCCACCGAAGAGCTGGAGGGGATGTCACGGCCGCCGCCGGCCATGATGTTTCCGAAGGCGCCCTTCATCATTCCGGGCTTGATGTCGAGGTCTATCACCTTCTCTTCCTCCCCGTCGTCTATGCCGGTAAACTCCGCCTGCTCGCTCTTCTTGTTAATGACCTTGAGCTTGTTGATGAGTTTGGCGGGGATGTTCTTGGAGGCCAGCTGAGGGTCGTCGAGGAAGAAAGTCTTGCCATCAATGGTTATCTTGGTGATGGTCTCGCCGTTTATGGTGATGGAGCCGTCCTCGCTGACTTCCACGCCGGGAAGCTTCTTGAGGAGGTCTTCGAGCATATCGTTCTCGGTTGTCTTGAAGGCATTGGCGTTGTACTCCAGGGTATCCTTCTTGACGATGATGGCATTGCCGACTGCCGAAACCGAAGCGGCATCCAGCATCTGCTTGTCGGGATTCATACTTACCTTGCCGAGGTCGAGGTCGCCATCTACGCGGATATGCTTCTCGAAAGCCTTGTATCCGAGCAGTTCCGCCTTGAAAAGGTAGGAACCTTTGTGTACCTTGGCAATCACGACCTCTCCGGATTCGGTGCTGAGGTTGTATGCATCGGGCTTTTTGGCCCCGTCGCGGGTAAGGGATACGGTGGCGAAAGGAACGGGTTCGCCGTTGGAAGAATCCACTAAAACAGCAGAGATCTTGTTCTGTGCAAAGACGGCCGATCCTATCAAGAGGCCGATGATGGTGACTATGCTACGAATCATAACAGTTCTTGGATGCCGGAATGTTATTCCGGTTTAATTCGATCGGGATTTTCGGAGAGAAATTTTTCCCAGGAAGATGCTCCGCCTTTGGAAGCGGCGGTAACGGGGCTTTTAAGCTGATAATAATGGCACATCGCAATGGCAAGGGCATCCGTAGCATCCAGATACTTGCTGTCGATGTTGATTCCAAGGGTACGCTCCACCATAAGAGCCACCTGTTCCTTGGAAGCGGCGCCGTTGCCGCAAATAACCATCTTGGCACGGCGGGGAGCATATTCGTATACGCTCACCCCGTGGGCGATGGCCGCGATCATCGCACTCCCCTGCGCCCGGCCGAGCTTGAGTATGACCTGGGCATTCTTGCCGTAGAAGGGAGATTCGATCGCGAGGTCCGTGGGATGGTGCAGTTCGCACAGGGCGCTGACCTTGGAATGGATACACTCGAGCTTGTCGTAGGGATCCGATATCTTCCTGAGGTCCAGCACGCCCATATCGACGTAGGACGGACGCCCCTGCTCATCTACACGGACAATCCCGAAACCAAGCAGATTGGTTCCGGGATCTATTCCGAGTATGGTACGAGCCTTAGTCAATGATGTCGAAGCCTGTATAAGGACGCAGGACCTCGGGGATCACTATACCTTCCGGAGTCTGGTTGTCCTCGAGGAGGGCGGCGACTACGCGCGGAAGTGCAAGGGAAGAACCATTGAGAGTGTGGGCGAGTTGGGTCTTGCCATCGGCGTCGCGATAACGCAGATGGAGCCTGTTGGCCTGGAAGGACTCGAAGTTGGAAACCGAAGAGATCTCCAGCCAGCGACCCTGGGCAGCGCTCCAGAGCTCGAAGTCATAGGTAATGGCGGAAGTGAAGGACATATCCCCGCCGCAGAGCCTCAGTATGTGATACTTCAGACCGAGCTTCTGCACGAGCCCCTCCACGTGGGCGACCATTTCGTCGAGAGCCTTGTAGGAATCCTCGGGCTTCTCCACGCGCACGATCTCGACCTTGTCGAACTGGTGCAGGCGGTTCAGGCCGCGCACGTCCTTACCATAGGATCCGGCCTCGCGGCGGAAGCAAGGAGTGTAGGCGGTAAGCTTCTGGGGGATCTGGTCGGCAGGAAGGATGACGTCGCGGAAGATATTGGTGACAGGCACCTCGGCGGTAGGCACGAGGTAGAAGTTGTCCAATCCAACATAATACATCTGGGCCTCCTTGTCGGGAAGCTGACCGGTGCCGAAGCCCGATGCGGCGTTCACCACCACGGGAGGTTCGGTCTCCTGATATCCGGCCTTGGTATTCTCATCGAGGAAGAAGTTGATGAGCGCGCGCTGGAGCTTTGCACCCTTTCCTTTATATACGGGGAAACCTGCACCGGTGATCTTGACGCCGAGGTCGAAGTCGATGATGTCGTACTTCTTGGCGAGTTCCCAGTGAGGGAGGGCTCCCTCGGGAAGTTTCACCTCGGGGCCGCCTTCCTTGACAACCAGGTTGTCGGAGGCATCCTTACCCTCGGGGACGAGGGCGCAGGGGGTGTTGGGGAGGAGGACAAGCTGATCCTCGAGCTCCTTCGCCACGGCGTCGCCTTCGGCAAGGAGGTCGGAGCTCTTCTGCTTGAGAGCTGCAACTTCGCCCTTGGCGGCCTCTGCGGCATCCCGCAGGCCCTGCTTCATAAGACCGCCGATCTCGGCAGCCTTCTTTTTCTGCTCGGCCAGCAAGGCATCGCTCTGCTGCTGGAGCGAGCGGCGCTTCTCGTCGAGTTCGAGCACTTTTTCGACTATTGCCTTTGCGTCGAAATTTTTAACCCTCAAGCGGTCGATAACTGCCTGAGGGTCATCACGAAGCGATTTCAGTGTAAGCATTGATTAATTATCAAAAGGAATCACCGAAACAAACGACTTATCATCTCTCTTGCGGCAGAACTTGACGGTTCCGTCTACGAGAGCGTAAAGAGTGTGATCTTTGCCCATACCCACGTTCTTGTCGGGGTTGTGCACGGTGCCGCGCTGACGCACGATGATGTTGCCGGCCTTAACGACTTCGCCGCCGAACTTCTTGAGGCCGAGACGTTTGCTATGCGACTCACGACCGTTCTTAGAACTTGATTGACCTTTTTTGTGTGCCATAATACTTAAGCGATTTCGTTAATTTTGATCTTGGTAAGTTTCTGACGATGACCGTTCAGTTTCTGGAAACCTTTGCGGCGGATCTTCTTGAAAACGATGACCTTGTCCGCTTTCACGTCGTCAGCGATAACGGTTGCCTTGACAACAGCGCCTTTAACATAGGGAGCACCGACTTTGACCTTGCCCTCGACATCTACGAGGAGCACCTTGTCAAACTCTACTTCTGCATCTTTAGCCTGAGGAAGACGGGGAACGAAAATCTCGTTTCCGGCCTCTACCTTGAACTGGCTACCTGCAATGTCTACAATTGCGTACATAAAAAAAACTTTTTTAAAGTTTTGGCTGCAAGCGGCTGTTTTCGGAACAGCTCTTAATCCCTAGCTCGACAGTCTTCTGAAAATTTGGACTGCAAAAGTAGCAATTTTTCTGGGTTCCGCAAAATAATTTATTATTTTTGTGTTTGGAACATAGTTGTTACGGAATGGATACCGCATTTATCTACTACAAGCCGGTAACGGGGAAAAACAATATTGGCCGGCACAGCGAACAGACTACGATAGCTAACTTGCTGGAACAAGGCGAGAACGTGGTCATCTACGAGCCCGCCAAGAGCGGGAAGAAATCCCTTATGCAGCAGACCTTCCTGGGGATGCGCATCTCCGGCAAACAATTCGGCACCGCCGAAGTGCACATGCAGCACGTGCGCAGCACCGAGGAATTCCTGCTCGAGATGGGATCCGCCCTGCTGCGCGCCGAAGCCACCACCCCCGACGAATACGCCGGGATAGTCCGCAACTGCCTTCCGGACACCCATTTCGTCTTCGATCCCGAGCTCTACACCGCCACGGACGCGGTGCTTTCCCTCTCCTGGGAGCTGGACGAGAATGACATACGTTCCATGCTCTGCCTCCCCTGGCGCCTCGCCGCCGCAAGCGGAAAGAAGATCTACGTGATACTGGACGAGTTCCAGAACATCACCTTCCTCGACAACTGGGAGAAGTTCATCAAACTCTTCGAGGATGTGGTCAGAAGTTCCCAGGGCAGCCTCTGCAACTTCATATTCCTGGGATCCGCCGTCAATGCGATGAAGTATCTCTTCGAGGAGAAGGTCATCTTCCACAGGCAGGTCAACCGGGTAAGCATAGGCGAGATAGATGCCCGCGAGATTACCGACCACATAGTGAAAGGCTTCCTCACCAGCGGCAAGGTCATCGACCGTGACCTTATGATGAGCGTCTGCAAGCGCTTCCGGGGCAATATCTGGTATATCAACCACTTCGCCTCCATCTGCGACCATCTCACCAAGGGGTATATCACCGACGCTACCCTGCAGGAGGCCCTGGATATGCTCATCTCCATACACGAACCCCGCTTCAAGGAGATGGTCTCCGACCTCACGGGCTTCCAGCTTTCCCTGCTCAGGGCCACCCTGGACGGATGCAAGCGCTTCAGTTCTGCGGATGTGATAGAGCGCTACAACCTCCACTCCTCCGCCAACGTACGCCGGCTCAAGGATGCCCTCTGCAAAAAAGAAATCATCACCTTCGGCGAGAACGACGAGCCCATCGTCCTCGACCCTCTCTTCGAATACTGGGCCCGGAAGTATTTCTTCAAGATGAAAGACTGATGAAAAAGAGAATAGCCGTTCTTACCGGAGCCGGCGTGAGTGCCGAATCCGGACTGGGGACCTACCGCGACAACGGCGGGCTCTGGGACAACTACGACCCTATGGAGGTCGCTTCCATCGAGGGATGGTACCGCGACCGCAGCAAGGTGCTCGAGTTCTACAATATGCAGCGCGAGCATCTCCGCCAGGTAAAGCCCAACGATGCCCACCGGGCGATCGCAGGGCTGGAGAAGGATTACATAGTGGATGTGATTACGCAAAACGTCGACAACCTGCACGAAAGGGCCGGCAGCACGCACGTGGTGCACCTTCACGGCGAGGCAACGAAAGTAAGGCCCGAGAACTGCTACAACGACAATGACGGCTACAGCGAAAAGCAGGTATTCGACGTAGGCTACGATGCCGTGCACCTGGGCGACAAAGCCCCCAACGGAGTGCAGCTGCGCCCCCATATAGTCTTCTTCGGCGAGGCCGTACCCAAGATGGAGCAGGCAATCGAGCTGGTTTCGAAGGCGGATATAGTCCTGATAGTGGGAACATCGCTCCAGGTCTATCCCGCGGCCGGGCTCTACCGCTATGCTCCAGCGGAAGCTCCCATCTACATTATCGACCCCGCGGAAATTCCCTTGTGGGACAATCGCATACATCACATACGTAAAGTTGCCACCGAAGGAATGAAAGATTTCCTGCAAATGTTGTAGTTTCAGAAAAAATTCCTACCTTTGCAGCCGCTTTAATCGAAAAGGAGGTGATTTTTAAATGATTATAGTTCCTGTAAAAGACGGTGAGAACATCGAAAGGGCCCTGAAGAAATTCAAGCGCAAATTCGAGAAGACCGGTGCCGTGCGCGAAATGCGTGCACGCAAGACCTTCGAGAAGCCTTCCGTAAAGAAGCGCCTCGCAAAGGAGAAGGCCATCTATGTCCAGAAGCTCCGTCTCGAGGAAGATCAGTAAGAATCTCCCCTTTAAATAGAACTTTAAGACCAGTCCGTTTTCGGGCTGGTCTTTTTTTCCTAGAACCGGGTTCTTATTGTCAGTTCCGCGCCCTTCAGGCCGGGAGAGGTGGCGCGAAGTACTATCT
>JAEEGK010004201.1_pt1 | contig 35489 bp, 22 predicted proteins | sample 8958771 | NCBI WGS metagenome assembly JAEEGK01 (sample SAMN16246547, study PRJNA631951) | gut metagenome | biome: gut microbiome; feature: rumen; material: SC-attached | host: Bos | place: Iran: Karaj | collected 2018-10 | reverse complement strand
ATATAAACTTATTTATTAATTTAAAACTATTGATTTTAAAAGAATTTTATAATAATTTCAAATTTATTGTTTATCAGAATTCAAATTTTTTCTATAAATAAAGCTCTATTAAAAAATATAAAATTTATAATTAAATAATTGATAAAAAATAAATGAAAAAAATTTAATTTAATTAAATTATACTAATATGAAGAATGAACAAACAAATAAATCTTCTTCTTCTCTTTCTCATGTCTCAGCAAAATCATCTCAAATAAATCAAGTATTAAATATAAATAAAACAAAATCAATAAGTTCAAAAAATAATAGTGAAAACACAAAAAACACAACCAATGATCAAGAAGAAAAAATAAAAAAAATATTTCAACAAATAAACCACACTCACATATCATCAATGTTAAAATTAGAACAATATGTCTTTAAAAAATTTAATGATTTTTATTCAAACGAAGAAGATTTTTACAATATTAAAATAATAAATGAAATTATTTGCAATGATAGTACTCATATTGTAGCAGTTTTTAAAGATTTTTTAATAAGTGGTGATACATCAGAATTTCTTCAGAAATTATATTTATTAAATGAAAGTAAAGAATGCCTTCCAAAAATTTATGAATATTACGATAGTTGTTCAGTTATTTTTCCTAATTATGTTATATTACCTGAATCAAAATATATTTATAAGAATATTCAAAGAAAACAAAGAGTTATTGATAATCAACAAGATTTAGAAGAAAAACAAGAAAGAATTAAAAGAGGATTAATTAAAATTAAAGATGATGATGATCCTGTTTTTACTACTATGGCACTTGATTCTATTTTAGATCAAACTGATACTAGTGGGATTAAAAAATTTTTTGGAATTAGAAATAGTAGAACTGAAAGTAAAAATATTTCTCTTGAGAATGTTATTAAAAGAATTTCTAATGCTGAAAATTACGATAAAGGTAATAATAATAATAATAAGAAAACAAATAATGAAAAAAATAAATTAAATATTCATAATTTTAATCAAACAAGTAATAAAATAAAAGGGAGAAATTATAATAGAAATATTGATAACGCTTTTAATAACAGTTCAAATAACAGTAATTTAGGAAAGAAAAATAATAATATATTAAGTTTAAATAGTATAAATTCAAAAAATACAAAAGTTTCATCTACAATAGATATGGCTTCAAAAAATAATAATATTTATTATAATAACAGTAATACAATTTATGTTAGTTCAAATTCAAGAAATAATAATCTTTCGAATAAAAATAATAATTCAACATATTCACATAATACAGGAGTTAAAAAACAAAATTTACTCACAAATTTACTTTCAAATAAAAATAAAGATTTTATAGTAAAAGTAATAAAAGAATTAAATAAAAATACATTTTATTCAAATATGAATAATACATCTCAAACAAAAAAAAAATCAAAAAATAAAAATATAATATCTCCTTCAAGGAATAATCTTCAATTTAATAAAATTTCTTCATCAACAAATCATATGAAAACTTTATCTTCTTCTTCTTCATCACATGGACAAGGTTTAATTTCTAGTTATCATAATAAAAATGCTTTTTCAATGAGTAAATTGCAAAGTTCAAATCTTCAATCTTCATATCAAAAGAAAAAAAATAAAGAGAAAAAAAATGAAAATTTAATTAGAACAATAAATATTAAAGAAACTATTCCTTATACTACAAGAGAATCTAAAAATTCATTTTCTCCTGAATTAATGCAAATGTTAAATTCAAAAATTAAAAAAATAAAAAATTTATCTTCAAATAAAAGAATTTCAATGTCAATTTCATCAAAAAAAAATTTTATTCAAAATACATCTTATGGAAATAATAAAAATAAAGATTATAAAACAATAAATTCAGATATAAATAGAAGTAAAAATAATAATAAAAATAAAAAAAGTAATAATATGACAGATAGTTTATCAATTGCAATTAATTCTAAATATTTTAGTCCTGATAATAAATCTCAAAGAGATAATAATAATAATTCTAAAAGTCCTCCAAATTCACCAGAATATAATAAAATTATGAAAACTTATAATCATTTTCATTCTAAAAGTACTTTTTTAGGAAATAATGATAAGCATAAAATTAAAAAAATTAAAAATTCAGTTTTTTCTAATAAACCTGAAATTAATATTAAAGGATTTCAAATAAAAGGATTTAAACAATTGTTACAAAATACTAATAATAATTCTAGAAATTCTAAAGGTTCTAATAGTGAAAGATTATTATTCAGCGAAAATTCTTCTAAAACTATAAATAAAACAAATAAAAATAATCCTAGTAAAAATTTTATGGATATGTATTCTACAATAAATAAAAAATAATAAAATATTAAATTATTTTAATAAATTTATTATAATTGAAGTAATATTTTTTAATTGAATATTATTTTTTAAAGTACTTTAAATAAATTATTAAAATATAAATTTTTTACAATTATTTTAATCAAAAATAATAAATTTAAAGATTAAGAAAATCAGAATTTGATGATTTATATTTTTAGAAGTATATTTAAAATGTAAAAATGAGAAAAAATCATCCAAGGAATTTAAAATGATTTAAATAAAATAATTAAATTAAATAAAAATAATTTGAAAAAAACAATGATAATTTGTTTTATATAAAATTTTTTTTTCTTAATATTTAGTAATATAAATATCTATATTGATAAAAGTCATTTATTTAAATTTTGTTTTCTTTAAAGTTCTAAAATGTAAACAATTTACAACATATAGTTTCAAAAAAATAAATGATAATTTTGATAAATTTTGTTCATTCGTTTTATCATTTTTAAAAAATAAATAATATATTTAACCCATATTAAAATATTTTTTTAAATTTTTAAGTTTTAAAAAAAAAAGGATGAATATAAATCGTAAAACAAACAAAGAAATACATAATAGTTTAATGAGTTCAGATATTTTTAATTTAACACCAGAAATTCAAGATATGAAAGCACAAATGGGAAATACACAAGGAAGATTATTAAATTCAAAAAAACAAAATTTAAAAAATGAAGACCATTTTAATTTAATATCAAAACCTCCAAGTTCAACAAAATTAAAAACAGGAAAAACATTAGTCGCAAAACCATCAACAGATATATTAAATATAAAAAATAAAGAAATTACTCAAAAAAAAACAATAATGACAGCAAAGAAAAATTTATCTAAATTATATTTTGGAAATGATAAAGATTATATTGTTAAAAAAAGCAATTATGTTAGTAATTATAATCCTGATAATTTTATGACTGTAGAAAATGCCTATGAAAGAAAAATGAAAAATATTTATGGAAATAGATGTTCAAGTACAGGAAGATGGAGAAGAAATATTTTATCAAATGAAGAAAAAAGTTTACAAGAAGATAATAAAAAAAAGGAAACTCCTTCTTTTATTAGAGTAACTAAGAATAATAATATTGGAAATTCTAAAAAAGAAAATTTAAAATTTAGCAATATTGAAAACCCAAAAATAACAAAAATTAAAATGTTAGAATCAAATATATTTAATTTATCAAATCAAGATACTTTTAATAATACTTTTACAGAAGAATATAAAAAAAGGTATTTAACATTAAATAATTCTCCAAGAAACAACAAACAAGAAAAAAAAATAAAAAATTATTTAAGATCATCTTCAAATATAACAAGAACTCCAGCTAATATAAATGGAATTGATTGGAAAAATAATAATTTAGAATTATATACAACTAGAGAAAATGCTTTAAATTATAAAGATAATTTTAATAAAACTGCTTTTCAAAGAAAAATTCAAAATGATATTATTTCAAAAAATGAAAGAAATAATACCAATAGTAATTTTGAAAGTCAATATTTAAATGGTTTTCAATTGAGAAAAGAATTAATTAATAATAATAATGCTACTATTGAAAGAGAAAAAGTTCAAAAACTTTATAATGATATTAATATTAAACCTTCAAGACAAAAAAAATTAGCTGATGAATTTTCTTCAAATCAATCTGCACAATTTATTGAAAATACTTTAAAAAAAAGATCAAAAAATAGAAGTGTTGATGATATTAAAAATATATCTAATAGTAATTATGAAGTTAAAAATGTAAATTTATATGATGAAAAAATTATTACTAAAACTTTATTAGATAATGGAATTGATATTTATGATATTAAAAATTATTCTAAAAATAATATTTTTGGAAATGAAAATCATGATTTACAATTTAAAATAAGACAAAATTTAAATGATAATAATTTTAAACATCATTTAGTTACTGCAAAATTAGCTTTGAAAAATAAAACAGGGAAAGATTTAATTCATATATCTGAAAGAAAACCAGGAAAAAAAAATACAGTTTATTATGAAAATTATATTAATAAAATTGATGATAAATTGAATGCTAGAAATAAATTTAGAAGATTATCAAATAATAATTCAAATGATGATTCAAAAACAAGTATTTCTTCTAGTAATAGACATGATTTTTCAAATACTTTTAATTCTATAAATCATAAATATAAGAATCCAATTTATGAAAGTATTCAAAAATCAAAATAGAAGGAAAGATAATTTATTAATAATAAATGATACATTTTTTAGAATATATATATAATATAAAAAAAAATAAAATTTTCAAATATATATAAGTTAACTATATTCTCAAATTTTAATTGTTAAATCATTAGAACCAGAAGCTAATAATTTATATTTAGGACTCATTGCAATAGTAACAATAAAACTATTATGAACTTCATCTAATTGATGTTCACATAAATTTCTTACCCAATAAACTTTTCCATTAAAATTTTTATTGCAAATTCAATCTAAAATATCTCATAACATAATCAATTTACTACTTTCACTTAATAATATTCTTTATTAATATTATTTATTTCATTCATTAATTTCTTTTTCTAGATAATTTTTCATTTATTTTCTCAAAATAACTTTTATCTTCATTAGTATTATTATTATTATTTAAATTCATTACCTAATCACTGGAAAACACATTGACAAGTTTTTTAAAAAAAACAATATTTCATTTTATCATCCATTTAAATTTTTAAATAAATTAAAATCTTTATCAATTTCCCAAATGATAATATTATTATCATCAATACAAAAACATAATAAATTTCTTTTAAAATGAATACTAATATCTCCCACCCATTCATTATGTCCAAAAATAGTATTTTATATTTCCACTTTTAAATTCCCAATATTTCTCTCTTAAAGAAGAAAAATAAAAAATTAGAATTAAGAGAAATTCAATAAAAGAAACATAATATTCAGGTCCACTTTAAAGTTTTATAACAAGTTAAATTTTCAAAATTCCAAATTTTAATAGATAAATCTGAAAACAAGATCCAATAATGATGTTGATTGATAATATTTCATTCTAATATTGTTTTATTTATTTCTAATTTACCACTATTTAACATTTTTATTTTTTTATTATTTTTATTTTAATTTTATTTAATTTTTTTAGTTATTCATTTTTTTATTGTATTTTGTTTATTTATTTAAAGGGCTTTGGTTAATTTTTTAATAAATTATTTTTTTTGTAATGAAGAAAATTTTATTCTATTTTTGGTTTTTTTTGGTTTTTGATTTTGTAAATAATGCTATTGATTTTAGTTCTTGCACAAGTGCAACACCAATTTCTGTTAAAAATTGTACAGATATTAAAACTGGTGATGATAAAGTTTTTTGTTGTTTTTATTCTTATTTATATAAAGCCAAAAGATATTTATCTTGTACTACTCATGAAAAGAATTTAACTTTAATTGAACAACATATTCAATTATTTGAATCAAATGATGATTATGATGATGTTACTATTGATTGTAAATCAAAATATATTAAATTAACTTATTTTCATATTATAGTTTTATTGATTGTGTCTTTATAAATTTATATTTTTTAGAAAATAAAATAAAATTTTTTAATTATTTTTTCATTTTTATTAAAGTTATCTCAGCAGTAATATATTCATTTAAAATTTTATTCAATTATATAATTTCTTGATAATTATTTTCTTTTCTTTTCAGTTCTCAATCACTTAATCATAATATATTGTTTTCTTTATGATATGATTTAAAGAATTTATTTATTATTACTTAAGAACAATAATTTTGTGTGTTTTATGTAACTTCATTTTTTTTCCTTTTCATCATTCACTATCACCTCTTAATTCATATTTATAAATTCAATATGAATTTTTTATATTATATTTTTATTAATTTTTTAATATTATACTATATATGTTAACTAGATGACATAGGTAAAATATTTAATAAAAATGAACAATCCTTTTGAAAAATATTTTGAAAATAATAACAATGATATTACCTTCAATAAAACTAATATTAGAGAAATTGAAAAAGAGCCAGAACAAACAGTATTAGAAAATCTTATAAGAAAAAGTGATAACAATTTTAAAAAATTAAATTCTATAAATATATTGGATGATATACCAAAAAATACAATACTTGGTTCTTGTATTACAATGAAAGATATAAAGCCACAATTTTTAGAAGTTAAACAATTAAATATTCTATCGGATGAAATTTTTGAATCAAATATAATTCCCAAATATGACTTAAATACAATAAAAGATTTATCAAATTATATTTTAAATTTAAAAATGATAATTGAACATAATACTTTTTCACAATCTGTTGGTCCATTAAAAGAGATTGATGATTTAATTGAAGGTTCTAGTAATTATAATATTAATTTAAAAGATGAAATTTTACAAAAACAAGAAATATTAAAAGATATATTATATTATAGAAGAATTAAAGGTGATGGAAATTGCTTTTATAGATGTATTTTTGTTCAATTATTTGAAAATATTATTTTTAATAATAAAATTAATACTTTAAAAGGAATTATCTTAGAAGTTTGTCAATGTTATAATAATAAAAATAATGAAAAATATTTAAAAATTAATTCAAAAGATAATATAAATTATAAATTATGTATAAGGATTTTAATTGCAATTTATCTTAAATTAAAAGAGAATAAAATTGAAGAAGCATATAAAATTTTTATTTATTCAATGAATAAATGTCAACACTTTGATTTAGGTTTTATATGGTATTTTAGATATGCTTTATTTAGATATATTCAAGATAATAAAGATTTATTTTTTTCTGCAGATTTTGAAATTTTAATTGGAAATTTATTACCTGAAAAATTTGAAATTAATGGTGAATTTTTATTTAATAAATTTTATGAAGAATATTTATTAAAAGTATATTCTGAAGCAGAAAAAATTATTATTTATTTAACTCCATATATATTTGGAATTAATTTAATAATTTATACTTTTGATTGTTCTACTCAAATTTTTACTTATAAAGGAAAATCTAATTTTGATTTTGAGAATGATATTACAATTATTTTCAGAAAAGCACATTACGAACTAATATATCCTATAAATTATTTTATAAAATATAAAAAAATTTTAGAAAAGTATTTAGATACTGAACCTTATTTTTCTATATTAAACAATAGAAAAATAAATATTTCTAAAGAAAACAAAAATATAGAAAATAAACAAATCAATTCAAAATCTAAATCAACTTTATTAAAAGAAAAAAATGTAAATAATAAATGTAAAGAATGTAATACATTTTCAGATTTTTTAAATAATCCATTAAATAAAACACAATTATGTTTAAAATGTCTTCAAAATTTAATATCTAAAGAATGCTTAAATCAATATATATCATTTATTACAAATCATAAACCTAATATGCAATATCATTTAAGTGATTTAAAAATAAATATTAATGGAAAAATATTTTTATTTGATGAATTATTTTATGTTTTACAGACTGTCAAAGAAATATTACAAAAGGGAATTTTTAAATATAATATTATGACAATGGTATGTATAAATTGTAAAAAAGTAATTGATAATAAAAAAGATAAAATTATTTTACCTTGTGAAAGTGCTCTTTGTAAAAGTAATTGTTTGAATAATATTATTAAAAGTAAAAATAATGAATTTTGTTGCCCTTTATGTCAAAAAAAATATAAAAAAGAAGAATTAATCAAATTAAATTCGGAAAATCCTTAAATATATATTTTATAAATTTTAATATTAAACTCTCTTAAATAATTAAATGAAAAATGTTTTAAAAAAAAATACTAAATTGAACCCAGTATTAAAAAAAAAAGAAAAACCAGATTTAAATTATATATCAAAATTATATTTTCAACTAAAAGACAATGTAAATGATAAAAATATAACATCTAGAACAAATAAAAGCAAACATAGAAATAATTATTTATTATCATTAACTAATTCATCTAAATTTCAAGAAAGGGATAAATTCAGAAATACATTAATGAATGATATAAGTTATATTTATAAAGAGTCAAACCAAGAAAAAGAAAATACAGATATTACAGATAAAATATTTTTTAATCAAATGAAATTGTCTGAAAAAATCAAAAAAGCTTGTTTTCCTTTACAACAATTTAATAATTCTATTATTATGCCAAAAATTAAAAGATCTAAAATTAAATTATTAGATGATAAAAAAAATAAAACTGAATTAAATGAAATTAATAAAGAAGATCAGGATATTATTATTCCTAGAATTTATAATTATCAATATGTTGAATTGAAAGGCAATAAAAATTTAACTTCTAAAAATAAAAAGAGAGTAAACAAGAATAACTATTTTTCTGTTCAAAATTTAACTTTAGATAATTATAATTTTGAAAAAAATAAAATTAAAATTCTTAATGATTATGAAATGAGATTTAAAATCTTAACAATGCATAACAAATTATTTAAAGTTTAATATAAAAACTCATGTATAGTAAAAATAAAAAATTAAATTTTGATAATATAAATTAATTACTTTAATTTTTTTATATTAAAAAAAATTATTATTTTTCAGGTAAGAATTTAGCATTTCTTTCAGCTATCTTTTTTTCTTGTTCTTTTTCTCTGAAAAATTCATTAAAGTCTTTAGGCATTTCAAAATAAATTTCAAAAGATTTGTGAAATTTATAACAATAATCATCAAAAAACATAGGCCAAATAATATTTCCTGCTTCTTTTTCTACAGACATTAAATGTTTTTTTGAAAATATTGTTTTAATATCATTTAATATTTGTGTTTTAATTTCTTCAATGTCTTCGTTTTCAAGACTTAAAGTAGAATCATATTCTAAATCAATTTGAGCTATTGTTTTTTCTCTATCTATGAAAAGAAGATTTACACTTTTATTATAACTAATGTCAAGACATTTTTCACAATCAACTTTAAAATAATCAGTATAAAGTTTAGTGATAAATTTAGATATAAATTCATTTAAACTTGTTTCATTTTTTAGTTTCACTTCTAATTTTTGTCTTATTAATATTGATTCTAATGAAAAATCATAAATCGCATTAAATAATCTTTGTCTTGTTGTTTTTTCATCTTTTGCATATAAGAAAGAATAGTTTTCATTTTCCCTTGGCTTTTCATTATAAACCCGAAACATTGCAGTAAAATATTCTTCCTTAATTTCTGAGTCTTTTACTGTTAAAAAAGATTCCCTTTTTATTAAATGAATATTATTAAAAATTCCAGACAAATTATATTTCAATGATTCCAAATCTGAAATTATTAAATCTTCATTATCTGAGAATTGACTTTGTTGTTTTTTATCATTAATTTTACTTTTTAAAAATTCAATAATCTCTTTTCTTTTTTCTAAATAATCTTTACCATTAGTTTCATCATTAAATAACACCATAAATCCAATTCCCAATTGGAGGGTATAAAAAAAGATTTTTCCTAAAATATCTTTTTCATTTTCAAATTCTGATAATTGAAGAGGATAAATAATACAAAGAGATAAAGTTTCAAAAGTGCTTTTATTAATTGATTTAGCAAATTCTGTTAAAAAATCTCGAAAAGAGAAAATGTCATCAAAATCTAATTCTTTATCATTTAGATAATTTTCATATTTTAATTCTACAAGTAATTTTTGTGTTAGTTCGTTCTTTTTTAAGAAACAAATCATATTTTTTGATTTTGTAAAATCTGAATACTTTTCTCTTGATTTTTCAATTGTTTTAGTACATCCTAATAAACAAATATTGAGAATAGGTTTTGAACTCTGATAAAATTTTTCAACAATCTTTTCGATATCTTGAGAATATTTGTATTTTTCATTAAGGAAATATTCATTTGCTGATAATTTAAATTTTTCTAATATTTGATTACAAGAATTATATAAAGTTTTATTCCATCTTTTTTCGAATTCTTCTTTTGCTATTTTATTTCTATTTTTTCCTTGCTCTTTTTCATCTTCATATTTCTTCTTAAAAGATTCAATTTCGTTTTCAAAATCATTTTTAATTAAATCAGAAAAATTTTTACATTGAGAAGTGTTGTTTTCTATTGCTTCATTAAATATTTCTTCTAATAAACTTTTATTTTTTTCTTTATTTTGATTAATATCATCAATATTAATAATTTCACCAAATCCTTTTAGAATATTTTTTATTAAATTTAAGATTGAATTTCTATCAAGTAAAATTTCATTAGTCACTTTTTTAATATTTTCAATGATAGGTTGTAATTCTTTCATTCTATGTATTAATTTTATATTTATATTTTGTAAAACAACTAAAGTAGTATTTTTTTGATATTCTTTTATATTTTCTAATCCTAATTTTGCTAAAAGTTGATTATTAACTAATTCGTCTGATGGAACATATTTACTTATTCTCTTTATTTCAACAAATAAAAGATTATATATATTTATTTCCCATTCAAGTCTACTTGATTCTTGTCCAATAACTGCATTTGTTGTGTTATAAATGTATTGAATTTGATCAAATACATTGCTAACTTTTTCTTTTAATTTTTTAATTTCAAGATATTTTTGTTTAATTTTCTCACGAGATATTATTTCTTTAGAATTTGCTACATCACTTTCTTTAATAAGATTTAAATTTATTATTTTTTCCATTACATCATCTAAAATATTTAAAAATTGATTTTCTAATAAATACATTTGAGAAAAAATTTTTTCTTGATCTGAATTCATTCTATTAATAATATTATTATAATTTGAATTATGAAGATCAAAAACTTTTTGGTTAGCTCTTTGTATTAATTGTTTATAAGATTCAAAAGCTGAAATTGTATGTTTAAATTCATCTAATGCTTCTTTTTCCATTGATGTTAATTGTTTTTTAGTATCACTAAGAGCCTTTTTGGTATTCCTTAATTCATTTTCTGATTCCTCATAGTTTTGTATCCTTTTTCGATAACCTTGAAGTTGATATTCTAAATAGTTTATCTCACTTTTTAAATTCAAATATGACATTTTTATTTATTTGATTTTTATTTCTGATTAAATAGTGTCTTTGTTGTTTTTAAAATCTATTTTTTATTGAATTTTAATTGCCAATCATTGAGAATAAAAAAGAATAATTTAATTTTTAGGAACAATAATTTTAATAAAAATAATTCTGAATAAATAAATGAATAAATTAATAAATTAAATAACTTTTTCAAATAAAAAATCAAAATATTATTAATTTATATTATAAAACACTTACTTAATTTTATATTTTTATTATATTATTAATAATTCCCCATCATTAAAAACCAACAACCAAATCTTCTATAACATTCCATTAAACTTTTTAATAATTTATAAATCAAAAAAAATGGTTGAATAAGAATTCCAAGAATAAAGAGAAGACAATAAATTAACCATTTTTTTCTTTTTTCATTACTATCTTCTTCTCTATTAACTTCATTAGCATTAATAATATTATTTCTAATAATATCATTTTCATATTCATTAGATAAATCACTTTCAATATCACTGTCATCGTCATTTGAATTTTTTTTATTATTATAAATTTTAATCAATTCATAAGAAGCACCGAAAAAAATATAAAGGCCAAGTAATAAAAATAAAAAAATTAAAGTGAATAAAAAAGAAAAAGTCATCCAAATACATTGAAAACAATTATTATTTAAAATTCTACTTTTTTTTGGGTCTGAAAATTTCATTCCAGGACAACCTCTAAAATTAAATATATAATAATGAAAAGCGCCACATTCATTTAAACACAACCAACAAAAAACAAAATTACAAACATTACAATTTACTTTATTACAATCATTAGTTTTTTCAATTAAAAAATTACAATTAGGACAAGGTTTTATTCTAGAATCCCTTTTAATTTTATTTTTATCATATAAATGACATCTTCTTCCTTTATGTTGTCTTCCTTTACATTTTGCACAAAATTTATGTCCTTTATTACATATTACATTTATATCATCTCCTTCTTTGTATTTTACCCATTCTTCACAATCTGGATGAACACAAGGAATTAAATTTTTTTTTAAGTTTTCTTCGTATAATAAATTTTTTTTAAATTTTAAATATTTTCTAAACAACATTTGATTTGTAAATTGTTTTACTATATCATCTGGAATTATGTAAATACATCCTGCCATTAAACATTTTATATTTACTATTCCATTTTCTATTTTATCTTTTATATAATAATTATAACATTCAAAACAAAATCTATGTCCACATTTTAATTTATAGGAATTATATTTTGTTAATTCATTTGCGTAACATATTAAACATAAATCATGTTTATTATTAAAATTTTTTTTTATTTTTTCTATTAAATCTCTATTTATTTTTATAAAAGTTTTACATGTCCTATTTGATGTTGTTATTTTATTTAAACTTATTAAATCAGAACATTCTTTATCATTATCTTTTTTATTTATAATTTCCAATACATCAGTATCATATCCAATTTCTCCTTTTGTTAAAAGAGGAAAATCAGTCAAATTCATTTGGTTATTGGATTTTTTATAATTAACTTCATCTAAATTTTTTTTATGAAATTTTTCTAAATCTTTGCAAATAATACAATAATATTCTAATTCATTATTATTAATGTCAGTATGAATATTCCCATAAAGTTTTTGATAAGTTAAAATAGATAAAAATTGATGATTATAAATATGTGTATCTGGATCTTTTGTTAATAAAAAAAGAGCTTTTTCTAAAGTATCAAATTTATATTTATCATAAATAAATTGAATACTTTCCATTGAATAACCAAATTCCATTAATTTTCTTGTTATTTCACCAATTTTTTTTCTTTCTAATTTTTTTTTTTTATTATTTAATGAATTTAATGTTAAAATTTGTGACTTCCATATTTTAGCTTTTCTATCAAAATTTCCTTCTGAATTTGTTGATATTTTTGCTAAGGTAGCTTTGTTAATTATTATATTTGTTTCTTTTTGTGATATATTTGTTTTCATGATTTTTTTTTAAATACTCAAGATTTTTTATTAAATTAAATTCATTTTTATTTATTAAAAGATTTAAAAAAATACATAATTTTATTACATAAATAAATATATATAAGTTAAAATCAAAAAAAACTTTTGTTTTTATTTTTCTTATTTTTATAAATATTATTAATATTTTTTAATTAATAATCTTCATTATTATTCATATTTTTAGATTTTTTCAAAAATAATTAAAAAAATTTTTTTTTATAAGGCTCATCAAATTTAGGGGACTCTTCCATTATCTTGAGTACGATGAATATAATTATTATATTTAATGTTATTATTTAGATTAATAAATCTGATAGAAAAAAATTTAATTTTTTGAGTGCTATTATCATAAACCAAAGAAACTTTCATATTAATTTTATTATCTAATTCTTTAGTTTCTTTAATTTCATTTCTTCAAAAGATATAATTTTTAAAATACTCGAAAATAGTTTTCATTATATAAGTTATATTAATTATTATTTTTAAAGAATTATTTTTAGGAGTTAAAACTAAAATTATGAGTAGTAAATTTAGGATCATTTAATTTTTATTAAGGCAACGCAAAGATTTTTATTTTTTAATTGAATTAAAAATACTTTTATAGCTCTATTCTTTTTGATTATAATAATAATTTTTAATAATTTGTCTTTGAATTTTATATATAATGAATTAAATAAGGAATAAATATATTTCTTATTAAATCCATTTCCTTGTTTTTGACTCATTTGAAAAAAAATCTCTTTTTATTTTCTTTTAATCCATATAATACTTTTTGTTCTGCTCTTATTTTATCATCTATTTTTTTCCTCTCCAAATTAAATTTTGTTAATGAGAATAGTTTTTATTTCTTGGAACTTTTTTATGTATTTATCAATTAATTCTACATTATGATTTTTATTTAAATGAATAAACATGTATAAAAAATTCATTCTTCTTCTTAAAATTTACTTTTTAAATATTATATATAATTTTCATTTTGATAAAAAAAATCTAATTTATATTATAGAAGTAATGAATCAAAGTGAATAACAAATAAAAAATATAATATTAGAATATTCAATTCAAAAAAAAGGTTTTTATGCATTTTAAATGAATGGATGAAAAGATTAACTGGTTAAATTAATGAAAAACTTTATATTTTCTATGAAAAATCTTAATTTAAAAAAAAGGAAAATGCATTTGATATTGAATTTCATTAAAGTAAATCGATGATTTTTTATTCACATTAGAATGAAAGATTCAATATCTATATCTTTTTGATAATAATGAAAATACTTTAAATTTAAATAAAAAAAATGATTTAGTAATAGGAAAAAGCTATTAAATACGCTTAGATTAATTATTACGAGTTATAAAATTTTAATTTGAAAAAATCATTCGTAAAAAGCAAGATATATAGAATAATTTAGATAAACATGTATTTTAAACCATATTTAAAATATAAAAAATTTTAATTGCTATTAAAAAAAAATAATTATTTAAAGGAATAATAATGAATTAAAAATTTATTATAATTACATTATAATATATTTAAGATAAATATTACAAATCACTTTTTTTATTTTTCATTCTATCGTCGACGATTTCTTGTAATAAATCAATTCTTTTTTGCAATAAAAATTTTTCTAATTCAACAATTCTTTTTATATTGATTCTATTTTTATCTAAAATAATTTTTTTATAATAATCACTTTCAGAAATTATATTGTATTCTTCCATATAATATTTTAAATTTTTTAACATTAAAATATATCCAGTATCATCATTATTAGGCATATTAAAAAAAATACCCATATTTCTATAATTATCCATAGTATCTCCAATAAAACTTTGTTCACTTAAATCAAAGTCATCAATGTTAGGATTCATAATCGAAGTTTTTACTTTTATTTCTTGTTTTAATTTTGGATGAAGATATTTAATTCTAAAAGGCTCAACATATGAATTATTTTCAAATGTAATGCCATAATACATTAAATATTTAGAATTAGGAGCAGTAAAGCATTTCATTTTTAAAGTTTCACCCTTTGAAATATTTCTAATTGATTTAATATAAAAAATATTTGTTTCATTATCTAATTTCCAATAAACATTGTGTATTTCAGTATTTAATTCTAAAGGAAAAAAATCAGCAAAAGGAACTATACCAGAATCTCCTTTAATATTATATGATTTAGTAACTGTGATTATTCTATATTTAATATAATCATCACTTATTAAAGATTCATAAGAAAAATTATTTTGTATATATTTTATTTCTTCAATAATTGAATTTTTTGCTCCATAAAGTTTAGCTCCGAAATTTGTTGTGTTTAATAAATCTATTTCTCCTTCTCCATATAATAAGGGAAAATAATCTAAATTATTTTCAAAAGATTGAAAATAAGGTTTATATAATTTATAAAGTTTGCTTTTTTTCTTATGAGTTATTGCATAGATTAAATTTAAACACATAAAAGTTTGTTCTTTTATAGTTGATGTTCTAAAAATATTATTTGAAAAAGAAGAATTATTGTATAAATCTGAATACATATTTAATAGAAATTCTGGAGAATATTCTTCAAATTTTTTGGCTGTTAATATTTTATCAAATGGAACTTTTAATATTGTTTCATTTTCAGGAATATCTTCATTTGCATAAAATGTTTTATAATTTATTGATGAAAAGTTAAAAATTATTTTATTAGAAATTTCTATATTGTTCTTTTTAGCCCATTTTAATAATGTTTCATTAAATGGTTTTAATTTCTTTTTCTTTCCTTTATCACATAAAGTTGAATTAAAATAAAATATGATAAATAAAAAAAATTTGAGAAAATTAATCATTTTTAATAAAAAAACTTTTAAAAAAATTCAATTTTATTTTTGACAAAAAAAACATTTTAAAAACGCAAAAACAATTTTAAAAAATAATGTATATAAATTTATGAATATAAAAAAATAATACAAATTTATTTTCCTTTTTCCTTTTCTTTTATCTTCTTCTTAGGTCTAATATTAGCACAATGACCACATTTTCTTTTTCTACAATTATGTGCTCCTAAAGGTAATCTAGCATAACATTTTCTACAAATCATTTTATTAGTTCTATATTTTTGAGCTAATTCTCTTAAATGATCTGGAATTTCAGATGGTCCTGCTCCACCGATTAAACCTTCTTTTGATTTTTCTAATATAGTTTCTTCTTCCATTTTATATCTAAAAATGTTTATTTATTATATATTTATTAATAATTAGCTTATTTTTTATTTTTTTTAATTGTTTAATCGAATATTCTCTTTCTTATTTTATCCTTTATTTATATTTAATGTAAATTTATTTCCTCCTTCTTTTATGTAATATTTTTTATATTTATATAAAGTGAAATTGCTTCAAATTAAATATTATTTAAAGTATAATTTTTCTTCTCTTTTTTTCATCACATTTATTTTGGGAAATGCTGTTTACTTCGTTAAAAGTTTTCTTATTAATATTATTTCTTTATTATATGATGATATTATTCTAAAATTTTTATATTTGTTTCTCAAAAGATATTTTCTAACTTTTTATTGATGTCAATATATAATATTTTTAGGAATTTACTTTCTTCTTATTTTCTTTTTGTAAAATAGCATTTTTTTTTGACTCTTTGATTTTCATTTATAAAAGGTAATACTTTGTTTGTAGTTAATGAATTATTATATTCTTGTATTTGTATTATTTCCATCATTTTTTTCCATGGTTTTCCATTATTTTTGATATTTTTATTTTTGGTTTTTCCTTTTATAAAAATATTATACAAATAATCATTATTTTCTTTATTAATTGATTATTTCCTTTTCTTATTATTTAAATTGTTTTTAATTGAGAGGGAACTGATGTCTTAAGTAAATTACTTTATTTATTTAATGGTTCCTCTCTTTTATTACCCATTTTTAGAGAAAGTTATTTATAAGTAAGTTTAAAATTAATTATAATTTTAATAAATGTTCTATTTCTTTATTTATTAAGTGTAAAATGATTAAAACATTCAGATTTTCAAAAGAACATAATTATTTCATTTATTCTTTTTCTTTAAATTTCATAAAAATGATTATTTTTTAATAAGAAAGAAGATAAAATCTTAATTTTTAAATGAAGTTTTTTTATAAATTATAAAAAACTGTTAATTCATTCTTAATATTTATGATTATTTCATTTTTTGTTTTTTCTCTTTAAAGATATAACGATATTTAATTAAATAATAGCATTATCCATTTTAATTATTTTTATATCCATATATTCGAATATATAAAATATTCAAACTAATTCATATTTTAATATATTTAATTTAATTTATATCCGATATAAATCTAGTGATTGATTTCTAAAATAAATAAATTATAATAATAAAAAACAACTAATAATTTTAAATATGAAATGTAAAATAGATTTTTGTAGAATTCAATGGTTAAATCGAGAATTTAACCCAATTTATTATGCTTTCAAGTATAATAAAAATGAATCTCGCTTTTCTCAAATCTTTAAAAAAATAGAAAATCAAATTTTTAATATTCCTTCATTAAATAATATAAATTCTTATATTATAAAAAAACCAGAATTAAATTAAAATAATTCAAGTGAAGTTAACATTTCTAAAATTTTAACCTTAAAAGAAAAAAGAACAATTTTAATGGTTAAAAATATTCCAAATAAATTTTCAAAAGAAAAATTTCTTAATATTTTCAACCAAGAATTTGAAGGTAAATTTAATTTATTCCTAGTACCTACAGATATAAGTGAACAAAAAAATTATGGTTATGCTTTTATTAATTTTATAAATACTTTAGACATTATTTATTTTTATTTTAGATTCAATGGAAAAAAATGGCCAAATACAAATTCAATTAAAGTTTGTAAAATTGTTTTTTCAAAAATTCAAAAAATCACAAAAATGATTAAACATTATCCTATTAAAGTTATGTATCATAAAAATATTGATAAAAATGAAGAAGAAAAGAAAGGAAATGATGATAGTTTAAAAAAAAATAAAGAAATTTTAATTCCATTAATTTATTTTAAAGAATTTAAAACAATATTTCCAAATGAAAAAATTAAAAATCATGTTTTATTTAAAGATGTTTTTGTTGTAGATGAAAATATCTTCGAAAGAAAAAGCATCGAATGTTAGATTTTCTATATTGTTTTTTTTTCTTATTTTTATAAACTATTATTAGAAAGAATATATATTTTTAATGTATGTAGAGATTGTATTATTTTATGATAAAAATTATAAGATTTAATTAAGTTTTTATTTTAGAATAATAGATTTTTTAGGATTCATTTATAAATAAATAATTTTTATTGATTGTTTCAATTTTTTTGATTTTTGAATATATATTCAATCAATAAAAATATCTTTCGCCATATATATATAAATAAAGTAGAGGTTATATTCATTTGAATATAACAATTTAGGTTCTATTAGCTGTTTAGGTATAAATATTTTTTATTATTTATAATTTAAAAAAAACAAAAAAAAATTATTACTTAGAATAATTCTATTATTTTTCATTATTAAAAAAATATAATTAATTATAATTAAGTATTTTTACTTATATATTATGAAAAAAATGGTTTTATATTATATTTGATAATTTATTATATTATATTTTTATTAAATCCACCATATAAATCCATTGATTTTTTTTTTGTTATATTTTTTAAAAATTAAATATATTATTGAATATTAAAACTATTCATTCAATATATAAAATAAAATGTCTAAAATATTTGAAACTTCAAATTCAAAAAAAATGGAATTAATAGCAAAAACTTTCTTTGATAATCAATTTGAAAAAAAATCAGAACAAAGTAATAAAGATGAATTGATTAAAATAAATGAGCATACTCCAAAAAATAGTTTAACAGAAGCTTATTCTAATATCCAGTATAATGATTTACTGTTAAAAGATATAGAACAAAAATTAAGTAAATATGATTATTATTTAAAACCAGTTTTTCAAAAAGAAATAAAAAATTTAAATAAGACTAATAGTATAAATAATACAAGAAATGCAAGTGTTTTAACAGAAAATACTTCAATTAATTTAATAAATAATAATATTAAAAATTATGAGGCAAATAAACAAAAAATTCATGAAACTGGAAAATTACAAGAAAAAATTTTATCTGATTCTGATTGTGAAGAAGAAAAAGAAGATATTTCAATAAATAACCTTATTGAAAGTATTAATGAAGAGAATATATCTCAAATTGAAAATTTATATAAAGAACTAATTAAAGAATGGGAAAAAATAAAATTAAATGAAGATAAGTTTAAAGATTCTGTTCTTAAAAAAAAAGTCTTATCTTTTGATTATATTCATTTTTTATTCAGTGAAGATGTTGAAATTATTTTAAAATCAAATTTAAATAATATTGAAATTAACAAGTTTATCTTATATCAAATTTATATCTTTTTATCTTCCTTATTTTATGCTAACTCAACAGATGAATTTATTCTAAGAGCTTTTTCAAATTTTTTTACTTATTCAAAACAAAATTATGAAACTTTAAAAAATAATTTGAAAAAGAATACAACAACATTTCTAAATTTAAAAGAATATGAATCATTTAAAAGAAAAAATAAAATAATTCTTTCTATAATAACAACAATACCATCAAACTTTCCTGATTATTTACAAATAAATAAATTTTTTGAATGGCACTATAATAAAAATGGGAATGACATATTAAAATTAATTTCAATGTTAAAAAATAATAAAAATTTATCAGATACATTAAAAAGCATTGAAACAGAAGCAATGGAAAAAATAAATGAGACTCCTTTATATTATTTATCTCCAATAAATGTCGAAAAATATTCAATTACAATATTTATAAATTTAGATGAAGTAATTGCTTATTATTGTGATAATAATAATAATCCTTATGTAAAAATAAGAAATGGAGGAGAAAATTTTATAAAAGATTTATCAAAAAGATATGAAATTATAATTTTTACTGAAAGTTCAAAAGAATATATGGATACAATTTTAGATAATTTAAATTTTGATGAAGATATTGTTTCTCATAGATTATATTGTGAATATATTCAACCTAATATTATTTCTGATATTTCTTTATTAAATAGAAATCCTAATAAAAGTTTTATAATTAATCCTAATCAATTTTTAAAATGTAAAGGAAATGAACTGTTTATTAAACCATTTTTAGGAGATGAAAATGATAAAGAATTAATAAAAGTTAAAAAAATTCTTTTTAAATATATCAATAATAATATTGATGATATTTCTTTAATTTTAAAAGATGTTCAAAAAAAATTGAAAATTGAATTAAGTTCAGAAAAATATATTTAACTTCTTTATTTTAATTTAATATATAGAATATATTTTTCTTGATAATTTTACAATAGAAAATGTTTTAGTATTTTTAATAATTTTAAAATAAATTTAATAAATATAAATATAAATATAAAACTAAAAAAACATATTAAATTAAATAATATTCTAAACGATTTATTGTTCCAAAGAAATTTTTTCAAAAGTAAATTAATCCCTATAAATTCTTATAGTCCATTTAGAATTTTTTTTCTTTTTTTAATATAAATTAATGATGAAATAATATTTAATTAAATATATGAAATTTTGTTTGTTTTATTTATAAAAACTCTCAAAAAAAATTTCTCTAAATATAATGATAATTAACTTTCAACCATTGATCTTTCTAATACCCCAAAACTTTCTTGAAGAGAATTAGTTGAACTTTCATCATAATAAATTTTTTCTTGAAGTTCAATTCTTTTACTTCTATATTCATTTAAAGCTTTTTGTAATTTATCTCTTGTAACTTTATTTTTAGATTCTAATTTTTCTCTCCTTATATTTTTATTATAATAATAATTATCAGTGAAATAATGTTTTCCACGTTCAATATAATTATGACTATAATTTCTATAATGATTTTTTTTAACATCATCATTAATATCATCAATATTATTATTATATTTCCATATATTATCATCGGTATTTACCCCTCTTTGTGTTGTTATTGGGAAGAAATTAACACTTATTCCTTTATTTTCAAATTTTTTTTTATCTTTAATAGTATTAATTCCTATATCAATTAAATTTTTAATTTCTTTTTTATCATTTTTTATTTTAATATATTCTATATCTTCTAATTTATCAATTTCATTAATAGTTTTATTATATGTTTTAAACTTTAAAGGAAAATCATTTATTTTAATATTATCTTCTTCAAATTTTTTATTTAATTCTTCAATTGAATCATTTATATAATATTCTTTTACTTCTTTTCCATTCTCTATTTTACTTAATTTAAAACCAATAAAATTATCATTATCTCCTTTATCTTCTTCTTTCTTTTTGCCTTCAATGAAAAAATTTATTGATTCCTTTTCAAATTCTTTTTTTACTTTTTCTATATTACTTTTATTATTTATAGAAAAATCAAATTTTTCTTCTAAATAATTATCTTCAACTGCATGTTTAACAGTAGTAATATTTATTCTTATAAAAGTCATTTTTAAATTATTATTTTGTTTTGTAACTCTAATAGGATATTTTTTATTAATTTGATTTCTGATTTTCAGTTCTTTTATTTTTTTTTCAATTTCATCATTTTCAGAAAATTCTTTAGAAAAATATTTTTTAGATATATTATTATTCACACTAATATTTCTATTTTTATGATATTCAGAATTATTAAAAAATTTTTCTTTAGAAATATTTTGAAAATCTTTTTTATTTATTTTAGTTGGAGTAAAAAGATTAATATTATTTACACCTGTAAAAATATTATTTTCTAATAAAGGAGAAATACTTCTTTCTTTTTCTCTAATTTCTTCATTTCTTTTTTTATCTAAATAAGATACAATTTCATTATTCTTTTCATCAGAATCAAAAATATTTTGTATATTTTTATAAGCATTTTTTTTAATATTTACATATTTTTTATTTAAAGGAAAATCAGGGTTAATATCTTTATGGAAAGAATCTTTAGTTATAATAGATTTTTTTATATTTAACATACGTATTTTTTCCCAATTCATTTTTTATATCAAAAAATATTAATTAAAGAAAAATTTATAATTTAAAAAATAAATAAAATGTATGAAAATATGGATAAGAATTAAAACTTATAATGAATAAAAACAAAATAATTTATTAAATGATAAAAACAACTATTAAAATAACAGATTATATAAAGAATGAAATTGGAGAAAAAGTGACTTATAATTAAAAATTAATATAATTGTTTTTTCTCATATTATATAGTATTATTTATTTAATTTATTTTTTTGAAAAATTAAGTTCATCTTAATAATTGTTTTGTTAATTTTAAATGTAAGGACCATATATATTTAGTTTATAAAATATAATTGAGATACCAAATCATTACTTCAAAGAATCTGTAAGTATTTCATCTCTAACTATTCCAGCTCTTAAAAAGATTGCTCAGACTGATACATCTTTCTCTTCATTTACCTATGATATTCCGACTTCAAACTAAGAAACCAAAAAAAAGATATTATATCTGAAATCTGAAAAAATTATTATAGTTTTTTTAATTATAATCATAAAGTTTAAAATAAATATCAAATTATAATTGAAAGAATTGAAAAGTAAAAATACAGATTTATATATTTTTTTACTATATAAAAAAGTATATTAGGTATAGAAATTAAACAAATTGTCATGAAACTATGAAGTATACTATTAAAGAAAAGGAAGATATTAAAATAACCATTTTAAAAAGTGTCAATTGAAAAATTGTGGTCGAAAATATAGATAAATTGTTTTTATATGATTATAATGACATTTTGGAAAAAAAGTTAGGATAACAAATCATATATAAAATAAATTAATATGGAATTGATTAGAGATAAAGAAATTTCATAAAAATCTATTGAAGATATAAATCGCAAAATCATAAAGAAAAAAATATTTGTATACTTTTTTCATAAGAAAATCAGATAAAACCCAATTTTTAAATTTATGGGTTCATTATTTTTTTCCACTATTTTGATTTTAATTAATTTAAATTAGTAAAATAAATAGTTTGTTAAATTAAATAGAAAATGAAATTAAAATAATAAAATTACTTTAGAAATACTATTTATGTTTATTTATTGAATGAAAATTTAATTATTTAAAATAAATTAAAATATTATTATATTTACTTTTTTTCGAATTTAAAAAACTTTAAAATTGCTCTTCATAAAAAAGAACCCTAAAATTTTATAAATCATTAATTAATTTTAATCAAAATTTAATAAAAAATAAAATTAAAAATCCTATATATTTAATAAAATATAAATTAAATATGAATATAACAAAAAATATAAAAAAAATTCCAGACCAAAATTCACATAGTTTAAGGAATCATTCAAACATTATAATCAGCAGTGATTATTCATTAGAAACCTTATATCAAATTTTATCAAAAAATCCACTTTTAGTAAATCAAACAGATAATAAAGGAGGGACATTATTATCATATTCAATTGAGAGAGACAAAAAAGATATTTTTGACTTAATTTTAACATCTCCAATTCTTGATTTAAATTATCAAGATAAAGAAGGAAATTCATATTTACATAAAGCAGTTCAATTTGAAAGAGAAAATATGATAATTGATCTTATTAAAAAAGGAATTTCACTTAATACTCAAAATAATGATGGGAATACTCCTTTACATTTAGCTTATTATACAGGAAATAAAAATATACAAAATTATTTACTTGAAAATAATATTGATTATACTATTAAAAATAATAATGGTGAAATTGCTGATTTATCTATTAGAGATTTAGAAAGCAATAATTTTGATAATCCTTTAATGAATGATAATATTATGAACGAGAATGACTCTGAAATTATTGAACAAGGTTTAATTAATAAACATAAAAATGAAAATGAAGATTCTGAAATTATTGAATCTATTAAAATAGAATGGAGTGGTTCAAATTTAATGAAAAAAAATAGGCAATTAAATTTAAGTATACCCAATAATTTTAATTCATTTGAAAATTTAAAATCACAAATGATTCCAAATAAAAAAAAAGAAGAAAATTATACTGAAGATACTAAATCAAATAGTCCAAAATATATTACAAATAATTCTAATCAAAAAAATAAAAATAAATATAATGAAGAAGAACCAAATGATTTTAATATGAGTTCAAGTTTTGTAAAACAAAAGGATAATTATGATAGAATATATCAAGATAAATATAATATGAATGAGGAAGACGATATTGTCAATTTTAATCGATCTTCAATGAAAAGATTTAATACAACTAATTTTTATCATCCAAATAATGTAACAATAAGGAAAAATTCTTCAATCGTTAAGACAAATTTAGTATTAAATAAACCTCAATTCGATAATGAAAATTTCAGATTTTCTTCTCCTTATGAAAATAATATGGGCAATAATTTTATATATAATGACCTAAAAAAAACTAATAATTCTCAAATATCAAAATTTACAATTCCAAACATTAATTTAAATCCAAATCCAGTTTCATCAATTATTTTTAAAAATAACAATACATCAATAAATGAAAAACCAAATTTAAATGCTTTAACAGCTTTTTTAAAAAGTATCGAAATGGAAAAATATTATATTAATTTTATTTCTAATGGTTTTGATGATATACAATTAATAATTAATCAAACTAAAGATGATTTAGGAATAACAGATAATAATTTAATTGAAGCTGGAGTTTATTCTCCTGGAGATAGAGCAAAAATTATTATTAAAGTTCAAGAACTTGCAGGTAATTTTTCATATCAAATTCCAAAAGAAGTTTATTATAAATGTAATAATGTTAATGATATTGAAAATGATAAATGTATTAATAAATTAAACAATTGGTTAAAGGACATTAATCTTGAAAGTTTATTAAATAATTTTATTTCTAATGGATATTATAGTCTTGAATTATTATTAATCCAATTAGATTGCAAAGAACCTTTAAATATTGATAAATTAAAAAGTGATTTAAATATTGAGAAAATAGGTTTTAGACAAAGGATTATGAATAAATTAAAAGATGATAAAAGGAAATTGGTAAATAGATTAAAAAAAAATTTGGTGATTATGGAACAAAGTGATCATAATATTTGTCATGATTGTAAAATATTTTAAAAACGGAAAATTCTAATATTTTGTAAAAATACATGGTTATCTGTATAAATTAGTTTATACAAATAATTTTTATGATAAGAAATTTTTTTTAAAATTTAATTTGTTTTATAATAAAATATTAGCCATTAAAACATTATATTATCGAAATATATTATTAAAAATTCTTTTAAAATTTTTTTTAATTAATATAAAAAATTATAAAATACATACTCTTTAAAACTATATTTTATTTATCATAAATATAAAAACCATATAACTATATTTACATGACTTTTTTAAACACAAATCAAAAAGTGAAAACATTAGAAAATAAAACACTTATCAGAAGAACCACTTAAATTTTTTGTGGATTTACTATTTTGATTTTTACCAACTTCTTCTAAAGTTTTTTTATTAGATTTTTTACCGACTAAAAAATGAGGATTAATTTCAGATCTTTTTAAAGAATTTCTTTCAATTTCAACATTATCATCTAATTCACATTCAGTTCTATCAGAATTATTATTATTAAAATTTGAACTTGTATTAACATTATTATTTATTATAGAACTCATATCAAATGAATGATAACCTTCATTTTGTGGTTTATTAACAAGGGATTGATAAAAATCATCTTGAATACAAGATTCTAAGAATGAATTATTTTCATTATTATTTGAAATTTCCACTTTTGATATTAATGGTTTTATATTGTTTATTTCTTCTTTATCTTTATCTGAAAATATTTGAATTATTTTTTTCTTTGGACTTTTTTTAAAGATATTATCTGATGATTCTTTTTGTTTTATTGGAGATTTTTTAAACATATCTTTCATTTCTTCTATATTTGTGTTTAATAAATCAAAAATAAAATTATATTCTATTAATCGAGGATCCTCTTCTTTTATTAATTTCTTTGGGCTTAATTTTTTTTTATCATTAATATTATTATCATGGTTATTATTATTATGAATTATAATATTATCACTTATTATTTGTTTATGAGTGGATTTTGATTTTTTTAAATTTCCCTTTTTGCTTTTTACATTATCATCTTTTTCTCTTTTTTCTTCTTTTTTTTCTTTAAATAAATCTTTATTAAGATTTAAATTATTATTTCCATCAACATCAATAATAATTGTTTTCTTTAAATTAGAAGTTCTAAATAAGTTTCCTAAATATCTTAATTTCATTTCTTCTTTATAATTAATATTATTATTACAGATAACAGTTTGTCTATTTTTTTTTTCATCTTCTTTATCAGTATAATTCGTAGGAAGAGCTCCATTTGAAGTTCCTAAAACATTAGATGATGTAGTGTGAATAGGTTTAACAAAAGTTTGAGAATTTTTTTTTTTTATATCTTCTTTTGATGATATTGAATGTCTGTTTTTTACTGAATTCTTAAATTCTTGCTTTTTGTCTTTTAAGGTTTTATGTTCTATTTTTGCTTTTGAATTTACTCTTGGAGTTATACTTAATGTTTGCTTTTTCTGTGATTTTTCTTTTTTTTGAAATTTAAATGTGTAAGTTTTTGTCATCATTATTATGATTTGTTATTTTTTTGTTTTTTTATTTTAATTATAATAAATTAAATGATTTTTATCCAAAACACCGGTGAGCAACGATAAAAAATTGGTTTTTAAAATTAATTTTAAATTGTTTTTTTTAATTAAATTAAATTTAAGAAATTTGAGAGTAATTTAATTGAAAAGATGACATTGTAAAACTTTTTTCGCTATTTCTAACTGTGTTCAATTTTCAAATTAAAGAATAATAATTTATAAATTTATAAATTTTTGTCCTTATAAAAAGTAATGATAAAATCTATTTAATTTAAAAAAATTATGTTAAATAAGAAAAGACAAATAGAAAAATTAGAAAATTCTCTTATAATCAAAAAGAGAAAAGATTTAAATTTAAATCAAGAAAATTCTAGTGAAAATTTAATAATTCATAATCAAAAAAATATTGAAGAAAAAACTGAAAATAATATTGAAAACATAAAAATTAATGAAAATAATATAAAAATAGATGAAAATAAAGAAATCAAAAATTTAGATTATATGATTTGCCAAATTTGTGGATTTGAAATACCAAAAAAAGAAGAAAATGATCATTATATATGTCATGAATTACAAGGAGATTTAGAAGATAAAATAATATTAAATAAAAACGATAATAATTTTAATATTGAAATAAATGATAATTTGAATAAAGATGATATATTATTAATTCAACAAAGTAAAAACCCAATAACATATAAATTAATAAATCAAGAAAAGTTACCTCAAAATAATAAAAATTGCATAATATGTTTTTGTGAATTTAAAAATGAAGATGATTTAATGATTTTACCCTGTATGCATTTTTTCCATGAAAATTGTATTAATAAATGGCTTTTAAAAGAAAAAAATTGTCCTTTTTGTAAAACATTTTTTGGAAAAAAAAATGAAGAAAATGATGAATCAAATCAATATATTAATGACAATAGTATTCATAATGTTTTTATTGAAAATGATTCCCAATCAAATAATGAAGATGAAGAAGAAAATGAAGATGAAGAAGAAAATGAAAATGAAGATAAAGAAGAAAATGAAGATGAAGATAAAGTTAAAGAAGAAAATGAAGATGAAAATAAATGATAAATTATTTGATAATATAAAATTGCAAAGAAATTTATATTTCGTTTTTTTATTAAAATTAAATGAATTGAATTTATTATATTATAAAAAAAATTTAATAATATTCAAAAAAACAAAAAAATTAAAATTAAAATGGGAATACCAAATTGTTCACATTGTAGAAAAAATCAAGATGATAATCAAGAAATTATAAAAGCAGAAACTCCTTTAACCAATAAACCTCAAAATTTAGGAAACTCATATAATTCATATAATAATAACTCATATAAAAATTTCAATCAAATGTTTAAATCAAAAATAAATGAATTAGGTAGGTTTATTCCAAACAAAGATTTTACATCATTAATTCCAGAAGAAGCAAATAATTATATGATTCAAAATGCATTTGATATAAATAAACATCTTAAAAATAATAAAGAAACTTATGAAGTAGAACCAGTTGAATTTTATAATGGAAATATATATAAAGGAAATTGGAATAACGATATTGAAATGGATGGTTATGGACAATATATATTAAAAAATGATGATGTTTTTGTAGAAGGAATATGGGATAAAGGTTTATTAAATTATGGAAGAATATTTTTACCAAATGGAGAAATTTACGAAGGTGAAATTGAAAATTCATTATTTAATGGTAAAGGGAAATTAATTAGTAATAATGGTGATAGTTATGAAGGAATTTTTAGAAATGGAGAAAAAAGTGATTCTGGTAAAATTATATTTAAAGATGGTTGTGTTTATGAAGGAAAATTAATTAATGAAAATATTCCAAATGGTAAAGGGGAATTTAAATGGGCTAATATAACAGATTCTAATACAAATGTTCATTATAATAATAGTTTTAATTATGTTGATTGTTATAATTTTATTTATACTTATAAAGGTGATTTTATTAATGGGAAAATTGAAGGATTTGGAACATTAAAAAATGAAAAAAGTGGAAGTGAATATAAAGGAAATTTTAAAAATAATTTATTTGATGGAAAAGGTGTTTTTAAATGGGGAAAAGCTTCAATTGTATATGATGGAGAATATAAAAATGGATTAAAGAATGGAAATGGAAATTATTTAAAAAATAATTTTAAATATTCTGGTAATTGGAATGAAGGTAAACCTCATGGTTTAGGTTTAGTTGATGATGGAAATAAAATTTATAAATGTTCTTGGAGAAATGGTTTCACTGTTGAAACTCCAACTTTACAAATTCAAAATAATACTTTTAATGATGTTGATATTAATTTTGTTCCTGAAAAAGAAGATATTGATTTTGATTTATTGAATCATTTAAATTATGATAATTTGAAAGATGCTAATTTTACTCCAATTATTTCTTATAATGATATTAATAATTAAATTTTTTACTTTGATAATGGATTTTTTTTGATATAATATATTTAAAAATTTAAATAAATATTATTTTGATGTAAATATCAAATAAAACAATTTTTTAAATTTTTAGATTTTCATTTTAATATTTATAATTGATTTCTGATTTGAAATACTCTTGAAAACATATTAAAAGAATTCATATTAAAATAAGTTAATAATAATTCTTGTAATAAATATTCAATGAACCGAAAAATAACGATTAATGATTGAATGAATTTATATTATTAGATAATTTATTATTGGGATTAATTGTTTCTTTTACAATATTTATTAAAGAATATATTTGGTCAATAATCTTAAAAGAAGTTTTATTCCCTAATTTATAGAGAAATAATTGCTAATTAGAATCAATATAATCAAAAAGATTCTTTGTATCTTTGAAAAAATTTGTTAATTACATTTGAAATTGTACTACTATAAGTTCTTTTTATTAATTTCTTTTTGTGATTTAAGTATATCTTATCTTTAATTTTTGGTTTGCTTATGACATATTAAATTTTATGATTGGATGTTAAATTTCCTTTACTTACTAAAAATATTATTCTTTTTCCTAAAATATTCAATTGATTATTATGGCTAATTTTAATTATTTATTTTTCAGAAGTTAATAAAAAGGATAAAAATTTAATATTATAGGAATTTAATTATAATATTAAAAAAGTTTTATTATTGTTTATATTTTTTAATTTTTATTTTTTTAATTAATTGATTATTCATTAAAAATAATGAATACTCATAAAATTTTTTTCTCAAGAAAAATTGAAGATTTATACAATCAATTAGAAGAATTAAATTCAAATTCTTTTAATACTACTTTAAATTATAAACCATCAAGCAAAAAGAAAAGTATATTTAACACAAATATATCAGATGAAAAATTATTAATGTATGATTTGATGAAGAGGCAACCAAAGTCAAAAAATACATATTATTCATACGACCCAATTAATATTGATTCTAAAATTAAAAAAGAAACAAGAGATTTTGCAAATTCAAGGACTATTTTTGATATTCCTTCATATGATCCTCTTGATAATATATTAAAAAAGAATAATCCCTTAAAAAATAATAATTCTAATTTTATGAGAAAATATGGTGAGGTGGAAAATTTAACTGAGTATTTTAAAAAAGGTCAAAAAGAAAATTATCAAAATAAATCAAACAATATTAAGAATTTATATAAATTAAACTTGATAAATTATGAGAATTTACCAAAATCAGCTAAATTAAAAATTGATATTATTCAAATATTAAGAAATAATAAATATAATAATTCAAGAAATACTGATTTGATAAGGAGAGGCGAAAATAGAAAAAATTTAACCAATATCTTTTAAAAATAAATAATTATTTATTTAATTCATTTATTTTAAGAAATAAAAATTTCCAAACAAATATTTTATTCTTAAAAACAATATAAAAGAAATTTCAAATCATTTATAATTATATCAATTAAATATTAAAAAGTTATATTTAATTGATTAACAATAAATTGGAAATAAATTTTATTTAATATTAAAATGAAAAAAATATATATACTAAAATTATAAAATAAAAGAATAATAATAATAATAAAAAATAATAAAATTATAATTTTCAAAATTTAAAAATCATTTCTATTCATACTACTATTATTAATGAAGCTTGAATTAATTTTAAGAGAATAATTATCAATTTGAAAAGAAAAACAAGAAAACTTTAATTTATTATGTTCAATGAAGAAATTAATCATATCATTAAATTCTATAATATTAGTGAATAAAAATCCCATAGTAAAAGCAGGTTGTAAATTTTCAAAGGGAATTTGATATAAATTTGTAACTGAATAAGATTTAATATTATTATCATCAATTGGAAGAACAATACTATCTTGAGAATAATGAGGGTCTAAATATATCATATTTTTTTCATTAAATCCAATAAAATAAGAAGCTGCATTATTTTTTCCTCCAACAAACCCTAAAAATTCTTTACAAGAATATAATTTTTTCATTGCAAAATAATATTCTTCTGAAATATTATAAATTCCTAATCTTACAGAAATAAAGATTAAACCAGAATTTTCTAATATATATTTTTCATCATTAAAATTTATATATTCTAAATTATTATTTCCTACAGTTATTATTGAGTTTGGTTTTTTAAAACATTTTTCAATTAAATTTTTTAATAGAACACAACTTGTGAAATTAATTACTTTTAAATTGGGAATAACATTCATATTTAGATTTATTATATCAAAAATATGTGGTAAATTTACATCACTAAACCATTCACCACATGTTTTTCCATAAATTTCACCAATAGAACAAATATTTTTTATAGAAAAAGGAGAAAAAATTTTTTTATTAATTTGTTCATTTAAATTCAATTCATTTTTTAGTTTATTATAATAATGACTTAAACAAAAAGGTAATGATGATTCATTTATAGGATATTCAAAAAAATAATATAATGTTAATTTAAAAGCTCTTTCAGGAGTATTACTTTTTTTTAATATTTTATATATTGCTCTTGCTAAAAGCATTTGACTACTTCTTATCATACAACCCCATCCACAATCAGAAGTATATTCTGATTTATTTTTATAATTTATTTGAACTGGATAATTTTTTCTATATGAAAAAAATATTATTGTTTTTAATTTTTCCTCAAATTTTGTTTTGTCATTTTCATTTTTTAAGTAATAAGAATAATTGAAAAGAGTTGCATAATTAAATAATGAATAATCAAATTTAGTCCCTCTTGATACTATATTATATGTTATTGTATTTTTTGCATTATATAAATTATTTATTAATGATGACCATAAATTTGAACTTGATTTTGGTATTTGATTTTCATATTGAATTGCTTCTAATATTGTTTTCTTTATAATTTCAGATTTTTTTTTATTATCATACATCTTTATTATTTGATTTACTTTTTTAAAGAATATTAATTAATGTTTATTTAATTATAATTTATTGTTATTTTTTTGTTAAAGGATTAAAATTTAAAAAAAATAATTATTAAATATACTAAATATAATTTTCAATAATATTATATTTTTTATCCTTTTTTTTTTGATATAAAATTTAAATTTTATATTATAAATATTGTAATCTTTATTTCACAGAATTACTATTTTCGACAATTTTAAATTGAAAATAAATCATATCTTCTAAATCTCTTTTCATAGTGAGCAAAACTTCATCTAAAGTTCTTTCAAATATTTTAATAACCATAACTAAAATAGTATCTTTAATAGTAAATCTTTCTAAAATAAAATCTAAAGGTCTAGTATTTTTTTTTTCCAAATACATAATTTCTAATTCTAATTCATCAATTTTTTGATTAATTTCTTCATTAGAAGAATATTCATAATTAACTTTATTATCATCTAATTTAATTCCATTAAAATTATTATCATTATTATCATTATAAGCATTTAAAGCTTTTTCTAATTCAGGATTATCTAAAGAATGATGAGAAGGTAAAGAAACAGAATCAAAACTTAATATATCACTTTCATTACTTGAATCAGAAAATTTTCTTCTATTTCCAATTAAACCTTCATTTAATAATTGTCCTTTATAATCTAAATTATTTTTTGTTCTATGAGAAACTGAAACTTCACATCCTTTCCCTATATGTAAATTATTTATATTAATAGCAATTTGAGCATTTATTTTTCTTGCTAATTCATTTTTAATTTCTCTTAATCTTTTTGCTTCTATATTCCTATTTGTTTCTTGTTTTATATTATAATTATCATTTAATTGTCTTGTTAAGAAATTACATTCTCTTTCACATTTTTTATTTGTTAATAAGAAATTTCCAGTTTTTAATCTTTCTATATTTTCTACTGTTGGAAAACCTTTTTTATTTAAGCATACATTCATTACCATATTTCCTATTTCTGCTTTATCAAGACCTGTTTTTTTTATGTTAAATATATCTGTTTTTGTTATTTGAAATCCTCGAAAAGCATCTTTGTCAAAAAAACAACAACATACTGGTATTTCTTCTGGTTTTATTATTAATATTATTTGGGTGAATATTAGAAGATAATAAAGTTTATGTTTCATTTTTTTTATTTGATTTTTTCAAATAATTAATTTTGTTTTTTATTGATTGATTTTTGTTTATTTTTTTGAATTTTATTTGTTCTATTTTAAACTTTAAAATTCTTTAGTTTTATTATTGAAAAAAATATTTATTTAATAGTATTCAAATCTATTATAGAAGATTCATTGATAAATATATTATATTAAATGGAAATAAAAGATGACATTTTAATTTATAAAAATTTAGAATCAAAAAATTTAAATTTTTCTTTAGAAAATAGCGGAACATCAACTGTGAATACTTCTTTTATATCAATAAATTCACAATCAACAAATTTTCAAATAAGAAATTCTAAAGAAATTTTTCTATCTTATTTAAATAAATTATATCATTTTAAACTTCCTAATAAATCAAATTTAAATACAAATATATCAAATAAAATAAAAAGAAAATATAATTCAATAATTTTTTTTGATTGGGATGATACATTATTATGTTCAAGTTTCCTGAGTAAAAATGGTTTTTTTGATGAAGAACAAATGGGTGAAGTAAATGTAAATTTAATAAAAGAATTATTAATGGAATTAGAATTTCATGTTTTAAATGTTTTATCAATTTCAATTAAATTAGGTGATACTTATATAATAACAAACGCAAGTGAAGGTTGGGTTGAATCTTCTGCAACCAAATTTTTACCTAAAATAACTCAATTATTTAATAAAATTAAAATTATAAGTGCAAGAAGAGCATATGAAAATCAATTTCCAAATAATTCTAAAATATGGAAATTAGCAGTTTTTAGAGATATTGGTAATTTATATAATAAAAATGCTGTTACAAATATTATTAGTTTTGGAGATTCTATTATTGAAAATGATGCTGCTGTTAAATTTGGTTCATTGTTTAAAGAATGTTTTATTAAAACTATTAAATTAAAGGAAGAACCTAAAATTGAAGATATGATTAAACAATTAGAATTAATTTCGAAACAATTTAATTTTATACATTCTTCAGCTAGAGATATTTTTTTAGTTGTTGAAAAGAAAGGACATAACAAAAATAAAAAATAAGACTTATTTTTATTTTTGTTTTTTTTTGTTTTCTTTTAATATTCATTTTATTAAAAGATAGAGTATAATATTATCGATTGTTTGTATAAAAGGTATTTTTTATTTTCGAAACAAAAAAGGTTTTTATAAAAAAACTATATTGTTGATATAATTTAATCATTAGATTAGTTTTTATATAAAAAATTGGATATATTTCTTTAAAATAATTATTTTATAATTTAGGTGAGTAAATTCATAAATGAATAAAGAATATTGAGAAAATAAATAGTAATTATATTTTTTTAAATTTCATATTTTAAATTATATTTTTATTCCGATATCAATATTTAAAAATTAATTGAACAAAAAAATTAAATTAAAAATTTATAATGTATTTAATTATATATTATCCATTTACCCAATATTATCAATATATTTTAAATATATTTTAATGAATAATAATGCTCTAATTAGTTAAAGTATATTAGCGAAGATATCCAATTAATTAAAAATGTATAATTTCATCTTTATTACAATAATAAGTAAATATTATTTTTTCCATGATTTTGAGTATCAATCTATAAAAAATGATTCCTTTGAGATCAAGTTTTACATAAAAATGTTCTACGACATAAAAATAAAAAAATAAATATTCAAAACAAGGAAAAAGTAAGAACTATTGAAGACTTAATTTAAAGGAATAAATAGATTTGTAAAGTAAATATTTAGATTAGTAAAATTAAAATTTCTCATAAATAAAAAACTTAAGAGTTAATAAGTTGAAAAAAATATTTGAAATTTATTAAATGTGATTAAATTTTAATTGATAATGTATTTTTCAATAATAAAATG
>JAEEGK010004199.1_pt1 | contig 35501 bp, 23 predicted proteins | sample 8958771 | NCBI WGS metagenome assembly JAEEGK01 (sample SAMN16246547, study PRJNA631951) | gut metagenome | biome: gut microbiome; feature: rumen; material: SC-attached | host: Bos | place: Iran: Karaj | collected 2018-10 | reverse complement strand
CATCTTTAAGGTTGAGTTCGGTTATTCCGGTGATGCTGTTTTCAATGAAAAGATTCATTATCTCAGTGTAGATATTGAGTGTCTTTTCGGAGTCAAACTCAACTGTTTTTCCGGTTTTTGCGCTCTTTACCTTTACACCTTTTAAGGTGACGATATTGTCATTGTAGAGTACATATACCGGTTTTTCCGGCTCCGGCTCCTTTACGGGCGACTGAGCCACATTGCCGCCGGGCGTGGCATAAACCATCTCGCCGTTGCCGGTGGCGGAGCTTTCGGCACCGCCTTCGGGTGCCGCTGCGGCCTCTCCTGCCGGATCGGCAGCTGCCTCGGCAGTCGCCTCGGCCGGCGTCTCAGCCGGGGCTGCGGGCTCGGAGGTCTGAAGATCCTCGTTTTCAAACTCGGCGGCCTCGCCGCGCTCAAGCTTGATACCGTCCTCGAGGATACCGTTTTCATAAATCTCGTCCATTGAGGCTGCGGTGCCGAGCACCTTGCCGTTCTCATTGAGTAAAACGAGGTTGTTTCCGGACTGTACAACGCTGACGGCAGAGGTCTCAAAGACAGTGATTACTATCTTGTTGGGCAGAGAGATTTTGACCGTCACATCTCCGATGTACGGCAGTTTCTGCACAATATGCTCTTTTACCTTGCCTCGGTTTATGAGGAAGAGGTTGTCTCCGGTATGGATACCGGATGAGTCGACAACCAGGTCCTCGGCGTAGACGCTGTATCCGCGCACCTCCACCCTGCTCACATGAAAGAACACGGTAAAGGAGAGGATTACACCGATGATTACGACGAGCAGAATCAGGGCGATGTAGAAGATTCGCATCTGGAGCTTCCGCTCGTTTTTCCTTTGGTCACGGTGCGCCTTTCGCTCTTCGGCCTTGGACATGCTTTCAGCCATTGTTTACCTCCGGTAAATAAAGAGAAAAGGCCCGAATTCTGTCGAATCCGGGCCTGAAGATCGCTTTCCTACGTGGCAGAGATTTCCTTTATCATGAACTCGTTGCCTCGTAGTAAGTAGGTATGCTCACTGCCGCAATTCGGGCAGGTTTTACCATGAGCCACGGTTTCGTATTCACTCTCGCAGTCTTCACAGAAAGTAACGGCGGGTAATGTCTCTATGAGCATCTCGCACCCATCGGTGATTTCATGTTTCGCAGCCGCCCATTTCCAGGCGTCCTTGAGAAGATCCGGAACAACTCCGGAGACCTCACCGAGCTGAATCGTAACAGATTCAATATGGGAGACGTTATTTTCCTTTCCGACATCTTCGAGAGTTTTTATGATTGTAAAAACTACTCCAAGCTCATGCATAAATTAAGCTTTACCACCCTTGAATTTAATCTTGATTGCCTGTTTAAGGCCATTGGGAAGGATATACTTGAGTTTGTCTTCGCTGCGTCTCATTGTGCTGCATTCGGGGTTATCCCTGAAGAGGTGGATAGCGTCGAATTCGCACTTGGTTGTGCAGACACCGCAGCCTACGCACTTATTCTCGTCAACGATGGAGGCACCGCAAGAGAGACATCTTGCAGTCTCAGTCTTGACCTGCTCCTCTGTGAAGACAAGTTTCGGATCTCTCCAGGAATGAACGGGATCAGTGATCTTGTCGCTCTTTCCGGGGATCTGACGCTTGCTTGTGTCGTAGTCGGGAATAGTGATGTTTTCCTTGTCGAGTTCTTTGAACTCATAGCGGTTTCTGCCTATTGTGAGAGATGCATGCGGCTGTACGAAGCGATGGATTGACCATGCGCCCTTCTTACCTGCTGCAATTGCATCGATGGCAAACTTGGGACCTGTGTAAACGTCACCGCCGACGAAGATGTCGGGCTCTGCAGTCTGATATGTGACTGCATCGGCAACAGCGCCCTGTCCTCTACCGAACTCAACCTTGGAGCCCTTGAGGAGGTCGCCCCAGAGAATGCTCTGGCCTATTGAAAGGAATACGTGAGAGCATTCAACTGTTACGAGGTCGTTCTCATCATACTGAGGAGCGAACTTGCCTTCAGCATCAAATACGGATGTGCACTTCTTGAGTACGATGCCCTTGACTTTTCCGTCCTCAACGAGGATTTCCTTCGGGCCCCAGCCGCAGTTGATCTCAACGCCGTCTTCCTCTGCCTCTGCAACTTCTTCGTCAGAAGCGGGCATGATGTCTCTTGTCTCAAGTGAATACTGCTTGACGGAAGCTGCTCCGCATCTTACAGCACTTCTTGATACGTCTATGGCAACGTTACCGCCGCCGATGACGACTACATCGCCCTCAACCTTGAGTGACTCGTCGTCTGTAACAGCATGAAGGAAGTCAACAGCAGTCATAACGCCTTCAGCGTCCTCACCCGGGATGCCGGCCTTTCTGCCGCCCTGGCAGCCGATGGCGATGTAGAATGCCTTGTAGCCCTGTGCGCGAAGCTCGTCAAGAGTGATGTCCTTGCCGACTTCAACACCGGTCTTGATCTCGACGCCCATCTCCTTGATGATGTCGATTTCAGCCTGAACTACGTCCTTCTCAAGCTTGTATGACGGGATGCCGTAAACGAGCATACCGCCGGCTTTTTCGTTCTTCTCGAAGATTGTCGGGTTGTAACCCATCTCAGCGAGATAGAATGCGCATGAGAGACCTGCGGGGCCGGCGCCTATGATGGCAACCTTCTCGTCAAATCCGCCCTGTACCTTCGGAATAACTTTCGGAGGTATGTATCTTGTAGCAGAATTGAGGTCTCTTGCAGCAAGGAACTTCTTGACCTCATCAATGGCGATAGCCTGGTCAACCGTGCCTCTTGTGCAGGCGTCTTCGCAGCGTCTGTTGCAGATATGGCCGCAGACTGCGGGAAGCGGGTTGTTCTTCTTGATGAGAGCGAGAGCCTTGTCGTACTTGCCCTGTGCAGCGAGTTTCAGGTAACCCTGAACGGCGATGTGAGCCGGGCAGGCTGTCTTACAGGGAGCCGTACCTGTGTCGTAGCAGTTGATACGGTTGTTGTCTCTGTAATCCCAGTCCCAGTCGTCCTCTGACCACTTCTTCTGTGAAGGAAGAACGTGCTTCGGATACTTGACTTCGGAACCGTCCTTGAGACAGAGTTTCTGGCCGAGTTTTACGGCACCTGCCGGGCAATACTCAACGCAGCGTCCGCATGCTACGCAGTTCTCTTTGTCTACTCTTGCAACATAGGCCGAACGTGACATGTTCGGTGTGTTGAAGAGCTGTGATGTACGAAGAGCGTAGCAGACGTTTACGTTACAGTTACAGATAGCAAAGATCTTGTCCTCACCATCGATGTTCGTAATCTGATGAACGAAGCCGTTGTCCTCGCCCTTCTTGAATATTTCAAGCGCTTCTTCCTTGGTGATGTAGCGTCCGCCCTTGCCGGTCTCGACAACATAATCAGCCATATCGCCGACAGCGATACACCAGTCGTTGAAGTCATCGGCGCAGCCCTCGTCAAATGTCATACGGCTGCGGCGGCATGAACAAGGTGAAGCGGCATATTTGCCTTCGTATTTGTCAAGCCAGTGAGATATACGTTCAATATCGATGGCCTGTTCGTTCATGTCGATGGCCTTCTCTACGGGGATTACGTGCATGCCTATGCCTGCTCCTCCCGGAGGAACCATCTTTGTGATCTTTTCAAGCGGAAGTCTCGTCATATGCTCGAAGAACATACCGAGTTCCGGGTGTTCGTCCATCATCTTGAGGTTCATGTTTGAGAACTCGCCTGAACCGGGGACGAACATGGGCAGAATCCATCTCTTTTCATTGGTCGGATTCGTGCCGTCAAGGTTTTCATAGTTCCACTCAATGATACCGTTGTAGGAGAGTTTCTCAAGCTTGGCTGTGAGCTCCTCATCACTGAGTCCTGAACTTGCTTTAAGCTGTGCGAAAGTCTTGGGCTTTCTGATAGCTTTGAAATTGTCAATAACCCACTTTGCAAGGTCGTCGTCATCCTCAACGAGAATGCGGACTGCCCAGTATTCCGGATCGTCCTTTGTGACCTTTGCTATGCCGAGCTTTATGGGGATACGGTCTGTAATAAGTTTACCGAGAGCCGCAATATTCGGCTTCATGGGACCGCTTACATCCACATAGTCGGGACGAAGGGGATAATTAGGGTTTGTTCCCGCCATAAATAATCCTCCACGATAAATAAAAGGTTTCCTTATAGTTGGCTTTGCCGCCGGCGAGAGGCCGAAGAGACCTCACGCCGGTGGCAAGTCTAATCAGGTTTTTCAGTTTTAAAACAACTTTTGTGCTTATGCTACTTCTGCACGAGCCATTGCTTCCTCGAAGTCCTTTGTGCCTTCGAATACGTTGTTGCTGTACGGGTTCTTGCCGGCCTTGATAGACCTTGTGATGATAACCGTCATGCAAACTACGTTGATAGCGATAGCCATGATAGCTACGAAGCCCTGCATACGAGGATCTGCTGTGATACCCATGTCGGCAATGATCTTGCCTGCCTCAGCGGTCTTACCCTGACCGGCATTGTAAAGAGCGATAGCCTTTGAGTAGAGATCCATTGTTGTAACGCCTGCCTCTGTTGCACCGCCGTAAACTGACGGAAGAGCAGCAGCGAATCTGGAGCTGAGCTGGAACATAGGAACAACCTGTGCCCACATGCACCAGATAGCAAGAGTGTTGGCACGGTTCTGAATCCAGCCGCCCTTGTTCCAGAATGCGTTAGCAAATGTAGGAGCAAGAAGAAGAGCAACACCGCAATACCATGAGTGTGTAGGAAGGTTGAGGTATGTGTACTCGAAGTTCCAGACATCGTAAGCGAGAATGAACCAGATGGTCATGTCAGGCCAGAGCATGTCTGCCTTGTTCTTATCCTTGGAGGTGTAAAGGTGGATACAACCTGTCATGCAGAAGATGTTGATAAGGCCTGCAAGGGCGTTAACAACATTCCACCAACCGCCGTAGATGAATACGCCTTCGTTTGAAGCCCACCATGCGCCTGAAAGGTTTCCTGTGATCTTGAGAGCTGCAAGAGCAGACTCCATGTCGGAAACGTTGGCGATCATGATGTTAGCTGCAACGATGAACCAAGGGAACCACTTGAACCACTTTTTCTTACCGATACCCCAGCCGTACTTGATCATCATGAAGCCTACGCATCCGATGTCAGCAGCATAGAGTTTGAAATAGTGGAACCAGCCGTCCATGAATGCTACTGTCGGGTTCATCTTGCCACCGAACATACCGAGGTGAGCGAGGATGAAGTAAACAGTAAGGATTGTGGGGATGACTACGAAGATAGCCATGCCGCCCCATTTTGTTCTGCGGCCGATCTCGTTCATTACGATAAGGCCTACGAACACCAGTACCCAGCCTATGAGCTGCATAGAAGCATGAGCACTGTAAAGTTGGAATAACATTAAAAAAACCCCTTTCGACATTGCTTTTGTTTATAGTCTTGCAATATCTTCGTTAGTATACCATATATACAAATTTCAGGCAATACGGACGAGCAATTTTAGTTATTGTCCGAAAGATTGTCTTTTTTTAGTCAATCTCTTCGTTTTTGTCCGTTTTCTCCTCTTTCGGCTTTACGAGTTTTACAATGTTTTCCACTATGAGGTCCGTGGCGTTTAAAATCGCCATGGACTTTGCGTTTTTCTCCATCTCGCGGATCTGATCAGGATTCGCGATGAGTTCGTTTATCGTGTCGGCGAGGAGGACGGGCGTGAGGTCCTTCTCCTCGATTATCTTCGCGGCGCCGCCCTTCACGAGTTCCATCGCGTTATAGTACTGATGGTTCTCGGCGACGTTCGGCGAAGGGATGAGAATCGAGGCCTTGCCGAGCGCCCGTATCTCGTAGAGAGATGAGGCACCGGCGCGGCAGATAAGTATGTCCGCAGCCGGCATGCACACCTGCATGTCGTCAATATACTCACGCAGGATTATGTCGTCGCGGTTTTCAACATCCACGCCGAGTTCCGCGAGGCTGTCCGGCACCCATTTGCCGTACTGGCCGTAGGCGTGCATGAAAATACAGTCGTGATCCTCTTCCTTTATTACTATGAGTCCGGTCACGGCCTTGTTTACGGCCTCCGCGCCGAGGCTGCCGCCCATCGACAGGATGAATATCTTGTCGTCGGGCAGGCCGAGCGCGGCCCTGGCCTGCGCCCTGTCCGCGTTTATGAGTTCGTCGCGGACGGGCAGGCCCGTGATTACGGGCTCGTTTTTGCATTCCATTCTCTCCCTCGCCTCTTCGGATGTCAGCATTACGACATCCGCGACCTTCGCGAGGGATTTATTCGTTATGCCCGGAAAGGCATTCTGTTCGTGTATTGCTATCGGGATTCCGAGTTTGTGGGCGTCATTTAAGACAGGTCCGCTTACATAGCCGCCGAATCCGACGACTACGTCCGGGTCGAATTCCTTTATTATCTTCACTGCCGCCTGCGAACTGGAGACAATGCGAAACAGCGTGGCTATGTTTCGCGCTATGTTCTTCGGCGTAAAGCTGCGCTGGAATCCGCTGATTCTTATTGTTTTGAAGTCGTATCCCGCATTCGGGACGAGCCTTGCCTCCATGTGGTCCGGTGTGCCGACGAAGAGTATCTCCGCCTCATCGCCGTACACGGCCTTTATTCTGTTTGCCACCGCAAGCGCCGGATTGATATGACCGCCGGTTCCGCCTGTTGCAAATAGTATCCTCATTTCATTCTCCCCGGAATAATCAGAACAGATTTTTCTTTACTTTGGCGTACCTGGATACACCCAGGATCAGCCCCATCTCACCGAGCAGCATCATAAGCGAGGTGCCGCCGTATGAGAAGAACGGAAGGCTTATGCCCGTATTCGGAAGCACGTCCGTGACAACCGCGATATTGAGGGCAGCCTGAAGGCCGATCTGGAAGGAAAGGCCGAGTACCAGGAGCGATGCAAACTTGTCATCGGTCTTTGAGGCGATATAGAATCCGCGCCATACGAGAAGCACGAAGAGCAGTATGATTATCGCCGCTCCTATTATACCGAGTTCCTCGCAGACAATCGAGAAGATAAAGTCGTTCATGGGCTCGGATACATAGAGCTGCTTCTGCTTGGAGTTGCCGAGGCCCACTCCGAACCAGCCGCCGGAGCCTATGGCGTAGAGCGCGTTGTTAGTCTGCCAGCGCACGCCCTGAGGGTCATAATCCTTGTTGAGCCAGGCGGTGATACGCGGCTGCGCGTGGGCCGGAAGAATCGACGGCTTGAGGATTACGAGTATTGCCACGGCAACGACAGCGACGCCCGCAACGATAAACCACTTTGAGTCAAAGCCGGCCAGCCAGAGCATCATGATACCGAGCATGAAGATAAGGATTGTACCGGATACGTGGTTCTCGAGAAGCACGAGCACGCTGAACAGTCCGAGAATGATTATGTAACGGAGAAGATAGAAGGTCCTCGCGTACAGTGTCCTGTTGCCGAGGGTCATCTTCTTATCCGAATTGATTTCACTGTAGTGGTCGCCTATGTCCTTCGCAAGGAAGATGACTATGGCGAGTTTCGCGATTTCGGAGGGCTGGAAAGTGACGACACCGGGAATGTAAAGCCATCTGTGAAATCCCTCATATCCTGCCGGCGGCGGAACCACGAGCACGACCACAAGGAGCACCAGCGACGCGTACATGAGCGGCCTCGCCATGAAGCGGTACGCCCTGTAGTGGAACTTTGAAGCACCGAACATGGCTGCGAGTCCGACGACGGCAAAGAAGAACTGACGTTTGAAGTAATAGAGACTGTCACCGTTATTGTTGTAATAACAGTAGGTGTAAGACGCGGAGAACATCATGATGAGTCCGATCGTCAGAAGCGTCAGTACCAGCGTGAGGAATGTGAGATCCATCCCGCCGTGGGACAGGAGCTTCGGGTCTATTCTTCTTTTGGTGTTTTCAGCAGCCATAAAAGTCTCCGTTTATCCGAATTTTATGAGAAGGCAGGCAAGCGCACCCGCCAGAAGGTTCACAAGTGAGAACACGATTACGATTTTGACTTCAGACCATCCGCTCTTTTCAAAGTGGTGATGTATGGGTGCCATCTTGAGAAGTCTCTTGCCGGTGGCCTTGGGGTCCTTGCGTCTGGCTATTCTCTTCGTAACTTTGAAATAGCCTATCTGAACTACGTCCGAGAGGCCCTCGAGGACGTATACGAAACCTGCGACGAGAAGAATCAGCGGGCAGTCGATGGCGTAAGCCAGAGCGACAATCATGCCGCCGAGGAACATGGAGCCCGTATCCCCCATGAAGCATTTGGCCGGGTGCCAATTCCAGATGAGGTAGCCCGCGCAGGCTCCGAGGAGCGCACACGAGACGAGCGATGCGCCCATATAATGGCGCAGAGCGGCCATGACCGCGAACGAGAGAGCCGCGGTGACAGTGACCGAGGCGCAGAGTCCGTCAACACCGTCCGTGAAGTTTACGGCGTTGACCGTGGCATAGATGACGATAACCGTGAATATCGCGAAGATTATCGGCGAGCCGTAGGTCACATTGCCCTTGAACGGTATGAACATGAACTGGTCTCCCGAGAGGGAGAGCGAAACTATATAAGCGGCTGAGAGAGCCAGCTGAAGCAGTGTCTTCTGAATTACGGTCAGGCCCTCGTTCTGCTTTTTGACAACCTTGATATAGTCATCAGCAAAGCCTATGAGACCGAAGCCGAGAGCCAGGACTATGCCGGCATAGAGTTTGACCTTAAGGCTGTCGGGCACGGGGCTTCCCATTCCGACCACATCCTTGCCGAGTATCAGGTTCAGGCCTATTACGACGGCAGTTGTGACGATGACGGAGATGATGAACATTATTCCGCCCATTGTAGGTGTGCCCTGCTTGTTCTTGTGCCAGTTCGGTCCTATGTCGAGGATGGTCTGGCCGAATTTGAGCTTATGGAGCCAGGGTACTACGATATATCCGAGCAGGGCTGAGATAAGAAAACTCAGCACGATGGCCACAATGTAATTTACAACCGTATTCATTTGATTTCTCCTTTTACGAGCTCAATTACGTCTTCAAGCTGCATGCCGCGGCTGCCTTTGAACGCCACGACATCGCCGGGTCTGAGCATCGGTATGAGGTGTCTCGCAAGTTCCTCCTTCGAGTCAAACTCGAGAACCCTGAGGACTCCCTCTTTTTTCGCTTCATCTGCAGTGTATCTCGCGAGCTGACCGTAGGTCATGAGCATGTCGACGCCTGCGTCCGCAAGATATTTGCCGCAGTCGCGGTGCGCCTTCTCGCTGTAGTCTCCGAGTTCAAGCATATCTGCGATGACGGCGATCTTTCTGTGGCCGCCCTCGCCTTTTATCCTGAGCGTGTTTGAGAGAGCGCGTACCGAGTCGGGGCTCGCGTTATAGCAGTCCTCGACGAGGGTTATGCCGCCCCCGATCTCCACTTTCTCACGCATGCCGGCCGGCACATAACCCTCAAGGGCCTTCGCCATGCTTTCGGGTTCTATGCCCAGCTCGGCGCCGACACTTATCGCGGCGAGAGCGTCGTACACGTTGTGCTCGCCCGTCGTAGGGAGGAAAACGTCGAACGAACAGTCTTCGCTCTCGCATCCGTCGGCGCCGTCAAGGCCGGACAACCTCGAAGGTCTGACCGATGCCGTAAATTCGGTAGAAGCTTCGAGATATTTGATGTCTCTTGCGGTGACGTCCGCGTCACCGTGAATTCCGAAGGTCCTTATCGGGAAGCGATTGTCAAAATCGGATTCCTTCACCTTCGAGAGCATATCGTTGTCGGCATTCAGGATGAGCGTTGAGCCCTCCTTCAGGCCGTCGAGTATTTCAAGTTTTGCGGCGAGTATGCCTTCCCTGCTGCCGAGGTTCTCTATGTGAGACACTCCGACATTGGTGATTACAGCCATGTTCGGAAGTGCGGTCTTTGAGAGAACGGAGATCTCGCCCTTATGGTTCATTCCCATCTCGACGACAGCGGCTGTGTGCTCAGGCTCAAGGCCCAGAAGCACCTTCGGCACGCCTATCGAGTTGTTGAGGTTACCGGCGGTCTTGTGCGCATTGTACTTTGCGTTTAAGACACACCAGATCATCTCCTTGGTGGTCGTCTTGCCGACGCTGCCCGTCAGTGCGACGACGGGTATGTCAAAGCTCTCCCTGTAGGCTCGCGCGAGATCGAGGAATGCCTTCTCGGTGTCCGCGACCTTTATGACCGGGACGCTCACATTGACGCCGTCATTGTGAACCATGACGGCAGCGGCCCCGGCTGATACGGCCGCGTCGACGAAGGCATGTCCGTCGAGGCGCTCGCCTTTTATCGCAATAAAGAGCGCACCGGGAGTTACCTCGCGGTTGTCGATGACAACCGAGGTTATATCCGCATGGCCCGAGGCGGTGCCGCCGCAGGCTCTTGCAATCTCTTCAGTCGTAAGTCTTTTCATCAGTCTTCCTCTTTGATTTCAGTTCTGAAGTAAACGGTTACAACCGTACCCATCTGGACGTCCGTTCCCGCCTCGGAGCTCTGTCTGTACGAAGCTATGTTGTCGCCCTTCGTGTAGCCCGTGCGCCTTATGTTAAGTCCGCATGCAACGGCGACGTTGTTCGCCTCGGCAACCGAGAGTCCGGTGAGGTTCGGTACCGTTACCATTGCGGGATCCATATCCTCCGTGTAAAGAACTACAACACCGTTCTTTGAGAGTGTCTGTCCAGGTCTCGGGAACTGCTTGACGACCTTGTCGCCCGTTCCCATGACCTTGACGGTGAAGCCCTTGCTCTGAAGTTCCTTCTGTGCCATGGCGACCGTATCGCCCGTGACCTTGACCACGCTCTCCTCGAGCCTTGCAAGCTCGTCGTCCGTGTACTGCGGTTCGACGTTTAAGTACTGCATGGTCTTCTCTATAACCTCAGCCGCAACGGGGCCGGCGACCGAACCGCCGGTGAAGGCGCCCGCCTTGGGCTCGTCTATCGCGATAAGCACTGAGACACGCGGGTTGTCCGCCGGAGCGAAGCCGCAGAACGAGGCGACGTAGATCTCCTCGCCGAGTGTCAGCTTCTGCGAAGTACCGGTCTTACCCGCTACGCGGTAACCGGGCACATAGGCGTTTCTCGCCGTACCGGCGCTTACGACCTTCTCCATCATCATGTTGAGGGTGTTCGCCGTCTCGGGTGAGATTACCTGGCGTTTTACAACCGGCTCGCGCTCATATACCCTGTTGCCGTCCTCGTCAAGCATTGAGCCGACAATGTAGGGCTGCATGAGCTTGCCGCCGTTCGCTATCGCGTTTATCGCGTTGATTATCTGTATGGGGCTCGCCTGGAATGTCTGTCCGAATGACTCGGAGGCCATGGCGACCGATGTGAGTCTGCTGAGTGAGTGGTATGTGACATCCGCGCCGGGTTCGAACTCCGCGGGGAGGTCAATGTCGGTTCCCTCGGCAAAGCCGAAGGCTTCGAAGTACTTGTAGAATGTCGCCTTGCCCAGGCGCTGTGCGACCTGGATGAAGATCGGGTTGCAGGAGTTCATCATGGCCGTGGTGAAATCCTCAACACCGTGGCCCGCCCTGTGCGAGCAGTGGTATGTGCGGTCTGCGACCTCATAGCTGCCCGTGCAGTTGAACATCTCTTCGGGCTTTACAACGCCCTCTTCGATACCTGCTGCGGCGGTAATACACTTGTAAACCGAACCGGGCTCGTAGGAGTCACAGATTGTCCTGTTTCTCCACTGGGCATAACGGGCGGCGACAACTGCATCGCTCTTCGCCTTCTCGTCAATATTGCCCTCCTCGTCCGCGAGTTCCTCGTCTATCTTGGTCTCCGTCTCCTCGTTTATGGCGTAGGGTGAGTTGCAGTCGAAGTCGGGCTTCGTGCTCATCGCGAGTATTGCGCCCGTCTCAACGTCCATGACTATGCCGTAGCCGTAGGTTGCGTCGTTGAGCTTTACTGCGTTCTCAAGGGCCGTGTCGAGGTAGTACTGGATTACCTGGTCGATTGTAAGCTGCAGGTTGAGGCCGGTCTCCGCGGCATAGTATGCCGAGTAATCGGAGGACATCCTTATCTGCTTCGCGTTCTTTGCCGTTATGATTCGTCCGGCCGTGCCGGTCAGGATATTGTCGTAGTAGTATTCGAGTCCGGAGCGTCCTACATCGCCGTCGCCGGTGAAACCGAGAACGGATGAGGCGAAGCTGCCGAACGGATAGTATCTCTTTACGTCATCCTCAGTGCCGATTATCTGGTTGTAGCCCTTGTGGGCATTGCGGAATTCGATTACCGCGTTCTTGTCCTCGTACTCGACCTGTGACTTTATGAGCACATAGGCGTACTTGCTTCTGCTGCACTTTTCAAGCACGGTCTCGTAATCGAGGTCCAGGATGGCGGAGAGCCCCTCAGCGATTGTCTCCATTGTCTCCTGGTCGCTTATCTTCGAGGGGTTGATGAAAATCTTCCAGGCATCCGCCGACTGGGCGAGCGGATTCATGTTGGCATCGTAAATGGTTCCGCGGAGAGCAGAGACCTTGGTGTCGGAGAGCTGCTGCGATTCAGCCTTCAGCTTATACTTCTCGCCGTTTACGACACCTACGTTGATAAGGCCGAACGCACCCATACCGAAACCGAGGATACAGGTTATGAGAAGAGCCGTGAATGCCCTCTTGTTCAGTTTGCTCTTGAGCTCTCTTGCCACGGTTAAAACTCCCTTATATTAATTAATATATATAAAAAATACGACTATGAGAGTTAAGGATATCATCCCTAACTCTCATTTAAATTCCGCTCAGAAGAACATTTTTATGGTCTCCCAGAGAGACTTCTGTACCTTGCCTCCGCTCTGGGTGACGGTATCGCCGCCGGAAATGTCAATATAGGAGATCTGGTAATTCTCCACCTTCACCATTCCCAGCACGTTCTGTGCGTAGTCATCAACTTTTTCGAGTGATATTGCCGAGTCAAGTTCCATGCTCAGACGGGTGTTTTCACTCTCAACCACCGCTATCTGGGCGTTTACCGAGTCAAGCTCGCGGTCGAGCTCGTCCACCTGGACCTGACTGTAGATCTGCAGCGCTATAAAGAAGAAGAATATCGAGCATACGGCGAGAATCTTCATCGCTTTCCTGCTGTTGCGGAATTCCTCTATACGGAGCTGCCTCTTCGACTTCTCGACGACATACGGTTTCGGGGCCGCATGCCTCGGCTGATACTGAGGCTTTCTCTTCGGAGCAGCGGAACCGTGCTGTGCGCGCCGCATGTCAACCGCTTCTGTTCTGTTGTAAGCCAATGATTCCGCCCTCCTCTCTTTTATATATGTAATTAATCTTTCAATTTAATAATCGAGCGTAATTTGGCCGATCTCGCTCTCTGGTTGTCGTCAAGTTCGTCCTCGGAAGCCGCCTTGAACCTGAACTGAAGCTCTCCCCTCGGTGTCTTTCCGCAGACACAGACGGGAAACTCGGGCGGGCACGTGCAGCCCTCGCAGAGTTTTGCAAACTCCTGCTTTATCGCCCTGTCCTCCAGGGAGTGGAAAGTGATTATCGAAAGTATGCCTCCGGTCTTCAGACAGTCAAACATGTCCTCCGCCGATTCGGCCAATGAGTCGAGTTCACCGTTTACTTCTATACGTAAAGCCTGAAATGTCCTGCGCGCGGGATGTCCGTTTCTGCGCGCCTTCGCGGGCATGGATTCCGAGACTATTTTCGCAAGCTGCAGCGTGGTTTCTATTGGTGTAAAGGCTCTTTCCTTTACAATATGTTCCGCAATACTGTTTGCGTATCTCTCTTCTCCGTAAGTGCGGATGATTCTCGCAAGTTCCCCCTTCGGGAGAGTGTTGCAGAGATCTGCCGCCGTAGGCCCTTCCCTGCTCATCCTCATGTCGAGAGGCGCATCGTTGTGAAACGAGAATCCGCGTTCCGCGGTATCGAGCTGGTGTGAACTGACTCCGAGGTCGGCAAGTATGCCGTCCGCTCCTCCTATGTCGTTGTCCTCCAGGATTCTCTTTATATTTGAATAATTATCGTGAACTATTGTTACCCGGGCGTCGGACCCGAAACGCGCGGTCAGAGCCGCGACGGCGTCGGGATCGCGGTCGATACAGATTAAACGGCCGCCGTCGCCCAGGCGCTCAAGTATGCCGGCGGAATGTCCTCCGCCGCCCGCCGTACAGTCGACATAGACTCCGTCGGGCACAACGTGCAGGGAGTCTATCGTCTCCTCATACAGCACGGGTATATGCGAAAAAGATTCGCTCATCAGAAGATAACCTCAATGTCGAGATCGTATGCATCTCTCGTCTTGTAGCTGTCACGCTCGAACGCTTCGGCATCCCATACTTCAAATTTATTTCCCGCTCCGGCGATTACGACATCTTTCGTGAGATGTGCGTACTCGAGCAGCTCGGCCTTTATCGTGAAACGGCCCTGCTTGTCCATGTCGACCTTGTCGGCCTTGCCGAAGAAGCTTCTCTTGAAACGGTTGATGTCTTCAGCCGACTGCCTCTTCTCGGGATCCGGGCGGAGGTTCTTTATCTGTTCGGATACCTTTTCCCACTCCGCCTGGGAGTAGACGTAAAGGCACTCGTCAGGGGCCTTACAGACAACAAAAGTCTCTCCCAAGTCCTCTCTGTACTTGGAAGGGATGAATATTCGATTTTTGGCATCCAACGTGTGGTTGTATACGCCAAGGAAATCCATATTATTGTTCCCCTTTTTTGCCCCACTTTTAACCATTTTGGTGGAAATTCGCTCCACTTTATGACACAATTATATTATATGAATGCCGTGTTTGCAAGGTTTTTTTGATATTTTTTTGAACTTTTTTTGAATTCTGACGAAAAAGCCGGTTCTTGTCTTTAACGACAAATAAAATCGACACAGCTCGGGCCCTTTTGTATCCTTTGCCGAATTGTCATAATAATGTCAAAAATATGAGTTCAAAATCATTGATTTTTATAATTTGTAATGTTAGACTAATACGCGTCAAAGACATAAATTACATTGTTAAATGGGGGATTTAAGTTATGCAGAACCTTCTTTGGCTCGTTCCCGTAGCAGGCGTTCTTGCTCTCTGCTTCGCGCTCTTCCTTGCGATGAAAGTAAAGAAAGCCGCTCCCGGAACTGAAAGAATGAAAGAGATCTCTGCCAGCATTCACGAGGGTGCACGCGCATTCCTTACTGCTGAGTACAAGATTCTCGTCGTATTCGTAATCGTTCTCTTCGCGATCATCTGTATCGCCATCAACTGGAAAATGGCTGTTTGCTTCGCAGCAGGCGCCCTCTTCTCAGTACTCGCCGGTTTCTTCGGCATGACGGTTGCGACTCAGGCAAATGTACGTACAGCCAACGCGGCTAAAGAGGGAGGCATGAACAAGGCCCTCTCTATCGCCTTCTCAGGCGGTGCCGTCATGGGTATGTCCGTTGTAGGTCTCGGTCTCCTCGGTGTAGGTCTCATCTACATCATCTTCAAGGGTGACACGAACATCCTCTTCGGTTTCTCACTCGGTGCTTCTTCAATAGCACTCTTCGCCCGTGTAGGCGGCGGTATCTACACCAAGGCTGCCGACGTAGGTGCTGACCTTGTAGGTAAGGTTGAGAACAACATTCCCGAAGACGACCCCAGAAACCCCGCAGTTATCGCCGACAACGTAGGCGACAACGTAGGTGACGTTGCAGGCATGGGCGCTGACCTCTATGAGTCATATGTCGGCTCTATCGTTTCAGCCGTTACACTCGGTGCTCTCCTCGCGAAGTCCGACACGGCCGTCATCAAAGAGCTCATCCCGGGTGCGGGCGTATTCTTCCCGCTCTTCCTTGCGGCTCTCGGTATAGTTGCTTCAATCATTTCCACATTCTTCGTAAAGGGCAAAGACGGTTCCAACCCGCACACAGCTCTTAAAATAGCTCAGTGGGTTTCCTCAGCTCTCGTCGTTATCGCAGCCTATGTTCTCTGCACAATGTGCTTCGAAGGCATCGGTGCTTTCATCGCCATCATCGCAGGTCTTATCGTAGGTCTCCTTATCGGTACAATTACTGAGGTCTATACTTCCGATTCCTATAAATCAGTTAAAAAGATTGCCGAGCAGTCCCAGACAGGTCCCGCAACGACAATCATCTCAGGTCTTTCAGTCGGTATGCTTTCAACAGCTATCCCGATTCTCCTTATTGCAATAGGTATCTTCCTTGCAAACCACTTCGCAGGCCTCTACGGTATCGCTCTTGCAGCCGTAGGTATGCTTTCAACAACAGGTATCACAGTTGCTGTTGACGCATACGGCCCCATCGCCGACAACGCCGGCGGTATCGCGGAGATGGCCGAGCTCGACGAGTCCGTCCGTGAAATCACTGACAAACTCGACTCAGTCGGCAACACGACAGCAGCCATAGGTAAGGGCTTCGCCATCGGCTCAGCCGCCCTCACTGCTCTCGCTCTCTTCTCAACATACACAGAGGCTACAGGCGTATCCATCCAGGTAACCGACGCTACAGTTGTTATCGGTCTCCTCATCGGCGGTATGCTTCCGTTCCTCTTCTCTGCATTCACAATGGATTCTGTCGGCAAAGCTGCCAACAAGATGATTGAAGAAGTACGTCGTCAGTTCAAAGAGATCCCGGGTATCCTTGAAGGCAAGGCAAAGCCCGACTACAAGACCTGCGTTGCTATCTCAACACAGGCTGCTCTTAAAGAGATGATCGTACCCGGCATCATCGCCGTTCTCGCTCCTCTTGCAGTAGGATTCATCCTCGGCCCCGAAGCTCTCGGCGGTCTCCTCGCAGGCTCACTCGTATCCGGCGTACTCATGGCTATCTTCATGTCCAATGCAGGCGGTGCCTGGGACAACGCCAAGAAGTATGTCGAAGGCGGCAACTACGGCGGCAAGGGTTCTGACACCCACCACGCTGCAGTAGTCGGTGACACCGTAGGTGACCCGTTCAAAGACACATCAGGCCCGTCAATCAACATCCTCATCAAGCTCATGACAGTTATCTCAACTGTTTTCGCAGCTCTGATAGCTTCTGTCGGCGGACTTATCTGATCCCCGTAAAAAACAATTAAAAAGCCCCGCTGAGGCATTCCTCAGCGGGGCTCTTGTTTTATTCATTTACTGCTGATCCGCGTTCTCGAGATTGAAGAGGCAGATATATCTGAAACCGTCTTTCGACTCCTTCTTAATATCCATCTTGGAAATCGAGATACGGCAGCCGAAAACCTTGCCGTTAAAATTGACCATGGCCTTTGTGGAGATAAATCTCTTGCCGCCTTCGTCAAGTTCCTTCCTTATGTTCTCAAGGCTTGCAAACTGAAGCACGGAAGCGACATCTTCGGGGACAACAACTTTCGGGATATAGCACTCATGGAGCCATGAAATCTCACCTGAGAGCGGCTGGTCGCCGAGCAGGTCCGTGTTACAGACTATCTGTCTGAAAGTACCTTCATCCGGATCGAACTCGTAGATGAGCGAGCAGATATTGCGCATAATCTCACGGATCGCGTCAAAATTCTCCTCATTGCGTTTATACGAGGTCAGCGAGGTGCCGTAGGTCTCAAGGTAAACCAGGGCACGGAAATCCTTGTGTTCGTCGTCCTCATCAAGTCTGGAGACCGTGAGCCTCGCCCACTCATAATCGGCACTGTTGCGGCTTCTTATGCGCAGGTCCGTGCTTATCTTCGGTGTCTTCTGATAGAACATCGTCATGACGGCTACAGTGGAGCAGCGGTCGAGGACGCTCTTCGCGTCGTCCGGATGGACGTACTTCTGTACAATCATCATGAGGACATCATCGAAGTCGCCGCCCTTCTGCGGCGAGCCCTTACCGAGCTGCGCGTCCGAGACGTTCAGGAAATCGTACTCGCCCGTGTCGTAGTCGACTTCTATAAGCATGCCCTCTATCATTCCGACAAGTGTCGAATACTTCATGATGGCGTCAGCCTCTGTCGCAGCGACGGAGACACCCCTGTCCTTGCGGAAGTCCGCGGGCATCTCCTTGCGGCGGTTACCCTGGAGCAAGTGTGTAAAACGCGCGTGCGGTATGGGCTCGGAATAGACATAACCCTGGATAATGTCGCAGCCTATCTCCTTGAGGAAGGACACCTGCGCCCAGCTCTCAATACCTTCGGCGACGGTCTTCATGTCGAGGGCTCTCGACATGTTGATTACGCTCGAGATAAGCGCCTTGTCGCGCGTCAGGTTCTCGCTGTCATCGAAGAACAGCTTGTCGAGCTTCAGCGTATCCATGGGAAGATTCTTCAGAATGTTGAGTGAGGAATAACCGGAGCCGAAGTCGTCTATCGAACAGGTGAATCCGGACTTCTTGAGGTCGAGAACTATCTTGCGCAGGATGGCAAGATTCTCGAAAACTATACTCTCGGTGAACTCCAGTTCGAGAAGTCCGTCCGGAATTCCGTATTTCTCTTTTATCTTGGTATAGCGCTTGACGAAGTCAATGCGATAAAACTGCAGTCTCGAGACATTTACGGAGACGGGAACCACCTTAATACCCTGATCAAGCCACTCCCTGATATTCTTACATACCGTCTCGAAGATGTATTGGTCGAGATTTATGATGAATCCGTTCTGCTCGAAGAGCGGAATGAATTTGCCCGGCGACATGAATCCGGTCTGGGGGCTGTCCCAGCGGACGAGCGCCTCAGCGCCGACTATCTCTCCTGTGGATACCTGATACTTGGGTTGGAAGTATGCCTTGAACTCACCGTTTGCGAGAGCGCTCTCCATGTGGCGCTCGAGCTCCTTCTCGGCTATGACGCGCTCGCGTATCTCCTCCGTATAGAAGGCTATGTGATATTCGGAACTGCCCTTTACGGACTTCTGCGCCATATTGGCGCGGTCTATCATCTCAGTGATTTTAAGTGAGCGGTTGCCGGGGTCATCGCCCGTGCAGTATATGCCGACATAGACCTCCGGTTTATAATGGGCTTTCTGGATTTCATCAAACCAGCAGATGTCATCGATTATCGAGTAGATTGTCTCGACAAAATCGTTTTTATCTTTATAGGGCACAATGGCAGTGTAGTTGTCTGCGGAAATACGGGCAAAGAGTCCATCGTCCTTTCCGACCTCTTCGCGGATTCTCTGCGAAATGGACATGAGCAGAGCGTCACCGACATCATAACCGAATGTGTCATTGATGTACTTGAAGTTCTGGATGTCACCGTAGAAGACGGCATAGGTCGTCTCCTCGTCCCTGTTGTCAAGGACAAACTGTGCCTCACGCAGGAATTTCTCATAGTTGATTCCGCTCGTGAGTTTGTCCATGTCGATTATCTTCGAAATCTGCTTCTCATAGACATGCACCGCAGTGGTCACGAGCAGCGCGGCGATGAAGAAATAACCGAAAGTTACAATCGCGTAGTTGACAATTCTGAAGCTCATGTTCTCTACGACCCTCATATTTTCAACACACACGAAGCCCGCAAGGACCGTGCTGAGCGCAAGAAATAACGCAGCGGTCAGAATAATGCGGGTTCTGATCTTGCGTATGCTCTGCTCGGCAACACTCAATTTTTCATTTTTCTTTGCCATTTCCGTACCCCTCAAGGTGATTTAAAGTATTAAAGTTATACGAAAATATTTTAACATTGACGTATTTTAATGTCAATTTATTATGAAAAGTTAATAAAATAACATACTTTGATTTGCAAAAACTTGTATACTTTTGTTAAATTTATTGTTATAATATAAAATGTATATTTACGTGAAGAGGTAAAGCATATGCCCGTCAAATCGAAAAACAGCATTTTGCAGAAGAGCTCAATCCTGACAATAATACTGGCAGTGCTCTTCATCATTATCTATTTCCTCATTATAGGATATTCCTACAACTCCCTCGTAAAGGCGGCGGAGGCGGATGTCTACAAATCAACAGACACCGCCGCCGTAACCTTCTCAAGGGTTTTGGAGTCCGATGTCTCATACCTCGAACTCCTGTCAACGGATATCAAAACAAGCGGCTTTGACCTCAAAAAAGCCGACACCGCCGACGAGGTCCAGATCTTCCTTATAGCGGAAGCGCAAAATAACGAATCAACTCTCACATTCTACTATCCTGACGGCACATATGTTTCATCCGACGGCAGCAAGGGCAAAATCGAAGACACAAGCATCCTTGAACCTCTCACAAACGACCTGATAATCTTTGAAAAATCCGCCGAGGATGAAAATACCAGACTGGTCACGCGCTACAGGGCGGTAGAGGATCAGGACGGCAATCTCCTCGGTTACCTCGGAGCCACATATGACTATTCCCTGGCTCTTGAGGACTGCTATTCATCGACACAGAAGACGAGCAACCTCCATGACATAATCTTTGTTGCTGACGGCACTATAGTATCCTGTTCAAACAAGAGAAACTCCGCTTTTGAAGACGTGGATAACCTCTATGACTTCCTGGGTTCCCACAATTTCATAGGCTCCCTTCCCTCAAAACTCGCGGTACCCAGCGGCACATCCGTCAACACCTTTACGTCTGACGGCGTAAAATATGTAATAGCCATGTCACCGGTACCCGGCGCAAACGGAGTCTTCATTGCCCGTACAATGCCTTCAGGCACAATGTTCGCGTTTACCGGCAGAATCATACTCTTCATGATTTTCGCCTCCCTCCTCTTCTTCTTCGTAATCGCGATCATAGCCTACCGCTACTACAAATCCATAAATGAGACTTCAAATCTTATCAGGGAAGTCGCCTATGCCGACCCCCTGACCGGTTTCCCGAACTATTCCAAGTTCAAGGAGGACGCTGAAGAGATTCTTGAGAGTGACAGCGATAAAAACTACTTCCTCTCCTGTCTCGACATAGTCGGTTTCCGCTATATAAACGACTCCTTCGGCTATGATATCGGCGACGAAATCCTCGTCGGCATCTCAAATGAGATTAACGACCTGCTGATTGAAGACGAACTCTTCTGCCGTATTTCAGGCGACAAGTTCGTCGTCCTCTCAACCAGAAACTTCGGTGACACTGAGCACGAGCTCTTCATCTACCAGCTGGTGGACAGAGTCAGCTCAATCCCCCACCTCTCAAAATCACATATCCGCCTTGAGGCGCAGATGGGCGTATACCCGATACCCGCAAGCGAACGCGGCGAGCTCTCAATCAACGCGTTCTACGACCGCTGCCTCATCGCTCTTTATACCATCAACCACACCGACACCGGTGTCGCGGTCTATGACGCCTCCATCTACAACGAGCAGATAGAGCGTAAGGAAATAGAAGGCCGCATGCACCAGGCCTTGAAAGACGGTGAATTCCGCGTATATGTCCAGCCCAAGTACAGGACGAACAACGCGAAACTTGCCGCGGGTGAGGCCCTTATACGCTGGGTTGACCCGAACAAGGGAATAATCCCGCCCATCAAGTTCATACCGCTCTTTGAGCAGAACCGCTTTGTACACGATGTAGACCTCTTCGTAATGGAAGTTGTCTGCCGTTTCCAGAGGATGAGGCTCAACGAGGGTCTCCCGGTCGTACCGATCTCCCTCAACATCTCACCCGTGGAATTCACAATGCCCGGTTTCTGCGACGCCTACATCAACATAAAGAAAAAGTATGACATTCCGGACAAGCTCATTGAGCTCGAATTCACCGAGGGTATATTCTTCGAGAACGAGACCCTGTTCAAGGAGATCATCAACACCTTCCACAACGCGGGATTCACTTGCTCAATGGATGACTTCGGTTCCGGTTATTCATCACTTAACATCTTAAAAGACCTTCCGGTTGACGTACTCAAGCTCGACAAGCTCTTCTTCAGAGAGAGTGAGAACACCTCGCGCGACCGCTCGATTATCCGCTCCGTCGTCGCGATGGCCCGCTCCCTGAACATCAAGACGGTCGCCGAAGGCGTCGAGACCCTCGACGCTGTCGACTTCCTGAAACTCATCGGCTGTACGCTCATCCAGGGTTATATCTACTCCAAACCTCTCCCGCTCACCGAGTTTGAGGAGAAGCTCAACACCGAGAGCATTGACGAGGATGATGAGCTCGACTTCGACAAGTTCGAAATCGTACCTCTCGACATGCCTCTCACCAACAGTATCGACGATACGCTCAGAAAGACATATGCCGCCATCATCGAGATAAACTCCGGCGGTAACATCTACCATATGTACTATCCGAGCGACAGCGACATAAAGTTCGAGGTCATTCCGGAGCGCGGCTTCTTCACCACGCTGTACGAGGACCTCATCCCGAAGTATGTCCATCCGAAGGATCTTGACGCAGCCAAAGCCGCGCTCAATCCGAGAAACCTGACCGAGCACTTCAAGAAGAACAACGAGCTCGACCTCGAGTACAGGCACATGCGCAAGGACGGCTCCTACTCCTGGATGAAACTCCATGTCATAAAGGCCACGGGCGGCCGCGATGACAGCCAGATCTTCTTCGGCTACTTCAATATCATCGATGACTACAAAGAGGCCGAAGAGAGCCTGTCTATCGCCCAGAACCGTTTCTCGGCCGCGTACTCGAACTTCAACGGTGTCGTATTCGAAGTAGACCTTCGAGACGGCCGAACCGACCTCCTCGAGACACACTCTAGTCTCCTCGCAGCCGTAAAGGATGTCCATGAGTATGACCAGCTCTTCGGATTCATCTACAACTATCTCATCCACGATGACTACAAGGAGACCATGACCACCTACTGTACCCTTGATTATCTCCGCTCGCACTTCACTACGAGTGCAAACCAGAACTCGCTGACCATACAAGTTCAGGCAAAGCCTTCGAGAAAGCTCAACACCTATAACTTCTACAGTGCGACTTTCTCTGCTCAGGCCGACCCGAATATGATCCTCCTCACTGTCGAGGATATCACGGAAGCCAAGATTAAAGAGGGTTCCTCAAAGCTTCGTCACTACATTACCGACGTCGCCTTCGCGAACACCTTTGAGTCAATCACAATCATAAATCTCGACAAGGACCTCTTTACCACAGCGGTTTATCCTCCTGTCGGCAAGCGTACTGCAAATGTCACGGAAGGACGCTACTCACTCGCATTCAGGAAGAGAATCGAGAGCCTTCTCAAAGAGGACGACATACCGAACATAGAACAGATAATGTCACTTGAAGGTCTCACAAACTTCTACAACGACCCATCAACCGAGGAGTTCAAGCTCACATTCCAGGAGCGTAAGGCTCCGGAATCAGATGTGTACGAGTGGAAGGAGTCACTCCTTGCAAGCGCTCCGCAGGAATACGGCCAGGACAGACTCGTCTACGTATTCATGCGCAGCATAGAGGAGATACGTATGGCGGAGCAGAACCTCAACGAGTTCGCTCACAGACTGAGTTACTCGCTCGCCATGTTTGACTATGCCTACTCGGTTGACGTCAATACCAAAGCCGTAGACATAATCGGCGGACGCATGTTTGACGGCGAGATGTTCACGGCCGATGAAATCAATTACCAGGATATCACCACCACCGTGAAGAACAGCCTCATAAGCGAAGATGACCAGGCAGCATTCAGGCGTCTCTCCTACATCGACGAGCTCCTTGCCTACTTCGCAACGCACCCCGCCCTTCTCACGAAATCCTTCAGGTCACTGGAGAATGAGAAGGATATGGTTGAGGTCTCAATCATCTACGGCGCGCGTGAACAGAAGCTCACCTTCTTCGTACGCAGGCTTGACCGCTCTGTCTTCATGGGCGATTCATCCGACTCCGTATAATAAGTTAACACTTGTGGATTATACGGCTTTTTGCTAAAATAATGGGGTAGTCTGACGACTGCCCCATTAATTTTTAAAGGAGTTTTAAAAATGGAAGAGAAAAAAGGTTTTGTAGCAGAATTTAAAGAATTCATTGCCCGCGGCAACGTCATGGACATGGCAGTCGGCGTAGTTATCGGCGGAGCTTTCACAGCTATCGTTAACGCGCTCATCGAGTCAATCATCAACCCGATCATTGCCCTCATCGCAGGCAAGGCTGACTTTGCGGAAGTAACAATCGGCATGTTCCCCATCGGAATCCTCATCGCCGCCATCATCAACTTCCTCTGCATCGCTCTCGTAGTATTCCTTCTTGTTAAAGCTGTTAACAAGGTAAAGGAAAAGGGTGCCAAGAAGGAAGAGGAGCCCGCAGCTGAGGAAGAGCCCGCCGGCCCGACCCAGGAAGAGCTTCTTGCTGAAATCGTAACGCTTCTCAAAGAGAAAAAATAAACAGTCATAGAACGGAACTCAAATATGAAGACTTTGTATTTTGACTGTTCCAGCGGAGCCGCCGGCGACATGTTGTCGGCGGCCCTCTTTGAACTCATTGACGACAAAGAGGAATTCTTAAAGGAACTCAACAATGCCGGCATACCCGGTGTCACGACAACAGCTGAGACTGCCGTCAAGATGGGTATAACCGGCACACACTTCCGTGTCGTGATAAACGGCGAGGAGGAAAAGCCCGCAGAGGTGGTCCATGACCATGAGCATCACCATGAGCATCACCACTATCATCACCACACTACCCTCGAGGACATAACCGACATAATCGACTCCCTCGACATACCCGACAAGGTACGCGCCGACGCGATAAACGTTTACAAGATCATCGCGGAGGCCGAGGGCAGAGTGCACGGCGCCGAACCCGGTGCGGTACACTTCCACGAGGTCGGTATGCTTGACGCCGTCGCGGACGTAGTGGCCGTCTGCTGGCTCATTTATAAACTTAATCCGGAACTGATAATGGCATCGTCCGTTCACACGGGCTCGGGCACTGTTGAGTGCGCGCACGGCATAATGCCGGTGCCCGCCCCCGCAACGGCCCTGATCCTCCGCGACGTCCCCATCTACAGCTCCGACATTCAGGGTGAGCTCTGCACCCCCACCGGCGCCGCGCTCATAAAATACTTCATCACCAAGTTCGGTGCCATCCCCACCATCACCATGGAGGAGATAGGCTACGGCATGGGCACAAAGGACTTCGGTATCCCCAACTTCATCCGCGCCATCATAGGCGAGACAAACGAGGAGATAAAAGAGGAACCGATTAAAATCCGCCACCCCGTAAGCCACACCGAAGAGGAGAAGAAGATCATCTTAAACCGTCTCTCCCGTGTCACCGGCCACATTGACTCAATCAAGCGCATGGTAGATGCCAACAGAGACACAGATGAAATCCTGACCCAGCTTGCCGCCGTCGAGTCCTCAATCAACTCCGTCAGCCGTGTCATAATCAAATCGCACTTTAAACACGCCATAAACAAGGCAGTTGAGACAAACGACCCGCACGACCTGGACTCCGTACACGGTCTCATTGACAAGTTCCTCAAGAAATAAACAACAAACAAAACAAAACAAAAGAAGCGCCCGAAAGGGCGCTTCTTTTTTCAACAAAACTATTTAACATCAGACTTGCTCTCAAAACCGTGGACCCAGTCTGAGAACAAGTAATAAATCAGGTAAATGACTGAGCTGATTCCCCAGGTCAGCGGATAAGCCCAGTAGACATACCATATGTCTCCGAACATATTCATTACAAGCAGAATATAAGCCACGCGGATGACGCACCATACGGAGAGCATGACGAACATCGGGACGAAGGCCTTGCCCGCTCCCCTGCAGACTGCCGCAACGGCGTGTGAGAACGCCAGGAGAAAGTAAAAGAGCGGAATGATATGTGCCTGAGTCACACCCAGTTCCAGCACCTCAGGCGTCTTGTCAAAGAGGCCTATAAGCAGAGGTGAATGGAAGTAGTAGATGACACCGATAATCTCCGCCAGAAGCGGCGACAACGTCATACAGAAGCGCGCACCCTGTTTTGCGCGCGCATACTCCTTCGCGCCCAGGTTCTGGCTTATGAAAGTGGTCACAGCCAGATTCAAAGCCATAATCGGTATGAAGGCGAATCCCTCTATCTTCGCATGCGAACCGAAGGCCGCCATGGCGAAGGTTCCGAACGAGTTGATCTGCGACAGCACTATGACATTCGCAAAACCTATAACCGAATTCTGAATGCCGGAAGGCATGCCGTACTTTATGGTCTCCCAAAGAAGCGGCATATCAAATCCGAGTTTTGACAAAGACAGCGTATAGACATGTCCCTTCTGCATTAAATGACCAATACAAAAGACCGCGGACAGAGACTGCGAGAGTATGGTTGCGAAAGCCGCCGACCAGACACCCCAGCCGAATACTCCGACAAAGAGATAGTCCAGCACTATGTTTGTAAGAGCGGAGAATATCAGATAGTACAGAGGCCTCTTGCTGTCGCCCACCGCGACCATAACCGAGCGGCCCATATTGTAGACCACGAGGCCTATGCACCCTGCGAAAATCGTTCTGAAATAAGATATGGCCTCAGGCAGCACCTCAGGGTCCGTGTTCATCCAGCGCAGTATCTGCGGCGTGAACAGCACACCGAAGGCCGTCATAAACACACTCATGACCAGAGCAAGAGTCACCGCCGTGTGGATGGCTAAACTGACACGATCTGCATCTTTAGCTCCGAAGTACCGGGCAATTACGACACTGCCGCCCATTGCCGCTCCCTCGAAGAAACTGACAATCATGAAAATCAATGTGCCTGAGGTCGAGACCGCGGCAAGGGCCGTGGTTCCCAGGAACCGGCCTACTATCAGCGAGTCAACGACATTGTAGAGCTGCTGGAAGACCTGGCTTATGAAAAACGGAAAAGCAAAAGACAATATGACGGAGTACGGTGACCCCTGTGTGAGGTCCCGTACTCCGTCTGAACTATGCCTATTTAAGCTTAATGTCTTTGCATGTTCCAATTAAAAACTCTTCTTCATTGCACCCGTAGGACAAGCGTCAACGCAGAGTCCGCATGTAGCGCAGTAAGAAGCCGCTTCTGCCTTCGGGAACATAGGATTGATTATTGTGTTGAAACCGCGGTTATAGAGGCCTATGAAGGTCTTCTTCGCAACCTGCTCACAGGTTCTGTAGCAGAGTCCGCAGAGAACACACTTATTAGGATTATGCTCTATAACATTCGCAATGTCAATATAATCTCTCTTATGAACCTCACCCGGGAAGCGTGAAGGCTCGACATCGAACCAGTTGGCGTATTTGATGAGACGGCAGTCATAGTAGTCATGGCAGCCGCACTCAAGACAGCGTGATGCCTCTTTACGCGCAACCTCTTCGGAGAAGCCGTAGTAGATGGGCTTGAAGTTATTCTTTCTCTCCTCGGGAGACATGCCCGGCATTTGCGCTCTGGGCTGTTTCTCGCGGTCTTCGAAGTCAGCCTCGGTCTTCTCATCCTGTACATAGTACGGCGCCTTGTAGCGTACCTCAGCGCCCTCTAAGTAATTGTTGATGCAGAATGCGGCCTTCGAAGCCTCACCTATGGCTGCAATGGCAATACCTGCGCCCTTGTTTGTGACGTCACCGGCGGCAAATACGTTTTCGATATTTGTGCGGAAAGTCATCTCGTCGCAGAGGATTGTGCCCTTCTTCGTAAGTTCAACACCGGAGATACCCTCGCAGTTTGCAACCTGGCCGATAGCCATGATTACGTTGTCGAGTTTAATGTCCTCGGTCTTGCCCTCGACAGGTACGGGAGAACGACGGCCTGATGCGTCAGGCTCACCGAGTTCCATAACCTGAAGGGTCATGCCCTCTACCTTGCCGTCACCGTAGATTTCGATGGGGTTTGTGAGGAACTTGAAGATTACTCCCTCTTCCTCAGCCTCTTCAATCTCTATGTCGGCCGCGGGCATCTCGTTCCTTGTGCGGCGGTATACGACGTATACTTCCTCGGCGCCGAGACGCACTGCTGTACGGCAAGCGTCCATGGCGGTATTACCGCCGCCGCAGATAGCGACGCGCTTGCCGATGACGGGCGTCTCGCCCATACCGAGCTTGCCGAGGAAATCAATACCGCCGACAACACCCGGAAGGTCCTCACCCGGAACACGCATGGGAACGGAGGTCCATGCACCGATAGCAATCAGCACAGCGTCATAAGTAGCAACAAGCTCATTAAACTGAATGTCTCTTCCGAGCTTGACATTGTTCTTCATGATAACGCCGGCTGACTCTATAATCTCAATCTCCTGATCAAGAACAGCCTTGGGAAGTCTGTACTCGGGGATACCGTAGCGGAGCATACCGCCCATCTTCGGCTGCTGGTCAAAGATAGTTACGGCGTGGCCGTACTCGCGAAGCTTGTACGCAGCCGTAAGACCTGCGGGACCGCCGCCGATGATTGCGACGCGCTTGCCCGTGTCCGCACCGACTGAGATAACATACTTGTTATCAGACGCCAGCACCTTGTCGGCAGCGAATGCCTTCAGGAAAGCAATTGAGATAGGCTCCTCAACGAGCTGACGACGGCAGGCGTCCTCGCACGGATGAGGGCATACTCGGCCAATAGAGGCCGGAAGCGGGAATGCTTCGTAGATTGTTGAAACGGCATCGAAATACTTGCCGTCTTTAATTTCGTTGACATACTTCTGGCAGTCGGTACCTGCAGGGCAGTTCAGCTTACAGGGGCCGCGGCAGTCACCCGTGTGGTCGGACAGAAGAAGCTCAAAAGCAGTCTTTCTGGCGCGAATAACACGAGGTGTATCTGTATGAACAACATAGCCTTCAGCGGGTATTGCGGAACATGAACGGAGAAGCTTCGGCACGCCTTCAACTTCAACTACGCAGACGCCGCATGCGCCGTAGATGGCCGTATTCTCGGCAAAGCAGAGTGTGGGAATCTCCACGCCTGCACGGGTTGCCGATGCGAGTATGGTTTCGCCTTCTAAAGCCTCAACTTCTACTCCGTCAATGGTGTACTTAATAGACATGAATCTTCCCTCCTTTACTTAACGATTATCGCATCCTGCTTGCAGACTGTCTTACAGTTGCCGCACTTGATGCACTTCTCAGAATCAATAGTGTACGGTGATTTAATCTCACCGGTAATAGCATTCGCAGGGCACTTCCTTGCACAGGCGGAACAGCCAATGCACTTGTCCTTGTCGATAGAGTATGTAATGAGCGATACACACTCACCTGCCGGGCAGCGCTTCTCGGTAATGTGGGCCTCCATCTCGTCACGGAAGTAACGGATGGTGGTGAGTACCGGGTTCGGAGCAGTCTGTCCGAGACCGCAGAGAGCACCGTCCTTGACGGCCATACAGAGCTCTTCGAGCTTCTCTATGTCGCCCTCTTCACCTTTACCCTCTACAATTCGTCCGAGGATTTCAAGCATGCGCTTTGTGCCTATACGGCAGTGTACGCATTTACCGCAGGATTCCTTCGCAGTGAAGTCGAGGAAGAACCTTGCCATACCGACCATACATGTGGTCTCGTCCATGACAACCATACCGCCCGAGCCCATGATGGCGCCTGTGGCACCGAGGGCCTTGTAGTCGATGATTGTGTCAAGGAGTGAAGCCGGAATACAGCCGCCGGACGGACCGCCGAGCTGAACGGCCTTGAACTCTTTATCGTTTCTGATACCGCCGCCTATGTCGTAGATAACCTCACGAAGGGTCTTGCCCATCGGGATCTCAACAAGGCCGCCGCGCTTGATCTTACCTGTGAGAGCGAATACCTTGGTACCCTTTGAGTCAGGTGTACCCATGGCCGCAAATGCCTCACCGCCGTTTGCGATAATCCACGCGACGTTGGCGTATGTCTCAACGTTGTTGATGTTTGAAGGCTTGAACCAGAAACCGGACTGTGCCGGGAACGGAGGTTTAAGACGGGGCATGCCCCTCTTGCCTTCAAGTGACTCAATAAGGGCCGTCTCCTCACCGCAGACAAACGCACCCGCGCCTGCCTTGATTCTCATCTTGCATGAGAAGGAAGAGCCCAGAATATTATTACCTAAATAACCGCGCGATGTAGCATCCTTAATGGCATTCTCAAGACGTACAATAGCCAGAGGATACTCAGCACGTACATAAACGATAGCTTCCTGAGCACCAATGGCATATGCGCCGATAAGCATACCCTCAATAAGGTTATGCGGGTCGCCCTCAATTACGGCACGGTCCATGAACGCGCCCGGGTCGCCCTCGTCCGCGTTACAAATGAGATACTTCTCATCTCCGGCCGAATTCTTCGCGGCGCGCCATTTAAACGCCGTTGAGAAACCTGCGCCGCCGCGGCCCTTGAGGCCGGACTTATCAATCTCTTCAATGACGTCATCCTGAGTCATGCCGGACGATAGAATTTTCTCCAGCGCGGAGTAACCGCCGCGGGCAATATACTCATCAATGCTCATCGGGTTGATAATACCGCAGTTACGAAGCGCAATACGGGTCTGCTTCTCAAGGAAGGAAGCATCATCAGCGGTAATCGTAATGGGATCAAGCAAAGACAGGTCGCCCGAATTAACTGCAGCAACTATTGTCTCAGCATCCGATGAAGTAACATGGACCAGACGACGAACCAGCTGATCACCATCATAAAGATCAACTATCGGCTCGAGGAAGCACATGCCTATACAGCTTGTGATTGTGACAACGGAACCCGAGGGGTTCGAAGCCGCAAGGAGTTCATCAAGCTTTGCGTGAACCTTGCCTGCGCCTGCAGCGAGACCGCAGGAGCCCTCTCCTACTACTATCTTCATGCGTTGTCACCTGCCTTTGCTGCGAGTTCGCGAAGAATTGTCTTCGTCTTGTCCGGTGTCAGACTGCCGTATGTCTCACCGTTGATCATCATGACCGGTGAGAGTGAGCAGCAGCCGAGACAGGCAACGTGCTTGAGTGAGAACAAACCGTCATCCGTTGTCTCACCGTCAACTATACCGAGTTCATCCTTAATGGATGCCGCGATAAGTTCCGAACCGTTGACGTGGCACGCAGTACCCTGGCAGAGCATGATAAGATACTTGCCGACCGGCTTGAGTCTGAACTGAGTGTAGAATGTCGCCACACCCATTACCTTCGCAGGAGCAACTCCCGTCTCCTCGGCAATATGGTAGATGACATCCGTAGGCAGATATCCGTAGATATCCTGTGCCTGCTGTAAAATTGCAATAAGACTTCCGTCTATGCCGCGATAATGTTCCAGAACATCAGCAAGCAACGAAAGGTCAGAAGCCTCATGGTTACAACCACAGCTCATAATATTACCTCCTTTTTTACTTATACACGTATAAAATAACAGAATTATTTTACCACATTAAAGCGTGCAAATAAACACAAAACAGTAATAAAAAAGTGGACACGTCAACCAACGTGTCCACAAAAGAACAAAATAAGAAAATTAAAAAACTAAAAAGCAAACTGGAATACGCAGTAAGATGCGTAGATCAGAAGCAGCAGTATTCCCTGCCAGCGATACAGCTTGCCCTTGACCAGTGCAGGCACCGTCATCAGGAGCATAACGCCCAGAACAACGGGAATATCCACAACCAGCGAAGCATTCATACCCGCAACAAGCTTTGAAGCGGGAATCGCAAACGGACGTAAAGTAATAGACAATCCCGACACAAGTACCAGGTTGAACAGGTTTGCACCTATGACATTGCCGAGCGACAGAGCACCATGGCCCTTCCTGAGCGATGTAATTGCCGTGATAAGCTCAGGCAGCGAAGTACCCAGAGCAACAAATGTCAGCGCAATTACGGACTCCGGCACACCGAGAGCCGTAGCAATTATAGTACCGTTGTCAACAAGCAGGTCCGCACCGACAGCAATTGCCGCCGCACCCACAATCAGAGACACAACAGCCCTCCACAGAGGCATCTCAGCCGAAGATGAAGACTCCGACTCTTCCACCTCTAAAGAAGAAGAGGAACCACCAAGTGCTGACTTGACCTGGAGGCCAATATACACTGCGAATATTGCAAGCAGGGCAATACCGACAGGTCTGCTGAAGAAGCCGGTAAAGTAAGAAACACCAGCATATACAGCAAGAGCAACAAAGAAGAATGCTGCGGGAACACGCAGACTCTTCTTATCCGTAACACCCGGCGCGAAGGTTATGGTAATCGCGGAAATCAGCGCGGTGTTGCAGATAATCGAGCCTAAAGCATTGCCGTAGGCAATCTCAGAATGGCCCGCAACAGCCGCTCCGGCAGATACCATGACCTCGGGCAGAGTCGTGCCTATGGACACAACCGTAGCGCCTATCAAAAGATCGGGTATATGCCACTTCTTCGCAATTGCGACCGCTCCGTCAACGAACCAGTCACCGCCTAAGATAAGCAGCACAAAGCCCAGTAAAAACAATAAAATCGGTACAATCAAACTCATTATCCAAAAACTCCTGAAACAAGTATTTTAATTCCTATGCCAATAAGTATAACGCCGCCCAGCACATCTGCCTGCCATGTAAGTTTCGTTCCGAGCTTCTTACCGAAATAAACACCCGCAAACGAAATAGCAAACGTGACAACACCGATAATCAGGGCAACAATCAGAGCCGCCAAAACTTTGTACTCACCGATAGTAAAACCTACCGACAGAGCATCAATCGAAGTCGCAATACCCTGGATGAGCAGCACACGAGGCGTCAGCGAGAGCTCAGTGACCGTAACACCCTTCTTCTTTGCCCTGATACCATTGACGAGCATCTCTCCTCCGAGGTAACCGAGCAGGAAAAACGATGTCCAGGGCAGATACAAAGAAAAGGAAGCAAATTTCTCAACAAGCGTATGAACGCATATCCAGCCGAGAAACGGCATCAGCGCCTGGAACACACCGAAAGTGCCCGCAACAGCCGCATGTTTGCCGGAGGACATTGAAGTCTCACGCAAACCATTTGCCACAGACACCGAGAAGGCGTCCATAGCGAGGCCTACACCAAGCAGAAGTGCAAACAGCACCATACTTACAGTAACCATGTTTCTCCTAAAAATAAAACTAAAACAAAACTATCATAAAAGAGACTCATGTGTGGCAGCCACACATGAGTCTCGCAATTTAAAGCAATGCCAGGCAAAAGCCAGGATGTTGACATTTGCTGCGCTCAAAAGCGCCTGCTACTCCCTCAAAGGAATAATGCACAGATATTCTACCAAAAGGGACCGGTAAAATCAATTACTTTTTAGTGCCGAAAAGTCCTCTGACAATTGAGGTTGCGCCTGTGCGCATGACTGAGGACAGTGCAGTGGACGCAGCCTGCTTGGCTATCTTGTCCGCTGACTTTGTCTTTCCGCCTGTAGCGGCATTGACAACATTTGTTGCAAGTGAGCGCGCAACTGAGGAAGCAGCGTTTGAAGCCGCTCTTTCAAATGTCTTTTTCTTCTGAGCGGCAGCCTTCTCGGCAGCCTTGGCCTCGAGTTCAGCCTTTCTTGCGGCGGCCTTCTCTTCTATGGCAGCCTGCTTTGCAGCAGCCTTCTCCTCAGCCAGAGCCTGCTTCTCCGCGGCCTTGGCTTCCGCCGCCGCGACCTTAGCCTGCTCGGCCTCAAGAGCCTCCTGCTCCTTAAGAGCCTTAAGCTCCTCATTGGCCTTCATGATAATCTCATAAGCGGACTCGCGGTCAACTGTCTCTCTGTACTTGAGATCAAACTCAGAGGAAACAATTGTTGTCTGAACAAGTGAAGGATCAGCAGGACCCATGAGTGAAGCCGGGGGTAAAATCTTAGCCTTCTCAACTATCATCGGAGCACCTGTCTCATCGAGGAAGGAAACAAGGGCTTCGCCCGTACCAATCTCCTGAAGAGCCTCTTCGGAGTTAAATGCGGGGTTCTCACGGAATGCCTCAGCGGCCGCCTTGACGCCCTTAAGTTCTGCAGGCGTATAGGCGCGCAGTCCGTGCTGTACTCTGTTGTTAAGCTGTGCGAGAACGTCTCCCGGAATGTCTGACGGAGACTGTGTAACGAAGTAAATACCTACACCCTTTGAACGGATAAGTTTAACAACCTGGACAATCTTCTGAATGAGAGCCTTGGGGGCATCCGAGAACAGAAGATGAGCCTCGTCAAAGAAGAATACCATGCGCGGCTTATCGAGGTCACCGACCTCGGGAAGCTGCTCAAAGAGTTCTGTCATCATCCAGAGAAGGAATGTAGCATAAACAGTCGGGCTGTTTATGAGCTTTGAGGATTCAAGAATATTAATAAAGCCGCGGCCGTCAACGTCTGTGCGCATCCAGTCCTTAATATCGAGCATGGGCTCGCCGAAGACGCCTTCGCCGCCCTCCTGCTCGAACGCCAGCAGCGCGCGCTGGATAGCGCCTATTGAGGCCGGCGCCACATTGCCGTACATAACGGTATACTCATCCGCGTTATCTCCGACATACTGGAGCATTGCGCGGAGGTCCTTAAGGTCAAGAAGCATAAGGCCCTTGTCATCAGCAACTCTGAAGACAATGTTCAAAACACCTTCCTGAACATCGGAGAGGCCTAAAAGTCTGGACAGAAGTATAGGTCCCATATCGGAAACAGTAACCCTGACAGGGTGTCCCTGCTCACCGAAGATATCCCAGAACCTTGTCGGATAGCCCTTCTGTACGAAATCGGTAATACCGAATTTCTCAGAGGCACGGACATCCATGCCGGTGCCCGGAACGAGCATACCGGTAAGGTCGCCCTTGACATCCGAGAAGAATACGGGCACGCCCATATCCGAGAAAGACTCAGCCATAACCTTCATGGTTATCGTCTTACCGGTACCCGTGGCACCGGCAATAAGGCCATGTCTGTTCGCCATCTTCGGCAGTATATAAAGTTCCTTTCCCTCAAAGGACTGGGCCATGTAAATTTTAGAATCCTTAAGCATAAAGCATCCTCCAGTGTATAAAAATCAAGTTCGGCATCAGCCGTTAATATTCTTACCGAGATAGTAAATCTCTGACGATGAGTCCTTGCCGATTAAGGATGTATTAAAAGATATAACGGGACGAACACTGCAGTCGTTGTTGTCAAAGCAGAAGGAATCAATCTTTCCGTATTTAAATACCGCAAGCAGGTTGTTCGAGTTATTCGGCAGAGCAGCCGGTGAAGCAAGCCAGTAGCCGTAACAGTCCGGAGCGTCAGCGGCTTCCTGAACATAAACCTTGTCCACTACAAGGTTGTAGTTCTCATCCTCATAATAACCCGACTTCTCGAGTGTATTGAGCTCAATGCTGTCCTTCTGCTCGTCAGAGGATTTCGGGAAGATGTATCCCTGGTTCTCCCAGCTCACTTTATCCGAAACAACATCCCCAATCTCAAAATCAATCGGAGAATAACCGGAAGCTTCCCAGCTCTTTTCCCAGAGAATAAGGGTCGGCGTTCCTGCCACAAGCATGCTGTCATCAAACTTCTTGCCGTCCTTGTCCTTCAGGACAAAGCTGTCCCAGACATTCTGGTCCAGCAAATCGGCAATAAACGCATGCTTATGCGTATCGCCTTTCTTTTCTACCGTCCAGGTATGCATATACCTGGCCGTCACCGCCGGATCAATAACCGCCTCATTATACGGATCATAGTTATTGAAAGTAACACTGTAGCTCACATTGAGCTTGTCGTTAAACGTGACAGTCTGATTAAGACCGCCGCGTTCCTTAGCCGTAACAAGCGGAGGGCAGGTATCGGTTGAAAGCAGACCTGCGGCAATGAGATAAGTAATGCCGGCATCCTCATCCTGATAGAAGACAATCCAGTCATCATCAACAGACTTGGCATCCCCTACACCGATATTGACATTGTAGTGAACATACTCGCCTATCCTAGTCTT
>JAEEGK010004198.1_pt1 | contig 35508 bp, 25 predicted proteins | sample 8958771 | NCBI WGS metagenome assembly JAEEGK01 (sample SAMN16246547, study PRJNA631951) | gut metagenome | biome: gut microbiome; feature: rumen; material: SC-attached | host: Bos | place: Iran: Karaj | collected 2018-10 | reverse complement strand
CAAAGTGCCATGGCCGAAAGACTCGGCTGCACTCAACAATTTGTCTCAAAAATCCTTAAAGGAACAGAAAACCTATCGCTTGAAACGCTCACAAAGCTGGAACAAGCCATGGGTATTCAACTCATTGCTGATTAGTTTTTTATAATACAAAGCATTTGAATATGCTATTGGAACGAGAAGGGGAAGTACGCGTTTCAATCCACGCGCCCACACGGGGCGCGACTTATCAGCATAACGAGACACCTGCTCAATCATGGTTTCAATCCACGCGCCCACACGGGGCGCGACTTCGCGATTGTTGAATTGGGATTGTCTGGTAATGTTTCAATCCACGCGCCCACACGGGGCGCGACGGGATGAGAGATCCAATACCAATACCAACATTACGTTTCAATCCACGCGCCCACACGGGGCGCGACCCTTGAGGAGCCGGCGCTGAGGCAGCACTACATGTTTCAATCCACGCGCCCACACGGGGCGCGACCCGGAGGCACAGCCGACGCAGCTACCAACGAGTGGTTTCAATCCACGCGCCCACACGGGGCGCGACGCGTTGTGAACCCTCTCTCTGTTGTGGCCAATGTGTTTCAATCCACGCGCCCACACGGGGCGCGACGGCGAAGACATTCGGCCATATTATTCCGAAGACTTGTTTCAATCCACGCGCCCACACGGGGCGCGACCATGTCTGGTTCTACTCTTGCTTATTCAGCAGGTAGTTTCAATCCACGCGCCCACACGGGGCGCGACGGCATAGTCAGGCGAAATCATTGAGCGGTCTTCGGTTTCAATCCACGCGCCCACACGGGGCGCGACATTACACCCTTAGAAATAGGCATGCGAATAGCATTGTTTCAATCCACGCGCCCACACGGGGCGCGACAATACCAATCTTGCGTTGCGACGCACAAAGATAATGTTTCAATCCACGCGCCCACACGGGGCGCGACTGCTGAATATTGATGCAACGGACGCATGGTCTCAGTTTCAATCCACGCGCCCACACGGGGCGCGACGTCAATAGAAGCATAGTTACGAAACGAATTTGTAGTTTCAATCCACGCGCCCACACGGGGCGCGACGCTAATGTTAGTCATGCTATTGGCTTTGTTCAAGGTGTTTCAATCCACGCGCCCACACGGGGCGCGACCCGGGGTGGCCGACCTCATCCTCTTTCTTCCGAGGTTTCAATCCACGCGCCCACACGGGGCGCGACCAAGAAACTTTCCATTATACGGAGTTTTGGAAAGGTTTCAATCCACGCGCCCACACGGGGCGCGACTCCTTCATCCGCTACGTCAACATAACACCCCGAACGTTTCAATCCACGCGCCCACACGGGGCGCGACGGGTGCGGTTTATGTACTGTATCCATTGAGGACGTTTCAATCCACGCGCCCACACGGGGCGCGACTTCCGCAGAATGTCATCAAGGTCATGAAGGAATTGGTTTCAATCCACGCGCCCACACGGGGCGCGACAACACTAACAACGTGCAGAAAGCGTGGATAGAATCGTTTCAATCCACGCGCCCACACGGGGCGCGACCGCATACACGGCCCGCGATTTGGCCGCAAGACGTGTTTCAATCCACGCGCCCACACGGGGCGCGACGAGACGAAAGAAGCGCTTTTAAACGCCTATTGTGTTTCAATCCACGCGCCCACACGGGGCGCGACGATATGTCTTTACTGTTCATGGCTCAACCAGATTGTTTCAATCCACGCGCCCACACGGGGCGCGACTCACCGTTGCGGTTGATCCTGTCAACGATCTCGTTGTTTCAATCCACGCGCCCACACGGGGCGCGACGCATTTGCAGCAATATCAGGCAATGGAGTACCATTAGTTTCAATCCACGCGCCCACACGGGGCGCGACGTACTAACACTTTGGTTGTTATTACCATCCATAGTTTCAATCCACGCGCCCACACGGGGCGCGACTTTTCAAAAATTACATGGCCAAAAATCTTAATACGTTTCAATCCACGCGCCCACACGGGGCGCGACCAATACGTTGGGTAACATCAGTAAGATTATTGAGTTTCAATCCACGCGCCCACACGGGGCGCGACTCTCCCTGATGCTCATGAACTCCACCACCAGGAGGTTTCAATCCACGCGCCCACACGGGGCGCGACGTTTTGTGGTGCCGGTGGAACCACCACGGGCGTTGTTTCAATCCACGCGCCCACACGGGGCGCGACATGCAAGACGCTCCGGCGGCCATCCCGATCAATGTTTCAATCCACGCGCCCACACGGGGCGCGACTTCAAGAAATCCGAAATCGAGGAATGGATGCTTCAGGTTTCAATCCACGCGCCCACACGGGGCGCGACTGACGGTCCCATTCAATCCGGTAGCAGTTGTAGAGTTTCAATCCACGCGCCCACACGGGGCGCGACGGTGTTCCTGAGCTTCCTATTACTTTGCCTGATGTTTCAATCCACGCGCCCACACGGGGCGCGACAAACAAAGCCTTAAAAATCGAACAAAACTTAAAAGTTTCAATCCACGCGCCCACACGGGGCGCGACCGTCCTTTGCGAGGCTCTTTGCAACGGATTAAAGCATGTTTCAATCCACGCGCCCACACGGGGCGCGACCCTTGGGTGCCATTGAACGAGATTTGCTTGTTTTGTTTCAATCCACGCGCCCACACGGGGCGCGACTGCCCTTTTCCATGCTATCGGCCAAATCCTTGGAGTTTCAATCCACGCGCCCACACGGGGCGCGACGCATGTTTCTACAACAACACAGACTTCACGGTGTTTCAATCCACGCGCCCACACGGGGCGCGACATACTTTCATATTATAAATGATTAAAGGGTAACTGTTTCAATCCACGCGCCCACACGGGGCGCGACTATTCCAACGGGTTTTGCTTTTTTGGCGAGGAGAGTTTCAATCCACGCGCCCACACGGGGCGCGACACGTAATCGGCAACTTGGCGAGCCAAAGAAGATGTTTCAATCCACGCGCCCACACGGGGCGCGACACATTTGCCTAACCGTACTACCAAGATTTCTCATGTTTCAATCCACGCGCCCACACGGGGCGCGACTCCAAATTCCGGACATCACGAATGATTCTGAGTACAAGTTTCAATCCACGCGCCCACACGGGGCGCGACTCCTTCATCCGCTACGTCAACATAACACCCCGAACGTTTCAATCCACGCGCCCACACGGGGCGCGACTTCCTTTGATAATCCGTTCGATTCTTTCAGTCGTGTTTCAATCCACGCGCCCACACGGGGCGCGACTTAACAAAGGCCTTCGAATAAACACATAATCAATAGTTTCAATCCACGCGCCCACACGGGGCGCGACTCCGTTAAGTTTGTCGAGACTCCTGCGGATAAGATGTTTCAATCCACGCGCCCACACGGGGCGCGACTTTCAATATTTTGTCCAATAGCCTGGGAACCTTTCGTTTCAATCCACGCGCCCACACGGGGCGCGACACCATGTTTCTTTTGCTGATATTGATAAGTTTGTTGTTTCAATCCACGCGCCCACACGGGGCGCGACTTTTATACAAAAAAATCCATGGGGAGGGGTGGTTGTTTCAATCCACGCGCCCACACGGGGCGCGACCAGGCTGGGTATTCACAGTCACAAATTGCTGCAGCTGTTTCAATCCACGCGCCCACACGGGGCGCGACCTCACCGGTGTATCTGATCAGCTATGACCAGTGGTTTCAATCCACGCGCCCACACGGGGCGCGACCGCCTTCGATGGTGATCACGCGGCCGTCAACGAGGGTGTTTCAATCCACGCGCCCACACGGGGCGCGACCGGCGTATCGTGTACATTTGCGCGGATTGGAAACGTTTCAATCCACGCGCCCACACGGGGCGCGACCGTAGCCTTCATTTCCCCGGATTCAAGCAGGGTGTTTCAATCCACGCGCCCACACGGGGCGCGACGTTTTCCTCATCAAATCACAATTTGGATGTCTTGTTTCAATCCACGCGCCCACACGGGGCGCGACGCAATGCAGTTTGAATCGTCGGCACAATGTAGTTGTTTCAATCCACGCGCCCACACGGGGCGCGACGCGTGTCTTTTTGAGAATTCACGTTTTGTCGATTTTGTTTCAATCCACGCGCCCACACGGGGCGCGACTGTTGATCATGCACTTTGGCCGCTGGGCGTTAATGTTTCAATCCACGCGCCCACACGGGGCGCGACAAAAACTGGTTGGCGCAGAAAAAGGCACAAAAAGTGTTTCAATCCACGCGCCCACACGGGGCGCGACAAGACGGTACGTGCCGCACTTGCACAACGGACTGTTTCAATCCACGCGCCCACACGGGGCGCGACCCGTTTCTTTTGGAACGAGCCGATTTCGCTTGATGTTTCAATCCACGCGCCCACACGGGGCGCGACACCGTTGTCGGTGCATTGGTGGCGTTTACCGCTGGTTTCAATCCACGCGCCCACACGGGGCGCGACGGCCGGATGATATGGTTTTCTTCCTTGCAACCGTGTTTCAATCCACGCGCCCACACGGGGCGCGACATTATTCGATGTGTTTTGACCTTCATAGTTGATCTTGTTTCAATCCACGCGCCCACACGGGGCGCGACTTCGAATAATGTTTAATCCGGACCGGTTGGATAGTTTCAATCCACGCGCCCACACGGGGCGCGACGCACAAAAGGCGTTGGACGCCGAAATAGAGGCAAGTTTCAATCCACGCGCCCACACGGGGCGCGACGCAAATTCAAACCCGTCTGCCATGTCATGGGATGTTTCAATCCACGCGCCCACACGGGGCGCGACCCAGCAGCACGATATGCAGATCCGTAAACACTAGTTTCAATCCACGCGCCCACACGGGGCGCGACTTAGAAGTCCTTTTGGGGATATGTTCAAAAGCAAGTTTCAATCCACGCGCCCACACGGGGCGCGACATAATCATCGGCGTGTTAACGGTCGTGTTGTTTGGGTTTCAATCCACGCGCCCACACGGGGCGCGACTTGTTGCCCTACCAGGACCTTGGACTTCCAGAAGAGTTTCAATCCACGCGCCCACACGGGGCGCGACTGACCGAAAACGGACAATTTGAGGCTGATTTCAAAGTTTCAATCCACGCGCCCACACGGGGCGCGACTTGCCTCTCTATCAGACCTATGAATTTGATGGTGTTTCAATCCACGCGCCCACACGGGGCGCGACGTATCACTAATAAACTTACGACCAAAACGAAGGTTTCAATCCACGCGCCCACACGGGGCGCGACTTTAAACTTTGAGTAATGATAGAACAAAAGGAAAGTTTCAATCCACGCGCCCACACGGGGCGCGACCTAAAAGGGCGGTCCAAGACGCTTTCAAAAGGATGTTTCAATCCACGCGCCCACACGGGGCGCGACGACATCCGGTGTATGGGTGGAATTTGTCAATGACGTTTCAATCCACGCGCCCACACGGGGCGCGACGGTATATTTGTACGAAAAACAAGACGAAGCAAAAGTTTCAATCCACGCGCCCACACGGGGCGCGACTACTACTAAAGGTAATATGTCGTATGCCTTGGTAGTTTCAATCCACGCGCCCACACGGGGCGCGACTGTCATACTTGACGATTATCAGGTATGGTTAAAAGTTTCAATCCACGCGCCCACACGGGGCGCGACTTCGCCGGTTTTTATAAATCCTTTGCGCAAAGGTGTTTCAATCCACGCGCCCACACGGGGCGCGACTTTGCTTATGTTTAAAGTGTTTCTACCCATTTGAAGTTTCAATCCACGCGCCCACACGGGGCGCGACTTACCTTGTAGGATTACGGCATATCAACTTCGCAGTTTCAATCCACGCGCCCACACGGGGCGCGACAGTATTCGTCAGGATATACAACGACTATTGCCTTGTTTCAATCCACGCGCCCACACGGGGCGCGACCTGGCAAGGGAATTCTTGGTAACCAACATAGATAGTTTCAATCCACGCGCCCACACGGGGCGCGACATTAGTTACATGTGTCTGGTTGAATCTGAAAATTAGTTTCAATCCACGCGCCCACACGGGGCGCGACGAAATCACCATGATAAAAGTCAAGCGGGTTAATATGTTTCAATCCACGCGCCCACACGGGGCGCGACGTTTAAAACCGTTGGTATGCCACAAATCGTTACTGTTTCAATCCACGCGCCCACACGGGGCGCGACTTTTAATGAGGACATGTTTAATTGTATCCATAAGTTTGTTTCAATCCACGCGCCCACACGGGGCGCGACGCGCAAGGCGGCAGCGGCCAACCAGTCCGCCAAGTTTCAATCCACGCGCCCACACGGGGCGCGACGCAATTCTAAATAACCTTACCGATGTTACTCAAAGTTTCAATCCACGCGCCCACACGGGGCGCGACTCTTATAAGCTTGGCTTTCCTGATTAGCGGCAGAAGTTTCAATCCACGCGCCCACACGGGGCGCGACAAATTCAAAAAGTTTATTTCTCCGGTGTAGCTAAGGTTTCAATCCACGCGCCCACACGGGGCGCGACAGTAATCTATACAACTTACAGATTACCAAATAGTTAAAGTATCAGTTTCGCGAAAGTGAAAAAAAAACAGAGCTTTTTAACACCGCTCTATTTCCAACTCACCATCTAATAAACTGATTATCAAACACCGCGAAAATACAACATTTTTTGCAATGTTTCACATTCGCGCTTCAAATTATCAATTCCGAATCGACATCAAACGAAGTAACTTTCCCTAACATCTCTATCCTTTTGTTCCAATTGTTCCCTAAAAAATAAAAACGTATACTATCTGTCTCTTCTTTGATAATGTCGGATAATTTGCTGCGCAGACCCACGAATTGGGCTTCTGTCAACACACATTCAAATACTGAGTTTTGCACCCGCCGACCATAGTTTTGGCACTCTTTGGCCACCTTGCGCAACCGCTTTGCTCCCGAAGCCGTGACCGTTTCAACATCGTATGTAACCAAAACCATCATCGATCAACGTATTGTAAACACTGGATAATCGTCAATGTCATTTCTTATCGCCTTTGCAAGCAACATGGCTTGGATGTATGGAAGCAGACCCAATTCCATCTTTTCCTCCAAATACGGATGTACTATCGTCTCCTTCTTCCTCTTTTGCCAAGCCGAAAGTAGTGTCTTTCTGCCTTCATCGCTCATCATAATGCCTTCTGCACCTTGCACAACGAAGTCTTTAGCCGTCATCTGCTTCCGATTAATCAAAGAAAGCACCAAGCGATCACCGAGATAAGCCCTCATCTCCTCCATCAAGTCAAGTGCCAACGAAGTCCTTCCTGGACGAAGAGTGTGCAGAAAACCAACGTATGGATCGAGGCCGACAGTTTCCAATGCCGCAGTGGTTTCATTGGCCAACAATGTGTAAACAAACGAAAGCATAGCGTTCACCTTGTCTTTAGGCGGATGTCTGTTCCGTCCGTGAAAAGCGAAATCCTCCTTTTGATGAAGTATCAATTCGGGAAACACACTAAAATAGGCATTGGCAGCGTCACCTTCAACACCTACTAACTGTGATGCAGACATTGCCGTCAACGCCCACTGCTTGCTATGTTCCATAGAATTAATGGCTGCCTCAACACCAGCATTTTCTCCATTGTCTCTGATGAAACGTTGGAGCGTACTCCTATAATTCTGTATCTTTCCAGCAATGAACAATCGCGCGAAATGGAGCGATCGTTCATCGTCATCAGCAATACGATATTGCTCTTTGCGCAACAACACATTGCCTCGGGTAGGGCCTTGCATCCTTCCGATGAAACGACCATTAGGCGAAAGGAAGGCTAACGAAACCCCATTGTCGGCACACAGTTTCATCAATCCCGGACTGGCGCCCAAATAGCCAAAAGATACGATTCCTTCAATATTGATGACAGGAATCCTAAACCTCTCTTCCTTCTCCACTGAAACCACTACATTTTGCCCGTCCTTACTCAAATAGGATTCGGGAGTAGTCACATACAGCACATTAAGCAGTTTCTTCATACAACGATTTTTTCAAATAATTGCCCACAGATGACCTTTTGACTATATCAGGCAAACAGATTTCTGCAAGCGAGCAATTCGAGCAACCGGGCTTCTTTTCGGCTTTAGGGACAACGCCTGACCGATAAACGGAATGCATTTCATCGGCGCATTTTTGTGTGAATGTTCGCAAGTCAGAATCCATCAAGACGGTTTCCCTTCTGTTGGTGGCCTCATAATAAAGCCAGCCTTCCTCGATCGTAATACCATATTGTTCTTCGAGACAAATGACCTGAGCCGCAAGTTGTACCTTGTCGCGAGCATCGGGTTTTGACCTTCCATGCTTATACTCAACAGGTTTGGGTTTCCAATAGCACCACGGATAAGAGGGATGAACGATAGCATTATCCTGTGTATCAGAAGGCTGTAATTCAACAACATCTGTGAAGCCATACAATCCCAATGCGCTTGACGACACAGGAACCGAGTGCAGCGAAACCGTGTCACCGTTTTTCTGGCGGTAGGAAGGGTTGTCGGCATTCTTGTGAAGCAGCCTGCCCTCAGCCGTCAGTCGGTTTTCGGACCACTGCTGCTCAACGTGAATCAATGCCCATTGTCGGGGACAGAACACAAAGTGCTGAATCCCCGACAACATGAGCATATCATCTTCAGTGTACATCTTTATTAAATCAGATATTCCACATGCACTCCCGCTGGCAAGGCATCCTCATCTACAGTGACAGTATAATCCTTGAATGAGCGCGGAGCATCTAAAATACACTTTTCCACTTTCACAAGATCAAACAACTGATTAGCTGGAGCATTGCCCAACAGCGAGTCATGCTTGAAAACAATCAGTTTCCGAGCACTCATCAAACCTCGAGCTGCTGAGCGGTCAACATCGAACATGTTTTTCAAAGCCTCCCAGAACAAGTCCAAATCCTCCTCAGAAAAACCAGTCTGTTTGGCTAGATTTGCTGAAATGAAGCCATGGCAAACATAGAGGCCATAAGGAACGGTTGCTTTGCGACCCATAGTTCGGTTATCGCCACCTTGCTTTTCAGCTTCTTTTTCAGTTGCAACTGCCATTCTAGTAATAGAGTGTTCAGCCGTGGCAATTGAATCAACCGAGCGTGCGAATGTAAACTGGAGGGGGCCTCTAACTTGACCTGCATTCTTACCCGTTGACATAACAGCACCAAATGTGCGAATGTCGTAATACGATTTGCACATTACATCACGGGCTGCTGAAGTCTTGTCTTTAGCCACTTTTACACTTTCTTCATCATGAGCCTTGTCAATAAGTGTGTTTAGTACGGCCTTTTCCTTAATGAAAATATCATAGCCATCAGCACATTTTTTAGCCACCTGCACATAGTTACGCACTTTGCGTTTGAGGCACACATCGGTCACGAGACCCATTCCTGTTTCGGCATCCACACGAGGCAAGTTGCCAGCATCGGGATCGCCATTGGGATTGCCATCCTGTACATCGAAAATGTAAACGAAATCGATTCTGTTTTTCAATTCTGACATAATTCAATTATTTAAAGTTGTTATTGTTCACTTTGTTCTTCTTTCTTGGTGTAAAACCATTGGGTTTGTTGATAATAACCCACAAAGAACCTTCCTTGGTCTTGTAGGTCGAGGTGAGTTGGGAAACCATCGGGGCTAATCTTATCAAAAATTTCTTGTTTGATTTTTTCAAACCAAACTTTCCGTCCCTCATTCAGTTTCTCCGAATGATGGTATGACAGGTTAAGAATGGTCGCGAAAACAGCTGCTGGCGTAGCACTTGCCGAGTTCATATATCGTTCGCGAATGGAATGTTGGTTGTTGGCCTCGTCTTGAATCTTGTCAAGCACGGCAAACAAACGGCCACAAAGGTAGCCTTGGTTGGGGTTTTTGTCATCTAACATAACGTTTATTTTTTGTTGGTTATTAATTCTGTTCAAATACGCCTTGAGGATGGCTGCACGCGTGATGTTCAGGCTTTGCTCTGCACGTATGCGACGTATGCAACTCGCAAATAACGTATAAGGGTAAAGATTTCCTTGGAAAATACTTTTCACAACGGCTTCAGGTAAATTGGGGGTTGCTTCTGAGGATTTGCCCCCCAATGTAACAGCCGCCAAAATCGAACGAAGCCCCATATAAGGTTTTTTCTCCTTGCGAGTGTCAGCAATTTCCATATCCTCGAAATGGCGAAGAATAAGAGCAGCAAAGTCCTTCAATGGCAGTTCCGACCAATAGGTTACAGCAATTCGTGCCGAATTGGGTGCAAGCCCTAGAATGTAGAATTTGTCGTCAAGCGAAGTTCTTAAACTACCAGAGTAGATGGCATTAAACGTCTTTCTCACCTGTTCAACGTTTCTATTAGGGTCATCTTCCTGTTCGGTGAATCCAAACATATTGAAAATGCTTTCTTCTGCCAGTTTTCCCGCCTCGTCATCTTTGGATGCCCAAAAAAGGAATGTGCGGTTACCGATTATGAACTTATTTTTCGAGCCTTTTGAGAGCATACTAAGCAAAGCTGTCGTATATTTAAACTCTGCCCCCTCTGAGATAGGTGCATTTAGCCCCATTTTCTTTCCATACGAATCATATCCAGAACTTACTTGAAAAGATACAAGTTTCGCATTGCTTTTACCACCAAGAATAAATGTACTGTAAGTAGTATTAACTGGTTTTGACTTTTGTCCTGTAATAAGACAAATCGCCTCTTTATTATCGTTAAAAGCACTAGCTATTTTATACTGAATAACTTGTGGATCAGAAGCGGCAAGTGTAATTTCACCAAAAATCCTAAAAGTTATGTTCTTAGAAATTGATTTACATAGCCCAGCCCAATTAACATCATGGCTCATTTGTTTTACAGTTTCAACACCATAGGACTGGTAAAACCTGCCTATTGCTCTAACATATTTATTATTAGGAATGGCTTCAGAAAGACTCTTCACATCATTAACAAAAGCTGAATAGTTTTTCTCATTGCTCTTCATTTCTTTTGTGAAGTCGAATGGTTTATCCGGCTTAACATCTTTCAACCCAAGAACGTACGATCCATTATCCCCGAGACAATGGGGAACAGGAGCAGAAGTCCTTTCCTCTGGTCGAAATGTTAATAATTGTATGCCCTCGACATCGCCCAATGGTTCAATACATTTAAAACTACCATTCTCATCTATAACAATAGCATAACAAAAATTTGTCAATGCCATTTGCATTGGAGGCAAACTATTTACTCGCCGATCATAATACTCATATAACGCTTGCAGTATCATCTCAAAACCTCCTCACTATTAATGGGTGGAACAATAATCACCCCCTGCTCCATACGGGCACGGAAAAACATCGCTTCAGGCTTTTCGGGTTTGTCTCGGAAATCCATATCATAAAGCATAATGCCAAAGTCGCGGCTTTCCGCAACTGGTGGAGCCAATTCCTCTTGTTCGGGATTCACCAAACGGAACGAAGCCGAAAATTCGCGTGTGCCGAGATAAGGTTGGTTGAAACATTGCCCCTTGCTTGCCCGGCGCTCGAACATCGCATTATACTTGCCCGGATTCTCATCCTTGCGAAGCAAATCCACCTCTTCCTCGTCAATTCGGGCATTTCTGGTCTCTTTCCGTTTCCATTGGGGAATGAATTCTAGTTTTGCCCATATTCGATAACGGACATCTTGAAGCAACAGCGAGTTCTTTTGCTGCCGCTTGTCCTCAATGAAAATCGGGTTCTTCGAGGCAACAGCACCTACCTCATTGCGCCTAATAGTAGTCCATTTGATAGGGTTAAGCACCTCTATTTTGGTCACTTGCCAATGAATAGCAGGTTTCCAAAATATAGCTTCAAAGACGGCTCTTGCAGCCGAGGGGGTGATGACATCATAACTCACCCTTTCCACCTTCAATTCTGGTCGGGTGAAGCAGGCCATCGGCCCCCATACTTCCAAACAAAACTCTTTGTCGTAATAATCCATATTTCAAACTATTAATGATTCTTCTAACCAATGATTATCTGTAACCAGTCCAACTTCTTTATCGTAGAATATCGGATCACTGACCACATAGATGCCCTCCAAAACTTCTTCAATTGCTCCTGCATCCGTCAGTTTTTTCAGGTCGTTGTTTCTGACATTGACGCTGTATTGCGACAATGCCTTCATTAAAGTGTATGTAACACCTTCCCTCTTCAAACGTTCCACCAGATCCATACTGCTTTTCCAGTTCACAATGACCGAGGTTGTGTTGTCGTCTATCAGTTGAAAGGTCAAAGCGGCAGTTTCAAACTGCATTTCTTTTTTATAGAGTAACTCTTTGATGTTCGCCTTGTCAAAATTATCGACTCGTGAATACAACTGCCTGAAATAGGCCTCCATCGCCTCTGGCGAAAACCAATCGTGGTCTTTCCCCAAAGCAATACGAGCGTTGTTGGTTTGTGTCATAAAGCCGGGTGGAAGTGCCTTCTGCAAACCAAAAACGAATGTTTCACCTTTGTCTAACCGCCCCTCGCGATTGCATCTGCCCGCTGCCTGCAAAACGGAGTCAAGGCCCGCTTCCTGGCGGAAGACCACTGGGAAGTCAATGTCCACGCCCGCTTCTATCAACTGTGTGGCAACCACCCTAATAATGGAATTGTCAGGATTATTAAGCGCGGTTTTAACCTTCGCTATGGTTTCCCTGACGTGGTCAGGGCACATCATCCTCGACAGATGCAGGCAAATGCCCTCTTTGGGCAAACGGGTGAAGATCTCCTTTGCATCGTTTCGCGTGTTCACTATGCACAATACCCGATTATGTTTCGCTATTTGCTCGGCTATTTTATCATAGTCTTTACGCTCACCATCAAAACGTATTTTGACACGACGCAACCTGTCATGAAGGTTTACCTTTGGGGGAATAATCTCAAGGATTTCGGACAGACCTTCAAATGAAACAAACGGATTTGTGCCCATTATTTTCCCCGACAAAACAGGTTGGCTTGCCGTCGTAAACAAGATTGATGTACCGAACACTCTTTTTAATGTGTCAAAAGTATCGACAATAGGTTGTAAAAAGGCTATTGGCAAAGTTTGAACCTCGTCAAATATCAGGACACTTTTCACAATATTATGCAACTTACGGCAATCGGAAGGCTTATTACTGAATAGGGATTCAAAAAATTGGACGTTAGTGGTTACTATAATTGGATAATCCCAGTTTTCAGTGGCCAATTTCAACCTGTTCGCCAACTCTTTGTCATTCAACTTTGACCTATCCACATTGGAATGATGCTCCAATACATTTTCTTCTCCAAAAATGTTTCTTAACACGCTTGCTGTCTGTGTGATGATACTCGTATAAGGTATGGCAATGATGATGCGGTTTAGATTGTTTCTGATAGCATGTTTGATAGCCCAGAGCACAGAGGCTAGTGTTTTTCCCCCTCCCGTCGGGACGGTCAAACTGAAAAAGCCTGGTTTATTATCGCTTTCCTTGATGCACCATTGCTGGACTTCATTTCTGATTCTGTTTACTTCAGTATCAGGTGCATTTTTCTTCAATCGGTTCAAATATGCCTCCAACTTCTCTCCCAACGAAGACAAAGTATCGTATTCCCCTCGCAATTTGCTTTGTTCAGGTTGCATAAAAGCCTCGGTGTCCAAGTAATCGGCATCCACGAGACAACTGTATAGCATCCGCTGCAAATGATGAATATCTTTTGGTTTCCCAATATGCGGAGCCACCAGTTGGGCATCAATGCTCTCAACACTCACATCATTGGGCATATCCAACTCCAACATTTTTTTCATATCTCCATAATCATAAAGGCCTCGATGATGTCCCATTAATGCATTGTCCATCAGCAAATGGAATTGAGGGAATAATCGTTTCGCCACTATAGCTCCGATGTATGCATGGCTGTAATCACCTTCGACTTTCATGGTTGGGTCCAAACCGCTTTCTTTGATGATGTGTTGTTGGAAAGCTTTTTTTTCTTTGCCCTTGTCGTGAAGCAGTCCTAAAACTCGCCCCCATTCTTCCATACCAAAAACGGCAGCAAATTGGGCAGCGAGTCCAGCCACTCCTTGCTGATGATCTTCATTGGTCTGAACGGCAAAATTCTCTGGCCTAACGTGTGCTATGATTTCCATTCTATTTCACTTTTTGTACTTCACACTGCAAATTTACAATCATACCTGTTTCAAAACATGAAACACAAACTGTTATTTTCATATTTTTGCAGAAAAATTCAATGAACGATGAGAAACACCGATACATTTAGGCAGTATATTTGGATTGTTCACACCATCCAACAAGCAAGAAGGGTCAGTTATGATGATATCAAACGCCTTTGGATAGACAACGACCTAAACGATGGTCATCCCCTCTCCCGCACCACATTCTACCGCATACGCCAAGCCATTGATGACATGTTCGGCATCCGTATCGAATGCAACAGCCAACACCAGTATTACATAACCAATCCCGAAACTCTGAAAGACAACTCCACCCAAAACTGGATGCTCCAAACACTTACTGTTGGCAATATCTTAGCTGACAGCCTTTCCATCAAAGATCGAGTCGTACTCGAAGAAATCCCGTCTGGAACAATGTATCTCCAAACCATCATCAAAGCCATCAAGAGCAACCACCGGCTGACGATGACCCACCAAAGTTTTTATGCCTCAGAGGCTAAGAACATGCTCATCGAGCCATACTGCCTTAAACTATTCCGACAAAGATGGTATCTGTTAGGCAAAACAGCTCCACAATACAATGAACTTCGAATCTATGCCCTCGACCGCGTAACCTCACTTGAAGAAACCAACCAGACATTCACATTGGATCCCGATTTCCTAGCGGAAGACTTCTTCAGACACTATTTTGGAACTTTCATTGGAAAAGAGCCAATACGCATTGTTCTACGCGCTTACGGAATGATGATCCCCCTGCTAAGGACACTTCCGAAACACCACTCACAAAAGGAAATCGCAACCACGGAGCTGTACTCCGACTTTGAGTATTTCATGGCACCCACCTTCGACTTTCGCCAAGAAATCCTCCGTGAAGGATCTGAGCTGGAAGTGCTGGAACCCAAAGCATTTAGAAATGAACTAGCTACTGAATTAAAGAAATCATTAAAACGATATAGGTAGTAGAATTCTACTTAAATCAAAAATTATGGATATCAGTTTTGAATATTTTTTTATCTTTGCAAAAAATCAGTCTAACTAATTTGCTTTTTAAAAAGAAAGCATTTCTATTGCATCGACCAAACAATCCACTTCACGATGAGTCATCACCATGCTAGAGAGGTCGCCAGTGGCACTCTAAGAGCGATCCTCAAAGCAGCAGGAGTCAGATAAGATCATAAATAAAAACCAAACAATAATGAAAAAGAAATGCATAGCACATATTGAGTGCGGTAAAGACGGTTTCTATTCTGTTTATACCGAAGAAGTTTTCCCTTTTGGTTTTTTTGGCGAGGGAAGCAACGCCCAAGAAGCCAAAGAAGACTTTCTCAACCTATTTGATGCCATGAGGAAGGATCATTTTCAACGCACCGGAGAAATGGTAGAGGCTGATTTCGTTTTTGTTTATGACGCTTCTGCTTTTTTGCAACACTACAAAGGCATTCTGACCCTGTCTGGATTATCAAGCATCACGGGAATCAACAAAGTCCAGCTCTCCCAATACGTCCGTGGCAGACGACATCCCTCACAAAAAACACAGCAGAAAATCAAGGCTTCGGTCATCAGCTTTGCAGAGGAGCTGAAACGTGCAATGGCATGACTCAATGAAAATATTGGAGCCTCACCCAATCAACTCAACGCACAAGAATCTTTTGCGTCCTGACCTTCTGGTCTTGAACCAGCTGGAGCATGTACACGCCCGCTTTGAGGTTGACACTGACGATCTGGCTTTCGTTAACGTTCTCAATGCCGACCGTGCGACCTAGAACATCGACAATATGAAGGATGGCCTCGCCTTCATTATCGATACGGATAAGACCGTTGTCATAGAAAGCGAAAGGCACTGCGTTGTCCAAGGCAGGATACTCCGAGACAGAATGGTTGGACGGGGTAGTGAAACAGAGCCACCTACTCAACGAACTCATCTCAAATTCGCAAGAGCTTTGCACCCTGGTCAAATAAGTGTTCCTGGGCTCCAGATTGGAAAAGGTGTAGAACGTTTCATCAGTATCGTATTCCATCCAATGCTCAACACCGCCTAACTTGACGTTGTCCACATAGAAGCAGTCGTCCCCTGAGCTTCCATTGGAATCCTTACTGTACTTCCAACATAACGTGTGGGCGCCTTCGGGTACAAGAAAAACCGTGTCTGTCCACCCAACCTCGCCAGAGATGCACATCTTTTCTTCATCGTCGATACTAAAGCACCCTCGGTCGAAGCCTAGCTCCGATGAGATCTTGGCCGAAAAACAGACAAACATTTCGGAATCTTCATTCACTTGCAAAAACAAGGCGGAAGCGTTATTTTGCATACTTACGCTGGTGCTCCTAGCATAGTAATTGTTGCTACCAGGGTCTCTCATCAAAATCCAAGGATAGCTGCTTGTTGTGGTGAAGTCGGCCTGACTGAAGTCACCTGTTTCGAAATCGGCATCAATGGCGGGGCGCAGCTTACCAAACTGTATATAGTACGCCATGCCATTGGCAACCCAGTTCAAGGTGGCTTCTTTTTCGGTAACATCACTCACGCGCAACTCTTTCGGAGTTCTACAGTAGGTTGTCGTGGTGAAGCAGACGGCTCTGCTAGGCTCGCTTTGTTCACTTTCACAAATGCCCACCACCTTGGCGATATAAGAGGTCTCCTCACTGAGGGTTTCGTATGTAAAGCTAGTACCATCCAGATAATCACGCTCCCAACGGTCGGCGTAACCGATCTTGATGTTGTCCACTTGGAAACAGTCAAGGCCCGCATCCATATTCATATCTTTTGAATAATACCAACGGAGCGTATGGGTTCCGGCAGTCAGCGGAAAGGATTTGCTCGTCCAACCCATTTGACCGGAAAAGTATTCCATTTCAATACCGTCGATGCAAAAAGCGCCCCGATCAAAGCCATTCTCCGAAGAGACCGCACCAGAAAAACTAACCATCATGTCGGTACTCAGGTTCACTTCCAACACCAAGTCGGAAACGGTATTGCCCACGCCCGCATTCGTGCTTTTGGCGCTAAAAGAGCTGCCATAGCCATAATCCTCAATGGTCCAGGGATAGTCGGGGGTGGTGGTGGTGAAAGCGGCTTGGCTGAAATCGCCGGTTTCGAAATCGACGTCATGAACCACCTTCTCTTGGCCAAGCAACAAGATGTAGCTTTCGTGGTCACCTTCCCAGTCGAGATGGGCTGTGAAAGCGGTGACGGAACTGACGGTGAGATGTGTAGGCGGAAGACAATCCCTGTCGGTACTGGCCATGCCAGTGAGGGCAAAGCAAAGGAACAGCAAAGGAAGAAGGTACTTTTTCATGGTTTTGAAGCATTAGGAATATGCAATAATACGAAATAATTTTGACAAGACAACGCTTTCGAAAAACGAATCTGCTCAGCAACCAAAGATAGGGATCAGGCCATCAACTCCTTCAACTTTGCGGCAAAACGTTGGATGTCGTCCTCGGTGGTGTCGTAGGCACACATCCAGCGAACCACGTTGGCATCGTAGTCCCAGTCGTAGAAGAAACAATACTCCTGCAAGGCCTTCCAGACCTTGCGAGGCAGCTTGGCGAAGACGCCGTTGGCCTGCACGGGATAGACGACCTCCACGCCGGGGATGTCCTTCACCGATTGGTAGAGAAGCTGTGCCATCTTGTTGGAATGCTCCGCATTGCGCCTCCACAGCTCGTTCGTGAAATAGGCGTCGAACTGGGCGGCAATGAAACGCATCTTCGAACAGAGCTGCATGGCCTGCTTGCGGCGGTATTTGAAGTCGGGACAGACCTCGGGATTAAGCAGCACGACGGCCTCCCCCATCATGAGCCCGTTCTTGGTGCCCCCGAACGAAAGAGCATCCACGCCGAGGTCGGTGGTCATCTCCTTGAAGGTGCAGCCCAAGGCCACGGCAGCGTTGCCCAGACGGGCACCATCGATATGCACATACATGCCATACTCGTGGGCCAAGGCCACCAAGGCTTTGATCTCGTCGAGGCTGTAAAGGGTTCCGACCTCAGTGGGCTGGGTGATGGAGATGAGCTTGGGCTGGCTGTGATGCTCGAAGCCGAAGCCGTGCAGACGGGTCTTCACCAGCGCAGGGGTCAGCTTGCCATCGGGGGTATCGACCGTCAGCAGGCGACAGCCCACCACACGCTGTGGAGCACCGCATTCATCGACGTTGATATGAGCACTCTCAGCACAGACAACGGCCTCGTGGGAATGCACCAGGGCATCGATACACAAGGTGTTGCAACCTGTGCCGTTGAAGGCGAAGAAAACCCTCGCCTGTTCACCGAATTGTTGACGGAACAGCTGCTCGGTAGCAGCGCAATATTCATCATCACCATAGGCCAAGGCGTGTTCCTGATTGACACGGACAATGGCATCCAAGACCTCCGGACACACGCCCGAATGGTTGTCGCTTCCAAATCCTCTTTTCATTGATTGTGATTGTTTTGTTGCCGCAAAGATAATGATTTGCGGCAACAAAACAATCAATTGTAGGCATGAATTCCGCCCAAGATCAAATTCACGCCGAAATACGTGATGAGCACGCTGAGGAACGCCACGATGCCGTAGACATGGAAAAACATCGGCTTACGGAACGTCTTCCACACGGAGCCATGCAAGGGAGCGGCATAGACCAGCAGGGTGATCAAGGCCCAGACCTCCTTGGGATCCCACGACCAGTAATTGCCCCATGAGATGTTGGCCCACACGGCGCCGATGAAGATGCCCATGGCCAACAGCGCCACCGCGGGATACAGCATGATCGTGCTGATGTGCTGCAGTCGCTCAAGATAGGAACCATTGCCGGGTTGTGTAAACCGCACGACAACGGCGCTGATGCCGTTCAGCATGACGAAGAACAGCAAGGCGTAGGCGATCATGATCACCGTGACATGAAGGCTCAGCAACGGCGAAGAGAGCACGGGCATCAGGTGGGTCACCGGCGGATTGGCACCGCCCATCATCTGGACCAGCAGCACAAAACCCGTCATCAGCAAGCCTGCAGGCAAGGCCATCTCGTAACGACGCACGGTACACAGCGTGATCACGCAGAGGGCCAAGGCCATGAGGTTCATCGAGTCGAAGCTGCCCGCCATGGGGACGTGGCCACCTGCAATCCAACGCAAGCCGAACAAAAGCGCCAAAAAGACGCACAGCAAGGTCATCCACACGGTGGCAAACCAACGTACGGGCTTGTGCAGCGGCTTGCCCTTCCCCAGGCAGATCATGGCCAAGGCAAAGCAGACCAGGCCCAGGGTGATGTTGACCATGGCGAGCCACTTGCCCGCCGAAAGCCAGTTGTACAACCGCTCGGCACGGTACTGCGACTTCGACTGCGTATGTCCCAAGGAATGCTGTTCCTGATACAGCTTGGTCTTCTGGAAGACCTCATCCAGCGCCTTAAAGTCGCCCTTCACCACATATTCCTGGCAGAGGCTCAGCTGCTTGCGGATGAAGAGGTACTCGTCCTCGGGAATGTCCAAAGGAAGGTCGTCGCTTTGCGAATACCACTTGATGTTTTGAAGGCTGTCGGCATGAGGGAACAACTTCAGCAGCTTGCCTTTGTTCAGCATGTTGATGAGTTGGTATTTCTCATCGGCGGCACTGTATTTCTTCCGTTTGGGATCGCCCATCGGGAGGGACTTGATCGACTCGGTGAGTTTGTTTTCCCCTTGGGCATTGACAAAATCCGTCAGGCGGGCACGGTTGCCATCGATACCCAGCTGCTCCTGCACATAGCCTCCCTTGATCTTGAACATCGGCTCTTCCTTCCAGTCGTCAAAATAAAAGAGCCATCCGCTCAGCACCTGTTCGGGAGAATAGCCACGGTAACGGGCATTGCCACAAAGCTTGGTGGTGAAGTCTTTGGCCAACGTCTGCAAAGGACACACGCGGCCTTTGTACATGACGTACATCTCCCCCATCTTGTCGGCATGCTCCTTGGGCAGGGCTCGGGGCTTCCCGGCTGCAGAAGCAGTCAGCGCGGCACCCGACATCAGGACAACGAGCAACAATGCCTTGTTGGCCGACATCTTACGGAGCAGGCTGCGAAAGGGGCCTTCGCGCTCAAGGAACAGACCGACGAGGGCGATGAAGAGCAAGACATACCCGGTGTAGGTCACACCGATGCCCCAAGGATCGTGGGCCACCGACAACACCGAATTGCCCGCTTCGTCATAATCGCTCTGATAGAAACGATAGTTCTTGTGTTTCAAGATGTTGTTCATGGAGATGATCGCAGCTTGCGTCCCTCCCGACGCATCTCCGATGTTCAGATGGCTTACAAAATCCATCGGAGAATGCGTCCCAGGGTAAGTCTCCACCTCGAAACGGTCGAGGGTCAGCGTAAACGGCAGCCGATGGTCGTGTTGCTGGCCATGCCGTTCCACGACGAAGCTGTCGACAGGGATGCCGGGACGAAGCGTCATCGTTCCATGTTTTCCCGTAAGCATGGTCAACAGGGCGCCCACCAAGATCAACAGGATAGAAAGATGGAGCGCACAGACTGCGGGACGTTTCCATGACTTTCTCCTGAAGAGCATGAGCACCATGCCCAAGGCCACCAGCCCCCAAAGGGCGACGAACCACCAGGCACCATAGACGTGGCTCAGGGCGTAATCGGAGCCATGGAGCCGCTCGACGACCGTGCCGGCAGCCAAGACGGCCACCAGCACGATCATCAAAACGGAAACGAAATGACGGATCTTCTTCATCACGACAAATATAATGAATATTTTGGTTTAAGTATCTCTGATTGTCAAATGGCCTCGATGAACTTCACGATGGCATCGCGGTCGGCTTTCTCCAGTTCGCGGAACTGTTCCACGCTACGACGGGCGTCGCTTTGGGCGTTGCCGTGCCACATGATGGCCTCGATGACCGTTTGGGCGCGGCAGTCGTGCAGGCGTTGGGAGGCGCCGGTGCAGATCGCCGAAAGTCCTCTACCCCACAACGGCGTGGTGCGGCACCATCCTGTGCGGATGTCGTTCTCCATGTGGAGCTTGTGCTGGATATAGTCGCTGTAAGGCCAGATCTTCTGGTTGGGATAACGGGGCAGGCGTGCATCGCTGTCGGCGAAGAAGCCGGCCGGGTCGGTGAAGTCGTCGTCACCCGTCTGCCACGAAGGACGGTGGCAGTAGGCACATCCGATCTCACGGAAGAGCTTGCGACCCCGTTGGATCTCCTCGTCGCCCAGGTTACGCGCGGCAGGGACGGCCAGGCCACGGTGCCAGACCATGAAGTTGGTGTATTCCTCGGCACTCATCTCGGGCTCCTTGAGCTCGTCGGGGATGTTGGCCATCATCAAATAGTTGTAGATGTCGGTCTCCACGTCGCCGGTAAGGTTGTATTGCGGGAAGTAGTCATAGAACTGTGCCTGCACCTCGGGATCCCGGGAAGCCTTGGTGGCGTAGGCGGCGGTCATGTAATGTCCCATCTTGGTGGGATGCGTCACGTTGGTGATGTTCCAGATGGCGTTGGCGCCGGGAGCATCCTGGAGCGGGCCACGGGTAAGGGCGTAGGTGTAGCGCTTGGGATGGTTGGTGTTGCCATAGAGACCCGTGGGCGCCCAGTCGTTGCCTGCCCACATCGCCGGATTGAGGCCGTTTTGCATGTAGCCGTCGTTGTATTCCTTCTGGTATTGCGCTTTGAGCGAGTCGTCGGGGATGGCGTCGATCAAGCCGGTGCCATAGATTCCAATGGTCGATTCAAGACGGCAGACGAAGTCGCTGTAAGGGATCGCGTTGCCTCCCACCTCGAGCGGCACATAGAACGCATCCTCGGGGATATAGACCTCGGGATAGGTAAGGCTGTACGACTCTCCGTCGGGGAAACGGTTGCCCCATTCGTCGGTGTAGCTGAGCCAGTTGATCTCGATCTTGGTCTCGTCGACAGGTGCCTTGAAAGGCGCGACGGCCTTGGTCTGAGGCATGCCCGTGTAAGAGCTGAGGTAGGTGTCGTTGCGGTCGGTGAAGACGAGCAGGTAGCCGTTACCCCAGTCGTCGGCACGGTAGCGGTTCATGCGCATGCCGTGGCCGTAACCGGGATGGCAGGCGATGCAGCTGCTGCGGATGTAGAGCGGTCCAAGGCCGTCGAAAGGCTCGTTGTTCTGGGTGTAGGTACGTTCAAAGAAATACTCACCGTATTTGAATGCGGTGGTCATGCCGGCTTGTTCAACGGCGGGCGTGGGATCTTCGTAAGCGGTCTGCGTGCTGTTGAAGGTGGTTCCGAGTTCACCGCCCGTGTAGGTCTCCTCGAGCACCTGCGGGTCGGTGGGGATGGGATCCTTTCCACCGCACGACGCCATGGCCGCTGCGATCAGGATCCCCATGCTGAATGCAAAAATGTTTTTCTTCATGATTGGGTTTATTTGTCTTTGTTAGCAAGTTCTTCTTTCACCTCGGCCATCACGTCGGAGAGGGCTTGGCAGGCTTCCATGGCGGCACCGGCGCTGGCATCGGCATAGTATTGTACGAAGGGGGCCTTCATGGCGTTGATCTTCGCCAGGGCGTCGTTGATGGCGTTGACGGCACGGGTGTCGAGTTCGGTGTTGCCATTGGCGATGTAAGCGTGGAGGGAGCGATCCTCGTCACGCGTCTCTTCCATACCGCCCATGTAGGCGTTCTGGATGCTGATGATGTTGTCGTGGAAGTCGATAATGGATTTCTGGCTATAGGGCGACTCCACATAATGCGGGTCTTCACCGGTGTGGGGCTTGCCGATCTTGGAGGTGCCCACCTCGTCGGCGATGTCGATGCAGCCGTCGGCGATGGACTGGAGGGCCTGGGTGAGGGTGGCGTAGGTGCTGCCTGCCTGACCGGCGAGGCGCATGTTGGCGCCGTAGGAGTTGTTACCTCCGTTGACGGTGGTGTTGAGTTCCAGCGCTTCCATCAGTGCGGCATGGTCGGTCGGAGCGTCTTCGTTCCAGCTCACCTCGAGTTGGAAGCAACGGTTGCGGAGGTCGCGCGAGACGGCCACCACATAGGTCATCATGTCGTCGTTGAGTTCACTCACCTGGCGGGGTTGTCCGTCGCGGAAGAGGATGAACTCGATGCCGTGGAAGCCGAGGAGCGCGTTGCCGAGCTGTTCACCGGCCACGGTGCCGTCTTCGTCGGTAGCCAGCTGGGCGATCATGTTGGGGCTGGCCATCAGGTTGTTGAAGGCATCCTCGTCAAGCGGCCAGGAGTCGATGTGCGGATCGATGCCGAAGTCGCTGGCGGGACCGAACAGGAAGGCTTCACTCCGCTCCCACCACTTGCGGGCTTCGAGGAAGGTGACGGCAGCTGCGTCGAGGTTCGCTTGGGTCGTGTTCGCTTTCAGCGCCTCGAGGTTGTCCACCAGGGTCTGTGCCTCGGCAGCCAGCTTGCTGTAGGTAGGATACAGCGTCTGGTTGAGGTACTGCTTCACGATGGCTTCCTTGGTCTCTTTGTTCTTTTCTTCAGTGACTTGATCTTTGCCACAGGCGTTGAAGCCCAAGGCAAACAGCGCTGATATGGCGACCAGCGCGAGGGTTTTCATTGTTTTGTTCATGGGTTTATGATTTTAGTTGTTAGATTTTACGTCATCTGATTATTCACGATGCAAAAATCCGCTATTGTTTCCTTCAGAAAAATCATCAATAATGACGATTCCTGAGGGTGCGACTAACCAATAATGGGGATTGACATTGGGGGGCTCCCCAACTTGCCAAATTGGCACTTCAAACATAAGAGGCGGTGATCGGCGAGCCTCTCCAGAAGTGACGTTTGCCGAGGATTGGTGTTAAAGTTCCATGACGCTAACAGTGACCGTTTTTTCACCTTCGCAAATCGTCATAGAATAATCATAGTTGCCTTTTTCTCCTTTGGGAACAGCCTCGTCTTTCACCTGTATTTTATCGCAATCGCGCCAAACTCACTTAGCATTTCCAATTCGTCAGCAGCTTGGTGACGATTTCGTCAACGAGTCGTTGACGATTTGTTTTTGATAATTGGTCAACGGCTTGTTGACCTTTTTCATCACATTCTTATCAGCCACCAATTGGTGGCATTTCTCAATTTTTTCAATTTAGTCACCAATTCGGTGACCAATTTGGCCACCAAGCTGGTGGCCTTTTTCAACTTTTTTCAGAAAAACCTTGCGAAAAACAAAAAAAATGTCTACTTTTGCATGGTCAGATTGTCGTCAGAGGGCGCGAACAAATTGCTTTCGCAGCAATATTCAAGCTGGACCTTTCTGACCCCCATACGAGGACATAGCCCAAGGTTATGTCCTCAGTTTTTCTAGTAATTCTTCTATTAAATGCTTGATGGTATCCTTTTCAGAACTGGCAAAAACATCGGGTTTTACGACCACTGCTTTCCCATTGTGAACCACATAACACTCAGATATTATGCCGCTTGCAAAATCCTCATATCTTCCATAGATGCCAGATGCGATCTTTAGTATATATAGCTTTTTCTGACATGTGCATGTCGAAATCAAGCACAACTATCTGACAACCTTGGTCTTTCGCCTTACGAAAAGCCGACTATGGTGTTTATTAATTATCATTTAAAAAACCCGCTATACGCCACCCCGATGCTGAAACTCGGCTCGTCGTTGTACTGCTCCTTGAGGAAGCGTTTGGCGTATTCGGCCTTGATGACGATCTGGTCAGTGGGATAGTAGTTCAGGCCGAAGGTCATCACGTGACGGTCGGTCCACTGGTAGTCGGTGAGCGTCAAAGCTGAAGGAATGTAGCTGTCGTAGTAGTCGTAACGGCCAAAGACGTAGAGCTTCTGGTCATTGATGCTTTTCATGGGACGGAAGAGGTCGTATGCGGCTTCACCACCATAGGCGATGGCCTTCTCCCCTACCATGCTACGTGGATAGGGCGAGAAGCTCTGGTGGTTCTGGTTCTTGTTCCACGATGAGATGAGGTTGGCCTCACTGAGGAAGCCGTAGTCGAAGTTGCCACGCAGCACCAAGCCGTTGGCCTTGTAGTCGAACTCTGCCGTGCCGATGAGGACCGTACCCTTCACATCTTTATAGGGGCTGGACTCGGAGAACGCGTTGGTGACGATGTCATTGTTAAAGCAATTGCCGATATAGCCGCTCACGCCGAGATGCAGGTTCTTGACGGAATAGTTGTCGACACGCAGGGCCCCAGCCAGGTGGTTGGCTACCCGGAACTCGTAGGCCGATGCGGAGCCGTTCTTCACCCAGTTGGCGTTGTTGAACATGTTGGAATTGAGCGCCGGCATCACGATGGCCTCGTAACGCCAATCGCCGAGTTTGCCCCAGAGGCTGATGCCCGTCTCATGCCAGGTGCAGGGCAGGATGGTGAACTCACCTTCAGGACGGTAACATGTGAAGAACTCGGTGGGCATGTGCGCCTTGTTGGTTTGCCCCACGGGCACCACGACATGGCCCATGCGGATGTTGAAGCCCTTGCCGAACGACTTCTGGATCCAGAACTGCTCGAGGGCCACCTCGCCGCCACGTTCGATCTCATGCTCGAACTCGCCGGTCTCTTCGGCTTCCACCTCCACGGCCACCTCGTTGCCTCCGTGTTCAAACTCGATTTCGCTGCCCATGCTCCATCCCTTGCCGAAGTCGTAACCAAGGTTGATGACCACATGGGGCAGGTCGATCCGACCGTGTCCCTGGGCATCGGTATAAGAGGCCGCATGCGAGTAGCGGTACATGTTGTCGCTATAGAAATTACGAGTATAGAATGCTTCGCCATAGCCTCCGATGGTCAGACGGGGCCGGGCTTCTTTGGTTTTAGGGGTTTCTTGGGTTTGGGAAGATGCTTGGTTTTGGGGAGTTTCATGGGTTTCCTGGGCTTGCAAGGGATTCAGCATCAAGGTGATACCCATTAGAAATGCACTTACTGTCAATTTTGTTTTCATCGCGTTATCAGTGATTTATTTAGAATGCAAAGGTCGGTGATCCACATCTGCCAAGGCATCACCAATAATGAGGGTTTTTGAAAAGGCAAATAATCATAAATAAGGAGGAGCGGAAACAGGATTCCACCGTATTTTTGCCTTCGAAATCAATTTGTGAAATGGCAGCACATCATCATAATCACCAGGAAAACGAGGAGCACCACAGGCAGCACTGTGAGGAGCATCACGAGCATGAGCATCACCATGAGGAGACCAGCTTAAAAGCCCAAATCATCAAGATCGTGGTAGCCGTGGTATTGCTCATCGCCGCGGTCCTCGTCGAGAAAACGTGCCACCTGACGACATGGCAACTGCTGCTGGTATATCTGGTCCCTTACCTCTATATCGGCTTCGACACGTTGAAGGAAGCGGCCGAGGGACTGGCACACGGAGAGGCTTTCAACGAGCATTTCCTCATGTCGGTGGCTACCCTTGGCGCCTTGGGCATCGGTTTCCTGCCGGGAGCCGAGACGCAATTCCCCGAGGCGGTGTTCGTCATGCTGTTTTTCCAGATCGGAGAGCTCTTTGAGGGCTACGCCGAGGGCAAGAGTCGCGAAGGGATCGCCCACCTGATGGACATCCGTCCCGACGTGGCGCATGTGGAACGCCACGGCACGGTGGAAGACGTAGGTCCTGAAAGGGTTCAGGTGGGCGAGATCCTCCTCGTCAAGCCCGGAGAGAAGGTGCCGTTGGACGGTGTCGTCGTCGAAGGCAGCACCGCCTTGAACACGGTCGCCCTGACGGGCGAGAGCGTCCCCCGTCCTGTAGCGGAAGGCGACGAGGTGATCTCGGGCTGCATCAACCTCTCCGGACTCGTCAAGGTGCGCACCACCAAGGCCTTTGGTGAGAGTACCGTCTCCAAGATCATCGATCTGGTGGAGAACGCTGCTGCGAACAAGTCGAAGAGCGAGGCCTTCATCACCCGGTTCGCCCGAGTCTATACCCCTGTGGTGGTCTTCGCCGCACTCGCCCTGGCCATCATCCCACCGGTAGTGTTGTCCTTGTCATTCTCACCCTGCTCCTTTCACCTCCCGACATTCACCGCCCAGCTCTCCACCTGGCTCTACCGTGCCTTGATGTTCCTAGTGGTGTCGTGCCCCTGCGCCCTGGTCATCAGCGTGCCGCTCACCTTTTTTGGCGGTATCGGCGGGGCTTCGCGCAAAGGAATCCTGGTGAAAGGCGCCAACTACCTGGACGTCCTGTCGAAGATCGGGACGGTGGTCTTCGACAAGACCGGCACGCTGACCCACGGACAGTTTGCCGTCACTGCCGTGCATCCCGAGAAGTGCGATGAGAAGCACCTGCTGCACTTGGCAGCACATGTTGAGCACTATTCTACACATCCCGTAGGGGCCGCCTTGCGCGACGCCTTCCCCGACGAGGCCACCGACGGCTGTAAGCTGAGCGAGGTGAAAGAGATCGCCGGGCAAGGCATCCAAGCCAAGGTGGAAGACTGGACGGTCTGTGTGGGCAACACAAAGATGATGGATGCCGTTGGCGCCGTATGGCACGACTGCGCGCATGCAGGCACGATCATCCATGTTGCCATCGACGGAGAATATGCCGGACACATTGTCATCAACGACCAAGTGAAGGAAGACAGTGCGGAGGCCATCCAGGAGCTGAAGTCGCTCGGCGTGGCCCGTACGGTGATGCTTACCGGCGACCGCGAGGCGGTAGGCCGGGAGGTCGCCGAACAGCTCAGCCTCGACGAATACCACGCCGAGCTCCTTCCCACCGACAAAGTATCCTATATCGAAATAGAACGCAACGCTCAAGGCGCAACGTCCAACGCCCAACTCGCCTTCGTGGGTGACGGCATCAACGACGCTCCGGTCCTTGCCCGCGCCGACGTGGGCATCGCCATGGGAGGGCTGGGGAGCGATGCGGCCATCGAAGCCGCCGACGTGGTGCTCATGGACGACAAGCCATCGAAGATCGCCCTTGCCATACGCATCGCCCGACGCACCCTGCGAATCGCCCGACAGAACGTGTGGCTGGCCATCGGGGTGAAGGTCGCGGTGCTTCTTTTGGCTGCCTTCGGCCTCGCCACGATGTGGATGGCCGTCTTCGCCGACGTCGGCGTCACCGTACTGGCCGTGCTCAACGCCATGAGGGCGTTAAAGAACTGATTTTTTATTACCTTTGCCTCCATAAAACTATGACAGACGACATCATGGCAAAAAAGAAAGACCTGTTCTCCAAAGAGGCCAAGCTGGCGGAACTGATCGCCGGCGACCGGAAGCTGTTGCAACTGCTGCCCAGATTCGGCATCGCATTAGGCTTCGGCGACCGCAGCATCGAAGAGGTGTGCCGCATGAACCACGTCGGCACCGAGCTCTTCCTCACCATCTGCGAGATCTATTCCGACAGCAGCTTCAAACCCCTGCCCAAGACGCTGCATCATGCCGACATGAGCGGGCTGCTCCCCTATCTGAAAGCCTCGCACCAATACTACCTCAACGAGCGCTTCCCCCATCTCGAGGAGCATCTGCAACGCATCATCGAGGCCTGTGGCACCAAATACGGTCCCATGCTGCGGCACTTCTACGACGAATACAAGCGTGAAGTGATGCGGCACATCCAGTTCTATGAGGAAGAGTTGGTTTTCCCCTACATCGAGGCGCTGCGTAACGGCCAACGGCCCGACACGTATCAGATCGAAGAGTTCCGGCACAACCACACCAACATCCAAGATGTCCTCGACGACATGATGAACATCCTGTTGAAGTACCTTCCGGGCGACATCCTTCCCAAGGAACGCATCGAGATCTCGCTGGATATCATGGAGTTGAGCGACGACCTCAACCGTCACTCCCTCATCGAGGACCATCTCCTCATCCCCTATGTCGAATCCCTTGAAAACGCCCTGCCATGAGAAACCGCGTCATCCTCTGTGAAGCTTCCGAGATCATCGCCAACGGGCTGGCCGAGGTCATCGACAGCATGGCCCAGTTCGACGTGGTGGCGCGCCTCGACAACCCCGCACACCTCTCCGAGAAGATCTTGGCCACCGATGCCAACTTGGTCATCATCGACCCTTCCTTGCTCGGCTTCCAGAACAAGGAGTTCGTCACGCAATTGGGCAAGGAACATCCCGGCATCACCCTCGTCGCCTTGGCTACCAGCTGTCTCGACCATGCCATGCTAGCCCCCTACGGCGGGGTCATCGAGCTTCACGACACACGGTCGAAGATCATCGGCAAGATGAATGAGTTCGTAAAAGGCGACAACGACCGGAAAAACGACGATGTGGAACTTTCGAAACGCGAGACCGACGTGCTGATTGCCGTCGCCAAAGGCATGATGAACAAGGAGATTGCCGACCAGATGAACATCTCCATCCACACCGTCATCACCCACCGCAAGAACATCACACGCAAGACCGGCATCAAGTCCGTTTCGGGACTCACCGTCTATGCCTTGCTGAACAACCTGATCGACGAGAACGAGTTGATCTGAACAACTTCAATATAACTTCGATCTTTTTATCAGGTAACTCGTCAGCACCTGCTCATAACGTTTGTTGATGTCTGCCTCAACGTAGTCGATTTGATACTGGTAGCAGTGTTTCAGGATATCGTCCTTTCGCTGCGTCATGAGTTGGCGATAGCGTTCCTGTATCTCCACGGGATTCAGTTTTAGGGTCTCACCCGTCTCCAAATCGACAAAACGGTACGGGCGGTTCTCAAAGTCGAGCTCCTGCTCCAACTGGCCGTCATAGACGTGGAACAGGATGACCTCGTGTTTGTTGTATTTGAGGTGCTCCAAAGCCTCGAACAGTTGGTTGAGGTCGTCGAGGTTGTCGAGCAGATCGGTGAAGATCACCACCAGGCTGCGTTTGTGGGTCATCTCGGCGATCTGATGCAGACACTGGACGGTGGAAGTGGTCTTTTTCTGGTTTTTGTCGTAGGTCTCGATCAGCTTTTCCAACTCGGTGTAAATCAACTTATTGTGTACCGCAGACATCTTGGCTGGCTCATGGAAGGCGATGGTCTCGTCAAAAAGATCCAGCCCCACGGCATCGCGCTGACGGCGCATCAGCTCCATCAACGAGGCAGCGGCATACACGCTGAAAAACAGTTTGTTGGGATGTTCAAAGTCGATCTTGTTGCGCACCGGGAAACACATGCTGGAGCTCTTGTCGATGACCAGCTGGCAGCGGAGGTTGGTCTCTTCTTCGTAGCGCTTCACGAAGAGTTTCTCGGTACGACCATAGAGCTTCCAGTCGATATGACGAATCGGCTCGCCCGTGTTGTAGAGCCGGTGTTCAGCGAACTCCACGGAGAAACCGTGGAAGGGACTTTTGTGGAGGCCCGTGATGAAGCCTTCCACAATCTGTCGCGCCAAAAACTCCAGGCTCCCGAACTGGGCAAGCCGATTCCTATCTATGGAGAAACTCATAGATTGCTTCGTCGCGCTGCTTTTCGCGATGACGGATTACAGCAGCTTTTCCAACTTTTCAACGAAAACCTTCTTGGGGGCAGCGCCGACGTTCTTGTCGACAGGTTGTCCACCTTTGAAGTAGATGACGGTGGGGATGTTCATGATACCGAACTTGGCGGCAGTGTCGGGGCATTCCTCGACGTCGCATTTCACGGCGATCATCTTGCCGGCATACTCTTCGGAGATCTCCTCCACCATGGGTTCGACTTTCTTGCAGGGACCGCACCAGGTAGCGCCGAAGTCCACCATCACGGGAAGTTCTGATTTCAGGACGACTTCTTCGAAGCGGTCGTCAGTCATTTGAATAACAGCCATTTTTCAGTCTTATTAGATGATTTACAAATAAAAAATAATTCGATCGTTTTCAAAAACTCGGACTGCAAAGATAATCATTTTTTTGAATTTGCCATCCCCTTTTCAAAGCAAAAGGTTTTCATTGTTTCATACGGGAAAAATGTATCTTTGCGGAATAAAACCACGTATCTGTTTAGACCATCCATCTATTACATGGATTACATTGCCCCTTACGACTCGCCCCTTGGCGGCATGACGATGGCCAGCGACGGCACCCACCTCGTTGGGCTCTGGTTCGACGGGCAGAAGTACTTTGCCAGTACGCTTGACGACGCGCATGAAGTGCGTGAGGACCTGCCTGTTTTCGAACAGACCCGCCGTTGGCTCGACAGCTACTTTTCCGGGAAAGAACCCGACTTCACCCCTGCCCTTTTGATGCGAGCCAACGATTTCCGTCGCAGCATTTGGGAAATCTTGCTCACCATCCCCTACGGACACACCATGACCTACGGCCACATCGCCCGCATCCTCGCTCAACAAAGAGGCTTAACGTCCATGTCGGCCCAAGCCATTGGCGGCGCCGTGGGGCACAATCCCATCTCCCTCATCGTCCCGTGCCACAGGGTCGTGGGAGCCAACGGTTCCCTCACCGGTTACGCCGGAGGGTTGGAAAGGAAGCGATGGTTGTTACAAAAAGAACTTGCCGAAATCATTTCAAATCAAAATCCGCGTACGGCAACTGATCCACGATAGGCAACACCTCATGGGCAGCCACACCCCCGCTGAACGGCGACATGTTGCACGACTGCTTGAGGTTGGAATCAAAGAGATGTACGCTATACGACTGCTTACCGGGATGTTTCTTGACGATGTCAATGAACGCGTCGATGGCATCGGCATTCATCTGAGCCACGTCGAGCTTGAACATCACCTTCTTGCCTGTGTTCTCCAACAGGGAATCCAGCAACTTGACGTCGGTGATGCGGAGCTCCAAGTCCTTCGGAACGGCATCCTGCTCCTGACCTAGCTTGCGGAAAGGCGCCTGCAGATTGCCCAGCAACAGCACGAACTGGCCTTCGACCAACAAGTTCCTGAGATTCAGATAGTTCTCTCTGAAAAGGCTGAAGGTATAGGCACCCGTCTTGTCCTCGATCGTGAACCTGCCGTAAGGATTCCCATTCTTGGCCGTCAGGTGTTCCTCTTTGGTGATCTGTCCGCCCAGCCGCACGCTGAATCCGTTGTATTTCTCGGGGTTCATCATGGCGGTCTTCATGGCCTCCACCGTGGTGTTGGTGAAGAACTTCAGCGGGATCTTGAAGGTGTCCATGGGATGCGAGCTGATGTAGAAGCCAATGCTTTCCAGCTCCATCTGCAACTCCTTGAGTTTCGACCAGCGCTCACAGTCGGGGAACGGCAGGGTCAACGTCTCGGTGGCGCTCTCGCCGCCTCCCATACCGAAGAGGTCCATCTGGGCGGAGTTCTTGCGCTCGTTGTAAGAAGCCACCATGCGCAAGGCACGTTCGCTGAACGGCACGGAGTCGTTGGCGGGCATGTAGAACAGCATGGCACGGTGGAAGTTGGGGAACGAGTCGAAGCAGCCTGCCGTATCCATGCTCTCCAAGGCACGACGGTTCAAGCCCTTGTCGGCACAACGCAACAGGAAATCGGTCAAGTCCTTGAACTTGCCGTTGGCGGTACGCTCGGCGATGATGCCGGAGATGGCCGCCTCACCCACGTTGCGGATGCCGCCCATGCCGAAACGGATCTGGCCTTTCTCGTTGACGGAGAACTCGTATTCCGACTCGTTGACGTCGGGACCGAGCACCTCAAGGTGCATGCGCTTGCACTCCTCCATCATGAAGGTGACCTGCTTGATGTCGCCTAGTTCGTTGTTGAGCACCGCGGCCATGAACTCGGCGGGATAGTGTGCCTTGAGGTAGGCGGTCTGGTACGACACCCAGCTGTAGCAGGCGGCGTGCGACTTGTTGAAGGCATACGAGGCGAACTTCTTCCATTCCTCCCAGATCTTCTCCAAACGTTTCTTCACCTCGTCTTCGGGCAGGTGCTCCGTCTGGGTAAGCTTCTCTACCCCTTGTTTCATGAACTTGCCGTAGAGTTCCTCCATCTTGGCCAACTGCTTCTTACCCATGGCCTTACGGAGGGTATCAGACTCGCCACGGGTGAAGTTGGCCAACTCGCGCGAGAGCAACATCACCTGCTCCTGATAGACGCAGATGCCGTAGGTGTCCTTGAGGTACTTCTCCATGCAGTCGAAGTCGTACTTGATCTCCTGCCGGCCTTGCTTACGGGCGATGAAGTCGGGGATGTTGTCCATCGGGCCGGGACGGTAGAGGGCGTTCATAGCGATGATGTCGCCGATGACCGAGGGTTGCAGCTCGCGGAGGTATTTCTGCATGCCGGGCGACTCGAACTGGAAGGTGCCGATAGTGTTGCCGGCGGAATACAGGGCGTAGGTCTCGGGGTCGTCGATGGGGATGTGGTCGATGTCGATGTCGATGCCACGGGTCTTCTTGATGTTCTTGAGGGCATCTTTGATGAGGGTCAACGTCTTGAGTCCCAGGAAGTCCATCTTGATGAGGCCCACGGTCTCGATGACATGCCCGTCGTATTGCGTCACGACCACGTCTTCGTTGGTCTCCTTATCCTTGATGGTAGCCACCGGCGCCACATTGGTGAGGTCGTCAGCACCGATGATGACACCGCAAGCATGGATGCCCACCTGGCGGTTGGTATCCTCCAGCTCCTGGGCGTAGGTCAACATGGTAGAGACGTTCTCGTCAGGCCCTTCCACGAGGTTCTTCAGCTCGGGCACATATTTGTAGCAGTTCTTGAGGTTCACCTTGGGCGACTTGCCCTTCTCATCCTTGATGTTGTCGGGGAAGTTGCGGTCCGGGATGAAACTCTTGATCTTGGCCACCTCGGAGAGCGGCACCTTCTGCACACGGCCCACGTCTTGGATGGCCGACTTGGCCGCCATGGTCCCGTAGGTGATGATGTGCGCCACCTTCTCCTTGCCGTATTTCTTGGTGATCCAGTCGAGCACCCGGCCACGCCCGTCGTCGTCGAAGTCCACGTCGATATCGGGTAACGAAATACGGTCGGGGTTGAGGAAACGTTCGAACAGGAGGTCGTATTTCAGCGGGTCGATGTCGGTGATCTTCAGGCAGTAGGCCACCACAGAACCAGCTGCCGAGCCACGGCCGGGACCGACGGAGACACCCAGCTCCTCGCGAGCGGCACGGATGTAGTCGCTCACGATGAGGAAGTAGCCCGGAAAGCCCATGGTCTTCATCACATGGAGCTCGAAGTTGATGCGTTCCTTCTGCTCGTCGGTGAGCGATTCGCCATAGCGCATCTTGGCACCCTCCCACGTCAGCTTGGCCAGGTAGTCGGCCTCCAACTTGATGCGGTAGAGCCGGTTGTAGCCCCCCAACTTCTTGATCTTCTTCTCCCCTTCCTCCTGGCTCATGATGACATTGCCATTCTCGTCGCGGGTGAACTCGTTAAAGAGGTCTTCTTCGGTGAATTTCTGACGGTAGGTCTCCTCGGTGCCGAAGTCTTCGGGGATGGGAAACACCGGCATGATCGGGTCGGAGTCGATGCTATACGCCTCCACCTTATCGACGATCTCTTGGGTGTTTTCGAGCGCCTCAGGCAGGTCGCTGAAGATGGCGCCCATCTCCTTGGGGGTCTTGAGCCACTCCTGTTTGGTATAGTGCATTCGGTTGGGATCGTCGAGGTCCTTGCCCGTGCTAAGGCAGATGAGCCGGTCGTGGGCCTCGGCATGTTCTTCTTCCACAAAGTGCACGTCGTTGGTAGCCACCACCTTGGTTTTGGTCTTTCGGGCCAGGTCGAGGAGCACCTTATTCACCTCGCGTTGCCGTTCATATACTGTGGCGTCACCGCCGGGCTTGTCGGTCTTATGGCGTTGCAGCTCAATGTAATAGTCGTCGCCAAAGAGGTTCTTGAACCACATCACCGTTTGGCCGGCGCCCACCATGTCACCGTTCAGGATCTTTTGGGGCAACTCGCCGCCCAGGCAAGCCGAGCAGCAGATGAGGCCGTCATGGTATTTCTCGAGTAGGCTGTGGTCGATACGCGGGTTGTAGTAGAAGCCGTCCGTATAGGCGATGGAACTGAGTTTGCAGAGGCTGTGGTAGCCTTGTTTGTTCTTGGCCAGCAGGATGAGATGCCAGCCACGGTCCTGGCGACCTTCGCGTTTTTCGATGCTCACGGGCGCGCAATAGGTCTCGATACCATAGATTGGCTTGAAGAACTGGCCTTTGAGTTGGTTGATCTCCTGTGTGGCCTGCTGTTTCTCCTCTTCCGTCGCGTCCTCCTTTTTCAAGAGGGCTTCCTGCTCCTTGATCTTGTCCTTCACCTTGCCATTGACCTTGTTGACGTAGTCGGCGAACTCCTTGATGCCGAACATGTTGCCGTGGTCGGTAAGGGCGAGGGAATACATCCCGTTTTTGAGGCATTTATCCACCAGATCAGGCACCTTCGACATGCCATCGAGGATGGAGTAATGGGAGTGGACGTGGAGGTGGGTGAAGTGTTTGGGCACGTATTCGCCCACTTCACGTTGCTCTTCAAGCCGTTCCTCCTCCATCTCGCTTTCGTCGAAGTTACTGGTAACCACGATGTTGGCCGGCTGGATCTTGTCGGGGTTCGCCGCACGGAAGTCCT
>JAEEGK010004197.1_pt1 | contig 35518 bp, 16 predicted proteins | sample 8958771 | NCBI WGS metagenome assembly JAEEGK01 (sample SAMN16246547, study PRJNA631951) | gut metagenome | biome: gut microbiome; feature: rumen; material: SC-attached | host: Bos | place: Iran: Karaj | collected 2018-10 | reverse complement strand
TAAAGAAGAAGAAAAAAAAGAAATACAAAATAAAAAAATAGAAAAAAAAGAAGAAGAAAAAAAAAATATTAGAAAAAAATGAAGAAGATAAAAAAAAAGAAGAAATAAAAAAAGAATAAATAACAAAAGATGGAGAAAAAAAAGAAGAAGAAGAAGAAATAAAGAAAAAAGAAAAAATTCCAAATAAAAAATATATTGAAGAAATATTTGAATATTCAGAAGAATTAAAAGATTTAATTCCAAAATTAAAAGAAAATTCTGAAAACACAATTAAACAATTTTTTAATTATTTAAAACAATATGCAAATGATAAAATTGAAGATGAAAATAAAAAAAAAGAAGAAGATGAATTAACAAGAAATAATTTAATTCAATTAAAAGATATTTTTACTAAATCAACAGAAATTGCACAATTTATTCAATATAGTTTAAATTATTATGAAAATGAAGATAAAGAAAATGGAATGATTGGAATTTTTTATGATTTATATATTAATACTTTAATAAATGATATTAAAGTTATTTTAGAAGAAATTTTTAATGTTTTAAAAAAAAAAGAAGATTTATCAAAAAAAGAAATTAATGTTGTTTTTCAAAAAATAGCAAAAAATTATTATTGGGGAAAAAATAATAATAATCATAAATATAATAGTTTTATAAAATATATTGATTTACTTCATTTATTAATAGGTGGAAAAGATGATTTAAATCAATTTAATTTTTTTTCATATGATTTAAAAAGATGTGATGGAATAAAAACAGATTTAAAAGAACCAAAATTATTAAATGAAGGTAATACTTTAAATTTTCAATTATTATTTTTAACTAGAAATTATCATAAAAATGAAAATATTAATTTAATAATAATTGATTTATATCAAACAAGACTTGAATTAAAATTAAATGGAACTCATTTAAAATTATTCATTGATAATGAAGAAAGAGTAACTATGAATTTTGATATTCATTATGATAAATGGTTTAAAATAAATTTTTCATTTATGAATTATAAAGAAGATAAAATAGTAACAATTGGAATTTCTGAGTTAAATAAACCTAAAAAAGAAATAACAATTAAATCTACTTTAATTGAAGGAATGTTACAATTTAATAAAGGAAAATTTTTCGAAAATTTTCAAGGAAATTTTTCACCTATTAGTTGTTATTTTTTTGAATATCCAAGAATTAGTTTTGAAGGAAATATAGGTAAAAAAAATATTTTTAATTTAGGAAATAATGTTTATTGGAAAAATAATGTTGATGATGAAAAAAATAATAAAGAATTAATTACTAATAATAATTATAAATATAATATTTATTATATTGGAGGAATTAATTTTATTCTTCCTTTATTTGAAAAATTATTAATAATAAATGAGGGTAATGAAAAAGAAAAAGAAAATAAAAAGACAATTTTCTTAAAACTTTTAAATTTAATAAAAGAAATATTAATTGGGAAACCATATAATGTAATTAATGCACATGATACTCAATTTTTTGAATTGTTAGGTTTATTTATTCAAAAATTAGATAATATATATTTTGAAAATGATATATTTCATAAATTTTTATTTGAACTTTCTGAAGATTTAATAAAACAAACAAAAAGTGAAGATAAAATAACAAATAAAAAACTTAATGAAAATGATATAGAAAGTTTTTATATATCTTTATTCTTTAAATATGAAATAATTATAAAAGTATTTAATGAAGACTTAAATGAATATTTTGATTATATAAATAAAAATGAAAATAATAGTTTATATAAATTTATGAAGTTTAATGTTTGTGGTAAATTTTTAAATGATTATGAAAAATATAAAGAGAAAATTTGTCCTTTTATAAAAATGTTAATTAAACATTTAATTGAAATTAAAAATGATAATTTGAATAATTTAATATATTTTGTATTTAAAAATTATTCAAATGAAGAATTAATCAATTTTATTCTTAAAACATTTATTGAACAATTAATTAATGCCGAATCATTAAATTCAATTCTTGATTTTAATTTTTTACTTTATTTATCAGTTTTTAAAATTAGCAAAATAGAAATCAAATTTCTAATAATAAAAATATTTCAATTATTATATCTTAAAAAGAATAAAGAAATAAATGAAATATTATCACAAAAAGGAAATTTAACAGGACAAATGTTTTATTTTATATTACTTCATTTTTTTGAATGTACTATTTTATTAGATAAATCAAATTCTCAAAATGAAATAAATAATCAAACTCCAAATGGAAATTCAATTGATGATAAAAATATTACAAAAACAGAAACTGATAAAGGTATAAATAATAATATAAAAGAAGAATTAATGCTAAAAATAATTAAAAAATATTTAATTTTTTCCATTCATTATATTGGTTCCTTTAATTTTTATATTGAAAATCCTAAAAATATTCAATTTGAATTATATATTAAAATTATTTCTGAAGATTTAGAAGAATTAATTGAAAAAACTATTGAAAATAAAAGGTTTTCTTTATTTAAAAATGATGTAACTAAAAAATGTCTTCTTAATATTTATCTATATTCAATGGACATAATTAGTGAAATAAACGACAAAAATGATAAAACAAATGAAAATTTAAAATCTTATTTAATAAAAATTATTAAATCAGTAAAGTCATTATTAATAAAAATAATAGTAGAAGAAATTAATAATAATATTGGTTTTATCAATAAAGAATCAAAAGAAAAAAATGATAGTTATGGTTTCAAAACATATAATTTATTAATAAGAAAAATATTTAAAAAAAAGAAAAATCTTTTTAATTTAAATATTATTTTTCCAATAATTGATGAATTAATGTGTTCTTCATTTTCTCAAATAACAAAAATTGAAGCTACACAATTTCAAAGTATTACAACAATGAAAATTAAAAATAATTTATATAATGGATTTGAGGCATTTTTTAATAATTTATTAATAAATTCAGTTGACATATTAAAAACATTAAAACAATCAAACCCAAAGAAAAAATATTTAGAAATCAAAAAAAGTATAGATAAAAAGAAAAATTTTATTGATTTTATAAAAAAAGAATATTTTCGTATTGAAAATAATAATTCTTTAAATAAAAAAATTGAAAATTTGATTAAAATTCTTAATATTATTTCAATGACTTTTACTCAATTTTTTTTGAGAAAAAAAAATGAAGAGAACTATAATGAATTAGATAATGAAGATAATATAAATTTTTATTTAATATTTTTATATACAATCACAGAATTAGTAGAATTTTTAATGAATAATAAATTATGTATTCTTCCTAAAGATTTGAAAGCAATTATAAAAAGTAATTTAATAAATTTTAGTTATAATAATTTTCAAATCCTTTCATATATATGTATAAAACCACAAAGAAGAAGTATATATGGGCAAATAATGAATGAAATTTTAGATAATAGTATTGTAAAACCAAAAAATGATTTAATGATGGCAGAATTACATTTAGCAAAATCAAATCCATATATGCTTATGATACAAATGTTTCATATATCTGAAAAAAAAGATTTAGGTATAGATGATTTTATTAAACATTATTTTATTGTTGAAAAAAAACCAAAACAAGAAATTAATTTTGAATTACAAATGCAATTACCAAAAGTAAAAAATTTATGGGATACTATTTTTATGTCATTATATAATTTATCAAATTATTCAAATTATGCTAAACTTTACAAAAAATATATTAAAATAAAAAAAGAATTATTTTCTTGGAATGGTATTTATTCAAACAAAAAGTTATTTTATACAGAAGAAAAAAAGAATTTTAAATTTAAAATATCAACACATTTAACAAATGATTTTGTTAATCCTATATTAAAACCAATTTTAGATTTTAATTATTATACTTCAAATAAATATCAAATTGATTATTTTTGCTCAAATGAATATGAAAATTATATTAATTTATCAATTTTTAATAATAAAGGTAATAAAGAAAAAGAATTTGATATTCCTTTAAATTATGAAAAAATACCATGTTGTTTAATTAAAGTTACTCATCATATAAAAGGATTTTTATTAATTAAAAAAGAAAAAGATAAGGAAAATAATTTTTTAGAATTTTTTTATTCAGAAAAAGAAGAAATTAAACAAAATTATGATGCAATAGGACATTTATGTTATGGTTCATTTAGTAATATGAATGAGAATATTCCATATTATTTAAAAATAAATATTAATGATATAAATTTTATATTAACTAGAAAGTATTATTTTTCAAATAATTCAATTGAAATATTTACAAATAAAAATAAATCATATTACTTTAATTTTAATACTGAAAATGGTCAATCAAAATTTATAAATTTAATAAAAGATGATTTATATAATATAAAATTAATAAATACAAATTTTTTCGTTAATATTAAATTAGCAGAAAAATATACAAATTACCTAGAATATTGGATAAAAAATAAAATATCAACATTTAAATTTCTAAACTTAGTAAATATATTTTCAAACAGATCTTTAAAAGACTTAACTCAATATCCAGTTTTTCCATGGATACTTCATGATTATTCAATTAATATATATAATAAAAAAGAAAAAAAACCACAAATAAGAATAAGACAATTAAACTTACCAATGGCTCAAATTGGAATTGATCCAATAACAAATGAAAGTAATAGAAAAAACAATTATGAAACAAATTTTAAAATTTTTATGGAAGAATTAGAAGAATCATACAAAAATTATACAATGGAACAATTTTACTCAGATGATAATATTGATTTAGATAAAATTCCTTATTATTATGGAACACATTATTCAAATCCTGCATATGTTTCACATTATTTAACAAGAATATTTCCTTATACAATTACAGCTTGGTGTATTCAAGGAACTTCATTTGATGCTCCTGATAGATTATTTATTAATTTAGAAAAGAGTTATTATAGTAGTGTAATTTCAAGAAGTGATTTAAGAGAAATTATTCCCCATTTTTTTTATTTTCCAGAAATGTTTTTAAATATTAATAAATTAAATTTAGGTACTTTACAAAGTAATTATGAAAGAGATAGTACTTTTGTTATTTTAAAAGAAAGATGTAATTATGATGATAATGTTTATGTTAATAATGTTTTAATACCAAAATTTGCAGATGGAAATCCTTATATTTTTGTTAGTATTTATAGAGAAATTTTAGAACATATTAAAATTGATATTTGTGATTGGATTAATTTATATTTTGGTGTTTATTCAAGAGGAGAAAAAGGAAAAGAACATAAAAATTTATTTATGGCTTATACATATGATAATGTAATAGAAAAGAAACTTAAATTTATTACAGATTCTCAAGAAAGAGATTGTACTTTAAGATTAGTTGAATTAGGTTTATCTCCTCATCAAATATATGATAAAGTAATATCTATTGAAGAAGAAAAACCAATTAATATTCAAGAAATTAATATTTCTTTAAAATTAAATGATGTTAATCAAATAAAATCAATTATTAAAGTTAATGATTGTATTAATTTTTTTACTACTCAATTAAATTATATTTCACTTAATTTAAAAACTAAAAAAAGTTCAGAAATTAAATCACAAATTACTTTTATAATAGATAAAATTATTTATATTTCAAAAGGTGATTTTTATATTACTTTAGTTAATGATACTATTAATCATAATATTGTATTAAAAATAAAATTAAATTCTAATATGTTTGCTCAAATAATGAATGAAAATATTCCTGATAAAAGTTTATTTACTATTATTTATGTTGATAAAAATGAAGATAATTTATATCTTGGAACTCAAAATGGAAGTTTAATAATTTATGATATGGAAGAAATAATAAATAAAGATGGTTTATATTCACCTAAATATATCCTTCATCATAGTAAAAAAATAAATTTTATAAATGTTAATAATGATTTAAATATGTTAATTGATTGTTCTGATGATGGTTATATTAATTTATATACTTTACCAAATATTGAATTAGTAAATTCAATTTATAAAGAAGAAATTGTTAATAATGTTTTTTTATCATCTTCGCCTTTACCTTCTTTTATTACTTTTAGTGGTGAAACAAAATATTTTGATTGTTATAATATTAATTGTGAAAATATTAATATAAAAACCCCTTATCAAGAAGTAAAAATAAATAAAATCGAAAGTATAAATAAAATAAATAATACAAATAAAATTGAAAAATTTTGTGACTTAATATTTCATGAGAATACTAGTGTTAAATATTTAATTGAAAAATCAATAAATAATATAAATGATGCAATTATTATTTCAAAAAATTTTGTTGACTTTTTAATTTATGAATGTAAACCTTTTTATATTGTAAGAAAATTCCCTTTTATGAGTATTTCTCATAAAATACATTTTAATGAAGGTTTTGATAAAAGTATTGTAATTGAAGATTTTGATAATGTTAAATTTATTAATATTGAATTTAATGAAAATAAAATAAATGTTATATCATATCATAAATCAAAAATTGCATCTGAATTATTTACAATTTTATAATAATAAAACCATATATTATTTTTCTATAAATAAAGCAAAAAGAATTCTAATAAGCATTATTAATTTAATTATTTAATAGTTAAAATAATTAAAATAAAATTAATTAAAAAACAATTATTAAAAAGTTTAAATATAATTATTTGAAACAAGATATAAATATTTATCTTTCAGAACAATAATACAATGAATACAATTATTGATTTCCTTAATTGAAGAAAATAATAAAGTATTATTAGAAGGCAATTTTTGTTGAAAAATAATATTTAAATAAGGTGCTTTTCTAATTATAATATTAATACCATTTGAAATATAAATTAAATAATCATTAAATTTATTAGTTATTGTAATAGGATTATAAATTATTTCATTTTGAATATGAGTGTTTACATTAACTTCTAAATCATTTAAATAAATTTCATTTCCATTTAAAGTATAACACATAAATTTTGAATTTGAATTTGAAAAAGTTGAAAAAGAAGGAATAGGAAAATTAAATAAGAATACATATTCACATTTATTAATGTCATAAATTGAATTAACTAAATCACATTTAGGAAAAGTAAATAAATTAATAAAACCATCTTCAGAACAAGTAATAAACATATTTAAAATATCATTTGAATTAATGTAATTAATTCTTTTAGTATTATTTCTTAACATTTTATAATATTCAAATTTAAAATTTCTTAAATAATATATAATAATTCTTCCTTTATTAGTTCCTAAATATATTATATTTTCATTCTTATTAATTTCCATTGCTGTAATTAAACTTTTATCATAAATTGAAATTTTTTTATTCTTTATTCTTATTTCTTCTGATTCATTTTTATTTTTATATATTACATAGGCACTACCATCATAAAATCCAGTTATAATTATAAAAATTTCATTTTCAAAATATAAAAATTTTTTATATGAAGAAATGATATTTTGAAATTTTATTTTATCATCTTGAAAAATAGAATTATTATTATAATTTAATTTAACTATTGAATCATCTTTAATTAAATGAGCAATATTTTTATAAAGATAAATAAAATGATATTTTTCTATTTTAATTGAATTTGATTTACAAGAAAAAGCAAGATTTTCTAAATTTAAAATTGGAATTTTAATTTCAGAATTTCTTTTTTTATATTTTTTTTTCTTATCGTCACTTTTAAAAAGATTTTTTGGTACTACACCAAATTCATATAATTTTAATACATCATTTAATTCATTTTGATTTTTTATAACAGAATTTATTTTTTTAAAAGCCCATTCTGAATAAGCATAAGGTAAAAAAATATTTTTTTTTTTTAAAGCCATATTTCCAAATTGATATTCTCCAAAAATTAAATTTACCCATTCAAAAATTTCATCTTTATTAGATTTTTCTAATAAATATTTAAAAATAATAATCATTAATTCATTTTTTTTTTTAACAAATTCAGGTAAAATTACATCATCAATTTCAATATTTATATTATCTTCATCAAAATTTGCAAAACCAAAATTTAAATTATTAATATTTTTAAATATTTCAGGTAAAAAAAAAAATTCTGGAATTAATTCTCTTACATCACTTTTTTCACTTATTGAATTAGTAAAAGTATATTGTAAATTAGAAAATAATCTTTCTGGTAAATCAAATTGCCAACTTTGAATTTCTAAACTAGTAAAAGTAAAAGGAAATATTCTATTTAAATAATGAGAAACATAAACTTGATTTGAATAAAAACTTCCATAATAATAAGGAATTTTATCCCAATCAAATTTATTATCATGAGATAAATAAGAATAATTTTGATAATTAAATTCAATATTTGGATTTTCATTTTTTAAATCTTGTACCATTGAATTATAATTTTCATCATAAGATTCACATCTTGATTTACTTCTTTCATTTATATCTATTAATCCAATTGGTTTATTTAAATCTCTTTGATTTTTTAAATTTATAAATATTTTATTTAGTGCATTTGTTATTTTTGTATCATTTGATGGATAAACCCAAGGAAAAATTGGATATTGTGTTATATCTTTATATGATCTATTTCCATATATATTTAATATCATTAAAAAATTAAATGTTGATATCTCATTATTATACCATTTTTCTTTTATTTCATATATATTTAAATTTTTTGAAGTTATTTTTGTATTAATATAATCTATATCTTTATCATTTAGAAATAAAAAGAAATAACTTTTATTTGATTTTGTATATATTTCTATTCCTTTAAATATATAATAATATTTTCTATTTATTGATTCTATTATATCTGAAAAATTTATTTTTAAATAAAAATTGTGTTTTTCTTTGTAATCATCAATAAAACTTCCAAAACATTTTTTATTAATAATATCATAATGATTATATTTTTCTTTAAATTTATTTCCAAAAAATTCAATTTTATTTTGATCAATTAACATAAAACCATTTATATGGTGAGTTACTTTAATTAAACAACAACGAATAATTTGTTCACTATAATAATATAATTGAGTATTACTTTTTAATAAATATGTATTAATACTATAAATATCTTTAATATCATCTTTTAAAAATTCTTCTTTGAATTGATGTGGCAAATAATGATTAAAATCTAATATAGGAATTATTAAAGGTCTTGAATATTCCTTTGTTAAATGACTTGATACTTTATATTTTAATTTTTTTTTACCTTCTTTTGTATAAAATATATTAAAATTACTATAAGGCGAATTAAATGAACATAAATTTTTTTTTAGTTTTCTATAACATTTATAATTCTGATATTCATTTATGAAATCTGTTGTATTTTTTTCATTCCAATATTCTTTTTGAAATTCATTTTGACAATATTTAAAAAAAGTTTTTACTTCATTTTTTATATCATAATTTTGATTATCATTTATTTCTCCATCTTTTTCATATAAATCACTTATTATTCTTAAATACATTTCTTTTTTTTCATTTAATTTTTTTTTTATATATAAATTTAAATCATCATCACTATTATCAATTTTATTTAAATCATCTGTTGAAAAAGTATAATTATTATAATCATTTTTATTACTATCATCTAAATTAATAATTTGAAATGTTTTAAGTGAAATAATAAATTTTGATTTTAAATTAATAATATTTGAAGCAAATAAAATAGGTTTTTTTTTATCGAAAATAATTTTTGAAATTTTTATTATATTATTTATTATTTTAACATAATGAACTTGATTATCATAATCTGAGAAATAAAAAATAAAAAAATTTGTAAAAAAAAAATTAAAAAAACCTTCAAAAACATTATATAAATAACTATCATTTTCAGTAAAATTTTTATCAAATCTATGTTGAATATCACAACAAATTAGTATAAATAATAAACTACAATATTCATTTAATTTAACAATAGATCTTTTAATATAACCTTCAAAAATTAAATAAATAGTTAAATAAAATATATTATTAAAACTTTCAATTCCATTTTTTAATAGTTTAGCATTTTTATAAGTATAATCATTTTTTGTTTTAAGCCAATCACTTATTTTTAAAATTTGATTGTATGAAAAATTAAAAATTGTATCCTCTTTAAAACAATTTACATCTATTGATGAGTCATCTAATAATTTTTTATAAAATATCTTTATTTCTTCTTCAAAAGTATTTATGTTTTCATTTTTTATTAACTCTGAATAAAAATGATTAAAAAAACTAAACTTTTCATTGAAATCATTTGTATTTTTATAAATTTTAAAATTTAAATTCATTATAAAAGATATGTAATTAATTGGAAAACATTTACTTTTTGTTAATAGTTCTGTAGTTAATATTCTTAATATTTCAAGTCCTTTGCTTTGAATTAATTCTGTTATATCTTTTAAATCATTTTCATTTTTTTTAATTAAGAAATAATTATCATAATAAATTTTAAAAAAGCATTTCATAAAATTATTACTTAAAAATAATAAATGATCTTTATTATTATAATTTCTTTCTATAATTAACCTTGAAATATCAACAAATGATTCTATAATTGCTTTTTTTAAATTTTCATCATCAATTGAATATTTTAATTCATATTTAAATTCTAAATTATCATTTGCCCAATTTTGAATTATTAATCTTAAAGTAAGATGAAAAATATCAACAATTAAAAATAATTTATTATCTTCTAAATTCATTTTTAATATATTATTTTTTTGATTAAAATTATTTGTTTCACTATTTTTTAAATTTGTTTCTTCTTCTTCTTTTTTTGTATATAAATTATATTCAAATAAAAAATATTTATCTAATATTTTAACTAATTTTTTTTTTTTTTTCTGAATTCATTGTTTTATTAAATCTATCATAATAATTTAAATATAAAAACCTTAATATTCGAATAGTAATTTCTTTAATTGAAATTGGATATATTGTAAAAATTAAAAATAAATAGATAATAAAATCTTTTTCAATAAAATATTTAATAATACTCTCTTCTCTTCCTTTAGGCCATTTTTCTTTTCTTTGAAAATAATCATAAAATAAATTAACCATAAATTCAACTTTTTGAAAACTAATTTTTTCATTTAATAAAAATTTAAAAAAGAATAATTTATCTTTATTAGCTTTATCAATATTATTTCCTTCATTATTAAATATAAATTTAATAACTTTTATAATATTTCTATCTTCATTCATTTCAAAATCTTTTTCAAATTCATGAACAAAAAAAGTTTTTAAATAATCTAAACTAAAATAAATTTTAAAATTATGTTCATTACTTTTATTCTTATTAATTGCACTACTATTCCCATTATTTTGAAATTGAAAAGTCATAATTTTTCCTAATATAAAATCCCAAAATATAATTTGTTGTTTTTCTGAAAATTTTGACATTATTTTACAATTAAACATAAGATTTGTTAAAAAATCATTTGGCACTTTAAATTTAGTTTCATTTGTTGTAATAGTTGCAAATAATTTATATAAAAAATCATTTAATAAAATATTTTCTTCTAAAAAACATTTATTAAAATTATAAAGATAACAACTAAAAATTTTAAAAAAATCATCATTTTTTAATTCTAAATTTTCTTCTATTTTTTCAGATATTATTCCAAATAATTTATTAAATAATAATACACCTTCTTCATTATTATACTTTTCATATATTAAATCTAAAATAGGATAAAACATTTTAATTTCAAAATTATTACTATTATTTTTTTTTTTTTTTAATTTATGATAATAATTTAAAAGAAAATTATTTTTTTTTAAATAAAAAGCTTTATAATGATTTATTGGATCTATAATTTCCATTCTTTCATAATCTATAGTTTGAGGAGAAAATAAAGCAGAAAATTGTTTATCTATTGATATATTTAAATTCTTTTTATTTACTTGTTTAAATTCATTATCGTTAAAAAAATCCATAACACTATTTTTATTAACATTATAAAATAAAATTGAAGAAACTCTTCCTATAAAATTTTCAAATAAAATAATTGAATCTAAAGATAAATTTATATTATTAATTGGATTTGATTTTATTATTGTTTCATTGATATTATTTTCTAATTTATAAGAAAAAATAATTAAATTATTCCATGTTGTTTTTGTAATACCAAAAATTATACAATTCCATTCTTTTTCTTTTATTTCATAACTTAATCCTTCTTTTATTTTTTCATTTAATAATATATTTATTTTATTGTTTGTTAAATTTAATTGATAAATATTGTTACTAATTTTTATTTTTATTAAATTTGAATTTTCATTTTTATGATATTTTTCTATATAAAACCAAAATTTAAAAGCAAATCCATTTTTAATTTCTATTTTTTTATCTATTTTTAATCCACTTTCAAATATATTATAAAAGAAAAAATATTTTTCATTATTTATTATATTTGTTTCTTTTGCCTTTTCATTTGGATAAAAAATTTTTAATATATCAATATAATTATTAAATGTTTCTTTTGAAGGATTTTTATTATTATTTGTTATATTTTTAAAAAGATAAAAATAATGTTTTAAATCAATTGAAAAATTATCAATAAAATATTTTAATATTTCAATAATTTTATTTTTTAAATTTTCATTATTTGGAAATTTCATATATGACTCTATTAATAATTCTATTATACTTATATTTTTTTCTATTATTAAAGATTCAGATTTTAGTAAAATAATTGCAATATCATAACATTTTAACATAATTTCATATAAGAAATTAAATAATTTTAAAATTAATTCTGGATTATTTGAATTAAATATTTCTTGATATAATTTTAAAATTTCATTTTTTGCATTTTCTTTAAATAAAGGAATAAAATTTTCATTTTCATTTTCTTCATAATAAAAAATATTTATAAATTTTATTTTAATATCTTCATCCATTTTTATTATTTTCTTTGAATAAAAATTAATAATATATTAATTTAATTATATTATTTTTAATACATAATTTTTTTTCATTAAAAAATTATTTATTCTATTTAAACCAATTAAAATAAGGAATTTCAAGTTTCTTTTCATTTGACAATTCAAGATAATCAATAAATTCTTCAGTTTCTAATTTAACTTTTTCTTTATTTTCTATTTCATTCAAAAATTTTCCATTAATACTAAAAGAAAGTAATTTATTTGTTGTTTTAATAATAATTGAAGGCAATGGACTTGAAGATAAATAAATTTTTTCTATTTCATCTTCTTTTAATTTTATATAAATTGAATTTATTAAATTACATTCTGGAAGAGTATAAATATTAATAAAACCATCATTTGAAATATCTGCAAATATTTTTAATATATCATTTACAGCAATATCAATTATTTTTTTTGAATGATCATGAAATACTTTATATAATTCAATATCATTATTTTTAGTTATAAATATAAATAAACTTCCATTTTTTGTTCCACAAATTTCATAAAAACTTATTTTTTTTTCAATAGGAGCATTAATTTCACTTTCATATATTTTCATTATTTCCGTTTTTTTTCCTTCTATATCAAATGAATTATCTTTATTTTGATTTTCACCTTGAAAACAATATGTAATTTGATTACAATCTATTTTTTTATTAAAAATATTTAATTTTTCAGCAATAGATAATAAGGCACCATTTTTATTTCCATTTTCATCTTTTAATATTGGAATAGGATTAAATCCAATTTCAAATAATTTATAAGCACTATGAATTTCATTTTCTTTTATTTTATTATTATCAAATTTATATTTCATAATATCATAATAACAATATCCCATATATAAATTATCTTTAATTTCTGCATTTTCATGAAAAGCATATTTTCCAAAAAATAAATCAAACCAATGATGAATTTTATTTTCTTTTTCTAATAATTTTCTATATTCAAAAACAAATTTATAAGGATTATTATTACAAGGTAATAAAACATCTTTTACAAGAACTTTTTTATCATCTTCTATTTTATATAATTTTTTCATAATATTAAAAGTACTATTTTCATTTTTATTTTTTTGTAATTTTCCTAAATTTAAATCATTTAAATTAATAAACATTTCAGGTAAAGAAAAAAATTCAGGAATAATTTCTCTTAAATCACTTTTTTGAGAAACAACACTATTAAAAGACTTTTCAATATTAATAAATAATCTATCAGGAGCATCAAAAGCATCACCTTGAATTTCAATTCCAGTTAAACTAAATGGAAATAATCTTACTAAATAATGAGAAATATAAGCAGGATTTGAAAAATGACTACCAAATAAATAAGGAATTGCATCAAAGTTAATATCATTAAAATTATATTTGTTATTTTTAGAAAAAAAATTAAAATAATTACTTTTTTCAGGAGGAGATAAATTTAAATCTGAATACATATTTTTATATAATTCAATATAACTTTCTTTTCTTTTTTTTCCCTTTTCTCCTATTTCCATCATTCCTAATGGAAGATTAAAATCTCTATGTGTTGATTTAGATAAATTTTCATAATTTAAATTATAGTCATTAAGTATCCAAGGACAAACTGGATATTGTGTAATATCTCTATATGATCTATTTGAAAATATATTTAACCAAATTAAATATTCTAAATTCGATATTCTATTTTGATGCCAATTTATTTGATATTTTGAAAATAGTTTATTTAAATCTTCTTCTTTTTGATTTATTATTTCTCTTATTTTATCATAAAATATTTCAGAAATTTTTTCATTCATAAATTTGAAATAAAATGATTTATTTAAATTTGTATAAATTTCACATCCGTTTTTTTTATAATAATAAACTCTTGGTAAAACTAAATATATTTGGTCATAATTTATTTTTTTAAAATATCCTTTTCCACTTCTTAAATTTATTAAATTTCCATAACATGTTTCTTTATCTTTTTCTATAAAATCATATTCTTTAATATCTTCATTTTCATTATTTAAAGGATCAGTTTCAATAAATAATAAATATTTATCTTCAAAATAAATATATCCAGAAATATGATTTGTTGGCTTTATTAAGCAAGTTTTAAATGATTCATTTTTTGGTATTTTTTCTTTTTTAAATGGAAAAGTATTTAAATTAATTGAATATATATCTTGATTAAAAAATATTTTTTTTGAATTAAATTTTGGAATATTTGGTTTATATGAGTTTATATCTAAAATTGGTTTTATAAAAGGACAAATATTTTCTTTTGTTAAAAAATGATATATTTTATATTTTATTTTATTTTTTGAATTTTTATCATAAAATATATTTAAATCACTATAATAACCATTCCATGAAAATAATTTTGTTTTTATTTGTTTATATATTTTTCTATTTTCAAAATAATTTATATTATTCTCTTTTTCTTTTTCATTTTTTATTATATTTTGTAGAAAAACACTATCTTCTTTATTTTCATTTTCATTATTATTGACAATTAAAAAAAGAAAATATATTATTTCAAAATCTTTATATAAAAATTTTTCATTGTTATTCATATTTTTATTTAAATTTGGATTTAATTTACTATTTTCATCATTATTTGTAATTTCTTCTTTATTAACTTCAATTATTTCTTGTTTTTCAAATTCAATTTTTCTTTCAGTTATATTAAATATATTTTCACTTTTATTTAATTTATTTGATATTATTTTAATTAGTGAATTATTAATATTTCTAATTTCTTCTTTATATTTATGTCCTTTACAAATAAGATAATAATTACTTATGATAACATTTAAAATATTCTTTTCATTAATGAAATTATTTTGATTTATTTGATTAATGATATTACTATATTTTTCATCAAAATTATTTTCATTTATTTCAATTTGTTTATTAAATAACATATCATAATTTTTTTCTAAAATATAATATTCATTATCATTTGTCTTTTTATCATCATCTTTATATTGAAATAGAGTTACATAATGATATCCAAATTCATTTAATAATTCAGATATAGTATGTTTTTGAATTTTTTCTAATAATATATTATAAACTTCATTTGTTTTAAAATTATCTTTATTCATTAATAAAGGTAATAATATTTTTGTATCTAATTTAAAATCTTTTTTAATCAGAGATAAAATTTTCTCTTTTACTTCATCACTTAATATTTTTATAAATTTATTATCAAATAAAAATAAATTTATAAAATTTGGAAATTTATCTATTTCAAGTAAATCACTTGTATTTAATATTTCAATAATTTTAGAAATAAAACCAGAAAATAATTTTAATATTTCATCATCATATTCTTCAATAAATAATTTTAAAATATGAAAAAAATTAAAATTTTCACTTAAATAAATAGTATCTTCTTCAGAAAATATTTTAACTAAAATTTCATTTAATTCAATTAAAATTGAATTAAATTCACTTTCTTCAATATTATTTTTTTGTTTATATAAAATTTCAAATATAGGTAATAAAACATTAACTCCACCAATCAACAATATCTTTTTAGTATTTTTTAAATATAATTGTTTAAGTTCTTTAACTATATTTAATAAATCTTTAAGATTAATATTTTCTTCTTTTTTTTCTCTAATTTCTTTTCCTAAATTTCTATAAATTTTTTCAAAAGGATTTAACTCAATTTTATTTATTTCTTCTTCATTAATTTCAATTAAACAAGATTCATTTTCATTTTCTATATCTAAAAATACATCTTCCATTTTTAATTTAATTAATTACAACTTTAAATAATAAATAAATATAAATTATTAAACATATTTTTAAAAAAATAATTGTTTTTAAAATTTAATATTATTCATTTTTTCATTTAATTTTTCATTTTCTTCTTTTTCTCTTTTAAAATCTTCTAATAAACTAACATTAAAGCAATCTTTATATTTTTCCATTAATTTCAAAAACTCACATTCATTTCCTTTTTTTTGAACAAGAACAATAACACAATTAAACTTATCATAATTATAAATTTTTTTAATACTTTCACAATCTAATCCATAAATTAAATTAAAATTATTTTTTTCTTTGATTGAAGTAACAATATAACATAAATTAGCATCATTTTTTAATTCATCTTCACCATTTAAATTAAATCCTTTATAAATACAAGCAACAAAATTTAATTTATTTATATTATTTTTAATATAATTTTCTCCATATTCATTATACATATAAATAAAAGAACAACCAGTTACAAATGCATCATAATCTGCTTGATGGAATTTATTTTCATAATTTTCAATATCATTATTTTTATTATTATCATTATTATTTATTTCTTTATTATTATTTTCTTTATTTTCTTTTAAAAAATTAGTAAAATTTTCTGGAATAGTAATTTCAATTTTATCTTTGTAAATATTATGAAAATCGGTAAATAATTTTTCTAAATGAAAACTTATTTCATTTTCTTTTTTATAATTATAAAATAAATATTTTGTATCATAAATTCCTCCAAATTCATTTAATAATCTTTTTTTAAATAATTCATATCCTTGTGGAATTTCTTCCATAAAATGACTTACAATAAACATAATATCAATTGCACAATTATGTCCAATTAAAATTTTTTTTTTTTCAATAATTTTCTCAATTAAATTTTTAACTCCTTTTGCTTTTGAAATATGTTTCTTAATATTATCATTTTCAATATTAATTAAATTTATTTTTTGGTCATTAGTTACTTTAGTAAAAATCATATAACTTTTAATTTTATTTTTTTCATTTTTTTCATCTAAATAACTAATAAAAATAGTATTTCTAATATTATCAGTAATAGTATTTAAAAAATAAAGAATAAGATGTTTTTGCATTTTTTCAACTTTTAATTCTTTTTCATTACTATTATAAAAATTATTAAATTTAATAGAAAAATCTTGAAAAATTTTTTTATCATTTTCCTTATATAAATTAATATGTTTATATCCATTTTTAAAATTAGGATTATATTGATTAATATTAAAATTTAATAATTTATCACATAATCTTTTTAAATTTTCATCATTTAAATAAGAAACTCCATGATAAATCCATTTATTAAAATCAGTTCCATGATTCTTATTAAAAATAATTGCTCCAATTTCCATATCAAATTTATTATTATTTTGCTCTTCATTTGGAAAAACATAAATATTATAAGGTTTAGCTTCATATTTATTATTTGTTATTTTTTTAAAGGGAACTAATCCTAATTGAATTATTCTGTATTTTTCACCTATAAATTTTAATTTTTTAAAACGCTCATTTGGATTGTCTATTAATGTTTCATATGTTGGTTTTAATCCTGAAAATTCTAAGTCAAATCCTATGAAATCTGCCTATGTTACTTATTAATATTTTTTTTTTATTTTACTTCTTCTATGTCTTTTAATATTTCTTTTTCTTTTGATTCATAGTTTTCTTTTAAAATTTCCATTTTTTTTTTTTTTTTGAATTTATTAATTTTTTTTCTTTTTTTTTTGGATTTTTTTATGGTTTATTAGTTTTTTTTAAATATGCTTTTTGTTTTTATTTTTGTTTTATTATATTTTTTTTTATTTTAAAAATTTTTTTTGAATAACTGAATATTAACTTTTATAAAACAAATTATTCTTCTTTTATTAAAAAAATAAAAAAAATAAAGATGTTAAATAATTTAAGAGTAAAAGTTAAAACAATATTTGAATATGAAGGAAATGAAATAAGTTCAGATGTGCCATCATATAAAACAATAAAATATTTAAAAGAAATAGCAAAAAAATTATTTTTACCAATTTATTCAGAAGTAAAATTAATATATGAAAATAAAGATATATCCTCATATGAACAAATGGTAATTGGAGATTATTTTTATAAAAAAAATGAAATAAATATAAAAGTAATATCAAAAAATCCAATAATAAATGAAGAAGAAAAAGGAAATTTTCAAAATAAAACAGATAAAATAAAATTAAATAAAGATTATTATTGTTCATGTAAAAAAGAATTAATTTCATATTTTTGTAGAAATTGTAAAGAAAACCTATGTGATAATTGTAGAATAAATTCAATTCATTTAAATCACAATTTAAGTCAAATTGATATTAATAATTTAAATGAAAGTGTAAAATTATATGCAATTACTTTACAAAGTGAAATATCAAAAAATATAAAAGAAAGTAAAAGCTTTTTAAAAAATAAAGAAAAAGAAAAAGAAGATAATAATAATGAAAATAATATAAACACAAAACATAATTTAATTAAAGAAAAATATGATAAAGTTTTAAAAATATATAATGAACATTATAATAATATAAATTCAAATGAAGAAAATGAAAATAATGAAGATAGTTTAAAAAGTTATATTAAAAATTCAAAAATAACAAATGAAGAAATTGATAGTATATTAAATGAAATACATTTTAAATTTATTAAAAAAAAAAAATCAATGGCAATAGAAGAATTTAATGAATATTTGAAATTATTAAGTGAAAAAGATGAAACTTTAGAAATAAGTTCTAAAGATATAAAAAAATTTAAAGTAAATAATCAAATAAATACAAAAATGAATATTTTTTATGAAAAAATAAATCTGATAATTGATGAAATGTTAAATTCAAAAAATCCTTTTAATTTAGATGATGAAACATATAAATTATATAATGAAATATTAGAAGAAAAAAAAAAAGAACAAAATGAAGAAAAAAATGATTTAATTGAAATTAATAAAGAACCAAATCAAGACAATGAAGAAGAAAATGAAGAAATTGAAGAAAAAGAAGAAAATAATAATAATTCTAATCAACAAATTGAAAATGGTGATTTAATTGAAAATAATGAAAATGAAAATAAAGAAGAAAATGATTCTAAAAATAATTTTTATATTGAAAAAGAAGAAGATGATCCTGAAAAAAATTTAATTATGCAACAAAATGCAGGAAATTTTAATAATGAAAATTCTGAAAATTAAATAAAATATATAAAAAGAATTAAAATTAATTTTAAAAAATAAATAATTAATTAAATTATTTTAATTATTTTTTTGAGTATAAAAAGAGACATTCAAATTTAATTTTAAATAAAAAAAATTATGAACACAAATTCTAATATTCAAATGTTAAATAATGAAAAATACAAAATTAATCCAAATGATTATAATTCAATTTATCCTGATACTTTATTAAAAAAAAGAAATTATTTTCAAATGCTTTCTTTTCATAATTTAAATTATAAAAATGAAATCCCAAAGTCACTTTTCAGTAAACAAATGAAAAATACTAATTTTAATAATGAAGAAATAAAAGAAGTTGAAAATATAATAATTGAAAAAATTAATATTCCTGATTATATTAAAATTGAAATCGAAAAGTATAAACAAGATATTTTTTTCTTTAATGGAATAAGAAATTCTTTTTGTAAATGTGAAAGATTTGTTATGGATTATTAATAATATTATATAAATTATTTTTAATATTTTGATATTTTTTATTTTATTATTTTATTCCTTTTAATAAAAAATAAATCATAAACTTTCTAAATTATTTTTCAAAAAAAAAAACAAATAAAATTTCTTTATAAAAAAAACAACCCCATTTTTAATTTTTATTTTTTACCTCAAAAAAATAGAAAAAAAAAATATAAAAAAAATTAAAAAAAAACATAAAAAAATATCATTAGAAATAAAAATATAAAATAACCCATTAAAAAAAAATGATAGGTCCAAAAAAAAATGATAAAAAAGTCTCAGATGATTTCTATGACAGAATAAATTATTACGAAGCTCGTAATATTTTTAGTTCAAATGAACCAGTAAATCCAAATAATAGATTATATACAAATTATGCAAATAATACACATTCAGTTTGGGAATCAATAAAAAAACCAAACGTAATTTCTTCAAATAATGAAAATAATGAAAATATCGAAAATGAAAAAATGAATGTTTTTGGAAATTTAATTTGTCCAATTTGTGGTTTTGCTGGTCATTTACCTTATCAATGTAGAAATAAAATGACTTTGAAAAAAAAAAATAAAGGTATTTATTTTATTTTTCTTATTTAGATTATTATTATATTTTTAGATTTGGGAAGTGAAAAAGATAAAGATTTTATATATGAAAAAAATACTAAGGAATATATTAAAAATTATAATAAAGATAATTTAAAAAAAAATGATAATAAGGAACTTAAGAATTATAATGGAAAAGATTTTATTAAGAATTATCTTAAAGATTATTCTAATGAATATATTAAAGATGAATATAAAGATTATAATAAAGAACAATTGAAAATTGATGAATATAAAAAAGATGAATATAAATATTATTATAAGGATAAATATAAAAAAGATGAGTATAAAAATAAATATAAAGAAAAAGATGAATATAAAAATTATAATGAAGAAAAAGATGATTATAAAAATTATTATAAAGAAAAAAATGAATATAAAAATTATTATAAAGAAAAAGATGATGACTATAAAAATAAATATAAAGAAAAAGATGATTATAAAAAGTATTATGAAGAAAAAGATGATTATTATAAAAATTATTATAGAGAAAAAGACGATTACTATAAAAATTATTATAAAGAAAAAGATGATGACTATAAAAATTATTATAAAGAAAAAGATGATGACTATAAAAATTATTATAAAAATGAATATAAGAAAAAATATTCTAATGAAGATAAAGATAAATATAAGGATTATTATAGGAAAGACTATTCAAAAGAAAATAAAGATTATTATAAAGTTGATGATAAAGATTATTATAAAAATGAATATAAAAAAGATTATTATAAAGAACAAGATAAAAATGATTATTTAAATGAATATAAAGATTATTATAAGGATGATTATTATAAAGATTATTATAAAAATAGAGATGAATATAAAAAAGATTATTATTCAAATGAATATAGACAATATTATAAAGACTATTACAAAAATAAATATAAAGATGAAAATGAAAAAAAATTTGATAAAATGAAATATGAATATGAAAAATTAAAATATAATTATGATAAAATAAAACATGACTATGATAGAATAAAAAATGATTATAACAATTCAAAATATCATAATTATAAAAGTGAAAGTTCATCAGATGAAAATTCATATGAAAAAAGGAAAAAATATGATTACAAAAATAAAAATAGAAGTAGAAGTAACAGTAAAAATTATAATAGAAGTATAAGTGAAAGTGAAAGTAATAGTAGAAGTGAAAGTGAAAGCCAAAGTAATAGTAAAAGTAAAAGTGAAAGTAAAAGTAAAAGTAGAAATGAAAGTGAAAGTAAAAGTAAAAGTAGAAATGAAAGTAAAAATAGAAATGAAAGTAAAAGTAAAAGTAGAAATTACAATAAAAAATATCATGATTAAATAAAAAATTTAAAACAAAAATCTAAAATAAAAAAAACCAAATTTTATAATAAACAATACTTTAAAACAATATAAAAATAAAAATATAAAAAAAAAAATAATATAAAATAACAATTAATCATCATCTTCATTAACAGGAACAATTCTTTGAATATAATTTCTAAATCTATCACCATATTTTGAAGGTTCTAAAACAGAAAAATTAGTATCTTTCATTTGATTAATATAACCAATTAATTCTTTTGCTAATTTTTCACCTTTTTTTTCTAATCCAAATGTTCCCAAAAAATCAATAATAGAAAAATCATAAATAAATTTACTATTTTTACTTTGCATAACATGTAAATTTCCTAAATTATCATTTATATCTTTTTTTCTATATTTATGTATAAAAACTAAAAGAGAATAATCAGTAACTCCAAATTTTTCTAAAAATTTAGTATCTTTTTCAATACATAATTTTAAATTTTTAGCATTTTTATTTTGTAATAAAAAATTCATTTTTAAAATTTCTAAATCAATATCTTTTAAAACACAATTTTTATATTTATTAATAATATCATTATAAGGTAAATTAATATCATTTTCATTTATACATTGTCTATCAACAGTAGAACCTTTTAAATCAAAAGTAATAATCTTAGTTTCTGATGGTAAATCATCCATATTTTTTTGTAATAAAACATGTATATTTCCTTTATCATTTAAATCAATTTCAAATAAACCATAAATTCTACATAATAAACTTTTAGTATCTCTTATTCTACTATGATATTCTTTTATCATTTTATCAATAAAAATTTTTTTTTCTGTTTTATTTATTGTTTTTAATAATATTTTCTTATCCCAAGTTGTCGATATTGAATTATCTCCTCTTCCTCCTAATACTTTTAATTCTCTTAATTTACTTAAATTTTTAATTGGATCTAAACTTCTTATTATATCATCAATTGATACATTATCAATATTTCTTAAATGATGAAAAACAAAAGGACAATATTCTTTTATTTTAAAAGTATATTTTTTAAATCTTTTATCATTTTTTGCATTTACCCAATCTGGTATTGTTTTTTCATTATATTCTTTCCAATTACTTCTTTGTTTATAATATTTTTCTTCATCCCAAGGTAAAGATGAATTAAAATATTTTTTTTTTAATTGATAATTTAAATCAAATATTCTATTTTCATTTATTGCAACAGTAATTGCTAACATTCTTAATAAATTATCATCTAAATCTATATGATAATACATTAAATCATATGCTAAAATTCCTTCTTTAAAAAACATTTTATCAAAATATTTTTTACTTGCTCTTCTTTTTACTAATAAATTTTTTCCTTTTGAAAATTGTTCTTCTATTGGATTCATATAATTTTTTTTATTTTCTACACTATGACAACTTTTTATTTCGTCATTATTTTCACTTGATAAATTTTCACTTGAATTATTAGATATTGACTCATTTGAATTTGATGGATAATATTCAGATTTTATCATAGATTTTTTATATAATGTTTTAAATGAACTTTTTTTACTTTTTGAAAAGGAATCTTTTATTTTTTTTTTATTTATATTTCTATTATATAATGTTAATACATTTGGATTTGCAATTATTGTATCATTATAATTATAATGTTGAATATAATTTTCCATTTCAATTCTTTTATTTGGATTTTCTTTTTTTACATTAAAATATGTTGTTGATTTTTTTATATTTAATTCAATATTATTTTGACTTTCATTTGTATTCAAATCTAATAAAGCTTTACTTGACTCATGTGACATAATTCCAATATCATAATTCCAAAAAAAAATATTATATAAAAATTGTCTCATTACTGGATCAGTAAATTTAATTCCAAATATTAAAAGTCCATATAAACTTATAAGTGACATACAAAAAAAATTCAAATAAAAACTTTCAAAATTATCATAATTAAATATTGTTCTTATTATCATACATATTGTCATTGGTAAATTTGCTATTAAAAAATATATTATGAAAATTAAATGACGAGTTATTAATTGTTTAAATAATTTTTTTATTGTATTATTTCTTGTATCATCAATACTTAAAATTAAAATATCAGTATCTTTTTTAAAAATATAATAAATATTATAAATCATATATGCTTGAAAAATTAATGTTATTAAATAATATAATGTAATATAATTAACATTATAAACTTTAGAAAAAGAAAAAGTTTGGCTTAAAATATTTTTTGTTTCAAATTGAACATTAAAAAAAGTAATAAATAAAACAATTAAACTATAAATTACACCTTGATATTTATAAAATTTTATTCTTTTTTCTAAACTTTTTTTATAATTATAATAAGTAACATAAATATTATGAACTAAACAACAATTCCAAAAATAAATAAAAAAATGAAAAACAGGATTAATAATACTAATAACAATAATTGATAAAGGTAAAGTTGTCATATCAAAAAAAGATAATTGACCAAATAAAATAAAATATAATAAATTTATTATTGATTGTGCTAAAATTAAATATAAAGTTAAACTATTTGGTTTATTATGATAATGTGGCATTTTAATATAAAAAATTATATAAATTATACATGCAAAAACACTTATTCCATTTAATATAAAAAAATATAAACTTAATTCAAAATTTATTTTTCTTGTTTCTTCAATATCTGTGAAAACTATATCATCTATTAATATTATTGACATATAAGTAAGAAAATTTAATTTAATTTATTTAGTGTTTTAAATATTTAGATAAAAATATTGAAAAAATAAATATATAAAATTATAAATAAAATTATTTTTTAAAATTATGTGTTTAAAAGAAAATAAAATGAATAAAAAAATTAAAAAACAAAACCATTAAAATAAAAAATAAATAAATAAAAAATTATCATAAATTTAATCTTCTTCATTATTGGGAAGATCAGGTAGCAATTCATTATAATTATTATTAGAATAATTATTACTCATTAAATAATTTTGTAATAAATCATCACTTTTTTTTCCAATTTTTCCTTCATTATATTTTTTTTGTCTTAAATAATCATAAACAAAAGCAAAATTTTGTCTTTCTTCAAGTAATTTTTTATTTCTTTCTCCTAAATTACTTTCAATATTATATCTACTATTAGTAGTAAAAGATTTTGGTTTAAAAGTAATTCCTCTTTCATTATCAATTTCTTTTTGTAATTCTCTTTTTCTATTTTGCATTTTAGTATATTCATTATATAATCTTTGACTAATTAATTTACTATTATTTGGACTTGTTATTCTATTATTATTATTATGATTATAATTATTGATATTATTTATATTATTTGAATTTATTGAATTTGCAGTTTTTAATCTTTCATTTTTTTGATTTGGAGTTGATTGATATTTACTTTTAATATTTGGATTATTTGTATTTAATTTAGGGGAAAATGAACATAATAATTGCATTTCTTCTTCATTTTTTGTATATGCTTTTTCTCTTGATTTTTGTAATTTTTGATAAAATTTTTCTTGTCTACTTATAAAGTCTTTTGTTTTTATTACATTTTCTTTTTTCTTTTCATTTATTATTTTTGTTATGTTTGATTTGTCTAAATATTTTTTATTTGGTTTTAAATTTTGATTATTTGATGTTTTAGATGAATATTGATTTGAAAAGTTATTTGAATCATTTCTTGTTTTTTCTTCTTTTTTTCTATTTAATATATTTTTTTTCCATTTTTTTATATAATATTTGATATCTTTATTTTGATAAATTTCTAATAAACGAAAACAATATTTACTTTTAATTTTATTTTTATTTTCATTATAACCATCAATTATCCCCTTTGATAAAATTTTTAATTGATTTTCTTGTAAAGAAGTTAAATATTCATAAATTGTTCTTATTATAATATCATATTTTGAAGGAGAAGTATTTGTAAAAATTGAATTTAAAGATTTATCATTTATTAATTTATTATTTTCTGGATTTTTATTTAATGAACTAATTATTCCATTATATACATTTATAAATAAAGATACTGATTCTTCATTTATTATTTTTATATATTGGAGGTAATCTACAAATTCTTTTATGTAATAATCCATTTATTTTTTATATTTTATGTTTATAATATTTTTATATTTTAGTTTTATTTGTAAAGATTATTATATTAGTATTTATATAAAAAAATTTTAAAGTTTATTTTAATTTATTATATTAAAAATATTATTAGAAGATTATTTAATATTATAATAGAATGATTTTTTAAATAAGAAAAAATCCTTATTTCTCATTCTTTTTCTTGTTATTAATTTTATTTATATTTCCATATTTATTGTTTAATTTAATTAATTCATTTTCTGATAAGTTATTTATTTCTGAAGAATAATCATTCAAATTTTGAATTATTATATTTGTTATATTTATAATTTTTTTATATAAATCATTATTTTTAGTTTCTAAATTTTCTTCTTTCAACAAACTTTCAATTTTAGATTTATAATCTTTAATTCCTTTTTTTAAAATAATATTTTCTTGAATTATTGAAAAACTTTTTTTCTTTTCTTTATTTAATTCGTTTTCTTTATCTTTTAATTTCTTTTTTAAATCATCAATTTTATCATTATTAGGATTTAGACTTTTAATTTTTTTTTGACTATGATTATTTTTAATTTGTTTTTTATTCTCAATAATATTATTATTATTAATTATATTAGGAGCAGTTTGAAAAGGGCTATAAATAAATTCTTTATTATTTTCTGGTTTATGTAAACTTTTAGTAAATTTTAATAATTTAATTGGACTTATTGGTCTATTTTTTTCTTTTGATTGTTTTTGATTTTCATTTGATTTTATTTTACTTTTGGATAAGTTAATTAAATATAAAAAAGGGTTTTTTTCCATTTCTTCATTTTTCATTTAGTTAATTTTGTAAAATTTATATTCAAAAATTATTTTTTTTTTATTATTTTTAACAATTAATTAATAAATGAGAACATTTATTTATATTTATATATAAAATTTATATAATAATATTAAATTTATTTATTTTATATGAATTTATTTCATTTTTAATAAGAACATTAATACAAATAAGAATTTATAATGAAATAATTTTACCTATATAAAACCGAGAAATTTGTTTCTATATAATATATATATTAAAATTGCTTATTATATTTTATTTTGGGGAAAATTTTAAAGTTACTTTATTCATTTAAATTATTTTTTTGAGATGAAATATTATAATAAATATTATCAATATCATCGTTAGAAAAGTCTAAATAACTTAAAGAATTTTTATTAAAAATATTCATGAAATTAATTAAATAATCATTTGTATTATTTTCATAATTCTTTTGTGGAATTTTTTTCATTTGAAAATAAAAGAATCGATTTATATTATTATAATCATTATATAAAGAATTAGAATATTCAGAAGTGGTTGAAAAAATATATTCATTTTCATTATTAATATTATCAGAATTAAATATAGTATCTTTTTCAAGATTATATCTTTCATTTTCACTTTCTTTTAAGTCATTATTAATAAAATTATTTCTAATATTTTCATTAATATTTTTATTTACATTTTCTTTTTCTTTTTGATTATAATTTACATTATTACAATTATAACAATTATTCTTAATTTGAATTTGAAATTTTTTTTTTTTCACCCTAATTTTTTTATGTATAAATTTTTTTTTTCTCTCTCTTAATTTATTACAATAAGAAACATTTTTTAAAACAAAACTAAAATCATCTTCAGAAAGTGAATTTTTTATTAATTGAATAGTTTTAGACCAACTAAGACTAAGATCGATATTTTTATTTTTAAAATAATCTGAATTTTTTAATTTCATTAAAAATTTCTGAGCATGACTTCTTGCTTGAGTATTAGTTCTACTTGGAATATATTTTTGTATTTTTTTCCAGTCATTTCCAAATTTGATTATTCCTTCTATAAATTTATTATGTTCTTCTTTACTCCATCTTCCATTTGAAGATTTTTTTATTTCGTTTTTTTTTTCATTATGATTCATTTGTTTATTTGAGTGAGTTATTAAAAATTTTGGATTTTTTATTTCTTCATTTATATTGTTTTCATTTGATAATATTTGATAATATTCATTTAATGATGAGGTATCTTGATTTATTATTTGAGATACTTTAAACATTTTTTATAATCTAAATGTTAAAAAATGTTTTTTTTTTCAATTTTATAAAAAAAAAATTATAATAAATTTTTATTATATATTTTTATTTAAATTATTTTTTCAAAAATTCCTATTATTTTTATATAACAAATAAAATAATTCTACCAATCATTTTTGGTACTAATATTTATATGTTTAATTTTAAAACAATATTCCATAAAAGGAAATTTTCTAAAAACTAAATCTTGTCCTGAAAAATAGACTAAATAATCATTAAAATCAAATAATCTAACTGTACAAGGGCATTTAAATAAACTTTTAAAAATATTAATATCTTCATCATCTCTTACTTTTTCACATAAAAAATGTCCATTTAAACTAAAAGATAAAAACTTAACAAAACAATGTGAATAAATAATAAATGAAGGAAGAGGAGAAGATGATAAGAAAACATATTCAGGAATAAAATATTTATCTAATTTAATAACTCTTACTAATTCACAATTAGGAAATAAATATAAATTTACACAATAATCATCAGAACAAGAAATAAACATATGTAAAATATCATTATCATTAATATAATTTACAGCTTTATTATGAGCCGTAAATTTTTTATATACAACTAATTTATCTTTTATATTATAAATCTTTATTTTTCCCATATTTGTTCCTATAAACAAGAAATTCTCATCTTTACTTATTGTTAAAGCTGTTATAACATATTTATTTTGAATTAACATAATATCTTTTATTGATGTTGCAAATAAATTTTTTAATGATAAAGGATGAGAATATAATAATAATCTAAATGAATCGGTTATTATCAATTTTTGATGATTTTGATAACCTTTTATTATTTTAGAATTAAATAAATCACTTTTTTTTATTTTGTAATCTTCTGTAGTTATTGTATCCCCATTTGATTTCATAAATATTGAATATACTATTAATTTAGTTTTATTTTTTGAAAAAATGAAATAAATTTTTAAAATATTATCTTCAATTTTACAATAAATATCAATTAATAATGAAAACAAATTATCTTTAATATCAATAATAATTTCTTTATTAAATGCCATTTCAATATAATTTCTCTTATAAACTTTTTCAAATATTTTATGTGGATTACGTCCTAATTCATTTAATCTACAATAAATTCCTTTATTATTCTTTTCAATTTTTAATCTATTTTCAACAAATCCATAATAACAATTACACATATATAAATTTCCAATATCTTGTGCTTTTTTTCCACAAGAAAACTCACCAAAAATTAAATTAATCCAATCTTCAATATTAGTTTCTTTATTTTCTAAAATTAATCTATAACTTATAACAAATTTATAAGGATCATTATCAGAAAAATAAGGCATTAAACAATCATTAACTTCATCTCCTTTATTTAATTTATTTTGAATAGAAAAAGTATTTTGAATATCTGTGTTTTTTAATAAATCAATCTTTTGTAATTTTCCAAGATTATAATTATTAATATTTATAAATATTTCAGGTAAATAAAAAAATTGAGGTATAATTTCTCTAACATCACTTTGATCACTTGAAGCACCTAAAAAACTTTTATAAATATTTATAAATAATCTATCAGGAGAATCAAAAGAATTTCCTTGAATTTCAATTCCCAAGTTTGTAAAAGGAAAAATTCTTACTAAATAATGACAAATATATGCTGGATTTAAAAAATGACTTCCAAAAACATAAGGAATTTCATTAAATGATAAATTTGGATTATTATATAATAATGTTATTGAATTGTCATATATTGGAATTTGATCTATGGATGTTTGATTTATTATATTAAATTTTTTTTCGTAGAGATTTTCTTCGTTTATTTGATTCATTGACATTTTGAATAGTTTTATATAGTTTTTTCTTCTTTTTTCAGATCTTGGAGAAATTTTTAATAAACCCATAGGAGTATTTAAAGGACGAAGGTTTAATTTTAGGTTTTCTATATAAGTTTTTAAGTTTTGTAAGGGATTTGAATTTCCAATATCATTATTATCAATGGAATTATTATTTTGATTAATATTATTATTATTTTCATTATTATTATTAATATTATTAGAATCTTGAACAATAATATTATTATTTTCATTATTATTATTAATATTATTAGAATCTAGAACAATAATATTATTATTTTCATTATTATTATTAAATTTATTATTAGAATCTTGAACAATAATATTATTATTTTCATTATTATTATTAATATTATTTATTTTTTTTTCTTCTTTTAAAATTTTATTATTTATTGTTAACCATGGAAAAACAGGATATTGATTCACATCTTTTAATGATCTATTTGCTAATAAATTTACTTTCATTAAATATTCAAAATTTGAAATCTTCCCTTTTTTCCATAATTCAACTATTTTTTGCTTAGAAAGAATATTTAAAGATTTTTTTAATATATCTTCAATTTGTTGAATAAAATTATTTTTTTTTAATGTATTCTTAAATTGAAATAAATAAGATTTATGAGATTTAGTAAAAATTTCAATTGTATTTTTTTCAAACAAATAATTTCTTTCTATCACAAATTCAATATTATTTAAATTAATACATTTATATCTTAAAATTTTTGAATTAAATTCTTTTAAATTAAATAAGCAACCATAACAACTTTGTCTTTCTTTATCAAAATTTTCAACATTATCTTTAATATAATATGGTAAACTATAAAAATCAATTATATTTTTTTTTTTATTAATTTCTAAAAAACCTTTATCATGATATATTGGTTTAATATGACAAACATTAAATTCAAAATCATATTTTTCTTTATATTCATATTCATCAAAAGAAAATATATTTCTTAAATTTTTATTTGTTAAAATTTCATTGTAAAAAGGATATAAATTTTTTATATAATAAACATTATCAAAAGGTTCTTTAAATAATTTTTCTTTTTTAAATTTTGAAAAATGAGGTAAATAGTTATTCATATTTAAAATAGGAATTAATAAAGGAAGAGACATTTCTTTTGTTAAATGATTTGATAATTTAAATTTTATTTTTTTTTCAAAAAATAAATCTTGATTTGAATATGCATTATTCCAAGAAAATAACTTTTTTTTTATTTTTTTATAACAATTCCAAAATTGAAGAAGTGATTTATATTGTTCTTTTATTTCATTTTTCTCCAATATTTCTCTTGGAATCATAAATGTTAAAGGTTCTAATAAGTTTGAATCATTAATTTGTTCTTTTTCTATTACTTCTTTTATATATTTAAAAATACAAAATTTATTTTTTTGATTTATTTCTTTTTCATCAATTATGCAATTGAAATTATAAAAAATTTCATTTCTTATTATAAATTGATCACATTCTTTGTTTATATCTTCTTTTGTTAAATAAACATTTTTAATTATATTTTTAAAAATTGATATAATTTCATTTTTTATTATATTTTTTCTATCATTAATAAATAAATCATTAAATTTTTCTTTCCTAAAATAAATTAAAAGTATATAAATAAAATGTTTTTGTATTATAGTTTCATTATATTTTTTGCATTTTTTATCATCTAATAAAAATAATAAAAATAAAAACATAAAAGAATTTGGATTTTTACAAAATAAAAATAATAAATCATTTAAATGTATTATAAAATTTTGTTCATCATCAAAAAATATATCTTTAAATTTTGGAAAAAAATTAGTTTTCATAATATTATAATCTCCTAAAATAAGATTAAATAAGTACATTTTAATTTCAAAAGGATAAATATTTTTATCAATTTTATCTATAATTATTTTTAAAAGATTTTTAGATGAATCATCAGTTAAATCTTTTATTAAATTTAATTTAAGAAATTCTTTATTTTTTATTATTTCAAAAGAACCCCAATTTATTTCAGATAATTCTATAAATTTATTAATCAAAAATATATATTCTTTTGGTACACTTTTATTTTCCTTATGTTTATTAATCATTTTACAAATTAATTCTAATAAAATTGGAGCAGCTTTTTTAAATTTATTTAATGAAATAATTTCAAATATAATAAGAAGTATTTCTATTTTTTCTTCAAAAGTAATATTATCTTGTTTAAAAATGGAATTATTAAAGAAATCATCTTTTATATCTTTTTCATAACCATTAATCGGATCTTTTATAATTTTATTTTTATAACAAAGAGGTGATATTATTAAAGAACAATTTGAAATGTTATTTTTAATATCAAATATAGATTTATTTGAATTTATTTCTAATTTTGATAAATAAAATGATTTAATGATTCCTATAAAACCTTTTAAAATAACTATATCTAAATTATATTGTTTTTCTTTTTTAATTTCTTCTTCTTTTTTTTGTGTATTTTTTGTATCAATTTTTTGTTGTTCCTTTTCTTCATTTAATTCAATTTGAAAAGAATTACTTGAAATTAAATTAACATCTGAAATTAAAAATTTAATTTTTAATATATAAAATTTGTTATTTTCAATTATAATATTTTTATTTAATAAATTTTGAGTTTCATTTATATTTATATATAATAAATTATTTTTGATTGATATATTTATTATTAAAAGGTCTGATATTTTGATTTGTATAATTGAAAAATCTTTCATTGATTCTCTTTTAAAATTCATATATAAATAGGAATTATTTAAAGGAAAATTTGAAATATTTTCATATTTTAATCCCTCATTCAATTTAAAAAAATAAAAATAATGATTCTTAATATTTTTCTTTATATAAATTTCTTCCCATTCATTTTCCGATTTATTATAAAAAATCATTTGAAATATTTCAATACATTTTATAATAAAATTTTCATTTATTTCTTTTTTTTCATCTAAAATCCTTATTTTTTGACAAATAAAATAAATATATTCTCTATTAATTATTATTTTATTTATTAATATCTTTATAATATTTTTTATAATTTCATTGTCATTATTTTTATTTTCTAAAAATAATTCAAAAAGTATTAATATTAACTTATTATTTTTTATTTTTTCTGAATTTAAAATATGACATATAATATCTGATGATTCAATTTTCTTTTGAATTTTCTTTAAAATATTATTTAAACCATTTTCAGATTTTAAATTTGATAAAAAATTATTTATTTTTTCAAAGTTTATATCTTCACTAAAAATTTCTTCATTTCCAAATATATCAGATAAACTATTTTCATAAATTTCCATTTTTATTAACAATTTTTTTTTAAAAACAAAAAAATTTTTAAAGATATTAAATATTAAATAATAAAATAAAATTAAAAAAAGTTTTAAGAAAATAAATGACCATAAGGATTAGTTGCATTAACAAATGGAGGTTTTTTTAAAGAAGGATAAGAATACTTTCTTAAATTTTTTTTAAAAGCCTCATTTGATTCTGTAATAGATTGATTTTCAATTGCTTGATTTTTTATTTTTTCTTTTGAATAAGAATAATTTTCTTTTTTTTTATTTGATTTATTTCTTGGATTAATTAAATAAAAATCATTCAAATCATTTAAAATTTGATTTAATGTTAAAATATCAAATTTGTAATTTATTATTCTATCTAAAAATTCTTTATAATCATTTTCATAATTTAATGATGATGAATTAACATATTTTTCAACAAAATAATTTTTTTTTTGATTTGCAATTTCTATTAATTTTAATATCTTATTTGTAACTTTTAATTTTTCCATTTCTCTTTTTTTTGAATCGTTCATATTAAAATTTGTTGGATCTTCATATGTTTGAGTATTTGAATTATAAATACTTAAATTATTATTATTATTATTAATATTAGAATTAATACCATTATTATTAAATGAATAATTTTGACTATTTGTAATATTGGGAATTTGACCAGTTATTGCCATTCTAAATGAATTTTTTCCATTATTATTATAATTATTTAAATTTATTTTATTTGGATTGCTCATATTTAATAAATTATTCTTTGAATTTTCTTTTGATAAAGTTTTTAATTGTTCTCTTATTGGCTTTTTTAAAGGTTCATTTGATGTTATATCCTTATTCTTTAAATAATCATAATTTAAAATTGGTTCATTATAATTATAATTATAATTATTATTATCATTATTTAAATAATTATTTTCATAATTATTTTCATAATTTATATTATTTGTATTATTTAGATTATTGTTAATATTCATATCATTATTATTTGTATTATTAATTCCATAATTAAAATTATAATTATTATAATTATTGTAATTAGTATTATTTTTATTATTATATATTGAATTAAAATTGCTGTTACTATTATTATAATTAAAATTATAACAATTATTATCATTTTTAACATTAATAGAAGGATTATTTTTATTATAATAATTTGAATATTCATAATTTATATTTTTATTTGATATTTTTTCATTTTCACTTAATAAACTTCTAATTGCTTGAATTGCTTGTGAAATAATAGAATTATAATCTTCTAATATCATAATCACATCTTTTGAAAAGTTCATTTCACAATTATTTTTTAAATAATCAATCATTGCTAATTTCTTATTTTCTGGTAATAAATGAGTTTCAAATTCATCAATTAAACCTTTATATATATTTTCTTTTGGATTTGAAAAATTATTATTAATTTGATTTAAATTATCAACCATCATCATTTTTTTAATTTGAAAATATTTATTGAATATAATAAAATAAAAAAAGAAGAAGGTTATAAATAATATAAACAAAAATAAATATAAAATATACTAAAAAAATAAATAAAAAAATGGGAGGAATAAATACAAAAGAAAAAGTAATTTCAAAATTAAAAAAATTAGATAAAAAAGAATTAGAATTAAATATTAAATTAAGAGATTTACAATTAAAATTAAATCAAATGGTTCCTGAAGAAGAAAGAGTAAGAGTAAATGAATATTTAGGAAAAACATCAAAAGAAATTAAAGAAATGAAAAAAAAGAAAAATGGCATGAAAAAGAATAAAAACAATACAAAAAAGAAAAAAAAGAAAAAGAAATCTGATGATAGTTATGAAGAAGATGAATATTATAATGAAAGTTATGATGATGAAAATGAAGATAGTTATTAAATTTAATTGTTTTTTAATGTTTTTATTATATATATATATGATTAACTTATTTCAAAATTTTTAATGATTTTAATTAATTTAAATTA
>JAEEGK010004195.1_pt1 | contig 35520 bp, 31 predicted proteins | sample 8958771 | NCBI WGS metagenome assembly JAEEGK01 (sample SAMN16246547, study PRJNA631951) | gut metagenome | biome: gut microbiome; feature: rumen; material: SC-attached | host: Bos | place: Iran: Karaj | collected 2018-10 | reverse complement strand
GGGAAGTCTATCACTCCAGTGAAAGGATCCTATCACTCCAGTGATAGCTTTCTCTCACTCCAGTGATAGGACTCTCTCACTGCAGTGATAGTTTTTAAAAAGTGTTAAGAAGCGTTGTTGAAAGCATTTACCCGAGACGTAAATAGCGGTGGTATTCTTTTGCAAAGATACAAATAAAGGAGGGAAAAACCAAAAGAAAAACACATTATTCTTTTGTTTTCCAAATGACATCAGCTTCAGCATAGCCAAAGGTAAAAAACATGGTATGTTTTACGATTTAGCTTTATTTATTTAGCAGAAGTACGAGTCATATTGTATACAGTCCCCTATCATTATTTGCTAATGTATGTATTCTTCCACTCTCCACAACCTCCCTTTTGGGGAACTACAGGTTTTCTGTACCACAAAAAGGACACTTACCCTTCTTTTCAAGTTTCGCTCCGCAATTACCACACATCAAACCAGTATGCGAACGGGACAGATAGACCTTAATGGAGAAATAGAAATAGAATACCAACAACACATAACCAATATAATATAAGGTGAAAACGCTGAATACAATATAATCGACAGCACAAATGGCAGCCAATCCAAACAGATAGAGCACGGCATCACCGATAGGAAGATGATGACGTACATCGTCAACAGTGGCAAGGCCGACAATAAGAATAGCCCATACCGATACTAAAAAAATGCTCAACAACGTAGGTACAATAAACGGATTAAGTGTAGGATGGTAGTAGAAATGACGCCACATGTCAGGAGCAAACACTTGTATACTGGCATAAAGCGTGGCTGACGATGCCACCAACAGAACAAGTGCTGTAGGATAAAACGAGTCAATATCGTTGAAATGCACCAGTTTGGCATTCCGGCTCCTAATCATCCTGAAGACATACACTGCGCCTATCACCACAATAATAATAAGAAAAATCAACATGTGAACGTCGGAGAACGTAGAGATGAACTGTGAGATTGGGTCGTCTGGTACTACTTTATCCAACAATGTAGTCTCATGAATCCAACCGAACGTGAATTGGTCGCGCGCCAACTGCACCCATACAGAGTCTATCGAGTCGGTAGGAATGATGCGTATATCGGCCACCACAAGGGGATCATTCTTCATCACCACAAACGAATCGGTCATCAGGCTGTTCAGTTTCTCCTCAGGTTGTTGCTTCAGCAACACAAGTGAGTCAGCTTTCACCACAAAGTTATAGTTGTTTGTATAGTGGTGCGTGCCAGAGAACGAGATGCTGTCCAACTGCTCCTCAGTATACGTAACTGCATCTGAGGTCTTCCGCTCATGCTTATGGTAGCAGCTGGTGAGGAGCAAGAACATGCTTAATACAACAAGATATGAGTTACGGGTTATGATTACATTTCGCATATGAGAAAAACTAATCACAACTCTAAACATGCTATTGATAGTCCTGAACTGACAATTATTCCGCATAGATATTCATCTGACATTGTTGACAATCGAACTGCAGGCGGAACCGTTTCCCGTTAGGAAGGACCAGTGAAAGCGGCTCATGCCACTGAGGCTTTCGCCCACCATGCTTTACACAGTAGCCCAAAGTGTATCGCAGACAATGGCGGCACTGCATCAGCAAGGGTGCCACATGATGCTTGTTCGGTGGCAAAGGACTCAACTCAAAGGCCGACTGGACGTTCTTTAGCCCTTGCTGCTCATAGAAAGCTTTGGCCTCCTTATTGGCAATATTATACAGATAAGGATAATCCCGATACTCCTTCGGCATTGGCACCAGTTCCTTTTTCACATTTTCTGCAATCTCTGTTTCCTTCTTCCTTGCCGCCTTTAAGGCTGTCACCCGTCGTCGCAAATCGGTCAACACGCTGCTGGGCACAAAGCACTCATCGACATGATTCCTCACAACAACCTCACGACATGTGTATGGTGTGCCGCCCAGTTTAGAGAGTTGCGTGCTCATGTTTTGATACTGAGGTTTCTGAGCCTTCTGATACTCAAGAGGCACTGTTGCAGTTGCCATCGTGTTTCCGCCGGCATCGGCCATGGTCAGACATAATCCGCCTTCTACAGTCTCTAAAATCATGTCCACTTCTATCTTCCGCTCAGCACTCGGTTTGTCAAGCAACCGCTCAAACTGCTGGTCATTATTACGATATAGCGCCATGCCAGGCCTCAGATGCTCAGGCATCTTCAATGGAAACAAGCGGTTGTTCACCACCTTATTCACGCGGAAGCCTTCCAACACGTAATTTTTCGCTGTGTCTCTCCCACCTTGGACATAGAAGTAACACAATCCGTCACCATTTGCGAAGCTTGCCGTTCCTGCCACATTGAATGAGCCTCCGCGTATTTCTTTCACCTTTCCCACATACTCGCCAATGGCCTTCGGCGTATCGAACGAAACGATATCGGGCTGGCGCCCATGCAGGAAATAGTCGGTGAATCCACGGTTGAACGTTTTCTTCAGGTTTGGAGTAAATGTATAAGTACACCGACCTAGCGACGAACGGCAATATTTGTCGGGATGGAGGTCGATAATCTCATTCAGACGCTGACTGTAGGCAGCCACCACATTCTTCACATAATAAACATCTTTCAGCCGTCCCTCAATCTTCAATGAGCTGACTCCAGCTGCCATCAGTTCCTCCAGTGAGTCAATACGGCACATGTCTTTCAACGACAGCAGGTGCCTCCCCTGCTCTATCATGCGCCCGTCGGAATCTTGCAAGTCAAACTTAAGGCGGCAGAACTGCGCACAGGCACCACGGTTGGCACTACGACCGAAAGAATACTGTGAGGCATAACACACCCCCGAATAGCTAACGCATAATGCACCGTGTACAAACACCTCCAATTCCACATCGGGCACAGCCTCATGAATCGCCCTTATTTCATCTATAGACAGCTCACGAGCGAGCACGATACGACAAAATCCCAACGAGTGGAGCCAGCGAACTTTTTCAATAGTACGGTTGTCTGTCTGTGTAGAGGCATGAAAGCACAAAGATGAATGGTGACCTTCATAACAGAGAGCATCATTCATCTTCATAATGCCCATATCCTGTACAAGAATGGCATCAACACCGGCATCAGCCAAACGGCCGATAAGTTGTTGCGTTGCCACCAACTCATCATCATACACAATGGTGTTTACCGTCACATAGACCTTAGCATCGAAACGATGCGCATAACGGCATAACTCAGCTATATCCTCCACCGAATTACCAGCTGCCACACGGGCACCAAAACGCTCTGCACCTATATATACAGCATCGGCACCATGGTCAATGGCAGCGATGCCGCATTCTAAATTCTTGGCAGGGGCCAGCAATTCTATCGTTTGCATGATAACTGTGAACTATAAATAATATAACTATAAAGACAGATATTGCGATGATGAGAATATTGTCAAGTTTGATTAATGAGCATAAGCAACTACAATGCAAATCGCCGGTTTTGAACTACAAAATGCATTCTATTCAATCTTCTCGATGTCATATGGGGTTTCCTGATAAACATAATAGTTTATCCAGTTGCTATAGAAAAGATTGGCGTGTGCACGCCACGACACCTTTGGCCCCTCACTAGGATTGTTGTGCCGATAATAGTTCTTAGGCACATCTACATCATCACGTATTCCCACATCGCGCTTGTACTCATTGTCAAGCGTGTTTGGCGCATACTCCAGGTGACCAGTAATAAAGAACTCTCTACCACCTCTAGCCATAATAATACTCACACCACTTTCCATACCCTCAGCAATTAGCGTCAGTGCCGGATTGGCCACTATATCCTCACGGTGCAGTTCTGTATGACGACTATGGGGCATCATAAACACATCGTCGAAACCGCGGAAGATGGGCAATGTCGGCTCCAGCGTGTGCTGCTCGAAAATACCGAACATCTTTCTCTCCAGAGGATACTTCGGAATACCATAATGATAATACAAGCCTGCCTGAGCCGCCCAACAGATATAAAGTGTACTGGTAACGTGTGTCTTTGCCCAGGCGAAGATTTCCATCATCTCATCCCAGTAGGTTACATCCTCGAAAGCAAACTGCTCTACCGGTGCGCCGGTGATAATCATTCCATCGAACTTATGCTTGCTCAGTTCCTCAAAATCCTTGTAGAACATCATCATGTGCTCTATCGGTGTGTTCTTAGGCGTATGACTACGCAACTTCATGAAACTAATTTCCAGCTGCAACGGTGTATTCGACAGCAACCGCACCAAGTCGGTCTCGGTCGTAATCTTCAGCGGCATGAGGTTCAGCACCACAATCTTCAGCGGACGAATATCCTGATTGTGAGCCCGCGTATAATCCATTACGAAGATGTTTTCTTTCTTCAGCAGGTCAATGGCCGGTAGTCGGTCGGGTAGTCTTAATGGCATATTCTTTTATTTCCTTTCAAACTTTGTGCAAAAATACACAAAATAATTTAGAAAAGGAAACATACGGACTGATATTTGTGACAACTGCCAAAAGCAGTGGCCATTAGATACGTTTCCTCATTACCATCAAAAGCGGCACAAACTGACATTAATCAAGTTACAACCTATTCTTAAACATTGTTAAACGATTGATGATTTGTGTCACGTTTCTCGTTTTCATGTGTAATGCAAATAGACGACCGAACAAGAAATCAACGTCAACAACATAAACAAAATAGCAATATGAGACAAACAACACACTTCTTGGCCACACTCCTATTCATGGTGGGACTGACCGCAACATGCCAGGCACGGCAGAATAACGACAGACAGGTGACAACCTATGACTTTGTTGACTTCCAGCAACTTCAGGTCAGCGGAATTGTTGAGGTACACTTCACCCAGGACAAACACTACAGCGTCAGTGTGGAAGAGAGCACCAATCCCGACTTAATGACTATGGTAAAGAAGAAAGGAGAGACGCTCTGCATCTGGACGGAAATCAAAAAGAAAAACATCCGATTGGACAAAGACGACAAACCCATCGTACATATCACCGCACCAAAGCTGAACGAACTGCGGCAGAGCGGTGCCACGAAAACAACAGTGTCAGGGAAATTGGAAACGGATGCACTCTCTATCTTCGCTTCGGGAGCCTGCAAATGCCAGTTTGGCAGCATTTATTGCACCGACATGGTCATCAGCAGCAGCGGGGCCTCAAACATCAGTACCGGGATGGTGATGTGCAATTCGCTGAAAGTGAACTGCTCTGGAGCCTGTAACATCAAGACCAACGCTGAAGCAGAGGGCAATGCCACGCTGACATTCAGCGGCGCATCGAACGGTACGATCAGCTTTACGGGAAACACACTCAAGCTAGTGAACAGCGGTGCCGGCAAACTTGACCTGCACGTTGACTGTATGCAGCTCATAGCAAGCAATAGCGGCGCTGCCAAGGTCAGCATCAGCGGCACAGCCGACAAGACAACTGTCAAGGCCACGGGAGTATCGAAGATCAATACCGCCGAACTGAATAAGCTGTAATTTTCAATCAGTAAATATGACGCAAGAGGATTTCGAACGGGAAGTAAAACGCGTGAGGTCCATACTGGTGCGGCAAGCTTACCGCTACGTGCAGCAGACTGACGATGCAGAGGACATCGTGCAGGATGCCATGCTCAAACTGTGCCTGTTGCGCCAGCAACTGATGATGCCCATAGATGCCTTTGCCTCGGTGCTTGTCAGGAACTTGTCGCTTAACCGTCTGCGACAAAAACATCAAACAGAATCTCTCTCGGACATCGATACGGTTGTCGATGAGCTCACTGATAATGCCGAGGACTTACAGACCGAGCACCTGATGCGCATCGTTGAGTCGCTGCCACCGCGCGAACAAGCCATCATCCGCCTGCACGACATGGAGGGAATGGACTTCCGTGAGATATCACTGCTGACGGGTATGCCCGTCACGGCACTCCGAAAGTCGGCGAGCCGCATCCGCCTGCGCATCCGTATGCGCTATCTGGCTGCCGTCTCTGCCGTGGTGTTGCTGTTCATTGCGGGCATCACTAGCTACCGAAACTATCAGTGGCAGCAGTTCTGCCGCCAATACGAGGGCTCATACGTCATCGTCGGCGGGCAACGCAACGACAATCTGAAGCAGATAAGGCAAGAGATTGAGCAGACACTGGCCACGGCCAAACGCGTTGAGGCAGGAATGAACAACAGCGAGATGGTGCGCGAGGCAGAATCGGAGGTGCTGCAAAGCATCAGCGACCCCGAGGAGCGACGCCATCTGGAAGAGTTGCTAAGAGATTGAACAACAAAACGACATAACAACAAACAAAAATATGAGAAAGAACATCATACGTGCTGCCATCACAGTGGTTGTACTACTATTGCAGGCAACAACAGTGTGTGCTCAAAACCACATCGACCAGATGGTGGAAAACTTCTCGGCACTGGGCTCATCGAAGTTTACATCGGTGGTGGAGCGCAACCCAGCCACAGGAAGGATTCAGAAAGTGGTGAAGGTACTTGAGGTGACTGGTCCGAAGGCAGCCAGCTTCCGACAGGTATTCCTAAAAGAAAAAGAAACGGGCTCGTTCAGCCAACAACAAGAGGGCGAGGAGCAGACGCTGACTCTCAGTTGTGAGAATTCCAAACAGGTGCGCCTCTACATGCTGAGAACAACAGGCCGCACAGTGGTCAACTCAGCTAAGGTCACCATCATTGTAAAGATAAAAAAAACATAGCCAAACGCATGCTATTCATTACATAATACGGCCACTGCCCCAGCGGGCAATGGCCGTATTTAATTGTATAAGGTGGAAACTATTACCAGAGTTGCAGACGCTCGCTCTTTGGAATAAACATCTTATCGCCCTCTTTCACACCAAAGGCATCATACCACATATCGATATGCGGCAGGGCCCCGTTGACACGCCACTCTCCTAGAGCGTGGGGATCGCTCTTAGTGCGGTTGCGAATCTCAGCCTCAGTGATGTTCTGTCCCCATACACCTGCATAAGCAAGGAAGAAACGTTGCTCGGGGGTAAAGCCGTCGATATCAGTCAGTGGTGCATCTTTAGTGGCATTCTTGAAAGCTGTGAAAGCCACTTGCAGACCACCATGATCGGCCAGGTTCTCGCCGAGTGTGAGACGTCCGTTTGCGTTCAGGTCGGGCAACACCTTGATAGCAGAGAAGAAATCGGCATACTTGTCGGTGCGTGCCACGAAATTCTTGCCATCGTCAGCAGTCCACCAATCTTTCATGTTACCGTCCTTATCGTATTGACGACCTTGGTCGTCGAAACCGTGGGTCATCTCATGTCCAATCACCACACCGATGGCACCATAGTTGAATGCATCATCGGCAGAAGCATCAAAGAATGGATATTGCAGAATGCCAGCAGGGAAGCAAATCTCGTTAGTAGTAGGATTGTAATATGCATTGACTGTTTGTGGAGTCATGAACCACTCCTCATTGTCAACAGGCTTACCTGCTTTCTCTTCAATGTGGCGCTTGAAGAAGAAGTCGTTGCATATCTGTGCATTCTCGTAGTATGACTTGTTAGGGTCGATAGTGAGCCCACTCAGATCCTTCCATTTGTTGGGATAGCCTATCTTCACATAGAAAGCATCGAGTTTTGCATGGGCAGCACGCTTGGTCTCCGCACTCATCCAATCCTGAGCATCAATACGCTCACCAAGAGCAATCTGAAGATTGCGCACCAATTTCTCCATACGCTCCTTAGAGGCAGCGGGGAAATGGCGCTCGCAATATATACGTCCCAGAGCCTCACCAAAGACACCTTCCACCTGAGAGGTTGCACGTTTCCAACGCGGATGGTCCTCCTTACGCCCTTGCATGGTGCGCCCGAAGAAGTCGAAGTTTGCCTCAGAGATTTCATCACTGAGATAGCCAGTAGAAGAGTTGATTACATCCCACTCCATATAGGCGCGCAAAGCATCGGCAGTCATCTCACCTGTCAGCTTGTTTGCACCGTCCATGAAAGAAGGCTGACCGATGACGAGCTTGAGCACATGCTCGGGCTGCACACCACTGGAAAAGAGCAGTTGCATGATGCGCAGGTTGGGCCAGCGGCTCTCAGCTTCATTGAGCGTCATTTTATTGTAGTTAGCGGCAGGGTCACGCAGTTCTGTACGGCTTTTCGATACCTTAGCAAGCTCTGTCTCGAAACGGAAAACATTCTGCATCTTCTGCTGGGCCTGCTGCTGATTGAACCCAAAGAGACGGAACATGCGCACGATGTGCTTTTTGTAAGCCTCGCGGATGGCCTTGGTAGCAGGATCATCTGCCACATAATAGTCTTTTTGTCCAAGGGTCAGTCCTGACTGCGAGACACTAAGGATGTTGTTCTTACTGTCTTTCTCGTCAGCCCCGAAATATGCGCTGTAAACACGACCGTAGCCCTTCATGGCATATTTTTCCATGAGTTTCATCAGTGCAGCCTTACTCTTAGCGGCCTCTATCTCACGGATAAGCGGCATCACGGGCTTCACACCCTCACGGTTACGACGGACAGAATCCATGGCGAGTTTGTAATAGTCACTCATCTTCTGCTCATTGGTGCCTGTAGTATACTCTTTTGTCAAGAGATCCTTCAAAATGTTGTTGATACGCACATTGTTATCTTGCGATAACTGGTCGAAACTACCGAAACGAGCATAGGCTGCCGGAAGTGGATTGTTCTTCATCCAGCCACCACAAGCGAACTGATAGAAGTCGTCACCGGCTTTTACACTCTGATTCAGGTTCTCCATTTTGATACCTGATTGTAGTTGAGCCATTCCGGCTACAGACATACTTGCAATTGCCATTGATAATACTAGTTTTTTCATATTATTATGTTTTTAAAAGGGTTTTTGCTAGAAAATGTTGGAATAGATATGGATTAACGAGATGAGACCTAGTTCAGCAGGTCTTTTAGCGTCTCCAACTCCTCAGACAATGTCATCCAACGCTCGCTTTCTTCATCGAGGCATCGCTTTGTAGAGGTGTACTCAGTAACAAGCGTCATATCAGAGGCTTTCTCAGGCTGCATCAGCAATTCGTCGAGTTCTCTAATACGTTTCTCCATTTTCTCTATCTTGCTTTCTGATTCCTTAACAGCTTTTTCTGCCTTGGAGATTCGTTTCTGTATATCCTTGCGCTCTGCGTAGTTTTGTTTTGTGCTTTGACGCGATGGAACAACAACATCATTCACCTGACCAGCATCATGCTTATGGGCATCTTGCTTTGCTCCTAACTGGTCGAGCGACTCAATCTTACGGTCACGCAAAAAATCGTAGATACCACCAAGATGTTCGCGCACCTGACCTCCTCCGAACTCATATACCTTCGTTACCAATCCGTCGAGGAACTCGCGGTCATGGCTGACTATGATAGCCGTCCCATCGAATGAACGGATAGCTTCTTTCAGTACATCTTTTGAAGGCATGTCAAGATGGTTAGTAGGCTCGTCGAGAATGAGCAGGTTGACAGGCTCCAACAGCAGGAGTATCATTGCCAAACGGCTGCGCTCACCACCGCTCAGCACCTTCACTTTCTTATCAGAGTTCTCGCCACCGAACATAAATGCGCCTAATATATCGTTGATTCTCAGACGAATGTCACCTTTCGCAACATGTTCTATTGTGTCGTAAACAGTCAGTGACTCATCGAGTAGTTGCGCCTGATTTTGGGCAAAATAACCAATCTGAACATTATGACCTATCTTCAACGTACCCGTGAAGGGTATTTCTCCCATAATGCATTTCACCAAAGTGGATTTACCCTCTCCATTCTTGCCCACGAAAGCCACTTTCTCACCTCGTTTGATAATCATATCGACATGAGAGAACACAGTATGTTCGCCATAATCCTTACGAACATCATCACAAATTACAGGATAGTCGCCACTACGCAGACAGGGAGGGAACTTCAGCCGCATAGCAGAATTGTCGACTTGGTCAATCTCAATAGGAACTATTTTCTCTAACTGCTTGATTTTCTGCTGCACCTGCACAGCCTTGGTGGCCTGATAACGGAAACGCTCGATAAAAGCTCGCATGTCAGCCATCTCCTTCTGCTGGTTCTCGTAGGCACGTATCTGCTGCTCACGACGTTCCCTTCGAAGTACGACATACTCGTCGTATTTCACTTTATAGTCAATAATCTGCCCACAGGAAATCTCTAACGTCCGGTTGGTCACATTATTGATAAACGCACGGTCATGGCTGACAAGTACCACCGCATTGACACTTTGTGAGAGGAATTGCTCCAGCCACTGAATAGACTCAATGTCAAGATGATTAGTAGGCTCGTCCAACAGAAGAACATCTGGCTTACGAAGCAGAATTTTCGCCAGTTCAATACGCATACGCCAACCTCCCGAAAACTCGCTCGTGGGCCGCTCGAAATCGCTGCGCAAAAAACCAAGGCCAGTAAGCGTACGCTCTAGTTCGGCCTCATAATTATCTGCGCCCATCATCATATAGCGTTCGTGCTCCTGCGTAAACCTTTCAACAAGTGACAGATACTCGTCGCTCTCATAGTCAGTACGTGCGGCCAATTCTGCATTCATACGGTCTAGTTTATCCTTTATTCTTCGCACATTGTTGAATGCTTTTTGCGCCTCCTCACGTACAGTGGTATTGTCTTGCAGGTTCATTACCTGAGGAAGATAGCCTATCGTTGTATCGTTCTGAACAGCCACGACTCCTGCAGTTGGGTTCTGCATCCCGCACAGAATTTTCAACAATGTAGACTTTCCCGCACCATTCTTACCGACAAGGGCAATACGGTCGCGGTCATTGATGACAAAACTGGCGTTGCTAAAGAGTGGCTTCACACCAAATTCAACAGATAATCCTTCTACTGAAATCATTGTTTCGCTTGAAAATAGGTTACAAAGGTAATTATTTTTTTGCATATTCTACAAAAAAATATTATTTTTGCATCATACATATACACATATCCATGAATATTTTCTCAAAACATATTGCACAATTTCTGTCGCTGCCTGTCACAGCGGTCGACAACACATTGGCTTTGCTGGAATTGGGATGCACCATACCGTTCATCTCACGTTATCGCAAAGAAAAGACAGGCGGACTGAATGAGGTACAGATTACTGCCATCAGTGACATGAACGAGCGACTGAAGGAGACTGCCAAGCGTAAGGAAACCATCGTCAAGACTATTACTGAGGCTGGGAAAATGAATCCCGAACTACAGCAGCGTATCGACAACTGCTGGGAGCCAACAGAATTAGAGGACATCTATCTGCCCTATCGTCCCAAGAGAAGGACGCGCGCACAAGTTGCTCGTGAGTTGGGGCTGGAACCACTGGCCACCATCATCATGATGCAGCGCGATGCCAACCCATTAGAAACAGCGCGACGCTTTGTGAATACTCAGTCAGGACCTGCCACCGTTGAGGAAGCTATTACCGGTGCCAAGGATATTATCGCAGAGATTGTGAGTGAGGATGAGCGATCACGTAACAGCATACGTAGCATCTTTCGCCGCAATGCTGTAATTACCTCGAAAGTGGTGAAGGCAAAAAAGGATACGGACGAGGCGCAAAAATTCTCTGATTATTTCGACTGGCAGGAACCGCTTCGACGTTGTACCAGCCACCGTTTGCTGGCCATGCGCCGTGGCGAGGCTGAAGGCATCTTGCGTGTCAGTATCGGGGCCGATGATGTAGAGTGCGTTGAGCGGTTGTGCAGATTGCATGTTCGCGGATACGGAAAGTGTTCCCGACTTGTTACTGAGGCTGTGGAGGATTCTTTCAAACGCCTGCTCAAGCCCGCAATCGAGACAGAGTTTTCCAATTTGAGTAAGGAAAAGGCTGATGACGAAGCTATACAAGTGTTTACTGAAAATCTTCGACAACTATTGCTCTCCGCTCCTTTGGGACAAAAACGTGTCATGGGCGTTGATCCTGGATTCCGCACAGGTTGTAAGATTGTCTGCTTGGATGCACAAGGAAACTTGCTTCATCATGAGGCTATTTTTCCGCATCCCCCCATTAACAAACAGATGCAGGCAGCCATCAGCATGGAAAAGATGCTGAGGAAGTATCAGATAGAGGCCATCGCTATAGGCAACGGCACAGCCAGTCGTGAAACCAACGACTTTATCAAAGATGTTCTGGCAGGAAAGTATGCACTACCAACTGATGATTCTGAAAGTAACGACAAGAACTGGAGTTCCAGCGTACAAGTATTCACCGTCAGTGAAGACGGCGCATCTATCTACTCAGCCTCAAAAACAGCACGAGAAGAATTCCCTGACGAAGATGTAACTGTGCGTGGAGCTGTCAGCATCGGCCGCAGGCTGATGGACCCATTGGCAGAATTGGTGAAGATAGATCCAAAGAGCATCGGTGTTGGACAATACCAGCATGATGTAGACCAAAGTAAGTTAAAAAAGAGTCTCGACCAGACAGTTGAGAGTTGTGTGAACATGGTGGGCGTAAACCTCAATACAGCCAGCCAGCATCTGCTGATGTACGTCAGTGGTCTAGGAGCAGCACTTGCTAAGAATATTGTTGACTATCGAAAAGAACACGGAGCATTCTCCTCACGTGCCCAATTGAAGAAGGTACCACGATTAGGACCCGCCGCCTTTGAGCAATGTGCAGGTTTTCTACGTATTCCAGATGCAAAAAACCCGCTCGATAGGAGTGCTGTACATCCTGAGAGTTACACCATCGTTGAGCAGATGGCAAAAGACTGCGGCTGTACTATTGTCGAATTGATGAAAGATACTGAGAAGCGTAAACTAATCGATTTAAAGAAGTATGCGAACGACACTGTTGGTATTCCTACCCTAACCGATATCATGCAAGAATTGGAAAAACCTGGACTTGACCCACGTGAACAAATTGAGGAATTTGAGTTCGATCCCAGCGTTCAATCTATTGATGACCTTGTTGAGGGTATGATTTTGCCCGGCATTGTGACAAACATTACAAAATTTGGGGCTTTTGTCGACATTGGCGTACATCAGGACGGTCTTGTCCATGTGTCGCAATTGGCTGACCACTATGTGAAAGACCCAAATGATATAGTTAAACTGCACCAGCATGTGCGCGTCCGTGTAAAGGATGTTGACTTCCGCCGTCAGCGTATTTCGCTCAGTATGCGGGGAATTCAATCATAAAAGTCCATAATAGCTATTGGCTTATACTTTGAAAAAATAAAAAGGACGAAACTCAAGTTTCGTCCTTTCTACTTATTCGAATAAGAATTTACTTTACTTTCTCAACGATAGCTTTGAAAGCCTCAGGGTTGTTAACAGCGAGGTCTGCGAGTACTTTACGGTTAATCTCGATACCAGCCTTGCTAAGCTTACCCATGAGCACAGAATAACTCATACCCTCGAGACGAGCGGCAGCATTAATACGCTGAATCCACAGAGAGCGGAAGTTGCGTTTCTTGTTACGACGGTCACGATAGGCATAGGTAAGACCCTTCTCCCATGTGTTCTTGGCTACTGTCCAAACATTCTTGCGGGCACCAAAGTAGCCACGAGTGAGCTTAAGAATTCTTTTACGCTTTGCTCTTGAAGCAACGTGATTTACTGATCTTGGCATAGTTTTTACTCTTTAAATGTTTGACAATAGGTTTAACGGAGACACAACAGGTCACGAACCTGCTTCATGTTATTGGTATCAACGATGGCCGAGTGAACCAGATTACGCTTTTGTTTCTTGGTTTTCTTGGTCAGAATGTGACTGTGGTAAGCATGTTGTCTCTTAATCTTACCTGTACCGGTGAAGCGGAATCTCTTCTTCGCACCGGAATTTGTCTTTACTTTTGGCATTTTTTTTAATTTTTAAATTGGTTATTTATTATATGGTGGCAACGCATATACCGGGCGTTACGCACCTGATCTTCTTTTTTATTACTGACTAATTACTAATCTCCGCCTTTCAACTTCTTGAGCAACTCATCACCACCTTTTATATTGGCGAACAAGCCGCCATTTGCTGGAGACTCATCATCAGTATCAGCATTTGCAGCCGCCTCTTCCCTACTCTTCTTCTCAGCTTCCTTTGCTTCATTCTCGCGACGCTCGCGGTCCATCTTCTGCTGGCTCTTCTTTGCTACACCAGCTTTCTTAGGGCTGAGATATAAGAACATCTTCTTACCTTCAAGCGAGGGCATCGACTCCACCTTTCCATATTCCTCCAAATCATTAGCAAAACGCAGGAGCAACACCTCACCTTGTTCCTTAAATAAGATAGAACGCCCACGGAAGAACACATATGCGCGAACCTTATTGCCTTGCTCCAAGAATTCCTTGGCATGCTTCAACTTGAAGTTGTAGTCATGGTCATCAGTCTGAGGACCGAATCGTATTTCCTTCACCTCTTGTTTTACTTGCTTGGCTTTCATCTCCTTAGCACGTTTCTTCTGCTGGTAGAGGAACTTACTATAGTCAATCAGACGACAAACAGGAGGATTAGCATTTGGCGAAATCTCAACAAGGTCTACACCCTGCTGATGCGCCATATCTAATGCCTGACGCGTAGGCACAACAGAAGACCCGTTATCACCCACAATGCGTACTTCGCGGACACGAATCTGCTCGTTCACACGGTACTGATTACCTTTTTTGTCGTTCTTCATTAACTATTTTTGGTTCTACTTATTGGGAAATCGGCTGCAAAGGTAATAAAAAGAAGTGACAAGTGATAAACGTTAACTGATAAGTACCGCGTGATTTACGTTTTTTTAACAACACGGTTCTACTCATCGCCTATCACCTGCCACTTGCCACTTCAAATTGTCAGTCAGTTGCCAACAATTTTAGAATTCTTTTGTCATCTCAGCAACCTGATTGTTGATTTTGTCAATGAACGCCTGGATGGTCATAGTTGCCTGCTCGCCACCACCCTGCTGACGCATAGAGACAAGTCCCTCGGCTGCCTCTTTTTCACCTACTATCACCATGTAAGGAATCCGCTTCAACTCGTTGTCACGGATTTTGCGTCCCAACTTCTCGTTACGCATGTCAATAGTAGCACGAACGCCCTGCAGGTCAAACTGGCGGGCGACCTCCTTTGCATAGTCGTTGTATTTTTCCGAGAGAGGAAGGATTGCAACTTGATCAGGTGTAAGCCATAAGGGGAAGTGGCCTGCAGTATGCTCAATGAGCACAGCGGTGAAACGCTCCATAGAACCGAATGGTGCACGGTGAATCATGACGGGAGTCTTTTTGGTGTTATCCTCGTCAGTATATTCCAACTGGAAACGCTTCGGCAGGTTATAGTCTACCTGAATAGTACCCAACTGCCAACGACGGCCGATGGCATCCTTAATCATAAAATCGAGTTTCGGCCCATAAAAAGCAGCCTCGCCATACTCAATCTTGGCAGTTAAGCCCTTCTCCTCACAAGCCTCAACAATAGCTTTCTCGGCCATAGCCCAATCCTCGTCAGTACCCACATACTTGTCATGATCATTAGGATCACGGAGTGAAATCTGTGCCTCAAAGTTAAAGCCAAAGGCATTGAGTACAATATTCACAATGTCCATCACCCCCAGGAATTCCTGTTTCACTTGGTCGGGACGGCAGAACAAATGGGCGTCATCCTGTGTAAACGAACGGACACGAGTCAAGCCGTGTAACTCACCACTCTGCTCGTAGCGATAAACCGTACCGAACTCAGCTATGCGTAAGGGCAGATCACGATACGAACGGGGCTTTGATGCGAAAATCTCACAGTGATGAGGACAGTTCATCGGTTTCAGCATATACTCTTCTCCCTCCTCAGGAGTGGTGATGGGACGGAAAGAGTCCTTGCCATAATGAGCATAGTGGCCACTGGTCACATAAAGATTCTTAGAGCCAATATGCGGAGTGATAACCTCCTGATAGCCAAAACGTTTCTGCACCTTGCGCAGATGGTCCTGCAGACGCAGACGAAGCTCTGTTCCTTTGGGCAGCCAGATGGGCAGTCCTTTACCCACACGCTCGGAGAACATGAATAGTTCCATCTCCTTACCTATCTTGCGGTGGTCACGTTTCTTAGCTTCCTCCAGCATCACAAGATACTCATCGAGCATCTTCTTCTTGGGGAACGAGATACCATAAAGACGCTGCATCTGCTCACGAGTAGCATCGCCACGCCAGAAAGCACCTGCAACTGAAGTCAGTTTGAGGGCTTTGATAGCGCCTGTAGAAACAAGGTGCGGACCACGACATAGGTCAGTGAAATTACCTTGTGTATATGTAGAGATAGTACCATCTTCCAAATCGAGGTCAATATGCTCGCACTTGTACTCCTGCCCATCAGCCTTGAACTCCTTCAAAGCATCAGCTTTAGCTACATCGCGGCGCACCACCGGCTCGTCTTTTTTTGCCAGTTCGCGCATTTTGTCCTCAATCTTTGCAAAATCGGACTCTTTTATAGCCTCACCATTGGGCAAAAGCACATCATAGAAGAATCCATTTTCAATAGCAGGACCAAAACCGAACTGAATGCCGGGATACAACTCTTTAAGAGCTTCAGCCAGAAGGTGTGCACTAGTGTGCCAGAAGGTGTGTTTTCCCTCATCATCGCTAAACTTGTAAAGTGCGATGGTAGCATCCTCATTGATTGGACGGTTAAGTTCTACTGTCTCGCCATTCACCCCGCAAGATACAACGTCGCGGGCGAGAGCAGGCGAAATGCTCTCTGCGATTTGATAGCCTGTCACGCCCTGTTCATACGAGCGAACAGATCCGTCAGGAAATGTAATTTTTACCATAACAAATTGATATTATAATTTAATCGGATGCAAAGGTAATACTTTCTTTTCATTTCGCCCACAGAAACTTGCAGAATTTCTCAGATTATTTTAGCCTTCAGCAATTCTCTCTAAATAATAAAAAGCAACTCTCCTCAATACTGCAAATCACTTGCCACTATACTTTTTGATCACGCTATATGCATTATATATGCCCAACTCACCAGCCTTACTCAAATCTTCTATTCCCTCACTCTTATGATTGCTATAGATACGAACAAGTCCACGATTATAGTATGCTTCAGCCAGTTTGGAGTCTAACCTTATGGCAATAGAATAGTCTTCCAGAGCTTTGCTGTATTCCTTACGAAGTGCGTAGAAATTTCCTCTATCGTAGTAGAAATACGCATTTCCTTCACTGAGACGGATAGCCATATTAAAATCATCAACTGCACGAGCAGCCTTCATTTGAGTATTCTGTCCTTGTGAAGCATCGAATTCATTGAGCAAAGTCTGGCATACTGCTCGTTGCCAATAACCTATGGCGGAAGTTGAGTCTATCTGCAAGTAAGCAGTCAAATCGTTGATGGCATCGGCAAAGTTCTGCATCTTGGAATATGCAACAGCACGTTGCAACAGCCATGGAGTGCTTTCGGAAGCAGACTTAGCTGCCATCAGGCCAGCCGTAAGAGTGTCAATGCGCTCAAAACAGGCTGTCGACTCTTCCTCATTCATTCCTTGCTGACCACAAGTGACAAATAATTTTGCAGCTTGTGGATGTTTTCTATTAAAGTCTTCCACTTCGACGATGAACGCCTGATAGCTGTTCACACCATTGTTATAATGGGCGAAATCCATTCCGTACATTGGCATATACTCTGCTTCAACTTTATGATTCTGCACTTTTCCCCTATAAGCACTGCTATACTCATGCTCAACAGTAGTTTCGTCCTCTGTCACCATCTGGTTATACTTCTCCAGATCGATATCACTCTTCTTACGTATTTGCTTTTTCTTCAATCGCGGTTGAATGCCCAAGTGCTTGTTCATCTGTGCCTTGAAGATTCTGAACTCATCGAGTTCCGCCTGCGCAGTCATTCCTAATTTCCGATAGCATCGTGCACGATATTGCAGTCCCGTCCAGAAATTGGGATACATATCGATAACTTTCGAATAATCACGTATTGCTGCACGAGGATTTCCTGTGCGGTCGAGCAGAATCGCACGGTTAAAAAGAGCCATCACATCGTCAGGCTCATGCTGCAGAATATAGTCAAAATCAAGAATGGCACGGTTATCATCTCCAACCTGGACGCGCAACTGCGCACGGTTATAATGGCCGATGAAATTATTCGGATCGAGGTCGAGTGCCTTATCGTAATCAGCCATTGCCCCACGCAGATTATTGATGTTATAGCGCGACAAAGCACGATTGATATAGTTACTCACTACTTTCGGCTTCAAATGTATGGCTTTGCCAAACTGCTGGTCGGCATCTTTCCACTTGTTATCCGACATGCTGATAATACCCCGAACCGACCATGCCTCACCATTATACGGATCTATCTCCAGACTCTTGTCCAACCATTTCGCGCCTTGCACCGTATCTTTTTGCTGCAGATACACTTCTGCCTTAAGCGAATAAGATGGTGCATATTTCTTCCAACGCACAATCATGGAGTCTAAATCATGATGTGCATCATCATAATCCTTGTTCTGTATCCTGCAAAGCACACGGTTATACCACAAGCCCTGATTTGAAGGATCGTATTTAATTGACATGTCATAGTCACCAATTGCATCAGAGAACTTCGACTGGCGTATGCGGCATAGACCTCGAAGCTCGTACAAATTGTTGACATACGGATTGATACGGATGGCCTCGGAACAGTCAGCCTCAGCACCGACATAATCATCTAAGTAGAATTTGGCAACCCCTCTGTAAAACCAAGGCTCATAAAGATATGGCTTTGCAGAAATCACCTGATTAAAATACTGGATGGAAAGCACGTAATCTTCGTAATATAACGCGCTGCGTCCCACCATGATCAGGCGATCGATGTTGAACTGGGCAAAACAAGTGATAAGAGATATGTGATAAGTGATAAGCGCCATTATGACCCTTATTACCCAGTTTGATTTCAATCGAAAGAAAACCTTTTCACTTTCCACTTATCTCTTATCGTTTATTCAATACACTTATTACTTCCTCAATGCGGCCTTGGTCCTGTAACCACAACGATAACGTCCTTGTAATAAAGCACGAAGTTTGCTCTTAATAAGCTGTTTACGAAGCGGTGAGACGCGGTCGACAAACATCTTAGCATCCAAATGGTCGAACTCATGTTGCATCACACGAGCCAAGTATCCTTCCACCCATTCATCGTGCTCATTCAAATCTTCATCCAAATACTGTACATGAATACGTGTTGGACGCGTCACATTCTCATGAATACCAGGCAGACTAAGGCAGCCTTCCTCCATGGTTTCGGTATTTGTCTCATCGTACTCTATGATATGAGGATTGATGAAAGCGTGTTTAAAATCTTTATACTCAGGCAGATCCTCTCCCAACGGAGAAAGGTCGATGACCACCACACGGATGTTCTTGCCAATCTGTGGTCCAGCTAAACCAATACCGTCAGCCTCTGTCATCGTCTCATACATATCTGCGATAAGCTGCTGCAGCCCGGGGTAATCTTTCGGAATATCCTGCGACACCTTACGTAGCACAGGCTGTCCATAAATATAAATAGGTAATATCACTTGTTCTAATTAAGAGTTTAAAATTAAGAGTTATCAAAACGTAAAATAAAAAAACATCAGCGGCGCGAACGCAGATAGTCCTCCAATATAATGGTGGCGCTAATCTCGTCAACTAGCGATTTGTTTTGACGGTCTTTCTTTTTCAACCCGCCATCCAGCATAGCCTGATGCGCTAGCACTGAGGTGAAACGCTCGTCGAAATACTCTATAGGCACCTGAGGCATAGACTTACGCCAACGGTTGACGAACTGCTGCACACGAGCCAGATTCTCACTTGGCTGTCCGTTTGTCTGTCGCGGTTCTCCAATGACAATCCGCTCCACATTTTCACGGGCAACATAGTCCTTCAACCAATCATAGAGTGTAGAAGTAGAAACAGTCGCCAACCCATTGGCTATGATTTGCAATGGGTCGGTGACTGCTAATCCCGTACGTTTCTTACCGTAATCTATTGATAATATTCGCGCCACGCGCTGTTTCCTTATTTTGCGTAAAGCAGCCAAGCACCCTTGTAAGTACCCTGCAACTGGTCACGGCTACGCACAGCGTCGGCTTTATTTACGAATGTTGTAGCTACCACACGATACATGTTCACTCCAGCATTATATACTATCTGAGCATCATATCCAGCGTTTCTTAGTGTCTGCTGCAGGCCTTCTGCATTAGCTTTCAAAGAAAAAGAGCCAACAACTACACTATAATCCTTCAAACCTGAGCCGCTGATAACAGACACATTCTCAGAACGCACATTGGCATTTGCCACATTGCTGGAAGTAGTAGAAGTAGCAGGAACCGTCTGTACGGGAGCCACTACAGCCACGTTCTCGTCGTTGTTTTGGATCATAGCATTCTCTGCCTCTTGAGCCTTTGCTTTTTCATAAGCCTTACGATAAGCACTCTCTTTGCTCTTACAGCTAGTGAAAGCCAACACCATGCACAAACCTGCGCATACAACCATCATTTTTTTCATAATCCTATTCGATTTTATTAGAAATTAAACTGTGATTCACTTTTGATTGTGCGAAGTTACACAAAAACCACCAAAAACAACGAAAAAACGCACATAAAGTTTGTTAAATAAAAGAAATCAGCCGTTTTTAACAAAAAATAGGCTGCAAAATATTGCTATATAAACGTTTTTTACTACTTTTGTAAGATAGAAATCATTGTTTAATCTTTAAAATAAAAAAAAGCGTATGAAGACATTAGGTTATATTGGCGCATTCCTTGGTGGCGCTATTGCCGGTGCAGCTCTTGGCCTGCTCGCAGCTCCTGAAAAAGGTATTGATACTCGTGCAAAGATTGCAGACACTGTTGACGATTTCTGCAAGAAGCACAACATCAAACTCAACCGCAAGGAAATGGACGACCTCGTTGAGGACATCAAGGAGGCTGCTGCCGAAGCTATCGACTAAAACGGGGTGCAGATGTTCTCAAGCGACAGAAATATTGAGACCATTGGGCAACTCGTTGAGGTGCTGAAACATTACATCGGGCTTCAAAGTGAATATGTGAAGCTCGATGTAATTGAGAAAATTGTGCGCTTGACTACGGCGCTCATCATGGCGGCCGTGCTTTTTTTGCTGGTCATCATCACCATGATTTACTTCTCATTCGCAGTCGCTTATGCCCTTGCCCCATTAATTGGCAGTGGCTGGGCTTTCTGTATTGTGGCAGTGTTCTATCTGCTGATACTTATTTTGTTCATTTTGTTCAGAAAGCGATGGGTGGAGCGTCCGCTTGTCAGATTTCTGGCCAGCCTGCTAATGGAGAAATAATACCATGAACATAGAAAAGCCATTACCCCCTCCAGAACAACAGGAGTTGATATTCAACTCATTGATGGCCATTCAAAACAGAAAAGAACAGTTGCGCCAGCAAATCCAACACGACGATGCTGAAATCCGTGTCCTTTGGAGAGGTCTATTCAAGAAACCGGACACATCGACCACGGGCTTGCGCATGAGCAGTTTGATGAGTACAGGTGCGGGTGTGCTCGATGGCCTGATTCTTGGCTGGAAACTCTATCGCAAATACAAAGGTTTTAGGAAAAAGTAATCTATTTTTTCGTGACAGATTCTATTTTCAGAGTTGTAAGTCATGAATCCGTATTTGCCTTCAGTTGCGCAAATCATTTGATTGATTTTCGGCTGAAGGCAATCTATTTATGCCTGCTTTACAGAAAGAAGCTTTTCAAGAATCATTAATTAGAATAGTCGTAGAATGCTGTTCGCTGTTCTGGAAAGCTTTTCTAATACTATAGAGGACTACTCTGTAATTGCAGAAGGCTGCTCTATAATTGCAGAAGGCTGCTCCAGAACTCCAAAGGCTATTTACACATAGAACACCTGTCCGTCATAGGATAATTCTATGTCGTCCGGCAACATGGCATTCACCTTGTCGTACAGACCAATATGGTGGCTCGGGTGGATGAGATAAGCATGCTTTGCCCCTACCCTGCGCACAAACTGAATGGCCTCATCGACAGTCTGATGAGAATGATGCTGAGGCTCAAACCGCAAAGCGTTGACAACCATTGTCCTCACTCCCTCCAAATAGGGGAACTCGCCATCGTCGATGGTCTTCATATCAGTGATGTAGGCAAAATCTCCAATCCGATAGCCTAAGATTGGAAGTGCATGGTGCATGACCTGAACAGGCATCACCTCAATATCGCCAATGCGGAACGGCTCGTGAGGACGGGCAACATGAAGATTCAGTCGGGGAACGCCAGGATAAAGATGCTCGGTGAAACAATAAGGCATCGTGATTTTTAGCCCGTCCATTGTGCTTTGGTCTGCATAAATATTGATGTCGCCAAACACACAAAAGGGGCGCAAATCGTCTATGCCACTTACGTGATCGTAGTGAATATGAGTCAACAGTATGCCGTCGAAACGCTGAAAAGGCAAAGGAAGTACCTGCTGGCGGAAATCAGGACCGCAATCTATCAGCACCCGAGTAGTCTCTGTTTCCAGTAGAGCAGAGCAACGTGTACGTTTGTCACGCGGATTCTCGCTCCGACAAACCTCACACTGACACCCAATGCTCGGCACGCCGCCCGAAGTTCCTGTTCCTAATAGTGTAACTTTCATCTGATATTCACTTCCGGATTAATCTCAACTCCAAATCGCTCTTTCACCTGCTGGCGGATGGTCTCACACAAACGGACTATCTCGTCGCCGGTAGCACCACCTCGGTTCACCAGCACCAAGGCCTGCTTGTCGTGCACGCCTGCCCTGCCAAGAGATTTCCCTTTCCATCCACATTGGTCAATCATCCATCCGGCGGGAATTTTCTCGTGTTGCTCATCCACCATGTAATGCGGCATATTTGGGTATAGAGCAGCTAATTCTTCGTATTTTTCCTTAGCCACAACTGGATTCATGAAAAAACTGCCTGCATTACCCTCTACCTTCGGATCGGGTAACTTCGCATTCCGAATACGAATGATACACTCGCGCAACTGTGCTGCAGTAGGAATACCAATACCCTGTTTCTCCAACTCAGATCGTATATTCCCATAATCCAGTTTAGGACTGTATTGTTTTTTCAGCCTGTAAGTGACGTAAGTAATCATAAAACGGTCGCGCCACTCATGCTTGAACTTACTTTGCCGATAGCCATACTCACACTCAGCATTGCTCATCTCACAATTCTTGCCCGTGGAGATCTCGACAGCCTCAACCTTCTCAATCAGGTCCTTAGCCTCAGCACCGTATGCACCTATGTTCTGAACGGCACTTGCGCCTACCTCACCAGGAATCAATGACAAATTCTCGGTTCCATACCAGTGATTCTCGACACACAAAGCAACCACATCATCCCATATCTCTCCACTTCCACAACGCAAGAGAACGTCATCACCACAGTCTTCAACCTCATACCCTTTGATAGCGGAATGCAAAACAGTTCCTTTATAATCGCCGGTCAGTAACAAATTACTTCCGCCTCCCAATAAAAGTAACGGACGGTCTGCATCGGTCAATGAGCCCACAACTTGCTGTAATTCCTCTACAGTGCTGAATTCTATAAAACGCCTGCACTTGGCTTCAATGCCAAATGTATTATAGCATAGCAAGCTGAAATCTTGTCGGTCTACTATCATGGTCGAAAGATTAATACGTCAAGTGGTAAACTTCACCAACTTCCATTTACCGCCAATCATCTGGAATGTCATCTCGGTCTCATAGCCATTGGCTATACCGCGCGTAACAAAAATTTTGGTGTTGCTGCCAGATGAAATTCTACCATATTCAATATTATAAATAAATCCTGATGGTATCAAACCCGGTTTGAACGATGGCCATTGCTCGGGATAAATCTCGCCCGTCATCGTATTAAAATCATCATCCGGATCGGGAGCCGTAAACTCAACTGTGTTGTTCATGCTCTCCACCTGAAATTTCTCATCAGACGAGAAGCGCTGGTAGAACTTCAAGAAAGAGGCGTGAATGCTCTTGTCCAAAGTTCCTTCCTTCATCGAGCGCATCATCCACATACCCGTGCTGCGGTCGAAAAAGTACTGTTGCACCCGACCGTTGTCAAGGTAAATCTTCTCGATAACCGCTTTGCTGACAGTAGTGTCTTTCATCAGTTCCATCTCGTCACGGTTATTGAAAATAATGGTATAGTAATCCTGATCCATGAAGAAATGCTCAATCTTCCATTGGTTTCTATTCACTGTCTGGCTTTTACCATCCTTCTCTACAGTCAGCGGGAAGGCGATACGCTGCAGCTGCAAGCCCCGGTTGGATGCGAAATTGAACATAAAATCGTCGAACAACTCATCAGCTCCTTTCGGCATGGTAGCACTAGCCGCAAGCAGCTCCAATGAGTCTACAGAGGCAGTGTCCTCACCTACGAATTCCGTGTCCATAGGATTTGACGCAGCCTTCTTATCCGTACAGCTTGTCGTTGTAAAAAACATCGCAAACAGACAGGCTACAATCACAAATACCACTCTCTTTTTCATTTGGTAGTTCTCAAATTTGCGCAAAATTACACATTTATTTTCAAACTATGCCCGTTTTTGCCATAAAAATATTACCTTTGCAGCAGTTTTTTTGAAAATTAGGATTATGATACTTGATAAAATAGAACAACTGTTGAAAGAAGTCAGTGAACTCACGGCCTCTAACGCTGAGGAGATTGAGGCTTTGCGACTGAAATATCTGAGCAAAAAAGGTGAGATCAATGCCCTTATGCAAGACTTCCGCAATGTGGCTGCCGACCAGAAAAAGACTGTAGGTATCCGTATTAACGAGCTGAAACAGATGGCATTCGACAAGATTAACAGTCTGCGCGACAATCTGGAAACGGCAGAGGTGCAGAGCGATAATATCGACCTAACCCGTTCGGCTTATCCCATTGAATTGGGAACACGTCACCCATTGACCATCGTAAAAAATGAGATTATCGACATTTTCTCGCGCATGGGTTTTGTATTAGCTGATGGACCAGAGGTGGAAGACGACATGCACGTGTTTACAAAGATGAACTTTGCCGCCGACCATCCTGCCCGTGACATGCAGGACACTTTCTTTGTGAGCCAGCATCCTAACGATGTGACCAAGAACATGATTCTGCGCTCCCATACTTCGAGCGTTCAGGCACGTGTGATGGAAACACAACAGCCTCCTATTCGTGTTATCTGTCCCGGCCGAGTATACCGTAACGAGGCCATCACTGCCCGTGCGCACTGTTTCTTCCATCAGGTGGAAGGTTTGTATATCGACAAGAATGTGTCGTTCACCGACCTCAAGCAAGTCCTACTTTCATTTGCCCGTGAGATGTTCGGACCAGATACAAAGATACGTCTTCGCCCCTCATATTTCCCATTCACAGAGCCCAGTGCAGAAATGGATATATCCTGTTTCATCTGCGGCGGCGAGGGATGCGGTTTCTGTAAGCATACCGGTTGGGTGGAAATCCTCGGATGCGGAATGGTAGACCCGAATGTTCTTGAGCTTTGCGGTATTGACAGTAAGGTCTACAGCGGCTATGCCTTCGGAATGGGTGTTGAGCGAATCGCTAATCTGAAGTATCGTGTCAACGACCTACGACTTTTCTCTGAAAACGATACGCGTTTCCTCGAAGAGTTCGAAGCAGCCAACTGATGGACAAGTTATGGAACCATAATTATATAAAGGTGATGACAGCAAATTTCGCGCTGTTCTTCGCCTTTTATATTTTAACGCCCTTGCTGCCACTCTACTTGAGCGAGAACTTTCACGCCACCAAGGATGTTATCGGTCTGGTTCTGTCTGGATATACTATTACTGCCCTGTTGTTCCGCCCGTTTAGCGGATATGTTGTCGACACATTTTCCCGCAAAACAGTGTTGATGGTCTGCTATGCTGCATTCGCCATCTTCTTTGCAGGTTATCTGGCTGCTGGTACCTTATTATTATTCACTATCGTGCGAACGCTTCACGGCGGTCCGTTCGGCGCGCTTACCGTCGCTAACAGCACCGTGGCCATCGATGTGCTTCCATCAAGCCGCCGTAACGAAGGTATTGGCTACTACGGTCTTAGCAACAATCTCGCTATGGCCATCGCCCCCACCATCGGCATATTCATATATCGTTGGTCGCATAGCTTCGAGCTGTTGTTCTGGTTGGCATTCATTATTGCTATGCTGGGAATGGCAGTCGACGCGACTGTGAAGGTGACAAAAGCTCCCATTGCCACTCCACGAAAGAAACTCTCATTCGACCGTTTCTTTCTAACGAAAGGCTGGCTCCTCGGCTTCAACATGGTGTTTTTCGGTTTCTGCTTTGGTGTGTTGAGCAATTATCTGGCCATCTATAGCAAAGAGCAATTAGGGATTACAGGCGGTACCGGCACCTATTTTATGCTCTGTTCTATCGGACTGATTCTATCGCGACTGCAAGGCGGCAGCGCATTACGTAAAGGCAGACTCACCCATAATGCAGCAGAAGGAATGGTTATCTCACTCGTGGGCTACACCATATTCATTCTTATGCCTACAATAGGGGCCTTCGTTCCCCAAAGCTCACCAGTCACGACTCAGCACCTGACGCTTTTTGGCTATTACGGTTCGGCATTACTCATTGGACTCGGAAACGGTCATATGTGGCCCGCTTTCCAGAATATGATGATCAATTTGGCACAACACAATCAGCGTGGCACAGCCAATTCCACCATTCTCATCTCGTGGGACATAGGCATGGGCTTAGGCATTCTTGTCGGGGGGGTAGTGGCAGAGCATCTTGGTTATCATGCCGCCTTCTGGGTGGTTGCCGTGGCTAATGCCATTGGTGTCGGATTATTCTTTTTGCACACTCGCCAGTTCTTTATCAACAGAAGGATTACCCTCGAAGTGAAATGAAGTATAAACTCCTCTAAACTCTTACCCCCATATGAACGCTATCATCATTGGAGCCTCGTCAGGCATAGGACATGAAACAGCCCGATTATTCTTACATCGTGGCTGGCATTGTGGTATCGCCGCTCGCCGTACTGACCTGCTGAAACAGCTTAAAAGCGAGTACCCGGAACTTGTTGAGGTTGAAACCATCGACATTACATCTGCCGATGCTCCTGAACGCCTCCTGCGCCTCATAGACCGATTGGGCGGAGTTGACCTGTATTTTCATGCTTCGGGAATTGGAAAGCAAAACAGACTGTTGGAGACGGAAATCGAAATGCGCACTGTAGATACCAACGCCATGGGGTTTACTCGTATGATCGACACAGTGTTCCAATATATGGCAAATCACGGTGGCGGTCATATTGCGGCAATCTCTTCTATAGCTGGTACGAAAGGACTGGGACCTGCCCCATCTTACTCAGCTACCAAAGCTTTCCAGAACACTTATCTGCAAGCTTTGGAACAGCTTGCTAATTCCCGAAAACTGAATATCCGTTTTACCGACATCAGACCAGGCTTTGTAGACACGCCATTGCTAAACGACGGAAACCGCTATCCGCTGATGCTGAAACCTCAGAACGTGGCGAAAGAGATTGTGGATTCTATCGAGAAACGCCGTCACATACGCATCATTGATTGGCGCTGGCGCATTATTACCGGCTTATGGCACTACATTCCAGGATGGGTTTGGAGAAGATTAAAACTGTAAAAAGTTTATATCCTCTTATATTATTCATTGCTTTTTCATTGCTCATGATTCACTTATGAGCCTTCACACATCATCGATGATTCATGAGTTTTCAAAATAATCCATGAAAACGTTTGTTTGTGTCATTCTTTTTTACTACCTTTGCCGCCAACCAAAAACATTACTATGGATAAGAAACACTTTAATGTTGTAGCTGCCGTCATCAGAAAAGACGACAAAATCCTTTGTATGCAGCGATGCCGCTCGCATCATTCCTATATTTCCGAGCACTGGGAGTTCCCTGGCGGTCAGGTAGAAGAAGGCGAGAGTCACCATGAGACTCTCATCCGCGAGATTAAAGAAGAAATGGATTGGGATATTTACGTCGGCCAAAGATTAGGCACCATAGACTATGAGTATCCCGATTTCAGTATCACGCTTACAGCTTATGAGTGCATGGCCCGCGATGAGAATTTCAAACTGCTGGAACATCTCGACTATCAATGGATGGAGCGTAAGGATCTTTTGTCGCTCAACTGGACAGAAGCCGACAAGGAACTAATACTTTCTGTCGCTGCTGGACGCGAGCGCCACGATAACATCAGTTACCGATAAAGCGTACACGTTCCTCCATCGCTCTGACAGTATTTTCGTAACAACTGCTGAATAAATTCCGCATTGGCCAGCACCTGTTGCTCGTTACCATCATACCCGTTGATAAGTGTCAGAAGATGAGTGGTTCCTATTTCTATCTTCGTACGCTCATTATCGCTGGTGGGAGTCCCTACCCCGCCATCTTTATCACGATAGACAGGCAGGCCTTCGATGTTGATCATTCCTCGACCGATGCCCTCATAGGGTTCACCAGCGCGACCGACACCCAGAGTCAGTGTATCTCCGACAAACTTATCCGCGTCAAAACCGCCAATACTGTAACCGTACTTGATACTAGCCAGATTAATAAGATCGACCAATGTGTCTATCTGATACAACTCTTTCCCCTGTAACATACGTCGTATCAGCGCTTCGGCAGCAGGACGGTAACGCGAGGGATCCTTACCGCAAGCCTTATAGACACTACGCGTAGCGGCTATTCCAGGAATACGCTCTTTAATCAGAGTGGTGTCTAGTTCCATCCGATACTGCTCACCTAGCGCATGAATCTCTTCCCACAACGGCGCACAAAACGGTGAGTTGACAACCTTTGCCTCAACAGCAGCACCCACAAACCGCGGGCAGACTTGCTCTATCTCTTTCGACACAATAATTTGAATCATAGCTGCAAAGGTAATGAAAACGTTAGACAATGCCAAACTGCAACCGTAGTTTTTCTGAAGGATAGTCTATTTCAATGTGTTTTACACTCTTTCCAGGAATTTGGAATCTTGTTTTTATAAACTAAAAATTCTTCAACAAGAACTTTAGAGAATTGATAGATGCTCTATCATACTTCCCTAAACTGAATCGTTTACATTATTCGGGCATTTCTGAGGGTCTAAGCAATGCCTGCAAGAGGTACCATCTGTCATTAATGAAGGTACAAACAGACACAAATTGGAAACTATCACTGGAGTGAGAGGATGCTTTCACTGGAGTGAGAGGAAGCTATCACTGTAGTGAAAGGATGCTTTCACTGGAGTGAGAGAGTTCAAAGAATGTTAATCAACGGTTGGAAATACCTTTGAACTAATAAATACAATGACGTTATTCCCATTTGCAAAGATACATTTTTTCTGTGGAAAAACAATGGTTTTCTGAAAAAAAACAACCTGCCGGAATGATTCTCGAAAAAATAAACTATCTTTGCATGAAAGAAACAAAACCATGACAGACGAACAAAAACTACAGATGGAACAGCTGGTGGAACAGCTGAACCTGGCTTCGGAGGCATATTATAGTGGTAAGGGCGAAATCATGACCGACTTCGAGTGGGATGCCTTGTTCGACAAACTGAAGCAGCTGGAGTCGGAGACAGGTGTAACATTACCTGACAGCCCGACACAAAACGTAAGCGACGGTGCCATCACTGGGCAAAAAGAGGAACATGAGTATGCGGCTCTCTCATTGGCAAAGACCAAACAGGCTGCCGACTTGGTAAAGTGGGCAGAGGGCAAGCCGATATGGATTTCCTGGAAACTGGACGGATTGACGCTGGTGGTGACTTACGACAATGGACGGCTTACAAAAGTAGTAACACGCGGCAATGGACATATCGGCACCAACATTACGCATTTGGCAACTGCTATCAACGGTATTCCGCAGAGAATCAAGACGGAAGGACATGTGGTCATTCGAGGCGAAGCCGTTATTTCGTATGATGACTTTGAGCGTTTTCTGATGGAGACCGACGAAGACTATGCCAACCCACGAAATCTTGCCTCTGGCTCGCTGACGCTGAAAGATGTGAACGAGGTCCGACAGAGACATCTTCAGTGGATACCGTTTACGCTTGTTCATTCCGATGAGAATATTCCTTCGTGGGGCGACCGTATGGAGTGGCTTTCCTCAATGGGGTTCAACACAGTGGAGCGAGAGTTTATCGAACACCCCACTATTGAGGCTGTAGAAGCGTCTATTGAAAGGTTCACGTTGCGGGTGACGGGACAGACTTCGCTAGGTCAGAACCCAGAACTCTCAGCACTCAAATCTCAACTCAAGAAGAATCCCTTTCCCGTTGACGGACTTGTTATTACCTACGATGACACCGAATTTGCGGCAACAGGCAGTGTGACAGGTCATCATGCCACCCGCGCCGGTCTAGCCTTCAAGTGGCAGGATGAGACCGCCGACACTGAACTTGAGCATATTGAATGGTCTTGTGCGGCCTCTACCATCTCTCCAGTTGCGGTATTCCGACCCGTTGAACTGGAGGGAACTACAGTAAAGCGCGCCTCACTTTGTAACATCAGCGAATGTGAGCGGCTGGGCATTGGTGGTACTGGAACAGCTATCTCAGTCATCAAGGCCAACAAGATTATTCCAAAGGTAGTTAAGGTTCTGCACAAGGAAGGCATACTGGAAATTCCCGAGATTTGTCCAGTATGTGGTTCACCAACAGAGATTAAGGTTAGTGAAAACAGTGCGACGCGCACTTTGCATTGTACCAATGCTTCCTGTCCTGCCAAGCAACTGAAGAAATTCACCCGTTTTGTATCGAAAGAAGGCATGAATATCGACGGCATCTCTGAACAGACGCTTGCGAGATTTATCAATACGGGATGGATTAGTGAATATGCCGATATTTACAAGCTTCGTAACCATATTCACGAAATTTCATCGCTGGAGGGTTTTGGAGAGAAATCTGCCTCGAACATGATACGGTCGATTGAGAAATCGCGCGACGTTGAGGCTCAGCGCTTATTATATGCGTTGACTATTCCAATGTGCGGCATTGACGTGTGTAAGCGTTTGCTGTCAGCCTATCCGCTTGAGGAACTGATAGGACTTGTCACAAGTTCAGAGCAACAAGTACAGAGTGATGATGCCCAACGTGCCACACTAGAATCCGATGGTAATCAAAACACTCAACTTTCAAAGCTCAGTTCCCAACTCGAATTGATACCCGGCATTGGCCCTGAGAAATCTGCATCGTTTGTAGGATGGTTCAGCGATGATGATAACAAAGGCATTGTAGAGAGACTATTAAAAGAGGTACGCGTGAGCCAGACTCCGCCTCAGAAGTCCGGAGCGAGATGCGAGGGACTGACATTCGTCATCACAGGTGACGTGCATCATTTCAAGAACCGTAATGAGCTGAAAAGCTATATCGAATCACAAGGCGGACGTGTGGCTGGCAGTGTGAGTGGTTCGACCAGCTACTTAATAAACAATGATGTAAACTCAACCTCCGGCAAGAATAAAAAAGCGAAGGAACTGGGCATTGGTATCATCTCGGAAGATGAGTTTATCAGCCAGTTCGGCAGTACCGCTCCTCAACCTTCAGAGGGAAGTCTCTTTTAACGACATGAATCCTGTATATTTATGTAAACGGTTGTAAAATTTATCAATATTTTGGCAAAACACTTTGTCAATAGCAAAAAAATTAGTTACTTTGCACTCGAATTAAAAGAAACATCAACAAAAAGAACGATTATGAAAAGATTTTTCTTAGCTATTCTGACAGCCCTTTTGGCTGCTCCATCGTTCGCACAGTTCAGCAGCGGTGGTTTTGATTTGAGTAAAGAAAACCTATACTATGGTGTTCGCATTGGTATGACATCGGCCTCGCTGAGCGGCGACGGTCTTGATTCCGACTCGAAAGTGGGCATGACCCTGGCAGGTATCCTCGGTTTGCGTGTTTCTCAGAGCACCCCATTATTCCTTGAGAGTGGTCTGTACTACACCGAGCGCGGTGCCAAGAATGTGGGTTACAACAACCTTGAGATTCCCCTCCTTATTAAATACGGCTTCAAAGCCAGTGACCAAATTGCTGTGCTGCCGTTCATCGGGCCCTACTTCGCTCAAGCTATCAGTGGAAAGACAAAGATTGATGGGGTGAAGGTCGGCACATTCGATGAGAAAAAATGGATGGGACTGAACCGGTTCAACATGGGATTCAAAATTGGTTGCGGCGCTGAATACAACAAGCTTTATCTGGAATTAGGCTACCAGTTTGGTGTCAACAACGTCTCAAAGGCCGATGAGCTTGACGGCATTCACAGTAACGCATTCTTCGCTAACTTCGGAGTCAATTTCTAAGCGATGAGGAAGTTCATTCTGACAATAATCATGATGGTATCTTCTCTGAGTACTTTCGCTCAGAAAGATACCATTTTTATTACCCGTGTTGACACGGTATACATCACCAAAACCGACACCATTTACTTGACAAAAGAACAAGCGGCTGAACGTACGATGATACAGATGAACTACAATTTGGCCAAAGTTCCTTACATAGAGGCTCACAACTATTTTTTCCGCAATGACGCAAAGATTCCTTCTGGTCCAATTATCTCTGACGCAAAAACCTTTAACAGCCTATTTGGCATGGCCAGAACGATGGGAGAGAATGGGAAGCCTACAGAGATTGACTTCGACAATCAGTTTGTGATTGCCATCGTACTACCTCCTACAGACATCGACACAAAGATAGAGCCAAATAAACTGACCGTCGACAACCAGCGTATGGACTTCAAATACACTATTATGAAAGGCCGTAAGATGACTAGCATGATGCAGCCCATTTTGGTTTTGGTCGTTGACAACAAATACAAGCGGAATTATTTCCAGTCGAGTGCAACAACTCGTCATGACACATCGGAGGACGGAGACTACCCGTTGATTATGGAAATTAATCCAGATGATTATAAAAACCAGAAAAAAACACTGGAAGAATTAGAAGAGAACCAATAAAGAAAACAAACATACCCAGAAATCATGAAGAGAAAACTCAACAAAGTGCTCGTATTGGGTTCGGGCGCATTGAAAATCGGACAAGCAGGAGAATTCGACTACTCTGGTTCGCAGGCATTAAAAGCCCTGCGTGAGGAAGGTATCTCAAGTGTACTTGTCAACCCGAACATTGCCACCATTCAGACCTCTGAAGGCATAGCGGACAAAGTGTATTTCCAGCCTGTAACAACGCATTTCGTTACAGAAATCATCAAAAAGGAACGCCCAGACGGCATACTTCTTGCCTTTGGCGGACAGACAGCTTTGAACTGCGGTACAGAGCTTTATCAGAACGGTACATTAAAACAATACGGTGTAGAAGTGCTCGGCACCAGCGTTGAGGCCATTATGAACACTGAGGATCGCGACCTGTTTGTTAAGAAGCTTGATGAGATAGATCTGAAGACTCCTATCAGCCATGCTGTTGAGAACATGGACGATGCACTGATGGCTGCCCGCGGAATTGGTTTCCCCATCATGATCCGTTCGGCATATGCTCTTGGGGGTCTCGGAAGTGGTATTTGTCCTGACGAAAAGGCATTCATTGAACTAGCAGAAAGTGCTTTTACGTTCGCTCCACAGATTCTTGTCGAAGAGAGCCTGAAAGGTTGGAAGGAGATTGAGTTTGAGTGCATCCGCGATGCAAATGACCATTGCTTTACCGTAGCATCCATGGAGAACTTCGACCCGCTGGGTATTCACACGGGCGAGAGTATCGTTGTTGCTCCAACTTGCTCACTTACTGAGGAGCAGGTGAAGATGCTGCAAGAGATTACCATCCGTTGCGTACGTCACCTGAACATTGTTGGTGAGTGTAATATACAATTTGCCTTCAACGCACAGACCAATGACTACCGTATCATTGAGATCAACGCACGTCTGAGCCGCTCGTCTGCTCTTGCTTCTAAGGCAACAGGATATCCACTTGCTTTTGTAGCAGCTAAGATTGCATTGGGATACACACTTGACCAAATTGGCGAGATGGGAACACCCAACTCGGCTTATGTGGCTCCTCAACTCGACTATATGATCTGCAAGATTCCTCGTTGGGACCTCACCAAGTTTGCAGGCGTAAGCCGTCAGATTGGTTCGAGCATGAAATCGGTGGGCGAAATCATGTCTATCGGTCGCTCTTTCGAGGAGATGATTCAGAAAGGACTGCGCATGATCGGACAAGGTATGCACGGATTTGTCGGAAACGACCACACCAAATTCGACGATTTGGAAGATGCATTGCAGAATCCTACCGATTTGCGTATTTTCGCCATTGCTCAGGCTTTGGAGGAAGGATATACTATCGAGCGTATCGAGGAACTAACCAAGATAGACATCTGGTTCATCAAGCGATTGAAGAGAATCGTTGACCTCAAGCATCAGCTGATGTCGTATAACAAGATGGAGGAGTTGCCCGACGAGTTCTTATGCGAGGTGAAAGCCGCAGGCTTTTCTGACTTCCAGATTGCCCGTTTCGTGCTGAAACCCGGTAATGTGAATATGGAGAAAGAAAACCTTGAGGTTCGCCGTTATCGCAAGGAAAGAGGTATTGTTCCTTCAGTAAAACGCATCAATACGGTTGCCAGCGAACATCCAGAGCTGACCAACTATCTTTACTTCACATATACCCACACACCTGCCTTCCAGGACAATTTCACTCTCCAGACAGATCAGCCAAGTCCAGCTTATCGTCCCAAGCACGATATTGATTACTACAAGAATGAGAAATCAGTGATAGTATTGGGGTCTGGCGCTTACCGCATTGGTTCAAGCGTAGAGTTCGACTGGTGTTCTGTAAATGCCATCAATACTGCGCGTAAGTTGGGATATAAGTCCATCATGATCAACTATAACCCAGAGACCGTCTCTACCGACTACGACATGTGCGACCGTCTATATTTTGATGAGCTTTCGTTAGAGCGAGTTCTTGATGTCATTGATTTGGAACAGCCACGTGGCGTTATTGTCAGTGTGGGCGGACAGATACCCAACAACCTGGCCATGAAATTGTATCGTCAGGGAGTACCCGTCTTAGGTACGTCACCCGTTGACATCGACCGTGCAGAAAACCGCGACAAGTTCTCTGCCATGCTTGACAAGCTGGGTATTGACCAGCCCGCATGGCGTGCACTGACTTCATTCGAAGACATTAAGGAGTTCGTTAGCGAAGTGGGGTATCCCGTTTTGGTACGTCCTTCCTATGTGCTTTCGGGTGCAGCCATGAACGTATGCTACGACGATGAGGAGTTACATCGTTTCCTGAATATGGCTACTGAAGTTTCGAAAGAGTTTCCCGTGGTGGTTTCTCAGTTCATGCAAGACACAAAAGAGATTGAGTTCGACGCTGTTGCCGACAAGGGAGAAGTAGTGGAATACGCAATTTCTGAGCACATCGAATATGCTGGAGTACACTCTGGTGATGCTACGATGGTGTTCCCTGCTCAGCATATTTACTTCTCTACCATCCGCCAGATTAAGAAAATATCGCGTAAAATAGCCAAAGAACTCAACATCAGCGGTCCGTTCAACATTCAGTTCCTGGCCAAGAACCGCGAGGTGAAAGTCAATGAGTGTAATCTCCGCGCCAGTCGTTCGTTCCCATTCGT